>Ga0315286_10000078_pt1 | contig 63426 bp, 48 predicted proteins | sample YL17G10_0_MG_FD_205038 | JGI IMG/M metagenome (GOLD analysis project Ga0315286, IMG submission 205038) | Sediment microbial communities from Yellowstone Lake, YNP, Wyoming, USA - YL17G10_0 | ecosystem: Environmental > Aquatic > Freshwater > Lake > Sediment | place: USA: Wyoming | collected...
GCTCGCCAAGGCCGGCCTCGACGGGTTGAAGATCGACATAAAGGGTGGCCCGGAGACCTATAGAAAATATTGTAAGGCGAAGGAGGAGGTCGTCTGGAGGAACGCGAAAGCAGCCAAAAAGCTTGGAATTCATGTCGAGATGGTGAACCTCGTCATCCCGACCGTGAACGTCGACGATATCGATGAGGTCATCCGCAAGCATCTGGAGTTCGTTGGGAAGGACACACCATTGCATTTCACGAAGTACCATCCAGATTATGAGTTCTACGAGCCTGAGCCTGATATAAGTGTCCTTGAGAATTCGATCCAGACAGCAAGGGATGCTGGAATCAGGTTCGTGTATATTGGGAACATCAGCGGGCACCGGAACGAGAACACCATATGTCCGGAATGCGGAAAGGTCCTCATTGTCAGGGACGGGCCATCCGTGGTATCTTTTGATGTGAGGGATGGCAAATGTCCGAAATGCGGGATAGATATTCCTATAATCGGGGAATATATCTCGAAATAGGTGGTTTCTATGGATAAGGACCCTTTGAGAGAATTGAAAAAGATACTTTTCTTAATCTTTTTCTTCTGTCTATTTATGGTCTGGATGGCGCTTGTCCAGTCAGGGCGTATAAACCTACTTATCGCATTGGTATTGTTTTTCTCATTACTTGCCTTGTTATTATCGATTATCTTTTTCGATACTTCAATAAGGAAAATATTTTGATGGGAACGGGCGGACTCGAACCACCATCACGGGATCTTCGCTCCCGCGCTCTCCCAGTTAAGCTACGTCCCCATTGTGAGCGGGCCCGAGGGGATTCGAACCCCCGGCTAACAGATTAAGAGTCTGTCCCCTTGGCCTGGCTAGGGTACGGGCCCATTGTGTTATCGAGGGTGCAGGAATCGAACCTGCTTGGTGGTGGTCTACGGCCACCTGCCTATCCAACCGGCCCACCCTCGTTATCGTCTAGCCCCGTTCCTTCATCCCTTCTATGGACCTGGTGGGATTCGAACCCACGACAGGCGGCTTAAAAGGCCGCTGCCCTAGCCTGGCTGGGCGACAGGTCCTTTGAGCGCCGCGGACAGGACTCGAACCTGTTAATATCCCGGTTAACAGCCGGGTCCCTCGACCGCTTCAGGTTCCGCGGCACGATGTTGTGTGTCCTGACCTCCGGGGAACAGTGGGCGCGGCAGGATTCGAACCTACACAGTCTCAGTTCCAAACTGAGGGCCCGAGCCAAGTTGGGCGACGCACCCATTTGTCGTCGAGAAGTAGCGGTTAGGGGATTTGAACCCCAGACCTCCAGCTCATGAGGCTGGCATGCGATCCAATTACACTAAACCGCTTTGCAATGAGGCCAAGCGCACTCTGTCCCGGAGTGATCAGAACGGGGCGAATGGGGCGGGGTCTGGATACCCGCTTGGATTTTTCTTAAAGCGCTGCATTTGGCCATCACCACCCATTCGAGGTGCACTACCTATTGTGTTGGCGACGGTATTTGAGGATTTCCAGACGTCACTCGAATGCTTAAAAGGGACAGTATCTACAAACCGTCAATAATTGAAGCGCCGTTCATATTCCGTATGAGGGAGCCATTCTAGAATTATAGATATGACCAGGACCTCATCCCGGGCAACGGAATAAAGTAATCTCCATGCGTTTGGAAGATTGTATTTCCATAAGTTGTCGATTCCATATCTCTTGATGTACATCTTTGGGATCTGCCGTTTAGGAATCTGTGTGCCACAGAAGGCATTCTGTGCCAGGTCATCAAATGCGCGTTTGAGCCATTCGTGTAACTTTTTATCCTCGGTCTTTAAGTTCTGCAGGTTCTCGTAGACCGTTTTCAACTTGGCGTCTGCAAAGACAACCCTTGAATGCATATCGGCTCACCTCCGCACAGCATCATCGGATAAGAAGGTCCTCGTGCTCGAGGTATTTCCTAACGAGCTCCGGATTCCAGATCCAGCAGATCTGCCCTTCTCGATCTCGGGCAATCTTCCCAGATTCCTGCAGGTAATCGAATATGATATTGAAGGTCTGATACATCATCTTCCTCGGTAAATGTTCCCATAAGGCCCTCTTCTTGAACTCACCGCTATGGTTCTTTATGAACTTCTCCACCATCAGAACGGTGTCGAGTTGAGGATAATGGAGGATGTTCCTCTTCTTTCCCATCACCATCGAATTTCCCTCCGACATCTTGTTATATAATGTTATATAACAAGTAGTTAATAAATTTTTTGTTATCAAGGCCTCGAAGATATTAGTAACACGATACGAGTATCATGATACTATAACTATTCCATCGTCTATAAAAGGGGTATTACTCGAGGCGTAGAACTGACGGGCGCGGGAGGATTCGAACCCCCATGATCGACGGCTTCGAAGGCCGGTGCCTATCCAGTTAGACTACGCGCCCATGCTACGCCCGCACCAGGGTTCGAACCTGGATCCACGGCTCCGCAGGCCGTGAGTCTATCCTATTAGCCTATGCGGGCATTCTTTCATCGGGATGGGCACGGCAGGATTCGAACCTGCAATCCCCGACTTATCAGATCGGTGCGATGGCCATTACGCTACGCGCCCTTGTTTTCGACGCCCGCACCAGGATTCGAACCTGGATCGAACGGTCAGAGGCCGCTCATTTTGTCCGGTTAAACCATGCGGGCATGGACAGGCCCGAGGGGATTCGAACCCCTATTGCCACTTTAGGAGAGTGGCTGCTTGTCCGGTTAGCGACGGGCCTATGCTAGCGCTCTCGGCGGGATTCGAACCCGCGTCCCGGTCTCGACAGGGCCGGATGATGAGCCACTACACCACGAGAGCATTTCGTGATGGCCGCAGTAGGATTCGAACCCACACGCGCTGGCTTTGGAGGCCAGTTGCCTACCAGTTGGCGATGCGGCCTTGATGACGGAGACCGGACTTGCACCGGTCTGGGCTCCCTTTGCGGGGGAGCGCATATCTCCTCTGCCACTCCGTCGTTGAGTGGGGACGGGGGGGATCGAACCCCGCTCCTGCAGGTCCACGGCCTGCCATGCTTCCTTTTACACCACGTCTCCCATTTTGAAGGTGCCAGTGGGACTTGCACCCACCTGCTTCGCCTTACCAAGACGATGCCTCGCTGCCTAGGCCTTGGCACCATGAAGCCGGAGGGGAGATTCGAACTCCCATGGATCCGCTTACAGGGCGGGCGCTCAGCCTATTTGAGCCACACCGGCATGTCGATTGCCTATGTCGTCGGGTGTGCGTGCCAAAAGCCGAGCCTGCGGGGCAAGGCCCTCGTTGAAGACTGTTTCAGAAGGCCCATGATGGGGATGGCGTCGACCTTGGCACGGTTCAGCAGTGTGACTGCGTCCAGGTGCCTGTGATGGCGGCATCGATCCGCCACCTGCGTCGATCTCTCAGTCCCATCATCATGTCCATCACTTGTTGTTCCTATTACGAGGGCGGAGGTATAAAACGATTATCAGACGATGCTCGAATGCTCTGTGTCGAAGGATTCGTCCCACAATATATATTATAATCAATATCATGACTATTCCGTGGACATCTGGTGGGCGATACTGCTGGGCATCATACAGGGCCTTACCGAATGGCTGCCGATAAGCAGCTCGGGCCATTTGGCCCTGGCCCAGCACTTCATGGGCGGGAAGCCCCCGGTCCTCTTCGATATAACGGTCCACATGGGCTCGGTCATCGTCCTTATAATTTACTTCTGGAAGGACATCAAGCAGGTCCTGGGGTCCCTCGTCTCAAAGGACAAGAAATCGAAGGATGTCAAGGCAGGCCGCAGGATCGCCTGGTTCATAGTCCTGGCCCTGATACCGACGGGCATAATAGGCCTGATAATAGACAAGTTCGTCGAGGAGCTGGTCTTCACATCGCTGCCTATCCTCGGGACCTGCTTCATCATGACCGGTGTGATCCTGATAATGACCTTGTGGGCCAGGCCCAGAAAGGACATCTTCAAGATGAGCAACCAGGACGCGGCCCTCATAGGTGTGGCCCAGGGCCTGGCGGTCCTGCCAGCGCTGTCCCGCTCGGGGTCCACCATAGGAATAGGCCTGCTCCGAGGCCTGAAGACCGAGACCGCCGGGAAATTCAGCTTCCTTCTGGCCATACCGGCCGTCCTGGGGGCCATGCTGATCAGCGTCAAGGACTTCATGGATGCGGGCTCGGATATCAACGTGGCGGCCTTCGCCATCGGGACCCTAGTGTCCATGGTCGTGAGCTACGCCACGCTGGTCCTGCTTATGAGGATATTGAAGGGCAAGGGCTTCCACAACTTCGCCTATTATTGCTTCGCCATCGGGGCCATCGTCCTTGTGCTCTCGGCCCTGGGATATTGAATTCTAGATGTCGAGGTCCGAGATGAAATAGATTTAATATCGCGTTTTCCATTCATGTGACGAGGTTGTTCCTTGCCGGTCCAAAAGAAGGGCCACCTTCTACATCAGCCGAGGTGGACTAGCGGTAAACGGGACCCGTATGGCAAATCATTCGTGCTCTTTCTTTTCGGGCTTGTCCTACTGGCACTCGGGTTGTTCATCGCCTTCCCCTATGGGAATGTCACCGGAGCGGGCGACGTTGTCACGGTTCTAGTCGTGTTCAGTGGTGCCTGTCTCTTCTTTGGGGGTCTGGGCCTATGGCTCAACATTACCACGATGCCGTTCCGAATCTATGATAACGGGTTCACCCTTACCAAGGTGAGCTTCATCAAAGGGATCCGGGGTGAGGAGGAGCTCGTCACATGGGACCGCATTAAGAAGGTGTCGATAGAACGGGTCACCCAAGAGGATTGGGTCTCAAAGCATCTCAAGATCGTATATGATAACAGCAGCGTGCTACTTTTACAATCATATGAGCTGCCAGATCCGTTGACGGTGTTCCGGATCCTCAATGAGAAGGTGCCAAGGAAATTGGATAGTGAGATAGGTCAATTCATCGGGCCCGAGGAAATCCGGGACAAACTGCCGAAGTACAAGGCGAGCGTTTTAAATAACCCGATGGCCCCCATATTATTAATTTCCATGCTCATCCCGTTCAATTTAAGTATTATCGCCGGTATCCCGGTCCTTCGATCATATGGGATGTGGACCAGCCAAATATTTTTTGATGTCGCTGCGGCCATGTTCATGTTTATAAACACATTCATAGTCCTCACTGCATTTGCCACACATGCAGACCTCGAGAAAGGAGCGTTCCGGGCATTCATCGAAGTGACGCCGAAGGGCATCAGGATACCGAACAAGGGAATGGGCCCGCTGATAAGGTCCGTGAGAAAGGAGATACCGTTCAAGGAGATCGTGTCGTTCAATGAGAGATTGGAACCAAAGGAGTTCTTGCGGGAGGCCAGTGTGACCCTGGGCAATGGGCAGGTGTATAGGATAAGCTATGATTGCTACGAGGCGGCCATTAAGAACTCCGGTTTCGATAAAGAGGAATTCCAGGTTGTCAATCCTAAACCGGTCCTATTCAAAGATCCGATAGCGAGCTGGAACCTTGCGGGAGTTTTCATTTTGTACTTTTTGATATGCATCCTCCTGCCTTTGTCGGTCTACATATTTTATTAAAAAAACGACTGACCATGGACCGGTTCTTCGCGAAAATCCACGGCAGATGTCGAGATTGTGACCTATCGGACACTTTATGGACCACGGAGTTCTCACAACGCCGATTTCCGAGGTGGGCGATGGCTTTTAATACATGTTCCCAGATAGTCCGGATGCCATGATGCGCCTGATGCTCTGGGGGAAGATACACAGGGCGACCGTGACCTCGGTCGATGTGGACTACGAGGGCAGCATCACCATCGACCAGGACCTGATGGACGCCGCCGGTATGATCGCATACGAGCAGGTCCACGTATGGGATGTCACGAACGGCGCCAGGCTTATAACCTACGCGGTCCCGGCCGTGAGGGGCTCGGGCGAGATCGGGATAAACGGGGCCGCCGCGAAGATAACGAAGAAGGGCGATAAGGTCATCATCGTGACATTCAAGATGGTGGACGACGGCCAGGCGCGGGACTACAAGCCGCGCATTGTTTTCGTGGACAAGAAGAATGCGTTCAAGGAGATGTAGGGCGCCTAGTATTCACCTTTCAATATCTCTAAGTTCATCGGCAATTAATCGTTTCGTTATTGACCTTCGGCCTTTTGTTTTTTCAGGATATTTCCGTTTGAAATAGTCACTTATCAATTTTGCTGCAACAATCGCCTCGCACAGTATGAGGAGTAGAGAGATAAACCACCATAATATTGCATCTGCATTATAGGAAATCACACCATATTCATCAATCGAAATAATACTTTTACGAGGATAAATATAAGTGGGAAAAGTAACAGTAAGGGCAATAAGATAAATTGTAAGGGTGAGGGAAGTAAATGCTATAATGATGAGTTTTACTTTGGTGGAATCTCTTGTAAAATAATATATTAAAATCGAGGGGATAGCAAATAGGCAAATTATGACAGAAGTGACAACACCAAGTAAAATATAAAGCGGTGTTAAGGGATTTGAATAATCCATTTCTTGGAAAAAAAGAAAATCGATTATTTTATAGAGAATTCCAATACAAATGAGAATAAGTATGAAAGATAGAATTACTTTTTTCGATTTTTGTTTTGGTGATTTCTTTTTCCTTTTAATCATTGTACGATTATCATATCTAACCTATTAATAAACTTATCTTTAATACTTTGAACTGTTGGGGGATTGTTTAATTCTCAGAACATGAACTGCCCGCCGTTGGGGTTCATCGTCTGCCCTGTTATATAGGACGCGTCCTTTGACACGAGGAATGCCACGACCCCGGCTATGTCCTCGGGCTGTCCTACACGACCTAAAGGTATCTTTTTGATGCGGTCCCTTCGGATCTCGGGCGTGTCCCCGCCTATGATCGCGGTCTCGACGGAGCCCGAGGCAACGGCGTTGACCGTGATGCTGTATTGGGCCAGCTCCAGGGCCAGGGACCTCGTGAACCCTATGATCCCGGCCTTGGATGCCGCGTAGTCGGCCCCCTGGCCCGAGCCCGTGTGCGCCAGGATGGACGACAGGTTCACGATGCGGCCGAAGTTCTTCTCTTTCATGAACGGCAGGGCTGCCCGGCAGGTGAAGAACATGCTGTCCAGGTTCGTCGATATGGTCCTGTGCCAGGCCTGGGGCGAAAGCTGCTCGAACTTGGCCCTGACGTAGATGCCCGCGTTGTTGACGAGCGTGTCGAGGCCGCCCAGGAACCGGGCCGCCTTTTCGACCACGCCCTCGGCCGCCGCCCTCTTGCTCAGGTCCGCCTGGAATGCAATGCCCTTGACGCCCGTGGCCCTGATGAGCCGGGCCACTTCATCGGCCTCCTTCCGGCTGCTCACATAGCAGATGGCGACATCGAAGCCGTCCTCGGCGAGCCTCAGGGCCGTGGCCCGGCCTATACCGCGCGAGCCGCCCGTAACGAGGGCCTTGCGCCTTGGTTCTTCGTTCGGCATGTGATGGACCTCTGGATTCCCTGGGGCAGGGGATTTACGGAATCCATTTAATACTATAAATCATTGGTCTCCGTACGAGGTGTTTCTGATGGGGACAAAGGAAGATATCACGTCCAAGGCCGGCATCGCGATCGATGCCGGGAAGGGCAAGGCCGTTGACACCGAATGCTGCGCGCTCGTAATCGGGCTTACGAGGAAGTCCCTGCCCAAGGGCGCTGCCGCGGAGCTCGACAAGGCCATGGGCGGGGCGCTCACAAAGATAATATCCGGCGTGGATGCCGGGCCCGAGCTTTGTAAGACGCACATGATCTTCACGAAGCACTATCCAATCAAGCCCGAGAGGGTCATCCTCGTGGGCATCGGCGGTGATAAAATGGTCCCGGCCCTGGAGAAGGTCCGGCTTGGCTTCGCCGCCGCCGCCAACCTGTGCGAGAAGCTCGGCCTCAAGAAGATCGTCGGGCTCCTGCCCGCCGGGGCCTCGGCAGACTTTGCTCAGGCCATGGCCGAGGGCTTCGGCCTCGGGGCCTACCGCTGGGACCGATTCAAATCAGACAAGAGGAAGGGCGCCGAATCCTTTACCGTCCTCGCCGAGAACGCCAGGGATTTCAAGACCACCGCCAAGGCAGTCCATGTGGCCCGGGTCCTTTGCGAGACCGTCTGGCTAGCAAGGGACATATGCAACACGCCGGGAAACGAGCTCCATCCCAAGGCCATGGCCGAGCATGCCAGGGCGCTGGCCAGGGTCACAGGCCTCGATCTGCGCATCCTGGGCCCCAAGGAGATCACCGAAAAGGGCATGAGCGGCATCCTGGCGGTCAGCAAGGGCTCCGCCGAGGAGCCCAGGTTCATTGAGCTCGAGTACAACGGGGCGCGCTCGAAGAAGGCGCGGCCCATCGTCCTCGTAGGCAAGGCCATAACCTTCGACAGCGGGGGCATCAGCCTCAAGCCCGTGGAGAAGATGGACGAGATGAAGTTCGACATGACCGGGGGCGCCGTAGTCCTGGGCGTCGTGGCCGCGGCCAAGCGCCTCGGCCTCCCGCTGCACCTGGTGGCCCTGGTCCCGTGTTGTGAGAACATGCCGGGAGGCAAGGCCTACAGGCCCGGCGATGTCATCAAGTTCAAGAACGGCAAGACCGTGGAGGTCATATCCACCGACGCCGAGGGGAGGCTCATACTCGCCGACGCCCTATTGCGGGCCGCGGAGCTCGAGCCCCGCTATGTGGTGGATATCGCGACATTGACGCTGGGGATCAAGACCGTGCTGGCCGGCATGGCCGCCGGGATCTGGGGCAACGACGACAGGCTCGTGTCGTCCCTGGTCAAGGCCGGCGAGGCGACCTCGGAGCGCCTCTGGAAATTCCCCATGTGGCCCGTCTTCGACGACCTCATCGAAGGGGACACGGCCGACCTGAAGAACAGCGGCGGCCGGGATGGGAGCTCCATAACGGCCACGCGGTTCCTGTCCCACTTCACATCCTATCCTTGGGCCCACATAGACATCGCGGGCACAGCGTGGGTGGACAAGGACCAAGGATACCTGCAGAAGGGCGGCACGGCCTTCGGGGCCCGTCTGCTCATCCAGTGGCTCAGCGGTCTCAAGGCCTAGTTTAAAATATTGGACTGCGATTTCCATGCCCACCCCGGGCAGGAGGGCTCTGGCTTGACGTCGAAGAAGTTGATATTGGCCATGCAGGACCGCATCAATGAGCTCAAGACGTCCCAGGACGCCCTCGTGCTGGTCCACAACTACCAGAGGCCCGAGATCCAGGAGGTCGCCGGCGTAATAGGGGACTCCTTCGGACTGTCCCAGAAGGCCCAGGTGGCGACCCAGGCGAACATCGTGTTTTGCGGCGTGGACTTCATGGCCGAGTCGGCGCTTATCCTGAACCCGAGCAAGAACGTCATCCACCCGAACCCGGAGTCAAAGTGCCCCATGGCGGCCATGGTGGACCCCGAGGGGCTGACGGCCCTCATGGCCCAGTACCCGGGCGTGCCCGTCGTGGCCTACGTCAACACATCGGCGGCGGTCAAGGCCCTGGTGGACGTCTGCTGCACATCGTCCAACGCGGTCAAGGTCATAGGTTCCCTCCCGGACAAAAAGGTCATCTTCATCCCTGATTCCAACCTGGGTCTGTACGTACGAAGGACCATCAAGGACAAGGAGATCATCCTGTGGCCCGGCTACTGCCGGACCCACCAGAAGCTGACGGTAAAGCAGCTAAAGGACCTGAAGAAGGAACATCCCAAGGCCCTGGTCATCGTGCATCCGGAGTGCGTGCCCGAGGTCATAGACTTCGCGGACGCCGTGGCGAGCACCGAGGGAATGCTGGCCTTCGCCAGGAAGTCCGACCAGAAGGAGTTCATCGTCGGGACCGAGCGCGAGATGGTCTACCGGCTGAGAAAGGAGGTCCCTGGAAAGACCTTTTACCAGGTCGACACGGCCGTCTGCCCGGCCATGAAGAAGATAACCTTGAAGGATGTCCTGAAGGCCCTGGAAACCCTCGAGCCAAAAGTGAGGCTGCCGAAGGACGTCATGGACAAGGCCCGGGTTCCTCTCGAACGGATGATCAATATCGGTAGGGGCGAGGCAGCGTTCGTTAAGTAGTTCTTATCATAGATGACACAAAAATATTTATCATCTCGAACATCTAATTGTTCGAAGGTGTCGACCTTGGGGCGCGCCAGGTTCATCCCAGTATTGGTCATCCTCATGCTTCTGACAACGGTCATGCCGCATTCCATCACCAGTGCCGGCCCCGTTCTCGGACACGGGCCCGAAAGCGCCCCGCTCACAACGAAGCCCACGGGCCAGGGCCCCTACAAGGTCGGCTATACCTACGAGAACCTCACATTCACTACGAAGACCTACAAGACGCAGATCAAGGCCTACTATCCAGCCCTGACCGGGGGACAGAATACTACCGGCAACCTGTCAGGAGCCCCCTACCCGACCATCGTCTGGTTCCCGGGGACCTGTTGCACCACCGAGAATTACATTGACGTGCTGGTAGGCATGGCGTCCTGGGGCCTCGTGGTCGTCACGGTGGGCCTCGAATCGCTGGATTACCAGCACAGCGGGAACGTAAGCGACCTTCAGGAGCTCCTCGATCATCTCGAGGGTAACAACGTCACGCCGACGGCCATCTTGTACAAGATGGTCGATAAGGAGGCCTTCGGGCTCTCGGGGCACTCCTCCGGGGGCGCCCTCGCCCTGATCGATGCGCCGTTCGTGGACAGGATCAAGGCCGTTGAGCCGGTCGCTGCGGCCATCACCCAGTCCACTGTCAACTACCTGGCTGGCCTCTGGCACAAGCCCGTGCTATGCCAGGTCGGGGCCAAGGACTATGACTACGGGAACGGCTGCAATTACGTTTTCGACTTGTTCCCGACGCCAAAAAGCGAGGCCATAATCACAAGCGCGGACCATTTCGGGCCCTTCCAGGTGCATCTGTTCGTCACGTTCTACTATTACTATCTCAAGGGAAAGGCCGACTACTGGACCTATCTTTACGGCGAGGAGGCGATCAATGATGTGGCCGCCGGGACATACCTCCTGAAGTTCAAGACCTCGGCCACGAATTACTTCCCGCCCGTGGTCCAAGCATCCGTGGCCTGGGCGGAATCGCCGATGGACCACGCGGTCCCCTTTACTGGCGACATCCAGGGTTATTTCATCCCGAACCATCCGCGGTCCAGGTTCGCCTGGGACTTTGACAATGACGGCACGGACGATTACCAGGACCAGACGGATGCGAACCTGACGCACGCGTTCACCGAGCCCGGGATATTCGCGCCGGTCCTGAACTACAGGATCGGCCCGGCGACATACCGCTGCGTCGAGAACCTCACAATAGATGTTACGGACGTCCCGCCGGTGGCCCTGGCCGGGCCCGACATGCTGTTCACAGAGGACGCGGTGGTCATCTTCAACGCGTCCCGCTCCCATGACACGGTCTCTGACAACGCGACCCTGATGTTCAGATGGGACTTCGGCGACGGGAACGTGACCGATTTCGAGAGCAGCCCGTCGGTGACGCACGCCTATGTGAAGGCCGGCGTCTATCAGGCCGGGGTCGAGGTCATGGACCGACACGGGGTGGCCACCGATGACGGCGTCACGGTAATGGTGACCAATGTCGCGCCCACGGCCATCGCTGGCGACGATCTCACCTTCCCAGAGGACAAGGAGGTCACGCTGACCGGCGCGGGGAGCGATACCCCGTCCGATGTCCCGGGCCTCAAGTTCAGATGGGACCTCGGCGACGGGAACAGGACAGACTGGTCTGGGTCCCCTGTTGTGAAACACATATACACGCAGGAAGGGAATCACACCGCCAGATTCTTCGTCAAGGACATAGATGGCCTCGAGGTCAACAGCAGCCTGGTCGTGAGGGTCTTCGACATCGCACCATTGGCCCAGATAAGCTCCCCCATGGACGGCGGCCAGTTCCAGATGGACCAGGTCATCCAGTTCAGGGGCTGGGGCTGCGACACGGCCAGCGACATACCACACCTGAAGTTCCGCTGGGACTTCGGGGACGACAACGTGACCGCGTGGTCCGACAATGGCTGGGCGAACTATTCCTACATCGATGTCGGGATCTACGACATCATGCTCGAGATAATTGACGACGAAGGGTCCATTGCCAGGGCCTTCGCCGAGATCACCATAGTGGACGTCAGGCCCGGGGCAAGCATCGTGACCCCCGACGAGCCACCCTACATCTCGGAGGACGACACGGTGGAGTTCGTGGGTAAAGGGACGGACACGCCTTCGGACCTTCCGAGGCTGCACCTGCGATGGGATATCGAGGGGGCCGTGTACGATGGGGCCACGGTCCGCCACACCTTCGGGCAGGCCGGGACCTACACGGCGGTCCTGACGGTCACGGATCCGTCGGGAAGGAACGCCACGGCCAGCATCATGGTGCATGTCTACAACGTGGCCCCGACCCTGACAGCCAAGATCGAGCCCCTGGTCGTCATCATCGGCCAGAAGGTCAACTTCTCCGTCGTGGCCAACGACACGCCGAGCGACCTGGGGACCATAAAGACCACATGGGACTTCGGGGACATGGGGAGCTCCACCTCGGCCTCTGGGAGCCACACGTACTCCGCTGGCGGGACCTACACCATGACGGTCACGGTCATCGATGACGACGGCGAGAAGGCGACGGAGACATACACCGTCACCGTCCTGAAGCCGACCGTGACCAAGCCGCCGCCCAAGAAGGTCCTGGGCCGGGACCCGCTCGGGCTCGAGGTCGGGCTCGTGGCGCTCGTCGTGATCGGTGTGGTCCTGATGGCGCTGTCGAGCAAGGAGCGACCAGCGCCCGTCAAGGCTCCCCCCAAGGCGAGCAAGCCCGTCGGAAGGACCAAGAAGGGCCACAAGGCCAAGAAGAGGACCAAGTCCTCTTGAACATCGAAAGGATTATCTTGGTTGCCGTCGCTGGATGTCCCAGCATACGCTATCGGTTCCGTATCTGAGGTGATATCGATGAAGGCCATGACCATGATAAGCCTGTTCGTTGGACTGCTGTTCCTCTTCCCGCTGTTCCCGGTCCCGCATGTTAAGGGTGACGCGGGCGGAGGGGACGCCGGTGACGATTTCAACACCGCGACCCTTGTGAGCGCTGGCTCGTCGCTCTCCGGGAACCTTGACGCCACATCGGACATCGACTATTACAAGTTCCAGGTTGACGAGGGGCAGGGCATCAACGTCTCGCTCCAGTGGACATCGAGCAGCCAGTGGCATATCATGTACATGTATCTCTACGACCCGGACACATACTACGTCAATTTCGCCTTCGCGTATGGCGCGAACTCGCCTGTGTACATACCGGCCGCGGGCGAGAAGGCAGGCATGTGGAGGATCAAGATATACTACGGGACCGGGGACATCCCAGGCAACTACAACTTCAGAATTACTCTCTACGACCCGCCCTCGGCCCCGGCCCTCTACTCGCCGACGGGCATAACCGAGAGCGCCATGTCGGTCTCGTGGTCGCAGTACGGTGGTTCGGACTTCAAGTCCTACGGCGTGTACTCCGGCACCCAGCCCGATGTGAGGCAATTACAGGACGGAATAACATCCAAATCCACCACATCCTACCAGTTCACAGGCCTTTCCCCGTCGACCTCGTATTACATCCGCATCCGTGTCGACACCGACAGGCTCTCCTTCGGTTACTCGGCCCAGGTCAGCGCCACTACGCTGGCCAAGTACGACCCGTCGGGAACGAAGATCGAGGTCGTGCTCTACGCCCCGACGGAGATAACGGATTCGACCATGACGCTGACCTGGAACAGGTACAGCCAGACCGATTTCGGGACCTACGAGCTCCACCGGTCCACAACGACCGGGTTCACGCCATCGGCCGGCACCAAGGTCGCTGACGTGCCGTTCCAGGACCAGACATCCTACTCGGTGACCGGCCTGTCGGCCTCCACAGCATATTATTGGCTAGTACGGGTCAAGAATTCGGCCGGGGACTACTTCGTCTCACAACAGACGAGCGGGACGACGCTGTCGGCATCGGAGTCCCCGCCGCCGAAGGTCGGGCTGAACGCCCCGACATCCATAACGACGAGCTCCATGGACATTTCCTGGAGCCAGACCTCGGCGCCGGACTTCTTCAAGTATGAGCTCCACGCGTCCAAGGAATCCATGACGAAGCCGGACAGCTCGACGCTCAAGGCATCCTTCTACAAGGCCGACCTGACGAGCTTCACGGTCTCGGGGCTGACCGAGGACACCCTTTACTACTTCATGGTGTCGACCTACGACAAGTACATGTTGCACTCTGAATCCGACGTGGTCTCAGCGAGGACCGTCTACGTGAACCGACCGCCGGCCCCGGTCACGGTCAGCGATGTCGCGACAGTGACCAACGACTATGCCCTTGTCGAGTGGTCCCAGAACAGCGACAAGGACTTTGCCAAGTACGAGCTACACCTTGGGACCTCCGTCTCCTTTTCGCCTTCCTCGTCCACGCTTAAGGCCACCATCACCGAGAGGGCCACGATGTCCTATGCCCTGGCGGACCTTTCGCCGAGCACGGACTACTACGTGATCGTCCGGGTCATAGACAGCGGGTCCCTGTACACGGACTCGAACCCCGTTGTCCACTTCAAGACACTGGAGAGCAACCAGCCGCCCCAGACGCCGGTGCTGAACGCGGCGACCGCCATCACGGCCGTCGAGGCGTCGATATCGTGGCTCCAGAACACGGATACGGACTTCGCGAGGTACGAGCTCCATATGTCCACGGACGACGGGAGCTTCACGCCCTCGGCGTCCACCCTGATCGCCACCTACTCGATGCAGTCGCAGACTAGTCACCACTTCACGCTCCTGAAAGCTGGCACGACCTTCTACGTGAAGGTCAGGGCCTACGACGACCACGAGCTCTACACGGACAGCAGCTCGGTCAGCTTCATGACCCTGTCGCCGCCGTCCATCACGGTCACGCTCTACACGCCCGTGAACATCACGGGCTCCTCCATGACGGTCTTCTGGACCGTGGACAAGCCCGACGATGTTTCCCGGTACGAGGTCCACATGTCCGGGACGCCCGGGTTCACGCCGGGCCCGGCCACGCTCTACACGACCATCACGCAGAAGAAGACCCGGTCCATCGACATAGACGGTCTGGTGCCCGGCACCTCCTACTACTTCAGGGTCAAGGCCTACGACATCTCGGGCTCCTCGACGAGCTCCATGCAGGTCAGCGCCATGACATCGAGGACATCGTCGGGCGAGGGTGGCACGGCGGTCCTTTACTCGCCGACCCTGATGACCAGGGACTCGGCGACTTTGGAATGGGACGAGGCCATAAGCCTGGACTTCGTGTCCTACGAGGTCCACAGGTCCCAGAACGCGGCCTTCAAAGCGGACGCATCGACATTGGTGACCACCATCAAGGACAAGAGCGTGCCCAGCTACACGGTCGCGGGCCTGAAGGCATTGACGAACTACTACTTCCAGCTAAGGATTAACTCGGACAAGGGCGCCATAAACTCCCAGCAGGTCAGCGGCACGACACTGCCGTCGTCGGTCACCTTCCCGGACCCGGTCACCCTTGACAAGCCCACCGCGGACAAGGGCACTAGGACCCTGACATGGTCCAAGGCCGCCGCCAAGGACTTCCTGAAGTACGAGGTCCATGAAGCGGACTTTGGCAACTTCACGCCCTCGAGGGGGACGCTCGTCAAGACCATCTACAACATAGGCACCAACAGCGCCGATATTTCCTTCGACCGCGAGACGAGCCACTACAAGGTCCGCGTCTACAACACATATTGGCTTTACTCGGACTCAAGGGAGCTCACGGCGGACCCGACCAGGGTCGAGCTGCTCGACATCTTCGTGGCCGGCGAAAAGGACCTGCGGGTCCAGTGGACCGAGAACCCTGACATGGACTTCAAGGCCTACACGCTCTACATGTCCTTGACCCCGGCGTTCGTGCCGTCGGACGCGACCAAGGTCACAAGGATCGAGCGAAGGGACAACACTACATACACGGTCACGGGCCTGAAGCCCAACAAGCCCTACTATTTCGTTGTCAAGGTCCAAAACGAGGTCGGCCTGGAGGTCTTATCGAACGGCATAGAGGCTAAGACGCTCAAGCAAGACCGGAGCAAGGAGCTGTACAGCCTGGCCTGGACCGGCATCTACCTGGCCCTGGTGGCCATGGTCATCATCATCGTCTGCCTGATATTGATCCTTCTCCAGGCGTCCAGGATCAAGATGCTGAAAAAAGATGCCCTGGCAAGGGACCTTGGCAAGGACGAGGTCCGTGGAGGGGTCACACCGCCCCGGCCCGCGCCACCGCAGCCAACGGCTGGCCACATGGCCCAAGCGCCCCCTCCGCCACCACCACCCCCGCCGCCGGGCCCGCCCCGCAGCGAGATGCCCTACGTCGAGGCCTACATCCCCGAGGAAAAGAGAAGGTGAAAGGCCCTAGGCCCTGGCGGTCCCCAGCCGGCCCACGAGGTCGCCTACGATGCGCCTGGTGTCCTCGAGGCCGGTCAATTCCCCGTCCCAGCCGTCCTTTAATCGCTGGCCGAACCGGTCGGTCAGGTCGGCCAGCGTGTCCCTCATGGCCTGCCTGAGGTCGAGGTCGTCTGCCCCTTTGATGACCAATGCCAAAACCAGCGCGCCGTCCCTTTCGATGACGAGGTTGGAGTCGCCATAGCTGATGGCCCCCATGCTGCCTTTTTCGCCCTCGCCCCGCCTCATGGCCTCGCCCACGAACTCCGTGATGGCCGTGAGCATGCCGGCAACGATGTCCTTGTCGGCCCCTTTCGTGCCACCTTCGGCCACGGCCTTCTCGAGGGCCGGGCTCCGGTGGGCGACGAGCCGCCCGTCGCTCATGACCAGGAAGGCCTCCTCCACCTCGCGCGCAGGCGCGAGCCTGGCCTCGTGCAGCATGATGCTCTCCATCAGCAGCTCGTGCTCGCGCTCCGTAATATCGAGGGCCGTGCGCATCTGCTCCAGCGCGTCCCTGTCGTCTTGGTCCGCGATGACGCCGCGGACGACCCCGGTCTGGAGGCCCATGAGGTAGGTGTTCCGCCGCTCCCTCATGGACACGCCTTCAGCGCCGACGGACATGGGCAGCACCCTGGCGGCGAGGCCCTGGGTGGCCCTCCAGAACGGATAAAGCAGGAGGAAACCCAGGAGTATGGCGCCGCCTACGATGCCTACGTTCGAGTCGCCTTGTGCGATGCTGATGATGGCGAGTGTGACCAGTGTGCTAGCAAGCACGCTGCCCAGGAACGCCACCGCGTTCTCGGCCTTGACCTGGCTGCCCAGGAGACGGTACCTCAAAAGCCCGTAGGAGAACAGTATCGGCCGCACGATCATCCAGCCGAAGGTCAGGCTCGCAAAGGTGCTGAAGAGCACCTCGTCGGAGTACACGTTGGGCCCCCCGATGTTGCCATAGGTCCCCGTCGACCCTGCCATCAGTGCGATGGCGAAGGACAGGACCAGCATCAGGATATGCAGCCGTTCCGGCGTGGACCACCTCTTCCGGTGGCCCCAGACGGCGCCCGCGAGCCGGATGAGCGAGAGCGTGATGAGGACCATGTTGCATGCCAGCGTGACGCCCAGCGACATGTTGTGGACGAACTTGTAGACCATGCCCCCAAGCTGCCCCGATATTATGGCGAACAGGAACCCCCAGATGAGGATCGTGTACATCATCCGTCCTTCCTTGGACGGCTGGCGGGAATATTCGGATATCCAGATGAATACCGGGATGAAGACAGTGAGCATCACGGCGCCCAGGATGTCGAAGGACACGAACAGCCGCAAGAAGGCGTGGTCGTAGGAGATGTCGACCCCGATGCAGAACACGCCTAGGGCCATGAGGCCTATGAGGAGCACCCGGAGACGGGACCATGCGGTGTAGGGCCGTGGATAGACTAGGCCGAAGGCCAGCAGCAAAAAGCCCGTGAAGGCCGAGACATCGACCCACAACGATGTGACGACGATGTTCTCTTTGAACATTCCTGCATTGGCCTGGAGCTTGACGAGCACCTCCGTCATTGCGATGACGAAGTTCATCATGAACATCCAGGCCAGCAAGGTCAGGGCCCAAAGCTGGCTCTTGGTGTAGCTTTCGGTGCCGCCGCGGGACCGAAGGTAGAACATGACCAATGATATGGTCAGGTTGACGACGGCCCCGAAGATGAACAAGGACGTGAACCAGAACGGATAGTCGGTCATATTTGGACCTCCCGGACGGCCGTGGCCTTCAGGGCCCAGTTGTTGCCGTTATCGCGGTCGATGGGTGACGGCCCAACGAGGCCCGGGGCATTCACACAGGTTATAACGGCGGTGTAGTTCCCGCTGGCCGGTACTTCCAGGTTGAGGGTGACCTGGCCCGTGTTCCCGGACTTCTTATCAACGTCCTTTCCGTCCAGCTGCACCTTGAGTTCGAATTGGTCATTGTTGCCGATGTCGTCGGTCCAGGTCAGGGTCATGTTGAGCCATGTGACGTTGGCCCAGGGGACCTTGAGATCGACGTTCGACGACTGCCCCTCGGCCGTGTATCCGTTCGCATCGGTCACCGGCTCCTCGACCAGATACGTGACGCTCGGCGGTAAAGTGCCGCCACCACCGCCACCGCCCCCACCGTTGGAGATGTTCGCCATTGTGTGCGGGTAGTCCACGGCACCGTAGAGGAGCAGGACCATCATGACCGTGGCCGTGAGCACGACCATGTCGTCCCTGTAGGGACCCTTCCTTCTGCCTGCGTGGACCGACATCGCCCCGTCCCCGTCAACCTTTCAGGAACCCACGAAGCAAGGCCTCGAGCCCCCGGAGGCGCTCCTTGGCCTTGCCTATGTCCTTTATATCGCCTTTCACGGTGGACTTGATGGCATCGGAATAATCCTCGTGGACCTTTCTTAGGAGGTCCCTCATCTGCTGGCGCACCTGCGGATTGTCCCTGCCGCGCAACACGACGCCGAGGGCTATGTCGCCCTCGAGCTCTATGATCAGCACCGTGGAGCCGTAGTCTATGGCGCCCAAATGCTCGCCGCCCTTCTTGAGGGCGTCCTTCGAGAACTCCCGGACCGCTGTGAACATGGTGACCATCATGTCCTTTTTGCCGTCGGGCGCCCCCTTGTCCTGCCGGACCACGTAGCCCAGGAGGGCCCCGTCCTTGTGGAACAGGTACACCTCCTCGACCTCCTGTTTCTCCGTCGGCGGCTTCTCCTTGGAGAACCCGGACATGAGCAGCTCGTGCTCCCTGTCCGACACACGCAGGTCCTTTCTGAGCCGTCGGAGGGCATCCACATCGGACGGGTCTGAGACCTCACCGGCCACCACGGCGCTCTGGAGGCCGACCATGTATGTGGTCCTCCGCTCGGCGAGGCTCACAGACCTCCCACCGCCGCTCATTGGCAGCAAACGGCCGACGAGCGGGCCCAGGCGGCCTCGTAGGATGAAAAAGAGCAAGACGGCCACGACCGCGCCCGCCACAGCGCCCAGGCCCCAGCTGACGGATGAGAGGCCGAACAGCAATGCCAGGAAGGCCGCGCCCGAGATCAGGACCCCCAGGACCGTCACGAAGGTCTGGTCGGCCTTCACCGAGGGCCCGAAGAACTGGTACCTAAGGAGGCCGTAGAAGAACAGTATCGGCCTGATGACCATCCAGATACCGGTATTGAGCAGGAACTCCAATTGCGGAAGCACGGGATCTTTCATGGGGTCGGCCGTCGATGCGAATACAATCTTGAGGCCATAGTTCCCGATGATGAAGATGCCCGATGCCAGCATGAAGAATAGGTTGACCTTCTCGGCCGATGTCCACCGCCCCAACCGCAGGTACAAGGTCCTACCCAGATAGATGAAGGTGATGGATATCAGCACGATCAGCCAGATGTTCAGGTCGCCGGTGGCATGGTAGGTGTTAATGCTGTAGATCAGGTTGGCCGGCTCGGTGCCAGAGAAGAAAAGAAGGTAGCCCCAGATCATCAGCGTGAGTATCATACGCATCTCGGGCGAGTTCTGGCGCTCGTACTGGGGGAGCCACAGGAATATGGGGATGAAGACCGCGATATAATAGAGGGGCTCGATGAGACGGAGGTGGATCCCGAAAAGGGGCAGGTACTGATGGACCGTGACCCCGCCCTGCACGACGATGACCACGAGCCAGAAGATGGCAATGAGGACCAGGATGGGCCTTAGGCGGTCCCACCTTGCGACGGGCCGGGGATAGACGAGGCCGAAAAGGAGCAGGAACATGGAGGCTACCTGGTTGAAGTCCTCCGAGAACCTGTTGATGTAGTTCAAAGAGATGTAATCGTTGCTGGCTGCGGCGAAAATGCCCAGGGCCACCATGGCTATCTGGAGCGAGTTGGATAGGTAGAGATAGCCAAGCAGCGTGAGGCCCCACCTCTGGGACTGGGTCAGCGGGTTCCCCTCGCTCTGCAACCTCAAACGGAGGATGAGGACGACCAGGAGGCCGTTGAAGAGGAGGCTGAACAGGACCCAAGGAAGGGTGGTGTCGGTGAAGTTCCAAAATATCATGGGCTCCCCTCCGCGTAGGTCGCGGTGGCCTTCAGGTCCCACGCGTTGCCGTTGTCCCTGTCGACGGGCAGCGGCCCTATGAGCCCGGGGGCGCTGACGCAGGTAATGACTGCCGTGAAGTTACCGGCAAGGTTGTCGCCCGTCTTGGCCGTCACCTGGACGGTCAGGTCGCCGGTGCTGCCCTGTGCCTTGTCAAGCGACTGGCCCTCGCGCTTGAGCTCTATGCTGAAATCGTCATTGCTACCGTAGTCGTCGGTCCACATCAGCTCCACCTTTACCATGGTCACGAGCTGGAAACCGAGGCCGAAGTCCTCCTCCGAGGACTGGCCCTCGTTCGTGTAGCCCGACCTTGAAAGGACCTCGCCGGTGGTGAGGTTCTGGGTCTGGTTCTGGTGCTGATTGTTCCCGGGCGGCTGGGCCTGGGTCGTTGGCGACGGGATGTACCTGGGATTGAGCTCCAGTCCGGATATCAGCAGGACCATGATGACCATGAAGATGGTGACGACCCTGAGGTCGTTCCTCATCAATCCCTGCATGGGTCCGGCGCTCATCGTAGAAGCCCCATACATGGTATGGGATATAATATTAATAAATTGTGAAATGTAAAAAGAAAGAAGACCGACCCTGTCCTCAGGACAGGGCCTTGAGTAAAAGCGACCAGATGCTGACGACCTTGACCCTCTTGGGAAGTTCCTTCCTGACGAGCATGGAGGTCGTCGTCAGCTGGGTCTCACAGGTCGGGCACGCGGTCACCAATGTCTCGGCCCCGGTCCTGGCGGCCATCCGGATCCTGTTCTTGCCAATCTCCTCGGCCAGCTCCTTGTCGTAGACCAGGAGCCCGCCGCCCGCGCCGCAGCAGTGGCTGAACTCGCGCGTGAGCTCCATCTCGACCAGGTCCACGCCGATGGCCTTGAGGACCTTGCGCGGCTGGTCGTAGACGCCCAGCCTCCGGCCCAGGTCGCACGGGTCGTGGTAGGTGGCCTTGATGTTCAGCGGCTTTATCCTGCCCTTGACCTTGTCCATGTTCTCGGCCACGAACTCGATGGCGTGCTTGGTCTTGAGGCCGTAGTACTTGTTGAAGACGTGGGCGCAGGACGGACAGAGCGTGAGGAATTCCTTGTGGGGCCAGACCTTAGTGAAGGAGCCCTGGACTTCCTCGAAGTCCTCGCCGAAGCCCATGAGGGCCACGATGTTGCCACAGCAGATCTCCTTTCCGACCTTGGGCCGGACCCCGAAGAGCTCGAGGACCTTCAGCGCCTCGCGGGCCTCGTTCTCGCTGCCCTTGTAGGTGCACCCGATGTAGACCGGCGTGTCCCCGTTGGCGTACTCCTTGAAGATGTCAGTTGTGTCCACGGTCTTGCCATAGACGTCGCCCGTGGCCTTGATGGTGTCCACGGTCTTGAGCTGGTCAGGCGAGTTGAGGCCGAGACTTACTAGCTGGCGGCGGATCTCGACGACGCGCTCGGTGTTGGCCAGCGCGCATCTTGCATCGCACAGCCCGCAAACGGCGCATGTGTACACGACCTTGGCGAACTCCTTGCCGATGGGATAGTGGCCCTGGAGGACGCCCAGCAATGCCCGGTTCTTGCCCCTGGACGTGAAGGTCCGGTTCCTGCGGACGCGGTAGATGGGGCAGTCCCTCTCGCACATGTTGCACGACGTACCGAAGCAGGTCTCGACCTCCTGCAGCTGGGCCTTGACCTTCTCGGTGAGCTCCTGCTTGGCCTTGGGCTTGGACGCGCTCTTCGGGCTCATCGCTTTCGCCTCCCGGAGGCCTTGGCCTTCTTGGCAGGCCTTGCGGCCTTGGGCTTGTAAGGGAACTTCTTGCCTGGGTTCATGATGCCCTTGGGGTCGAAGATGTCCTTGACCCTCTTCATGTACTTGGCCGAGGCCCCGTGCTCGTACTCGAAGTAAGGGACCTTCAGGTCAGTGTCGCTCATGTAAGTGCTCATGGTCCCGCCCATGTCCACGGCGGCCTTGGTCAGCTCCTCGAAGTACTGCCTGAACCGGTTGACCTCGTCTTGGTCCCTGTAGTTGACGAACAGGGCGCACGAAAGCGAGAAGCCGATGCTGTTGGGGTGCTCGAGGTAGGCGTTCATGCCCAATACCGAGAGCTTGTATTTCTCGGCGGTGGCTATGAACTTCTCGTAGAACTCCTCGAGCCTTCCCATGGGAACGCCCGGGTCCGCGGCCCCGAACTTCTTCTCTATCTGGGACGCGGGCCACTTCTGGTGGAAGGGCACGAACTCGAGGGTGTGCTTGGATATCCACCAGCCCTCGACGATCTCGCGCTCCAGGACCTGCTGGCCGCCAAACTCCTTGGCGGTCTTCATCACGAAAGCGCGCTGCCACTCGACGACCTCCTTGTCGCCGGCGAGGATTATTGCCATGAGGGCCCCGGCCCACTCGGGTATCTCGGGGTCGTGGCCGTGCTTCTGCTTATATGCGTGCGTGTAGAACTTGAGCCTGCGCTTGCAGTTTATGTGGACGCCCTCGGGGGTGATGCCGGCCTTGAGCAGCCGGTTCAGAAAATCCACGGCGGTCTTCATGCGCGGGAAGATTATCATGTCCACCTGCCGGTGGTCGGGCACGGGCTCGAGCTTCAGCGTCGCGGCGGTGATGACGCCCAGCGTCCCCTCGGAGCCCACGATGAGGTCCTTGAGCTTGTAGCCCGTCGATGAGAAGTGCGTCTTCCTGTGGCCCAGCTCCAGGACCTCGCCGGTCCCGGTGACTATCTCGACGGACAGCAAGGCGTTGAGTATCTTGCCGTACTTCATGCCGAAGGTGCAGTCGTTGTCGCACGCTATGGCCGAGGCCACGGTGCAGCTCCACTTGGATTCGGGCAGGTTGGGCAGCCATAGGCCGTGCGGTGCCCCGGCGTCCACGACCTCTTGCAATGTCACGCCGCTTTGGCAGCGGATGGTCTGGTTCTCGGGGTCCACCTCGACGACCTTGCTCAAACAGAGGCCGTCGATGTAGATGCCGCCGTGTATCGGGACGGCGCCGCCGGCCATGCCGGTCAGGCCTCCGCCCGCGGTCACCGGTATCCCGTGCTTGTAGGCAATCTTGACGGCCTTGACCACGTCCTCGGTGTCCTTGGGCAGGATGACCACATCGGGCGGGAATATCTCCTCCGGGGTCCTTGGCGACCAGTCGGCCCCGAAGATGAACCTCTGGAATTCCTCGGTCAGGACCTTCTCCTTGCCCAGGGCTTTCTCGAGCTCCTTGATGTAGGGTTTCACTTGCTCCCCCCGGAGGGTGGAAATTATGTGGATAGATAATAATCTATTGTCGAATGGGGAGGGCACGATTTGGCTGAAAAGAAGGGCCTACAGGTACATGCCGCCGTTGACGTTCATGACGTGGCCCGTGATGTAGGCCGCCTCCTTGGAGGCCAGGAATATGGCCGCCGAGGCGATCTCGCGGGGCTGCCCGAAGCGGTTCATGGGTATGCTGGCCAGGACCTTGTCCTTGGCCGCCTGGGGTATGCCACGGACCATGTCGGTATCTATGAAGCCGGGCGCTATGGCGTTGACCGTCACGTTCTTGCGGGCCATCTCGCGCGCCAGGGCCTTGGTCATGCCGATGATGCCAGCCTTGGACGAGGCGTAGTTGACCTGGCCTATGTTCCCCATCTGGCCCACGATGGATGTGATGTTTATGATGCGGCCCTGCTTGGAGGCCAGAATGTGGTCTATGAAGACGTGCGTAGTGTTGAAAAAGCCCGTCAGGTTCACCGAGATGACCCTGCTCCAGTCCTCGGCGGACATCTTGACGAACATCTTGTCGATATTGATGCCCGCGTTGTTGACGAGGATGTCTATCTTGCCGAGATGCTTCTCGACCGACGTCTTCATGCCCTTGACCTGCTCAAGGTCCGATGTGTCCGCAGGATAGACCCAGGTCTTGGTCCCAAGGGACTCGAGCTCTGTGGCGATGCTGTCGGCCTCGGTCTCGCTCGTGTTGAAGTTCACGGCGACGTTGGCGCCCTCCTTGGCAAAGCACCTGGCGATCTCACGACCGATGCCCCTGGACGCACCCGTCACTAGGGCCGTCAGGCCCTCGAGCCTCCTCATGGACCACATGTATTACCCTCCGGGATCATTTGTCCTTCCATTCAGGATGCCGCTTCTCAAGGAAGGCCTTCATGCCCTCGGTCCTGTCGTAGGAGCCGAAAAGCGTCCCCCACTTCTGGACCTCGAACCTCAGGCCCGCCTCCAGCGTTGAGTTCAGCCCGATGTGGAAGGCCTGCTTGGCGGCCATGAGCACGGGCTTGCTCTTGCTCGCTATGGCCGTGGCGATGTTGGTGACCGTCGGCATGAGCTGGTCTTGCTCGACGACGTAGTTCACGAGGCCTAGGTCCAGGGCCGTTTCGGCGTCCACGCGGTTGCCCGTGTAGATCATCTCCTTGGCCTTGGAGACCCCTATGAGCCTCATGAGCCGCTGCGTGCCGCCCCAACCCGGTATGACGCCTATGTTTATCTCGGGCTGCGAGAAGTATGTCGTCTTGGTGGCGACCCTTATATCGCAGGCGCAGGCGAACTCGCACGCGCCGCCCAGCACGAGGCCGCTTAGTGCTATGACCACTGGCGGGGCCTCGAGCTCGAGCTTGCGGCCTATCCTGTGGCCGATCTCGGCGAATTCTATGCCGCCCATGACGTCTCGCTGGCTCATCTCGCGTATGTCAGCGCCCGCCGAGAAGGCCTTGGTGGTGCTGCTTTTGAAGATGATGCACTTGGTCTTGGGCGTCTTCAATATCTGGTCCAGGGCGGCCTCCAGGTCCGAGAGCATGGGCAACGTGAAGACGTTCAGGGTCTCGGGCCTGTTCAGCGTTATCTTGGCGATCGGGCCCTCGAACTCTAGGATCAGGTTCGTAAAGACGTGCTCATCGGGGCCGCACTCGTTGATCTCCTTGATGACCTTGCCCAGCGGTCCCGGGGCGTAGATTATCTGGGAGGGCTTCTTTTCGTCGGTCCCCTTACCGTCCTTTCCGGCTTCCAAAGGTGATCACCGTCCAGGCCTACCGCTTCTTGGGCCTGGGGGCCTTGGTCTGTCCCTGTTCCGTCAGGGTGTTCTTGGCAAGCCAGTTCACGGCCCTGGGCCAGACTTCCTTGTGGGACCTTCCGCTAACGGACAGCCCGATGTGGCCCGTCGGGTACTCGATGATCTCCTTGACCTTGCTCGAGACCCGGTCATACAGGGGCTTGGTGGCCGCCATGGGGACCAGGTGGTCCGAGGCGCCGACGATTATGAGCACTGGCATGTCGATGTTGCTGAGGTTGACGATCCTGTCGGCGACGGCGAGCTTGCCGTTGAAGAGCCTGTTCTCCTGGTAGCCGCCCTTGATGAACTCGGCGTAGAACTTGCCAGGGATGGCAATGCCGTCCTTGATCCACTTCTCCATCCTCAGGAAGTTCATGACGAACTCGTCGTTGTCCAGGCCCTGGAAGAGCCCGTAGTACTTCATGATGGTGTTGGGCATCGGGTCCAGCATGGAAAAGCCCCCGTTCAGGAAGTCTGCCGGTGCGGAGCCGAAGACCTCGACGACCTTTTGCGGGTCGAAGCTCTTGTCCTTGGTCCACACGTGCAAAAGCCCGTGGTCGATGTCGAAGTAGAGCGGGGCCGCCATGACCATGAGGTTGGCGACCCTCTCGGGGTGCACCGCCGAGTATATGGTCGTGAAGTAGCCGCCTATGCAGTAGCCCAGCATCGATATCTTCTTGGAGCCGGTCCTCTCCTGTATGTGCTTGACGGCGGAGTCGATGTAGTACTCGATGTACTCCGTGGTCCCGATGTGCTCGTCGCCTATGCCTGGGTAGCCCCAGTCGATCATGTATACGTCGAAGCCCGCGTCCACGAACTTCTTGACGACGCTCTTGTCGGGCTGCAGGTCCAGGATGTAGGGCCTGTTTATGACTGCGTAGACGAACAGTAGCGGTATCTTGTACTTGACATCCGTGGTCGGCAGGTAGTGCAGGAGGCGCATCCGGTTCTTCGAGAATACTTCCTCGGACCTGGTGGTCCCCACTTCGACATTGGGCGGGTCGATGAGCAGCTTGATGCCCTTGAGGGCCTTCAACTGGTTCTTGGTCATCTCGTCGAACATGGCGTACTGTATCTGCATGAGGCGTCTAAGGTCCGCGTTGTTTAGGACATTGTCCTTGGGGTCGGTTGCCATCGTCTGTCCCTCCTTCACTCCTCTTCCCTGAGGGCCTTCCTCACCAGCCGCTCGATCTCGTCGAGCCGCTTGTTCATGAAATGGATGGACTCGTGGAGCTCGCGTATGTCGGTCTTGGACGGGAAGCCCAGCTGGCTTGCCATCGAGTCCCTGGCCTTTTCGTAGTTCCTCTGGTCCTCCAGGCCCCTTGACAGGGCCTGGCCCACCATGGAGGTGAACTGGCTCGTGGCCATGATCTCCTTGAGCATCGCGTTGTAGTTGTCTATGAAGTCGAGCATGAGGCGCCGCTGGTTCTCGACGAGCTCGGGCCCAGGCTTCGCGTTATGGGCTATGAACTCCTCGAACTTGGCCGTGGAATCCTTCACATGCTCCACTACGATGTTCGAGAGCACGGTGGATTCCTCGGGGCTCGGCATGTTGTTAGATATAAGGCCGTTCCACTGCGAGAAGAGCTCTAGCTGCCTCACGTACATGTCCTTCGTGAACTTGGCAAAGTCCGCGCTCAGGTCGTCGGCGTCCTTGATGGCCTTGGCCTCGCCCGCGGGCGCCTTGGCCTTGTCGTCCTTCTTCGGTTCGTTCTTCTTGGGTGTCATCGGTATTCGCTCCTTTTGTCTTCCGGGATGGTCCGTTACATGTCTATGTTCCGCTATGGTCAGAGCTGACTCATGAATGTCCGTTCCGGAGCCGTGCCGTCACGGGCTGCAAGGGCTCGCCCTCAGGTCCTCTTCTTGAGCTCGGTCTCGAGCACCTTGACCTTGGCCTGTAGCTCTGCGATCTCGTTCTCCATGGCCTTCACGTTGGGCGGTGCGTAGAACGCGCCCCCGCTGAATCCCGGGACCGCCGTCCTGGCGAAGAAGCCCGTGTAGAGCTCCTCGTAGTTTATATCCCTGAAGAGCCTGGAGAACTCGCCCCTGATCTGGTTCGAGGCGTCGGACCAGGTGTTTTGAATCTTCTTGAAGTGGTTGTTGCTTTCGGACACGAGGTTAGATATCTCGGTCCCCATGACCGTGGTTATCCGCTCCCATGTCTCCACGACGTCCTTTTTGTGGGGGTTCGTCGAGGGTATGGCCGTGATGGACTCCTTGAGACTGTCCAGGAACTCGAACCACACCTTGGTCAGGTCCTGGTACTCGGTGTTGCCCTCGCGGGAGGCCATGGTGATCTGGTTGGACATGTTGGTCATGAAGTTGTGCCACTTCGAGTAGAGGTCCATGGTTGCCTTGGAGTCTGCGTCCACGGCGCCCCCCACCTTGCCCAGGCGGGACAGGATGTCCATCATCTCGGAGGTGTAGTCTCGCCATCTCTGCATGAGGTCCAGGTAGCCGTTGTTCTCGATGGAGGACACCTTCATGATCCTCGCGTTGATCTTGTTCTGGTAGTTCTTCCACACGTTGTAGACATCCTGGAACTCCTTGTTGGCGCCCCCGGATGTGCCGGTCATCATCTTCGTGATGGTGTTGGTCTCTTCCATCCACTTGGTCGTGAAGTTGTCTTGGAAGTTCTGCTGCTCCTTCATGGCCGTGGCTATCTGTTCCTGCATTATCTGCTGGAAGTTCTGCCAGTTCTTCATGAGCTGCGCGTAGTAGTCGCCGCTCGTCGCTGATTCTTTCTCTTCTTTCATATCGTATTCCCCCAAGGGCCCCAGGCCGCAGTCCGGCCCTTTCCATCCGGATGGCGGCCGGGGCGTCTTGGCGTGTTCACACCTTTTACGTTATTGTTCCTTTTCTTTTATTTGAATTATTCGCTGGAATTCCCATCGGGAATATCACTTGCCGCCCCTTGGGAGCTTGCCAGCGTTCTCCTCGAACATCTTCATGTTCATGTCCCAGACGGACCGCACGAACTCGGAGGTTATGTTCGAGAGCGAGCGCGTCCACAGGGTCTGGAGCTTCGAGACATCGTCGCTGGAGGCGTCCAGGTGGTCCATGAGGTGCTTGTTCAGATCCCTGGAGTTCTCATTCCAGCCCTTCATGGTCTCGGCGAGGCGGGGGTCCTTCTCGGTGAGCTCCCTGGCCTGTCGGTCCATGTCCTCGACTATCTCCATCCATGTGTCCCGTAGGACCTTGAACTCGCCGGAGCCCATCTCGATGCTGCGGGCCATCTGCCTGGTCATCTCCTGGGACATCTCGGCCCATGTCATGAGGAACCTCTCCTGGGCCTTGCGCATGTCGTTGACGTTCCCGAGGGACATCACGGCCTTGGACATGTCCTCCGAAAGGGCCTTCCACTTGACGTTGAGGTTCTCGAAGGTCTCGCTTTCGGACTTCATGATGGTCTCGAGCCGCTGGTTCATCCTCTGCTGGTGCTTGTCCCAAGACTGCTGGATATCGTTGAGCTGGTCATTGTTCATGGTGGCCTTGCTCATGGTCTCCGATATGTCGCCGGAGACCTTGGTCCACTTGCCGGAGAAGTCCTCGTAGAACCTCTGCTGCCGGTTCATGATCTGGGTAATCTGCTCGCCCATGTCCTGCTGGAGGTCGGTCCAGAACCGTATAAGGTCGGTGTCCATGGCACCGGCCTTCTTTGCCGTCGGTATCTTCGGCTGGTCTACTTTCTTCGCTGATACTTTTGCGGGCTTGCTGCCCTGCGTTCCCTTTCCCTTTTTCGTAGCCATTGGTCTTTCCCCCCCCGCTTTCGTTTCATCTTGCGTATGGGGTTGATGCTCGCATGTCGTCAGACAATGCGGAATCAAGAGAATGTCCCTTTTCATATATTAACCTTATCTATAAGAGTTAAAGATGAACGTGTTAGAAATGTGCATTGTTAGTGCAATGAAGAATATCCGTCGATGTTTTGTTATTTTGATATCTCGGAGGCGCCTATTCCTCCTCGTGATGGCGGCCGGCCCTGGCCTTCGCGAGGCCCTTCCGTAGGGTCTCCGGGACGCGGAAGGCCAGCAGGAACGGAACGATCAGCAGGAGCACCGCGAAGAGCCAGACCCCTTTGAACTCGTGGACGGCAAGGAACGACGGGATGGCGGGCGCCAGCCATCCGGCCACAAGGCCACTAGCCAGCGCACCTATGAACTGCCCGAGGTTAAGGGCGCTGTTGAAGGCCCCTATTCCTCGGCCGCGCTCTTTGGTCGATGTGAGGTCCGATATCATGGCCGTGGCCGAGATGCTCATGAAGGACCACGAGGGGACCATCCACACGAGTATCACGAAAACAATATTGTCCGTGAACAGCAGCACGAGCCAGATGGCAAGGTAGGAGAACACGGCGAAGATGAACATGGGCCTGCGGCCCGACCGGTCGACGTGCTTGCCGATGGCGACGACGACGATGGCCCCCATGATGCCGGCCGTCGAGGAAAGGAGGCCGATCTGGATCGGGTTCAGCAGATGAATCTTCTCGAGATAGACCGGGAAGACCGAGAAGACCGCCCTGTTGGCGACGTAGGTCAGACCGATGATGAAGAGCATGAGGCCGATGGTCCTGCTGTTGGTCAGCTTGAATGTGTCCTTGATGCTGAGGACGGCCCGGGGCTTGTCCAGCGTGCCCATCGGTATGAGGACCGCCCCCGTGACGAAAGACAGGATGCCACAGATGGGGAAGAGTATCGGCATGCCGCCATAGAAGTACACGATGCCCGAGAAGATGCCGCCCAGGAGCCACCCTATGGAGGTCCAGAGCGAAACGGCGGCGGTGCCCTCGCCCTTGTTCTCCGGTAGCATCTCCGTGACCATGGCGACGCCTAGGACGTTGGCGGAATAGAAGAACACCTGGACGGCCCTCAGGATGAAGAGCCCCCTGATGTCGAGGAATGGCATGGGGAAGAACAGTACGCCCACGACAAAGTTACCGACGATGATGGGCCACTTGTAGCTGCCGATCTTGTCCGCGATCGCGCCCCACACGAAGGACATTACGAAGATGGCCAGGAAGGGCAGGCTCAGGATGAACCCGACCACGGGGAGGCTGCCGGTCAGGGTATACGCATAAAGGGCCATGGGGATGAACAAGAGCCCGTCGACCAGGCCGTAGGTCACGGAGGCCGTCAATACACGCTTGTAGTCCCGCTTGAACTTGGCGGGGACCTCCATCGTGGGGAGGAGCATCGGACCTCGGCATAGTGGTCCTGGGATATTAGTATGGCGCCTTTTCCATGGATCAATAGCGCCGTTCCTTTTTCTTCAGGTGGTGCGGCGGCGGCTTTTCCCAGTGGTGCGAGGAGCGCTTCGATTTGACGATGAAGGCCACGATGCCTATGGCGGTCACGACGGAGACTATTGGCCCGCAGGGGATGACGGGCACCTCGCCCATGGCCATGAGGCCGATGCCTATAATCGTGAATAAGAAGGCCGCTCCCGGGAGCCACCGGAGCGGGTCGGGGCGCTGGCCGGGGGTGGTATAGACCCTTGGGAACCGGGGGTACTTGTTGTACGGGTCCGCGTACCAGGGCCCCCAGCGGGACACCGCGATGATGAAAAGCAGTGCCCTCGATGGGCCCTTCAGTCCCGATGATGGCGTCGTTCCCATCCAGGTCCCATCCGTCATCTTACATGGAGGAGTCTGAATAATAAGATTACTAGTGAATATCATGTAGAAAGAAGGTTTATTGTTTGAGGGAAGGATATCTCGAACATTATCCGGGGGCGAATGCGTGTTCAAGAGAAAGGAAAAGGAGGCCGAGAAGAAGCCGCAATGGATTTCCAGCAGGAGTTCCTTAAGGAACGGGAGAGGCTCGCAAAGCTCTGGGAGGCCTACGCGCAGATGGAAAAGGAGAACATCGCCCTCAAAGCGAGGGTCTCCGAGCTGATGAAGGAACAGGCTGGCCCATCCGGGGACGTTGTGAAAGACCTCATGAAGGAGAACGACGCCCTCAAGAACCAGGTCAAGATACTCAAGGGAGTGGTCGAAGAGATGGACAAAGATATCAAGGCCCTTCGGGGCCAGGGGAATGACGAACTGATAGCCCGCTGAGGCGTGCCCCTGGATAGCGGGCCACGATGGCATTTAAGCAACCTCCTAAAAAACTATAAATATTGATAGACAATAACATTGAGAGCCTATCGGAGTTGGTTCCATGGCCGGAAGTACCGAGCTCAAGAGCGCCGATGATTACAGGAAGGAGTTCATAGCCGAGCGCGAGAGGCTAGCCAAGCTCTGGGACGCCTACGAGCAGCAGGAGAAAGAGGTGGCGGCCCTCAAGAACAAGATATCCATGCTCGAGCGCGAGCTAGGCGAGAAGGACCGCATCGTCAGGTCCTTGAAGGACGTCATGGAGGCCAGGGACAGGGAGAACCGGGAGCTGGAAATCGAGGCCACGTCATTGCGGGGCGACAAGGCCACCCACGAGCCCAAGATCGGCGAGCTCCAATCGTCGCTTCGGGTCGAGAAGGAGAGGTTCGCGAAGCTCTTCAAGCTCGCCGAGGAGCTGGACGGGGAGCTCAGGACCGCCCGAAGCGAGATCCAGGCCCGCGACGAGTGGTTCAGGATACATGTCGATTCTCTACGGGGCATGGGCAAGGCCATCGATGAGCGCGACCGGATGGTGGAGACGGCCAAGGGACGGGGGCTCCGGGGCGACTACAAGGCCACGCTTGACAGGCTCGGCAAGTAGGTCCGCAGGACCGTTCTTTTGAGTTCATCCTTTTTTAAAATATTTCTTGGTCAGCTTGGCATCCAACTCGTCCCTGCGCGCCTCCTTGAACTTGGCCACGAAATAGCCAAGCAAGGCGAGCCCGATGCGGAGCATGTACCAGAAGGTGGCCCTGTGCCCCAAAAGGATGTGGGGCTTGTAATTCCCCCACAGGGAGCCGTGCTTGAGGGTCAGCTGCTTGCGGCCGTAACCGTTCCAGAAGGCCTGCTTGCTGAAGCCGAAGAAGTCCTCCCTGGCCTTGTGCTTCACGAAGGCGCTCTCGCGGTAGACGAGGACGGCCCCGCCCTCGACGGCCCTGTAGTTCAGGTCTATGTCCTCGGCCGTGATGAACACGGTGTCGAACCCGCCCAGGTCCTGGAACAGGTCCTTCCTGTATGTCAGGTTGCAGCTCGGGAAGGTCAGGTCCACGCCCTTGTAGAAAAGCTCGACCCGGCCCAGGTCCGCGAACGGATGGAAGCCCATGTTTATGGTCGTCCCCGCGACCACGTCCGCATCCTTGAGCCCCTCGCGCATCTCGTGTATCCAGTCCGGGGCCGCGACGCAGTCCCCGTCGATGAAGGCCACGGCCTCGCCCCGGGCCTGCTCAACGCCAAAGTTCCGGCCCTGGCCCCTCGTGCCGCCCTTCTTGAACAGGCGGACGAACGGATGGTCCTTCGAATATTCCTTGACGATCTTGCGGGTATCATCGTCGGAATATGAATCCACGACGACGACCTCGAACGGCTGCTCCTGGACCACGAGGCTGTCGAGAAGGTCCCTTATGTTCCTCGACTCGTTGCGGACCGTGACGATGGCGCTTATCAACATGGGGGAATCCTCATGCTCGCGAAGGGCTGGGCCTTGCCTGCGCCCTTGGCCCCCGCCTACTCCTCTTCGCCCTCGACCTCGTCATCCGCCCCTTCCTCGTCCTCATCGCGCGGTTTCCTCGAGGCTAGCCAGGTGCCGATGGCCGCTAGGACAAGGGAGATTAGGACACCGATCACGAACCCCATTGTCATCCTGTCGTTGCGGGAGTGGCCCACCTTGTAAAAGTCCGAGAAATAGAACACGAGCACCACGACGGACGTGACCGTGAGCATGGCCAGGAACAGGTATATCAGGAAGGTCTCCCAGACCTTGAGCTCCTTCGTCTCGGTCTCCATCGTTGGCTCCTCCGGATGGCGATTCGAATTAAGATACCAATATATATAACTTATTAAGATTGTTAAACCGATGGCCTTGGCGCGCCCCGGATGATGGGCGATGGGCGCGCTCCGACACGACGAGGTATGGTACGAATGCCTGGCTCGGGTAAGCTCCTAGGCAATGTGGCCGGCGTCTTCAGGGGCGCCGACTTCAGGCTTCACAGGGCCAGGGGCCAGGGCATGCTCCCCACCTTCCTCATCTACCAGGTCACCAGGAAGTGCAACAGCAAGTGCTCGTTTTGCTCCATATGGAAGCAGGACCATTCCAACGAGCTCACGGTGGAGGAGCTCCGGAAGCTGTTCTCGGACCCGTTCTTCTCGGAAATACGCTGGATAAACCTCACCGGCGGGGAGCCCTTCATCCGCAAGGACCTGGCCGAGGTTGCCCGGGTCATGCACGAGGAGCTCCCGAGCCTGCTCATGATAGCCATCCCGACCAACGGCTTCGGAACCTCGAGCGTCCTCAAAGGGACGAAAGAGCTGCTCGAGGTGCTCAAGGGCCAGGAGATGCTTAGTGTCAACGTCTCCATCGACGGCATAGGCGAGGCCCACGAGACGAGCCGCGGGGTCCCGGGATGCTTCAACAGGGCCATGGCCACGCTCAAGGGTCTCCTCGAGCTCGCCAAGGAGAACAAGAGGCTCGAGGTCGGCACCGAGGTCGTCATAACAAGCGCCAACATCGACGACCTCAAGGACATCTACGAGTACCTGGCCAAGTACACGAACCACATCAACTTCACGCCAGTCATCGTCGCCCCGTCGGAATACTACGGCAAGCCGGACAAGGATTTGGGACTGTCCGACAAGGACATCGCCAAGATGCAGGACTTCTTCGACTGGCTGAAGGTCAAGCTTCCGGCCTACGCCTACTACTTCGAGAAGGTCCTGGATATCAAGCTCAAGAAGCGTGGAGGCAAGAGGACCTTCCCGTGCCTAGGCGGCTACAAGACCATGTTCATGGACTCCAAGGGCGAGATCTACCCGTGCCTCATAGCGCCGTCGCACCTTAGGCTCGGCTCCGTCCGCGAGACGCCGCCGGGCGAGATCTGGTTCTCGGACAACGCGAACCTGATGCGCAGGGCCCTCAAGAAATGGAAGTACTGCCAGGTCTGCACCAACAACTGCGACATACTGAACAACCTGAAGGAGGAGACCATCGACCTCCTCTGGTTCATGGCCAAGAACCCGAGAATATTCGCAGCCCTACTGAAGGATCTTCGGGCGGGCAAGATGGACAAGTACCTTTAGGATGACTGATTCTTACATCATGGTTTATATCTCTACTATCGACATGCCTTTTCGCGAATCCATCTTGGGGTGACGAGCATGGCCCGTGGAAATCTGAACAGCGCCTGTGCGTTCCTAGTCGTGTTCTGCATGGTATCGACGGCATTCCTGAACGTCGCTGCGATCCGGGTCGGGTCGGGCGATGGCAGGGGTTTGGAGGTCAGACCCACTTTCGTAGGCCCTCTGGCCTTGGATGACGGTGCCGCCGGTTCGAGGGAGACGGCCGCCAGGGACGGCCCCGACAAGGCCGCGTTCAAGAACCCGCCGAAGGAGGACCGCGTCCTTCCCATAATCACGGGAACGGTGGACCAGGCCGCCAGGGACAAGTACGATTCCCTGGGCGTGGGAGGCCTGGTCGTCAACAGCTGGAACTGGGACGATGCCGCCCTCAAGGACGCCAAGGCCAAGAACTGGACCATGTGGGCCAACGACTATTACATGTATCCCAGCGGGAGCGCGAACCCCCTAGGCGGGGTTCACGAGAGGTTCTGGAACCCTGGCTTCGAGACCCACAACCTCGGCTTCTGGCCCGACGGGTGGCAATGGAGCTACTCCGACTGGCCCCGCTACGACCTCTCGGGCTCGAAGGCGCACTCCGGCGCCGCCGCCCTGGCCGTGGACAACATGAACTGGTTCGGTTGGATGCTATGCGTGAAACCTGGAGTCGAGTACAACATCAGCACCTGGGCCCGCCAGGACGCGGGCGGCGAATCCGGGAGGATCGTCGTCCTGTGGGCCAACATAGACCAGTTTGTCGGAGCGAATGTGACCGTCTTCCAGACCGACGTCAACTACAACAGGTACTCCTTCCTGGCCAGGGCGCCCCCGACCGCCAACGTGGCGCGGATCTTGATCCAGGGCACCCAGAGGAACCAGTACGTCTGGTACGACGATGTCATGGTCCGCAAAGAGGACAAGTCCATCACGAACGCTCTCGTCAATCCCGGCCTCGAGACCGATGGGAACCTGGACAACGTCCCCGACAACTGGATCCCGATCAACACACCGGTCTACGACAAGACCGGGACCTTTTCGCACAAAGGTGTCGCGGCCGTCAAGGTCAATGCGAGCAATGTTTTCGTGCAGCCCGTGGTCGCCGTCGCAGGCAAGGACTACTATGTCGGGGAATGGATGCGTTCCGAGCCGGCCTCGACCTACGGCCAGGTGGTCATCCTGTGGATGCACGACGCCAATATAATCGGGGTCTCGCAATCGGTCTTCGTCATCAACAGCACCTACACCTGGGAGGATGCCATATTCCAAGCCCCGGCGGACACCAACGGGGCCTTGGTGGCCCTGGCCTCCGCGAGCAACGCCTATGCGTGGGTCGACGACGTCATCTTCTATGAGGCCCCGGTGCTTAATGACGGGGTCAGCCGCGGGCCCATACTCGACGGGCATCCTGAGCTCGAGGCCCAGGGACTATACTATTCGTTCGAGGACATCACGGCGCCCACCACGTCGAACCTGACCGTCCCGCACGGGAAGCTTGTCCTTGCGGTCGCCGAGTATCGGAACGCCGACGGAACTATCAGCCTCAGCTCGGCCGTGAACCTGACGGCACAGGTCAGCGGTGGCAAGGTCAAGTGGACGCCGTCCTGGGGCATGTGGCGCGTCATGGCCTTCAGCTACGACATCCTATTCAACGGGACCGAGTGCGACCCGGCCATCACGAACATGCACCAGATCAACGTCATGAACAAGGTGGCTGTCCAGAGGTTCATCGATGTGATGTACAACCAGACCATCTACCAGAAGACATCGGCCTACTGGGGCAACACCATCAAGGCATCGTTCACCGACGAGGTCTCGAACCTCGCGGCCTACTTCATAGCCCAGGATAGACCGGTGGTGGCCTGGCTGCACGACGATGTGAACGGGCTTCACATCGAGACGACCTTCCAGCAGCTGCATGGCTATGACCTCATGCCCTTTCTCCCGGCCCTGTGGAACGATGTCGGTCCGAAGACGGTCAAGTACCGCATCGACTTCTACAATACGACGGCCTACCTCCAGGGAGAGGCCTACTACAAGATGATCGGGGACTGGTGCGCAGACCACGGCATCAACTTCTCGGGCCACCAGCTGGCCGAGGACAGCGTCCTCTCGCAGGTGGCGTTCTACGGCGACTACTTTGAGTCGTGCAAGTACATGGGATACCCGGGCATCGATGCCCTCGTGCGGTCCGCGGCATCCGTGATGACGGACACGGACACCATCACACCGAAGATGTCCTTTTCCACGGCCGTGCTCTACGGCAAGCCCCACGTAATGACCGAGTACTCGGTGGCCACGAACTCCTTGAACTATCGCGAGATGACGGCGATCGCGAACTGGCAGATGGTACAGGGCGTCGACCGAGTTACCAGCTTCTCGTTCCCGGTGGGGTATGTCTCGGATGCGGACCTGAAGCGCCACTCGGAACAGGTCGGCAGGACCAGTTACATGATGCAGCAGGGGAGGTACACGACAGAGATCGGGATACTTTACCCGATCACTAGCATCCAGGGGGAATATGTCCCCCTGAACACCACCATTTGGAACGCGGGCGCGTTCCCCGCGGCCAAGCACGATTATTCGTTCACATGCCTGACGAAGAACATGCTCCAGGACCAGCTGGACTTCATCTACATCAACGATGAGAGCCTCATGGCCACGTCCCTCGTGAACTCCACCGGGACCGCGGCCCTGCACCATGGGGTGTCGGGCCTGGACCTCAAGGTCCTGATCGTTCCCGAGATTTACACCATCAAGACCGCGACCATGGAGAGGATCAAGGCGTTCTACGACGCCGGCGGCATCGTCGTGGCGTACGGGGACTTACCAAAGGCCTCGGCCGAGAACGGCACGGACCCGTACATCACGTCGCTGGTGAGCTCGGTCTTCGATATGGGGGCCATGAGTGCCTACGGATACACCCAGAGGACCAACGCGAACGGAGGGGTGAGCATCCGGGGGACGGGGAAGCTCGGGCCCCTCGAGGCGCCCCTGAGGGCCGCAATGAAGGAGGACCTGCTGCTTCCTACGCCCGTCGACAAGGGCATCTATTACCAGAAGCGGACCGGGCAGGACTTCGAGATGTACTTCCTTGTCAACAACTATTGGGACTATTACTACAACGACACGAAGTTCAGGACCCTCGGGGACCCGTCCATATGGGACCCGGAGACGGGTGATGTGACCTCTGTTCCGGGTTCCTTATACTCCTATGATATCGTAACCGGATACACGACCATCAAGGCCCTGGCGGTCCCAGGCCTGTCGTCCGTGTTCGTTGTCTTCGACAGGCCGCGGCTCGAGATAGCCCCGAAGGACATTGTGCTGAGCCCGGGCTCCCCGCTCGTGGGGGACCATGTGGCCATCGGGGTCAACATCTCCAACATAGGCAATGGCATCGCGCCACAGGTCAAGGTCATGGTCTACGACGGCGACCCGGACCTCGGCGGCACCCTCATCGGCGGCACGGACACATTGACCATCGGGCCCAAGTCCACGCAGCATGCCGACAGGGACTGGGACACGAAAAGCTCCCCAGGCCTCAGGGAGGTCGTGGCCGTGGCCTGCCTGCCGGATGGCATCTGCGTCAGGGCTCGGAAGGACATCTTCGTGAACACGCCTCCGAAGGCCGCGATACTAGTGAACAGGACCCAGGCCTACACCTACGAGGCGTTCAACCTGTCATCGAACTCCACGGACATCGACGGGTCCCTCACCAACCTGACATGGGACCTCGGCGACGGGACCAAGGAGTATACGAAGAACATTACTCACGAGTACAAGGACAACGGGGCATACAAAGTGACGCTTACCGTCAAGGATGGGAACGGGACCACGGACAGCATGACGCTTGATCTGAAGGTCCTGAACAGGGGGCCGAAGGCGAACTTCACAATAAAGCCAGGGCTCACGGGCGATCACACAACGATCTTCACGTATAACGCTTCCGGGTCCACCGACAGGGACGGTAAGGTCGTGTCCTACACATGGGACATGGGAGATGGGAGCAAGGTCCTGTACCAGGGCATGGTCATCAACTACACCTATGGTTCGCCCGGCAATTACACCGTCGGTCTGACTATCAAGGATGATGACGGGGCCTATGCAGTCACGAACCATACCGTCATCGTGGTGAACCTGGCCCCGGCTGCGAACTACACCTTTGTGCCGGCCGCCGGGAACGTGACGACGCTTTTCGCGTTCAACTCGACCTCAAAGGACCCGGACGGCACGATCGCGGCCTATAACTGGAGCTACGGCGACGGTGGGCACAGCGAGCAGGCCTCGCCCAAGCATAGGTACAACGACGACGGGACGTATCATGTTACCCTGCGTGTCAGGGACAATTTCGGCGCTTGGTCCGCGAACCTCACGAAGGATATCGTGATTTCGAACCTGCCGCCGGTCGCCGTGGCCACGCCAGCATCGCAGACCATAGGTGTGAACAACAAGGCCAACTTCACGGCTAACGGAACCAATGACCCGGACGACAAGCTCACCGAGCTTACCTTCGAGTGGGACTTCGGCGACGGCAGCGCCACGGGCACCGGCATGCAGGCATCGCATGTCTATGCCCAGGCGGGACAGTTCAACGCGACCCTCAAGGTCACCGACGACAATGGGGCGTCCTCAATCGTCAAGGTCCGGGTAACGGTCAACGCCCCGGTCAAGCCTCCTCCGAAGCCAAGGCAGAACAATATTGCCGCGGCCATCGTTGTGGTCCTTCTGATTGTCCTCGCCGTCTGTGGCATCGGAGCCTTCATGTTCATGAGGCGCAAGAAGGGCGAGCCTGAGCCTGCGGCAACGGCCAAAGAGACCAAGGACGATGAGGCCGAGGAGCCAGAGGGTGCAGATACCAAGGAGGCGGAACCTCCGGAAGAAAAGAAGAAGGTCGCCGACGAGGTCGATGACAAATGAGCGTCCAGGCCTGCCCTCCCGGAAGACCGGTCGAGCTGTCCTTCGATGTGGGTGACCTCATGTCGAGGATAGAAAGGGCCCTGGACATCTATTTGAGGAAGGTCCCCGGGGCCGTAGGCCTTCTTGAACGCACCCATCTCGAGGCCGTCGAGATCTACCCGATGCTCAGGCAGGCGCTCCACATGATGCCCACGGGTCCTAAAGCGGTCCTGAAGGAACGCATCGAGGAGCTGCCGAACGGAGCCATCCCCTCGGTGGGAGTGCCTCTGGACGAGAAGGAAAAATTCCTGAGGCGCATGCTGGCGTTCATGTCCGGGCTACCGGCCACGGTCCAGCTGTCGGTCAACGCGTTCCCGGACGGCATTGAGGTCTCCATGGCCGTCGATATGGAAGGAACGATGGCCTCGGTCTCGAGAAGGTTCCCGTTGTCCGAGGCCCCGTGGTTCGCCAGGGACATCGTGAGGAGAAGAATTGTTACCACAGAGGCACCTGGGACGGCCGTTGTCAAGTGCCCGAGGTGCTATTCCGGTGTGATGCCGCAGAAGGGCAAGCTGTGGGGCTGGTGGTGCCAGACCTGCGGTGTCAGGCTCGTGCTGGAATAGGGCTTTAAACGACCCTCGCACCCATGTTATCCACATGGCAGATGTAGACCTCGTCAGAGAACCTCTTGAGGGCCCGGGTTACAGCTCCGAGGTCCTCGCCGTGGGCGAAGATGGAACTGCCGATCATGGACATGGAGGCCTTACCGAACCTGTCGACCGCCTTGAGGGCCCGCTCGACGTCCTTGGTCATGAGGCCGCATCGTTCGGCGAAACCGCGGCTCAGGGCCAAGAGGTTGTCCAGCGTCGGTTTCCGGGACATCTTGTCCACGCAGTCCTTGCCAGCGCGATTGATGGCGCTCCGGCGTGCCGGGTCCGTCAATATCTTGGGCTTGCTCATGGGCGGGCCGACCATGGCGACCAGTATCTCGACATCTGCATCGACAGGGATGCTGCGTATCTGGCCGATCGGCGGTATGCCCGGCTTCAATCTTATTGTCAGACCGCCCTGGGCGGCCGGACCGACGTCCCCGAGGCCGGTCCGCGACAGGACATCGGCCTTGTGGGCCGATTGGACCGCGCTCTCCCTCGGCAATCCTAGCGCGTCGGCTATGGCCAGGGCCGTGCTCAGCGCCCCGGCGGCGCTCATGCCAAGGCCCTGGCCCACGGGAAAGTCGATGGCGCTCTTGACGACGACATCGAAATCCGGGGCCAGCTCATCGATGACCATCCGCGTGACCGGGGCTTTGCTAGGCTTGCCGTTCAGATGGACCTTGACGATGGGCGTGCCCGTGGCCTCCGTCAGCGTCACCTTCGTGGTGACGCCTTTGTCGAGGCATAGGCCGGAACCTCTCGAGCCCTTCTTCAGGACATCGTCCGACTGGTCGCATATCTCGAAGAAGCCTGTGATGTGGGCCGGCGCGAAGGCCTCGCCTTTAGACCTCTTGGCCATCAGCGAGCTCAGAGCCACTTTACCACCTGGTCGACGATGACCGTGGAGACCCGCTCCTTGGGCCCCTTGGCCTCGACCATGCCGCCGTCCTTGTCGATTATCAGGACCTCGGTCTCCTTATGGGACACCTTCGACAGGTCGTTGGCGACCATGATGTGAGCGCCGTATTTCTTGAGGCGGTCTCTTGCCCGAAGGAGCAGCTCCTCCCGCGAGACCTTGGACTCGGCCTTGAAGCCGACAAGCAGGCGGCACTTTGATTTCAATGCCAGGATGACCTTGGGCGTGGGCTCGAGCTCCAGATGCAGGGGTCCGTCCGACGGGACCTTGCCCTTGGACGGGCCGCCCTTGACCCGGAAGTCCGATATGGCCGCAGGGACCATGATGACCTCGACCCTGCGGAGCTTCTTGGCCAAATTCAGTATGTCCGCGACGGTCCTGAAGGCCTGGGCCTTGGCCACCCACTTGGGGGGCTCGATGTATGCGCTGTGCCACAAGATGACCTCAGCGCCGCGATAGTATGCCTCCTTTGCCAGGGCCAGGGCCGTGGCCCCGGAGGACCGGTTGGATATTATGCGCATGTCGTCGATGGGCTCCATGGTGGGCCCGGCGAGGACCAGCACCCGCTTCCCGTCCAGGTCCTTGGGGCCGAGCATGGCCAGGACGCGGTCAACGATGTCCTCCACCGACGGGATCTTGGCGATGTGCTCCTCCATGCGCGGGTCCATGAATTGGACCCCGATGGCCTTGAGCTTCTCGATGTTCTCGAGGACTATCTTGTGCTCGTACATCGAGCCGTGCATTGCGGGAACGATGAGCAGCGGTATGCCCGAGCCCAGGGCCGTGGTGGCCATGGTCGTGACAGGCGTGTCGTCGATGCCGCACGCTATCTTCGAGATGGTGTTCGCCGTGGCGGGCGCTATGAGCAGCAGGTCCGCCCGCTCGGCGGTCTGCCCGCAAAGGGCCACGTGTTCGACGCCACCCGTGATCTTCACGATCGGGGCCCGACCAGTGGCGAACTCCAGCGCATCCGGGCGGATTATCTGGGCCGCGGCCCCGGTCATCACCGGGATGACCTGGGCCCCGTGGCGTATGAGAAGCCTGGCGAGCTTGACGGTCTCGACCGCCGCTATGGAGCCCGTGACACCTAGGACTATCTTGCGTCCGAGCAGTCTCCTACTGATTGTGCAACTAATCTCAAGGGACGGGTGCATGGACAAGTGATTGTAAAGGGGGGTTTTTAAGGGTATCGGGTCAATTCACAGGCATTTACCAATAACTTCATCTTTTGAACAGTATCCAGTAATAATTATATAGGATAATACATAATAGAATATTATTGGGCGCAGTTGGAGGTGGCTGGTTATGAAGTACAGGTCGCTCCTGGCGGTGTTGGTCGCGCTCCTGATGGTCATCCCGGGGACCGTCCTAGCCCAGCCCGGGTCCCATGCCGGGACTAGCGCGCCTGACAACGGCGATATGCCATCGGCATTGCTACACACCCTGCCCCGGCACTACGCCTTCGCCCAACCCACGGTCGTTTACGGCCTGGGCTTTGGCGGTGCTGTCCACCTCGAGATGACCGGGGCGCAGGAGCTTCACTATCCCGGCCTTCCCAGGGTCCCAGTCATGACACGGGTCATCGAGCTCCCCGGAGAGGTCCGCGTCGAGAAGGTCACGGCCACGCACGGGGCCGAAACGACCTTCTACCTGCCGGCCGAGCTCGAGTCCTCGCCGGCGGCCTTCCTAATCACGCCCAACGGGCCCAAGGAGATACCGATAACCCAGTTCTACGACGGGGCCAAATTCCCGGCCGACTGGTTCGCTTACGCGGTCCACCGGGGCCTGAACGAGACCGGCCAGGACACTGTCTTCGTGATGCTCTACATGTATCCGGCAAGGTACGAGGCCAACGGCGGCCTGGGCCCTAGGCTGACATGCGTCGACAGCATCGATGTCTCGGTGAAGTATTCCATTGTCCAAGCCGCCCCGAGGGCCCCGCGCTCCGAGATCTACGGCCTGGTCATCATCGGTCCGTCAGAGTTCAGCACGGACCTGAACACACTTGCTGCTCACAAGACCATGACCGGCCTCAAGGCCAAGTTCGTGACCCTGGACGACATATACAACGGGGTCTATTTCACCACCGAGGGCGTGGACTCCCAGGACAAGATCAAGCACTTCATCAAGGACGCTTTAGAGAACTGGGGGACCAAGTACGTCATACTCGGCGGCGACGTGGACAAGGTGCCTACGCGGCACGTCGAGGTCCTGGACGGCGAGGACGATGACGGGACGTCGTACATGGACGGCAAATGGGTCCCGTGTGACATCTACTACGGGGACATCTACGACGGGGCCAGGAAATTCAGTAGCTGGGATGAGAACAGCAACGGTATCTTCGGCGAATGGACCGGGGGCCAGTACAACGGCATGACGGACAGCCCGGACCTCTTCGAGGACGTGTACGTCGGCAGGCTTCCGGCGGGCAGCAGTTTCGAGATGTCCATCATGGTCCAGAAGATAAGGGACTACGAGAACCAAACGGACTGGTCCTGGTTCCTGAACGCGGGCCTGGCTGGCGTGGACACCTGGGTCAACGATGGTAGCGGCGTACCCGAGAGCGAGTACGGCCTGGACCAGACCGCGCCCATACTGGCCGCCAAGGGCTTCACGAACCACAAGATGTACGCCACCAAGGGGACCCTGAGCTACCTTACCATTAACGACCATGTCAACTCCGGCATGGGCATCATGATATTTTCGGGCCACGGCGGCTTCGACGTATGGGGCGACGAATCCACCCTCTATTACGAGAACAGCGACATAGGCGGCCTGACCAACGGCGCCAAGCTGCCCGTCGGATGGCAGTCGGCCTGCGACACGGGCGGTTTCGACGACGAGGATGACGCGTACTTCGTGTACCCGGGCTGGCACAACGATGCTATGTCCGAGGCCTTCCCGCTCAAGAGTGGCGGCGGGTACATCTCCGACGTTGGCTCGGCGAGGCTCGCCGTGGGAGCCCTGGGTTCCAATTGGCCCCTGGCCTTCGTCGGATACCTCGAGCATGTATCCTTCCAGGCCCTTGCGGACGGCCAGTTGACCCCCGGCAGGATGCTGTCGAAGGGCAGGAACGACTACATGGCGGGCTTCGGCGTCGGCCTCGTCTACGATTACAAGCACATGGTGGAGTTCAACCTCATGGGCGACCCGAGCGTGGCCATAGGCGGCATCGGTGTCCAGGTCACGAACGTGTCCCAGGACTGCTTCCTGGCCCCGGGTGGCACCATCAACCTGGAATACAAGGTGAAGAACACGGGCATCTGGAGCACGACATTCGACATCGTCCCTGTCACGAACGGGCCGTTCACTTTATCGGCATCCACATCGACCATGCACCTGGACCCGGGAGGGGAGAAGTCCGTCATGGTCACAGTCACCGCGGACGCCGGCGCCGTGGCCGATACGGTATGGCCGGTGACCCTCACGGCAAGGTCGGCGCTCAATGACCGGGCCCCGGGGTCCTCCATCAACATCAAGATCGGCCAGATATTCGATTTGAACCTGAGCACCGATGCGGACGCCAAGAACGCCCTTCCGGGCGAGGATGTGTCCTTCACGCTCAATGTCCAGAACATGGGCAACGGGAAGGACGGCGCCAGCGTGACCTACTCGGACATACCGTCCGGCTGGGGCGCACAGCTCACCTATGCCCATGTGGACCTGCCGGTCCACGAGACCGGGACTACGACGCTGAATCTGGGCCTTCCGGCGCAGGTGCTGGCCGGTTCCTACTGGTTCAACGTGACGGCAGTCGACGACGGCAAGCCGGACATCGTGAAGGGCAAGACCCTTCGGGTGGACGTGCTCCCGAAGTACGCGGTTGGAATTTCGTGCCTGCCGTGCACCGCCAGCGTGGACCCGGCGAAGACCGTGACCCTGCCCATGACGCTCCTGAACTATGGTAACGTGCCCGAGGTCATCACGGTGGACGGGACCGCGCCCACGGACTGGGTGCTGGCCCCGGACGCGGCGAGCTATCCTATCGGGCCGTACCTGTCGACGGGCATGAACCTCTCGATAACGCCGCCGGCCAAGACCCTGGCCGGGAACTACGACGTGAACCCCATGGCCCATGTTGGCGATGTGTCGGCCGATGCCGTGGTGACGGTGACGATCAACCGGCTGCACGGGATCGAGTTCTCGGTGGAGGCCCCGGAGATGACCGTGGACGGCGGCCAGGACGCGGTGTTCAGCGCCGGGATCATCAACACCGGCAACGGGCCCGAGGAGGTCGTGATAGAGAACGTGAGCGCGCCCCCCGGCTGGCTGGCCCAGGGCGAGACCCAGGAGTTCGTGGTGGCGGGCTTCGACACATACACGCTGGGCCTCTACGTCACGACGCTGCACGACACGCTGGCGGGACAGTACAACGTTACCATGAGGGTCCGGGCCAAGAACGTCGCGAACCTCTCGGACACCGTGGTACTGACGGTGGACATCGCGGAGCGCATCGACGCCGAGGCGACCCTTACCCTACCATATGTTTCGGCCCTGCCCGGGAAGTCCGCGACGAATACGATAACCTTCAAGAACCACGGCAACGTGCACGAGACCATCAACCTCGGGTTCGGCTCGGGCCAGGCCCTCGTGCTCACGGCCATGGACGACGATCTCAAGGTCATGTCGCTGACCCAGGCCGAGACCGGTTTCACGATAATGGTCATGGGCGACGCCCTCGCGGGCACGCACGACTACACGGTCAATATCAAACGGGACAAGGGACCCACCATCAACCTGAACGGGACCATCAATGTGCTGCAGGTCTACAAGGTGGGCATCCAGGAAGAGCCCTCGGGGGACATCGTGAACGTCGGCGGAACGCTGACCAAGAAGGTCCTGGTCACCAACCAGGGCAACGGCAAGGATACCATCACGCTGCGCCTCGGCGGAAACCAGTCGTCCTGGGCGGCCCTCTCGACCGGCGTCCTGACCCTGGGCCCGGGCGAGACCAAGGAGGTCACCATCACCATCAGCCCCCCCAAAAAAGCCGCGCCCGACCGGCACCAGCTGACCGTGAGCGCGGTCACATCGACGGGGGTCTCAAAGGCCATCACGGTCGGATACAAGATAAAGGACACGAGCGTGACGAGGACCGCGGCGTCGGGCCTCGGGTGGCTGCCATTGGTGGTCGTGGCCCTGGCGGTCGGGTTCGTGGTCGGAAGGGCCGTGGTGAAGAGCCGGAAAGAGCGACCCAGGGGCTATTGAGGCACGGGCCTGTTCCTTTTTCTTTCGAATGGCCGAGCAACGGACGAGTAGGGGAAAAGTCACCGAAAATATTAATGCCGATGTTGTTAATGGTGGTCATGGGCCCCGGCGCCGTCCGTGGCCCGGGTCCGTGCGCATTGGACCTTCCTTTGGGGGGAAGTGGAAGTTAGTGAACATAGGATAATGGAAAAGAAGTTGGAAATAAAAAAATCCCCGCTTGGAGGACCCCCCCGGTGATAGAGAGAATCATAGCCTTAGGTATCTTGTTCTTCACGCTAGGCCTGGTCATGAGCGGGAAGGTCCACCGCACCGTCGCCGCAATAATAGGTGCCATGATGGTGGTCCTCGCGGGCCTGCTCACACCCCGGGAGCTCCTGAGCCTTGACGGGCCGGTCCACTGGGAGGCCCTTGGCCTGATTTTCGGCATGTTCGTCATGATCTCCGTCCTCAGGAAAGGCGGTTTCTTCCGGTGGGTCGGCCTCAAGGTCTTGATGGCCGCAAAATTCAAAATACTCCGCGTTTTCCTACTGTTCTCGGCCTTGTCGGCGTTCCTGGCGGCCTTCATGGACAGCATAACGGTCCTGCTGTTCATGGCCTCGCTGACGATGGAGATCGCGAAGATACTGAAGGTCTCGCCGGTGCCGTTCATAATGGGCGAAATAACCTCGGCGAACATAGGGGGTTTATCGACCATGGTCGGGGACCCGCCGAACATCATAATGGGGACCGCGCTCAAGCTCTCGTTCACGGACTTCGTCGTGAACCTGGGGCCACTGGCGGTGCTCATATTCGGGGTGAACCTCGTCTTCTTCTATGTATATTATCGAAAGTACCTGCAGGACGCCAGGGTGGACTCCTCGGAGTTCTACAAGGTCTACAAGTACCTGATGCCGAGGCCCGAGCACGCAATCAAGGACCAGAGGACAATGCACATCGCCCTGTCCATTTTCATCTTCTCGCTGGTGCTCCTGGTCTTCCACCAGCCCCTGGGTCTGTCTGTGGCGTTCATAGGCATCCTGGGCGCGGTTCTCACGATGCTGATAGGGGGCGGCAAGCTGCCGAAGATGGTCGAGCGCATCGACTGGCGCAGCATCATATTCTTCGCTGGGCTGTTCGTCGTCGTTGGCGGGCTGGAGAGCTCGGGCATCACGGAGGACATCGCAAACGGCATCTTGGCCGTGTCGGGGCATAACCTGGCCCTGGCCATGACGCTTATACTGTGGATCGCCTCGGGCCTGTCCATGTTCACGGACAACGTGCCCATGGCGGCAGCCATGGTGCCTGTCGTCCAGAGGCTGTCCGAGGCCTCAGGCCTCGCGACCGGCCCGTTGGTCTGGGCCACTTGCGTGGCCTGCGATGTCGCCGGGAACGCAACGCCCATCGGGGCCTCGGCCAATATAGTCGGCCTCGCCCTCGAGGAGAAGGGAGGGGTCCATCAGACCTGGAAAGATTACTGCAAAGCGGCCGTCCCGTCCACCCTCATCTGCCTCGTCGTGTGCAACGTCTTCCTCGTGCTGAGGTACGCGCTGTGACCTTGGGATGTACGGCAAGGGGGGTCCGGACAATATATACTGATGATGAGAATTTTTCTATGGCTCATTTATTCTTTAAATATAGGTCCCTATTTTCCCAATATTCAATGAGCGTGCTTGGCCTTCGTTTTTTATCACTCATATAATGACACGGTTCCGGATCTTTGAGCGCAGAATAATGCATAGTCCTGTTCTCTCACACCCTATATTATTATATTTTAATATCTATACATATAATGTGCAAAGATGATAAGTGCTGATGCCCTGGGCCCAGGTTTATTGTCGGTAATTGATCTTCGGGCCCGAGGGTAATTTCGTTGGGAGTGATGGTCCTGGTCGAAGAGCCCAGGCAGGAGACGAGGGTGGCGAACCCAACTGCACAAGACGAACCCGCAAAGGCGCATGAGGCCACGCCTCGTCCTGAGAACCATGGTACGCCCAAGAAGACCCCCTCCGCTGCGCCGACTTCTCCCGTTATTGAAGGTTCCATTGTACAAAGCGAGCCCTCAGCTGCGAGGGCCGAGGTTGGCATCCCTTCGGAAAAAAAGGACCCATCGAGCGTCAAGGTCGAGTTCCGAAGGGACATGAGGCTCCTCGACATAACCATGATCGGCATCGGTGCCATGATCGGGGCGGGGATATTCGTCCTGAGCGGGATCTCAGCTGGCTACGCTGGCCCTGCTTGCATCGTAGCATTCATCCTTAATGGTATAATCAACACGATAACCGGCATGACCTATGCCGAGCTGGGCTCGGCCTATCCCGAGGCCGGCGGCGGATACCTTTGGGTCCGGAAGGGCCTGCCGCCCCCCTTTGGCTTCGTGAGCGGCTGGATCTCCTGGTTCGGCCACACGGTGGCCTGCAGCCTCTATGCCCTGGGCTTCGGAATCTATATGAATTGGTTGCTCACAGAATATCATGTCAATCCATTCCCAGTGAACGATCTCATAGGTCCTGACAAGGTCATCGCGGTCATTGTTGCGGTCCTGCTCCTCTACATCAACTACCGCGGCACGGCAGCGACCGGTAAGTCCGAGATATTCCTCACCGGGTCGATCCTCCTGCTCCTTTTCACCTTCATCGGCCTCGGGGCCTTTGCGATGACCCACAATCCGAAGGCCATGGGCAACCTGATCGGAGACTTCTTCCCTAATGACGGCACTGGGATCCTCTACGCCATGAGCCTAATGCTCATCGCCTTCCAAGGTTACGAGGTGATAGCCCAGACCGGCGAGGAGGTCAAGGACCCGAAGAAGAACATCCCCCGGGCCATCTTCATCGCCTTATTCGTCGTGACCGTGATATATATCGCGATCGCCATCGTCCTGTTCGGCATCGTGACCGGGGACATCATGGCCAAGGCCGGAGCGACGAGCCCGTCCGAATACCTCGGGACGGCCGGTTCCTCCGGCGAGCTCGCCCTTGTGGAGATTGCGAAGGCGGCCATAGGGCCGTGGGGCATTATTGTAATCCTACTCGGTGGCTTCCTGTCCACGCTATCGGCCCTGAACGCGACCATCTTCTCCTCCTCGCGGGTCTCTTTTGCCATGGGCCGGGACGGGACATTGCCGAAGGCCCTCGGCCAGCTCCATCCCAAGAGGCGGACCCCGCATAACGCCATCGCCGTCACTGGGTTCATCCTGATCTTCATGATAGTTCTTTTTCCGATAAAGACGGTTGCAGGCTCGGCCGATGTCATGTTCCTTGTCCTCTTCGCTATCACGAACATGGCTGGTATCGCACTCAGGTACAAGATGCCACACCTGGACCGGGGCTTTAAGGTACCGCTGTTCCCGGTCCTGCCGATCTTGGGCGTGATCCTGAACCTGGCCCTGATCTATCCGCTGTACCTGATCGAGCCGCTGGCCGTCTATCTAGGTGTCATCTGGATCATGGTCGGAGCCTATATCTACTTCTTCACCGGGGCCAAGAAGGACATACTCGAGACCCCCATAGAAATAAAGGAAATGGCCCCGACGATAGCAAAGGAAAAGACGGAGAGATACAGGGTCCTAATCCCCTTGGGCGACCTGGAGGAGAAGAGCATGGTGGACCTCGGGGCCGTGATTGCCATGTCGCGGGGAGGGGACCTGTCCCTTTTGAACATCGTCGAGGTGCCGCAGAACACGCCCACAACAGCCGTTGGATACATGGAGGTCCGGGAACAGATCGAGAAGATGGAACGGTTAGAACGGCACGCCAAGAGGTCCGAGGTGAACGTGGATGCCAGGCTCCTGATCTCCCACGAGGTCGCCGACACGATCATCGATGTGGCAAAAACGGAACATGCCAACATGCTATTGATTGGTTGGTACGGCCATAAACGCCGTGGCGTCATCATGGGCACGAATATAGATAAGGTCGTGGCCAGCGCCGACGCTGATGTTGTCGTCCTCAAATGGAAAGGCCTAACGAGCCGGATCAAGGAGGTCACGTTGCTCTACGGCGAGGGCCATCATGTCGACCGTGCCGCCGAGCTGGCGGCGACCTTGGCCCGCCATCACGGAGCCAGGGCCATCATCTTGTACGTGACCGAACGCTCAGGGCCGACCACGAACGAGAAGAAGCGGATGAGGTGGTTGAAGAAGGTGTTCGAGGACCGGAAGGTCACCGTTGACACAAAGATGATAATGAACACGTCCCTCATCCGGGGGGTAGTCAAGTCGACCGAGATCACGGACATCCTATTCATGGGGGCGGAGGAGACGCAGGCCCTGGGCCATAACCTATTCGGGGACCGTTCCGACAGAATCGCCATGTCGGTCAGATGCCCTGTGGCAATAATCAAATCGGTTGGGAAGGATGAGGGGTCGGATTTGCACGGAGAACCCGCCACTAAGGCCGGGAAAGGCCCGGAGATAACGCAGGGTGAGGTCACGGGGAAATAGCCCCGTTCAAGGCTTGCATTCCGGCCTATCTGAAACGAGCTCGTGATCGTGCCCCGTCAATACACGCATCCTCTCGACCTCATCATGGTCGGAGATGTGCACCGAGCATCGGATGCCCTTCTCAGACAGGGCATTTGATATGTTATGCACGAGCTCGGACTTGATATGCTTGATCCTCTTGTGCGTGTTCGTGAACACGAGGATTTCTAGGACCACCCGGTCCCTATCCATCCCTAGGGTGTATATCTCGGGCCTCTTCTTCTGGAGGACATGCTCAGTCGCCAGGGCCGAGGAGATCATGGTCTCCTTGACATCCTCCCGTTTCACATCCAGAGGGGCGGCCACCGTAATCGAGATTGCATAATCCTCGGAGCGGCTATAGTTCAATATCGTTTTGCTGAGGATCTCGTTGTTGGGAACGTCAATGGCCTCGCCCCGTAGGGTCCTGACCCTCGTGAAAATGAGGCCTATTGAGATGACGTCGCAGACGATGCCATCGAGGATCCTTATCCTGTCCCCCTCCTGGAACGGTTTGAAGGCCATGATGATGATGCCGCTGAAGCCGTTCTTGAGATTGCTGGTCGCCGCTATGACCACGACGATGCCGATGAAAACTATGATTACCGTCACGATAATGATACCGGTCTCCCGCAGATCGAACATCTGTAGGAACGAATAAAGGACAGTTATGCCGACCAGGAGGTATACGAAATATCTGAATACGACCTTGGCCACATCCATTATCTGTGGACTGAATGGCGTTTCCTTCTTCTTCATATCATCGAAGAATGTGTCAAACACACGCACGAAGAAGAACCCCAGAATCACCACGAACACAACGAATACGAGGCCAGCCTTGTTGCGGAGCAGCCAATCCTCGAAGCCGCCTACAATATAATCGTAGTAGCCTATTGCCGTCAGGCCTATGGTCACGGTAAGGATGACCCCGAAGGCAATCAGGAAATATTTCAGGAAAAGTTCGATGAGCAGTGCGACCCTCGGGTTGATGGCCTTCTTGGGTTTGGATTTCAGGTTCCCCGCGTGGTATTGCAGGATCTGGTGTACGAACTTGATGGTCATCCAGATGATCACAACGACGATCACGCAGGACATGAAGGGGGCTATGTAGCCTGATCCGGTGTTCGGATCGTAGGTGATCCTGAGCCAGACACTGTCCCAGAACCATGCCCAGGCCTTCCCCAGTAGGCCCAGGCACGCGAAGAGCACGACGAGGCCCCAGATGGTTTTGACGGAAATCTCCAGGGAATCTAGTATCGATTTATCGATGTAATTGGATTCCTTCATTCTCAGATATTTTATACCCCTCGATAGGAACATGAAGCCGTAGGCCGTGATGAGGAGCAGGGCGAATATCGAGATGATGTAGACCCCGCTAGCCTCCATGAACCTGAGGATCTCATCTGAGGTCAGGAATATGGGGGGCGCGATGGTTGAAAAGATGGGATGCAATAGTATCATTGCTCCGAATTTTATAGTTATAGATAAGAAGTCATCTGATATAAAAATTGTCCAAGAGGCGCGAGGCATTCGAGGGGTTTTAAAAAATGGGATTGGTGTGCCCATCCTGACAAATAGATTGTATTAATTACACACAAAGGAATAACTACTTGTCCTGCTTGCTGCGCTTGGAATAGGCCCTAAGGATGTCCCCCTTTGTAATAAAGCCTACAAGGCGGCAAGGTTCCTTACGGTCGACGACAGGAAGATTGTCATAGTTCTTTGCCTCCATTTTCATAAGGGCGGCCTCCAAGGTCTCGTCGGGATAGGCGACCACTGGATCTTTGGTATAATGCCACCTGACCGGGTCGGCTATGCGGCCTATGGAGATGGCCTTGTCGACATCGTGGAAGGTGATTATCCCGACACATTTTCCGACCGGGTCCATGACAGGGAACCCCTTGTGCTCGGACCTGAGGATATTATTGTAGACATCCCCGATGGAGGAGCTCTCCTTCACGGAGGTCACATTGTCGGCTGGACACATGGCCTCGAACACGGTCATGGTCTGGAGGACATTGACCCCCATGTCGTGGCTTATCCTTATGCCTTTCTTCGCCAGGTCGGCGGTGAAGACGCTTTCCTTCATGAGGACCGAGCAAACGGTGTTGGCCACTACACAAGCGAACATGACCGGCAATATGAGCTGGTAGTCCAAGGTCATCTCAAAGACGATGATGATTGCCGTGAAGGTGGCGCGGCTCATGCCGGCAAAGACCGCGGCCATACCCACGATCGCATAGGCCCCCATGGGCCCCGTTGCGCCAGGGAAGTAGACCATGGCCAGGTGCCCGAAGGCTCCGCCGAGCATCGCTCCGACAAAAAGCGATGGCGAGAACATACCGCCCGAGGAACCAGAGCCCAGGCTCAGAGAAGTGGCGATGATCTTGATAAAGATAAGGGCAATAATAAGATAGAACGGTATCATATCGATCCCGCCCTTCAGAATGATATCGACGGCCTCGTAACCGATTCCAAGGACCTGCGGGAATAAAAGGGCTATAAGACCAACGATGAGCCCGCCCAGTGCGGTTTTCAAATAGGGCTTGGTTTTGAATCTCGCAAAGGCCTCTTGAACAACCTGGAGAGATTTTGTGAATATTATCGCAACAATACCAGCGACGAGGCCCAGGAGCAGGTACAATCCCAATTCCCACGAGCTTTTAAGGACATAGGTTTCCAGCAAGGCTTTACTCAGAGCAAAGGCCGGGGTATCGCCAAGGAGCTGGACAGCTAGTATCTTCGCGAATACCGCGGTGACGACCAAAGGAATGAAGGACCGGGTCTTGAATTCGACGAGTATGACCTCGAGAGCGAAAATCACCCCAGCGATAGGCGTGTTGAAGGCCGCCGTTATAGCCCCGGTCGCGCCGCAGGCCACGAGTATCTTTATCCAGGATTCTGGGAGCTTGAGCCATTGGGCGAAGGCTGACCCGATGCCTGCGTTTATCGAGACGATGGGGCCTTCCCTTCCGACGGAGGCCCCGGAACCGATGCTGATGGACGAGGATATGGCCTCGACTAATATCACACGGCGCCTTATACGCCCGCCCTTCACGGCCACAGCTTCCATTACTGCTGGAATGCCGTGGCCTCCGACCTCCGGTGCAAAGGTATAGATGATGAGGCCGACTATCAGCCCGCCTAGTGCTGGGGCAAGAATTGTCCAATAACCATAGGGATAGTGTGCTATGTCATTGCCTAGGAATGCGCTGTTCGGGGAGACACCCCAGAAGGCCATCCGCATGTATTGGAACATCCGTATGAAGGCCCATGCCGCCAGAGCAGACAGGAGGCCAATGATGGCAGCCAGCGCGGACAGGATTGTGTATTCATGGGTCATCAGGGTCTTGATGTTACGATAGCCAGGGATTTGGTGCGTAGAGAGATATGTGGCCTTCCGCCCTTTGCCCTTCACGGGTCTCCTATCGCAGGACCCTGATGGAGATGCCGCTTTTGAGCGGGTCGCGTCTTTCTCAGTGGCCGGGGGTCGCCGACGCTTCTTCCTTTGGACCGGTGCATGGCTCCCTTCCACCGAGGGCTTGGATTGGGTATCTGTCAAGTTATCAACCTTTAATTTGATGGGTTCAGACGAAGGGGACCGTGTCTTATAATCTTTTTGGCATCACAGCTCGACGCATACCACGACGCCGTGGAGCTTGTTGGGCGGGAACTTGTAGAACTGGACGAAGGTCGGGGTCATGTTCTCTATCATGGCGTAGGCCCGCCAGTACAGGCTCTCCGAGAATATGTCCTCTATGCCGTAGAAGATGGCCTTCTCCTTGATGCCCGCGTCCTTGAGTATCCTTTCGAAGTCTATGATTTCTTGGTAGCCCATTTTGATCTCGAAGACCCGCAGACCCGGGGCCAAAGAATCCTGAAAGTCGAAGAACGTGCGTATGCCGAACGGCTTCTCGGTCACGTGCAGGGATACAAGGATGTTGTCCTCGTACATGATGTTGTTCTTGAACATGATGTAGCCGATGTACGGCGGCAGGGCCTTGAGGTTGCGCGCCAGGAAGACCCCGGTGCCCTTTATCTTCGTGATTTTACTGTACATCTTCTTGTACCGCACCAGGAAACGGTCCATATTGATATGCTTCAGGACGTGGCCCAGCCGCTCGTGGCCCGTGACGTAGATCAGGATGATCACCAGTGGGACGCTGGCTATTATTAGGGACACGTAGCCTCCCGTCTGTAACTTGTTCAGGTTGGAAATAAGGAAGGTGACGACCACGATGGTGACAAGGAACGATACGAAGGTCTGGAGCGGTTTACGTTTGAGGTAGAATATCCAGATCATCATCACCCCCGTCAGTGCCATCGTGCCCGTGACCGCCAGGCCGTAGGCCGCCGCGAGCTTGCTAGCTTCCTGGAACTGAAAGATGATGAAGAGCACGGCCAGCATCAGGAGCCAGTTGACAGCGCCTATGTATATCTGGGACTTGAGGCGCTTCGAGGTGTACTCGACCCGTATCCAAGGGAGGTCGCGCTTGTTGATGGCCTGGTAGATGACCGAGAACAGCCCGCTTATCATGGCCTGCGAGGCTATGATGGACGCGGCGATGGTCAGCAACAGGAACGGGATGTAGAGGATGGTCGCCTGGGAGTGGACCATGGCGAAAAGGTAGTTCGTGGCCTCCTGGCTCTTGAGGGCGATAATGAACGCTCCCTGACCCAGGTAGTTCAGAATGAGCGAGAAGAAGACGAACCCCCAGCCCTTCAGGATGGGCTTGCGGCCCAGCTGGCCCATGTCGGCGTAGAGGGCCTCGCCGCCGGTGGCGCACAGTATGACCTCGGAAAGGATGAAGAAGCCCGAGAGCCCGTGGTTCTTTAGGAAGCTGAGGCCCCACATCGGGTTCAGGGCGTTGAGTATTCCCGGGGCCCCGAATATGGCCACGACGCCCGAGATGGCCAGGGCCGAGAACCAAACGAGCATGATGGGCCCGAAGGCCCAGGACACCTTCTCGGTCCCCCGCTTCTGGAACACGAACAGGCCAAGGGTGATGCCGGAGGCGATGAGGACTATGCTGATGACCGGCATGTTATCGAGGCCGGGCAGGAACTTGGCGCCCTCCACGGCGGACAGTATGGATATCGATGGGGTGATGACGCTGTCCCCTATGAACAGGGAAATCCCTACGTAGGACAGGACCGTGACGATGCCCGCGGACCTACCGCCCTTGAGCAGCGAGATAAGCTTCTCCCTGAGCACGATGGTGCCGCCCTCGCCCTTCTCGCCCAGGCTCATGGCCAGCCACGCGTACTCTATATTGACGAGGATTATGAGCGTCCATATGATGAGCGAGACTATCTCGATGACGAGGGTCTCGGTGATCTCGACCTTCTCTGCGGTCAGCGTAAGGAAAATGACGGTCAGGGTATAGATCGGGCTCGTGCCGATGTCGCCGAAGACCAGGCCCAGGGATCGAACGACGTCCTTGGCATCCTCTTTCCTGACGTTCGTAACGCTCTGCGACATCCCCATCTAACGCTCCTGCCTGCCCTGGCCGTTCCCGGTCAGGGGCCGCTCAGCGCATGGCACTTGTTGCTCCTTTTCAATATTTTACAATTAGAACGGGGGTATATTTGTAGATGAATAAACCTTATGTTATAGGTGAAATGGCGGTCGTGCGGAGTTTGATGTCTTTCTTAGGAACGATTTTTCCGACGAGGGCCGGCCTGCGCTACTGGGGCCAGAGCGCCCTCACGATCATGTAGATGGCCATGATCACCATGTAGACCGCGAAGATCTGCTTGAGCCGCCTTCCGGGGACCCTGTCGGAGTACCATGAGCCGCCGATGGTCCCCAGGACCCCGCCTACGGTCATCGGTATGGCCACCTCGAGGGCCAGCTTGCCGAGAAGGGCGTGCGTTGCCACGGCCGCCGTGGCGTTGAATATCATGGCGAACAGGGAGGTCCCGACGGCCGTGTGTATCCCGATGCCTATGTAGACCATGCCCTGCACCATCACGATGCCGCCGCCAAGCCCCAGGAGCCCGGCGACGAAGCCACCGCCGAAGCCTATGAACGGGAGGGTCCACTTGGACTCGACCTTCTTCTCCTTCGACTTTGTCAAGAAACGGTAGGCCGAGATGAATAGCATGACCGCGAATGTTATCTCAAGGACGCGGGCGTCCGTGATGGTATTGAGATAGCTACCCAGGACGGCCCCCACTGTGCCCGTGATGCCAATAATGGCCCCGATGCGCTTGTCCACATGGCCGTTCCGGAAGTGCTCGACCGAGCCGGAGATGGAAACGAAGAGGATGGCGAAGAGGGAGACCGTCGTGGCCCCGTGGAAGTCGAGGGCGAGCAAGACCATCATGAGGGGGACCATGATGAGGCCGCCGCCGACGCCGATGAGCCCGGATATCATGCCGGCCCCCAGGCCTATCAGGGCCGCGATGATGACCAGGGTTAGGATGTCCATAGCGACCCTTCCGGGACCTCAGGCCCCGTACCACACGCAACCGACTATCTTCTTTACCGCCGAGACCGCCGATAGGACCGCGATGTAGCTCGTCCTAGGATTCTTAGGGGACGGGACGTTCTCCATCTCGACGGTGAACTTGCCCATGTCCCCGGAGGCCACGATCTTGTGCACGTTCTCGGTGGCGCTCGGGTCGGCGATGATTGTGACCAATGTCCTCTTGAACCCGAGGCCCGCCAGACTCACGCTGGCGGCCACGTTGATGTTCTTGGGGAAGAGCTTCACGGCCTCGGTGGCCGGGCCCTTGTAGATCACGGTCGGCTTCGATATGGCGTCCAGGTCGATGCCCTTCTCCTCCAGGTATTTTACGCCCTTGAAGGCCGCCGGGGGCTTGACCGAGATCATCTCGACCATGTGGAGGTCGCCCTGGCTCGCGGCGCCAAGGCCGTCTATGCCGCACACGGCCCCGCAGGGGAGGAATATCTTGCACTTGTTCTTTTTTGCCAGGGCCTTCATCTGCTCCCAGAAGGGCTCGTCCACGAGGGCCCCGACGCTCATGATGACAATGTTCCTGCACATGTTCAGGGCCTTTGGAATTATCTCGCGGGCCGCATCCTGCGAGGCAGCCTCGACTATGAGCTCCGATTTGAATATGAGCTCGTCCAGCTCGCCGCAGACCTGGGCCTTGGTCAATATGGCCTTGAGGCCCCTTACGGCCGAGGCCTTTCTGTCGAACAGGTAGGTCTCCTCGACCTCTGGGAGCTTTTCCATGGCCTTCGCCACGGCGGAACCAATGGTGCCGCATCCGACAATGCCCACCTTCATAGTTGATGAAAATGGGGAAGGGCCATTTAATGATTGCGATGTCCGGAAGGTCCCGCCCCCGTCAGGGGAGCGCCCAGGAACGGCGGAGATGGTCGAAGTTCGTATTTTTCTAGAACCATCCGTACCAAATTATATTACCCCATGGACAGGATATTATATTCAGAGAGATTGGCGAGATGCCAAGGCAACGAGGGGGATGAAGCAGATGACTGGAAAAGACACGAACGGGGACGCGAGGAAGGACGGCAAGGGCAGGTTCATCAAGGACCTCAGGAACGGGGACCTGGTCGAGGGGGCCTTCGTCGTGCGCAGGAAGGAGTCCCCGAAGGACTACAAGAGCAAGCCCGGGAAGTTCTTCTACATGGAGGTGGGGGACAGGTCGGGGGAGATCGGTGTGAAGTACTGGGGGCGCAAGGAGCCGGAGCGCATCATGGAGCTCTACAAGGGCCTCCGAATTGGGGACATAGTCCAGCTCAGCGGGGTCGTTCAGGAGGACCGTTTCGAGGACAAACTTATCATATCCGTGGACGAGGAGTACCACTACATAAGGCCCGCCATGGGTGAGATGAAGGTCGAGGACTTCCTGCCGGTGAGCACCTCGGACCTGGACGAGCTCATGGCCCGGGTCATAACGGCCGTGGCCTCGGTGAAGGAGCCGCACCTGAGGGCCCTGCTGGACTCCTTCTTCAGCGACCAGGAGTTCGTGCGCGAGTACAGGCGCCTCCCGTCGGCCATGGTCCACCACCACAACTACCTTGGTGGCAACCTGGAGCACATCGTCGCCGTCCTGGAGGTCTGCGAGGCATTGTGCCGCGTCTACAAGGACCTCGACCGGGACCTGCTGGTGACCGGGGCCCTGCTGCACGACATGGGGAAATTACATACCTACAAGTACACGGCGTTCATAGATGTTACCGACGAAGGGAAGCTCGTGGGCCACGCGGTGCTCGGCGAAAAGATGCTCGTCGAGAGGATCGATAGCGTCAAGGGGTTCCCGAAGGTCCTGGCCATCAAGCTGGCCCACATGGTCCTCAAGCACATGGGCAACTACGAGGACGTGGGCGTCAGGGGCATACACACCGTCGAGGCCCAGGCGCTGCACATGGCGGACAATATCGACGCCCAGGTGAAGGAGGTCCTGCAGGACGTCCAGCGGGGCCGTGAGACCGAGGGCGGGGACTGGGGCTACAGCAAGGCGCTGAAGGGGCCGGTGTACCTCAAGTAGGTTCTTAAGATTCGATGACGATGCCATCGGGTGATGTCCATGAAGCTCAAGGCGGCCCTCACATTCGACTACGGCTCGGCCAAGGAGGCTCGGGCCGTGGCCGACGCATTGGAGCCCGACAACGAGGGGTTCGTCAAGACGACCATATTGGGCAGGTCCATGAAGGCCGTCGTGACGGCCGGGACCGCCGAGAGCCTGAGGCACACCCTGGACGATTTCCTAGCGTGCTTGAAGGTGGCGGAGGAGGCGGTGGGGATCAAGGGAACGGATTCGAACAAGGGAAAGGCGGAGGAGGAAGAGGAGCCTTAGGTTTTTATTGTTCCTTCGAGACCTAGCTGTGGTCCTTTGACCACGTTTCTCGTCAATGGAACGACCGGAGCTGTACCGTAGGGTCCGCTCTGGTCCTCACTGATATGGAAATAATAGAGGGTGAAAAGAATGGTTAAGTGCATAGATTGCCAGGCGCTGGACATAGGATTGAACCCGGAGACCGACATGTGGGTCCATTGCTCAATCAAGCATGCGATGGACCTGGCGAACCTCAGGTTCCGGCGGCAGCCGAAGATAACGCGGGAAGAGGCCATGATGGAGAATGAGTGCGAGCACTTCTGCGAGCGGGAAGAGGATAAATCGGACCTCTTCGACCTTGCCGAGGAGATGGGCCTCGAGTAGGGCCTATTCGACCGTCACGCTCTTCGCAAGGTTCCTCGGCATGTCGATGGGGCATCCCTTCGCCAGGGCCACATAGTAGGCCATGAGCTGGAAGACCACCGAGATGAGGATGGGCGCGAAGATCTCATGGACCTTGGGTATCTGCAGGACCAGGTCCGCGTACCTCTGCAGGTCCGAGTCCCCCTCGAAGCCTACGGCGATGACGGGGGTCCCCCGGGCGCTGGATTCGCGAATGTTACCGAGGATCTTGTCGTAGGTCTTGTCCCGGACGGCGCAGGCGATGACGGGCGTCTCCTTCGTGAACAGCGCGATGGGGCCGTGCTTGAGCTCACCGGCGGGATAGCCCTCGGCGTGGATGTAGGATATCTCCTTCAGCTTCAGGGCCCCTTCGAGCGCGATGGGATAGTTCAGGTTCCTCCCGATGAAGAAGACGTCCCGGGCGCTTGATATCCACTCGGCTGTGAGCTTGATGGCCCCGGAATTGTCCAGTATGCTCTGGACCTGCCGCGGCAGCTGCCTCATCTCGGTTATGAGATGCCGCACCTCCTCGGGGTCCAGGACCCGGCGCTCGCGGCCCAGGTAGGTCGCTATTAGAAGGACCGCGACGAGCTGCGTAGTGAAGGTCTTGCTCGCGGCCACACCAATCTCTGGCCCGGCCCTGGTCATGAAGGTGAAGTCCGCCTCGCGCGTGAGCGTGCTGCCCGTGACGTTGCACACGGCCACGGTCCTGCACCCGAGGCGCTTGGCCTCGCGCATGGCCATGATGCTGTCCAGTGTCTCGCCGCTCTGGCTGATGACGATGGCAAGGGTCCCGGGGTCCACCGAGGGCGAGAACCGGAACTCGGAGGCGATGTGGGCGCTGCTCGGCAAATTGGCGAGCCGCTCGATCATGTACTTCCCGACCATGGCCGCGTGGTAGGCCGTGCCGCAGGCGATGAGGGCGACCTTCGTTATGTCCTTGGACACGTTCTCGAGGCCGAGGTTCAGGTCGGGTATACGCCCGATGAGCGTGTCCAGGAGGGCCTTGGGCTGCTCGTAGATCTCCTTCAGCATGAAGTGCGCGTAGCCGCCCTTCTCGGCGTCCTCGATAGTCCACTCGATGCGGTGCTCCTCCTTCTTGACCGGCTTGCCGTCCAGTTTCGTGACGCGGACCGATCCCGGCTCTAGGACCACGAGCTCCCCGTCGTCCAGGTATATGACGCGATTGGTGTACTTTAGCAGGGCCGGTACGTCCGAGGCCAGGAAGTTGGCCTTCTCGCCCACGCCCACGACCATGGGGCTCTCGTTGCGGACCCCCACGATCTTGTTCTCGTCCTTGCAAACGACGACGATGGCGTACGAGCCCCGGACCCTCTTGATAGCGGCCCGGACCGCCTTCTCGAGATTGCCGTCGTAGAGGGATTCGATGAGGTGGACGAGGACCTCGGTGTCCGTCTCTGATGTGAATGTGTGGCCCTTGGCCACGAGCTCGCGCTTGATCTCCTCGTAGTTCTCGATTATCCCGTTGTGGGCCAGGGCTATGTTGCCCTTGCAGTCCAGGAACGGATGGGCGTTCTTGGTGTTCGGGGCCCCGTGCGTGGCCCAGCGGGTGTGGGCTATGCCCCTGGTGCCCTTGAGCTCCGGCAGGCCCTCCTCGAGCTTGGAGATGTTCCCGACGGACTTGTGGAGCTGGACCGTCTTGCCGACGACGGCTATACCCGCGGAATCGTAGCCGCGGTACTCGAGGCGCTTCAAGGCTGCGATGAGAATGTCCCTCGCCTGCTCGTTGCCCACATAGCCCACAATGCCGCACATCTTACGTCCTCTCGCGTCCTGTCTATACCACGGTGCTCTTGTCCGCCACGTTCGTCGTGATGTGCTTGTGCGATGCGATCTTGGAGTTCGGGCCTATGATGGTCCCGGAGTTGATGACGACCTGGTTGCCGATCTTCACGTCGTCCCCGATTATGGAACCGATGTGTTCCACATCGTAGAACTCGTTATCTAGGACGATCTTGGCCTTCTCGCTCGCAGAGGAAAAGTGCGTACCGATCTGGCATCCGTCGCCAACGATCGAATGGGATATCACGGAGTGGGCACCGATGCTTATGTCGGACATGACCACCGAGCTCCGGATCTCCGTGAACGGGTTCACGGTCACGTTGTTGCCGAGCGTCGTGGGCGCCATGAGGACCACGTTGGGCCCCACGTCGCAGCCCTTACCGATGACGACCGGCCCCTGGATGTAGGTCCCGGAGCGTATGATGGACCCCTCGCCGACGGACACGGGGCCGTTGATGTAGACGTTGCTCTCGACCTTGCCAGCCCTGCAGACGTCGGTGGCCTTGAGGGCCTCGGAGTTCAGGTTGAGGATGTCCCATGGAAAGACCGCATCAATCCACCGGCCCTCGGTCATCTCCCCGAGCACCCGCCGGCCCTCGTCGATGCAGTGCTGTATCACGGAGGTCAGGTCGTTTTGCTTGAGATGGGTCGAGACGGTCTCGATCTCGGGGAAGATGGCATCGGACAGCTGGTAGATGCCCGTCGATATCAGGTTGCTGATCTCCTGGTCGGGCTTCTCGATGATCTTCTTGATGGGCTTGCCCTCAAGGGTTACCACGCCGTACTTCGACGGCGTCGGGCTGTGGGCTATGATCGAGGCCCAGTCCTCCATCTCGTGCGCAACGGGCTTGATGGTCTCGGGCTCGATGATGTTGTCGCCGGGGAGCACCAGGAACCGGCCCTTGAGCCTGTCCTTGGCCTGGTAAAGGGCGTGTGCCGTCCCCAGCTGCTTGTCCTGGGCCACGAAGTTTATCTTGGTGCCCCACTTGGAGCCGTCGCCGAAATAGGTCATGATCTGTTCCTTGCGGTAGCCCACCACGATCTCGATTTCACGTATGTTGTTGGCCAGGAGCGCCTGGATGACGTACTCTATGATGGGCTTGTTGGCTATCTTTATCATGACCTTGGGGCGGTTAACAGTGAACGGTCTTAGTCTTAGGCCCTCACCCGCTGCAAGGACGACGGCTTTCATGCTGGCGTGATAGGTTGCTTAGGCCTTAAAAAGATTGTTGTCCCCTATTCTCGGAATATTCGAGGAATGAGGAGATTCTCGTGGGCCTCCCCATCAATTATTAAACCCCTATTTGCATGTGGCCCTGGTTCTGTGGGGCTGCAAGATGCCACGGGTCTTCAAGTGTGGCGATAGGGCGTTCAGACTGGGCGAAAAGACCTACATAATGGGCATCCTGAACGTCACCCCAGATTCCTTTTCGGACGGTGGCCAGTTCCTTGACCCCGGGGCCGCCATCGAGCACGCCAAGGCCATGGTTAGGGACGGCGCGGACATAATCGACATTGGCGGGGAATCATCGAGGCCGGGCTCGGACCCCGTGTCGGTGGAGGAGGAGAAGC
>Ga0315286_10000079_pt1 | contig 63247 bp, 88 predicted proteins | sample YL17G10_0_MG_FD_205038 | JGI IMG/M metagenome (GOLD analysis project Ga0315286, IMG submission 205038) | Sediment microbial communities from Yellowstone Lake, YNP, Wyoming, USA - YL17G10_0 | ecosystem: Environmental > Aquatic > Freshwater > Lake > Sediment | place: USA: Wyoming | collected...
ATATTGAGTTCGTAATAATTATAATGATAGTAATAGAAGGAATCGTTTTATGGGCACTATGGAAATTGAAAACATTAGCTTAGATGCAGTATTGGTTAAGCATCTCTTAGGAAAGCGGATTAATTCCAGGGCTTCTGTCTTGGAATTGGATGGGAATGGGGAATTTGCCACACAGATTTTATTACAGGTGAAAAATGATCGGATTGCGAGCTGGGATTTGGATTCGTACCCAGAAACTAAATTGTATGAGATTACAGATTCGAGATTTCAATATATAACCAAGAAACAATTACGATCTGAATATGATATCCTCATTTACCATTGTGGGATTAACACTACAACATATTTGAATCCGTTTATGGCGAGATTCGTGTTTATTGAGGGACTCACCCCAGAGAATTGGCAAGATGCGTTAATGAAATTAGCCGATTATGGTTATACCGTATTAGAGAAATACCAGAATGTGATTTATGCGCAATTCCTCTACCGGAAGACTAAATATCCTCACGCGAAACTTTCCGAGCGCTTTCCCTACCAGCATGAGAGCGTGCCAAAGGGGATTGCTGCATGGATGAGCCATCCGGAAATTGCAGCTCTGCAAGAGGAAGGAAAGGGGAAGATCTACATGGAGATTGGGACTTATGATGGCTTTTCCGCCAATATGATGGCCCAAGTCGTGGAAAAATTGATCTGCATTGATTCCTATGATTCCGCCCCTGGAAGGTTACGCCAAGTGATGACCAATACGATCATCCCGAATCGCCATAAACTCGTGAATATTACCGGGTTTAGCCAATACGTGTCATGGGTGTTTAAAGAAGCCTTTATCGATGTCTTAATGATTGATGGGGATCATCGCTATCAAGCGGTGATTTCGGATTATAAACTGTATCGGCCATTGGTGAAAGATGGGGGGGTTATCGCCTTCCATGATTATGGCAATTTCCCGACTGTGGGGATAGCCGTGGATACTGTCGTGAAGGATGAGTTCTATAAATCGGTAGAAACGTTATTGATGTTCAAAAAGAAGGATTCTAAATAATGCAATTAGAAAATACCCCAAGTAAAACGAGTTATCTGCAATGTAACGGACCGTATGGACAGATAAAGAGGGATGAGTGTCCAGAATGCCACGCGCATCTCATTGCATACGTAGGCAAGGATTATCTGAATGATTGCACCAATGATTTGTATTATTGTCTGAATTGCGGACACGAATGGGTAGTTGAGAATTAATGAATGTTGAAAAACGGATGTTTTATTCTATTGAAGTAAATCGGGTGGAACTCGATATATTGCGTGGGATCTTAGCCAGCATTAAAGACCATCCTGACATGAAGGTTATTGAAGAATTTATCAAACAAATGGAGAAAGTCTAAATGGATAATTTATTAAATAAATGGATGCAAAAATCAAGTTGGAAAGCCATGTTTCCTTTCACTTGTATTTACCGGGATGCGGAATCCGGTTATACCGATTTGGATTTGCGAAATATGTTGCTAAAACGGGGCTATTTCAAATACTCCCCGACAATTTTATCTGGCTGTGAGGGAATCGAGGTATTCCCAGCCACGGTTGATGCGGTGAAATTTGTGCAAAAAACCAGAGTAAAAACCGAGATCCCAGAGATTGCACAAGATCTCTTGACTATTATTAAAGCCTTTTACGCTGAACACTGGGATCAGTCCATCTTTCATGTCGTATTGGCCAGCGGGGGCTATGATTCCCGCATGGCGATGTGGGCGATCCGCCAATTAGAAAAGGAAGGCAAAGATCTCGGGGAATATCTCTTTATCTGTCATGAGGATGGCTATCCGAATGAATCCGAGTGCTTTATGAAGGCTATGAAGGAATTTGGCTTTCGAGATGATCGATTCATGGTCTGGAACCAAGGAAAGGTAGAACAAGAGGATTATTACCAATTTCCCCATTTGAATGAGAATACGAACGGATTCTTTGGCCCGGAATATGATTTTATCCCGCATACCATTGATCGGAGCAAATCATGTTTAGTCACCAGCAATTTTATCCGTGCTATGAATGATATCCGGTTTGTGTTTGATTCCTTCTTTCCTTTGACAAACAAAATGAATACATTAGCCATCTATCCCCAATGGGCAGATTTTCTGAATGGGAATTCGAATTACAACTATATTAATTATATTCGATGGATTGATCCGGCATTTTACACTGCCCCGGAAAATGCGCCAGCCGATGATATCATTCGAGGCTATATGCACAAACTCACCGGATCCCTCACAAAATGCTATTCGAAACATAAATATGTCTTCAAATTTTCGTATGAGACTATTGATCGGATTCAAAACGAATATCTGCATTCAAAATTAGTGCAAAATTGTACCGCAAAGGAAATTCAAAATGCGAAACCGTGGGAGCACTTGCATGAAAAGACCTCCTTTGATATGAAATGTCTCGGATTGGCATCAGTCCTGGAAGGAGTGGATATCATATTCAGAAACTAATCGATTTTGGGTTGATCCCGGCACGGAATGAGGCTGAGGATATTCGGGGATGGGCTAAGACCTCCCTCTTTTTTTGTAAAGAAGTGTTTTGTATTGTAGATTCGAAGAGTTCAGATGCTATGATTCAAATCCTCAGAGATGAGTTCCCAGAGGTGCAGATTATTTATCAGAATCTCTCATGGGGCGATTCGAATGATGTGAAACGGGGATTAAAAGGAGAAATGAGTTCCCATATCAGTTGGGAATACTGGGTGAACCGATTGGCCAAGATCGGAAATTGGTTTATGATCTTAGCTCCGGATGAGCGCTTGGATCCATCGGAATGGCCCATGATCCTGGAGGATCTCAAAAAAGCCCAAAAAACCGATTGCGATGGCTTATCCTTTCCGAAGTATTGCACGTTTTATCCGGATGAGGATCATGTCATTGATTGGCACTCGGAATTTGCAATTGCGCTTCAAATCAAGTTCTATAAGTACACCGGGATTTTTGAGAAAGGGGTAGGCGCGCATGCGGGGTATAAGCGAGGATTTCCCACCAAAGTATACCCCACCAAAGCCGGATTTTATCATTACTGTTATGTGAAAGACTCCAGAATCCCTTTTGGGCGATGGCGGGATATCCAGCGATTCAAGGGCTTTCCTTTAATCGAATTAAAAAATCCTGTGAAAAATTGGCGAAATATGGATGAGATTCAGATCTGTCATGAAATTCAATATAAAGGCAATTTAGAGATTTGTTTTGAATCCCGGAATGAAGCGGGCAAACTATATCTCTGCACGTTCCCGAATTGTAAATATCTAAAGGCGTTACCATCCCAGCGGTTATCCCTCGATGAGATCGTGAAGGAAAATACCGATCTCTTGAAATTACAATCGATTCAAACCGAACGGACTACAAAAATGCCTAAAATAGTTTCTGGGATGTTTGAATTGCGCGTTCCGAAGAAAGCATTAAATATACTATTGATTGGGGAGAAAACTACCTATTGCGCGACTACCCAAGTGTATTATGATTTGTTTTTGAATGCCGGATGCAATGTGACATGGATTGGGAAAGGGGCTCCGGATTTAGATTTTACCGGAATCCCCATGAAGCAAATTGTCTTTAACGGGCTCATGGGATCCTACCCAGTGATTTACCGGGAATTCAAATTGCAATCGATTTTAGACCTCTTTCCGATCAAATTCGATGCGATTATTCAAATCCAGGACCATACCTATTTCACCGAAGAAGTTGCTTCCAAGATCCCCTTCATTTACGTATTGAATCAGATCCATTATCCCCGGGTGTCGAATTGCGTTACAATGGTTTTAGGGGCATCCTACAATACGATGGATCAATTGAAATATTATCTCACAGAGAGTATTCCGATTGGGTATTTGCCTCATGCATTGAATCCGGTATTTCAGGATCTCGATAAAAATACGGAGAGATCGGTCTTGGTGAGTTTCTCCGGCGAGCTCTATAATCCGGCCAGTCTGTATATGGGAAGGCGGGAAACGGTCTTCTTTTTGCGAGATCAACTGAAAGATGCATTCTCTGCGCATTGGATGGGGCCCCCCAAAGCAGAGCGTGAGGTAGAATATGGAAAAGGAAGGCTCAGCCAAATCGATTATCGGGATTTATTGCTGCGATCTAAATTTGGCTTAAACTGTCCCACCAGATCCGGGTTTAACTTCCGAGATTTAGAGATCCCGGCTGCCGGGGCGATTCTACTCACGAAACGCAATCGAGATATGGAATTTTTAGGGTTTAAGCACGGGCTCAATTGCTTCTTTTACGATACGAAAGAGGAGGCGTTGGAGATCCTCCAGCGGGAGCCCTATAATGCCGAGATTGCAGAACGGGGGTATATTCTGGCCAATCAGCAGATTTATCAAAGCCGATTTAATGAGATTATGAATTTAGTGCAGGAGATTATGAAATGAAAAAACAATTAGATCTGTATATCTACTATAATAATATCTCAAAGAAATGGGAAGTATTTTATAATAACGACAAAACTGAATATGATACCATTAATGATCTTCTCACATTTCTGGGGAAGCGATGTTTGAATCTTCAGCATGAAGCCGAATTTGTGTTTAAAGCACCGAATGAAGAATTACAGAGGTTATTTAGTTGAATCCGAATATCATTAAATATTTTGAATCTGAAGGCATGATCTTGGGTCAGGATTGTCCAAATCTGTCGAATAATCATGTGGATGTGCCAAGGCCCTTATTACCATTTGTAAAAGAGTGTTTAGAGTATCTGAGTTATAACTGGGGTAATATCTATATAGAGAATTTTCAGAATGGAAAAGATATTGATTGTACGTATGGAATTGCGCCGTATCTCTCGTATGTGAAGCATGCGATATTAGAAGGATTAATTACCGATCGGAAATCATTCATTCATTTCATGTCTGCGCAGTTAAGTATCGAAGTAGAAATTAGAGTGAGGATTCGAGTCTAATGCAGAGCATGTGGCACCATTTTCTCTTTTACATGATTATGTTAATCCCATTTTGCCTTATCTATAGTGGTTTGAATCCGATCACCCCGATCTTTCTCTGGCGTTTGATCTTCTTTTTTGTCATTATGAATTGCGATCTGGATGTCGTGTTTAAATTTCTCCAGCATCGATCCGCGATCACCCATTCGATTCTTTTTTCAGTGATCGCTTATTGGACTCTGCGGGATCTGGCGAAAGTCGAATTTCTGACCGATCTTGGGGGGTTCTGCTTTTATCCAGTCTTAATTCATTTGATCGGGGATCTGAAAGGATGTTATGGGGCTGGCTGCATTGCAGTGCCATTTTCGAGTAAACGATTGAATCATGCGCAGTCGATTGCGTGGATCCTTGGGAATGGGGCAGTGATCGTGTTGTATTTGATTTATTGGATAAAATAAGAAAAAAATTAAAGTGTATTGGTTTTTTGTGAAAATATCAGATATCCTTCTTTTATTTCTATTTTAACATTGGAACAGTCAAATGCATCTATTCCTTTTAATGCACGTTTAAGATCAAATCCGGATGCTTCTTCATTATCTAACGGGACTCTGATATCCATTGAAAATTGTTTTTCACTCATCTTTTTCACCTCCTAATGGCATAAATTCCGTAAATAACTATTTTTGACTATTGGCAAAAACTCGAACCAGATCGGGGTTCTGTTTGAATCAAATTCTGCTTTCGTAATTTCCACGGTAATATAGCCCTCGATTGCGTTGAGAATCGCAAACCAATGGAATCGCCCATGCATCGTAATGCGTTCGAATGTGGCCATATTTTTCACTCTAAATATTTGATAAATTCCCGATACACCGAAAAAATATTCTCAGAACCGAAATTTCCTACCTTTTCCTCTGCCTCTTTCAAAGCATCCTTGTCATTTTTCGCATGGAGCTTATATTCTCCATGCAGCGATTTGAGCCAGTATTGGTACTCAATTTTCCGATTGGAATTAACGTTGATTACCATATTTGCTAATTCTCTGCATCTTGCAGCAGATTGTTCTATGTCCTCTTCAATTAAGTTTACCATGTCCGACAATTCCCCCAGGATTTGAAGATGGGTCTGCATTGCTTTGCGGCTTCATAATTGGCTTCTGATCCGAAATGCTGCAGAATGAGAGAGAGTTTTGAATCCGAATCTGCGGTATCGATTTGATCAAAGATTGAAAGTTGTTCCATATTAATATTCACGTTCTTCCCATGTGTTGGTTTTTGGTTCGTAAAATTGAGAATAACAATCTTTTTTGGTGCAGATTATACGATATAAGTCTTTTCCGATTATTTTTTTCATTTGAATTAAACTCATGTTCGTAATTTGTGTATTTGTTTTATCATTCCAATATTCGATTGTAGTATTCATAATTTATTTTAATTAATCATACTATTTAAATATTTCGTAAATGCTAAGTAATTACGTAATTCATTCTTTTTATAAAGAGTATATAAACAAGCATTACGTAATTGTTATTATGAGTAAAATAAGTGATTCTTCCGACTTTCAAGCATGCGTGCAAAAAAAGATCGCCATTTTGCATGCGGAAGATCCAAAACGAAAGAACAATCAGAATGTTGCGATTGCATATTCCCACTGCAAAAAGAACTGGCAGACCGATTCCAGAGTAATGCAGGATTCGGTAAAACTCTTGAATCAGATTGCTGCATGCGAGGGCGTGCTGGAATACAATGGGAAAGCATTTTTAAAACCGTGGGAAGACCTCAAAACTTTTGATCAGAAGATCGTGCCGATTATCGATGAGCATCCCCCCAAAAATAACGGGAATGATGGAATGATCTCTGGGGCAGAGAAGGTATATGGTACTGCCACATTGCATCAATGCGTGAAAGGAGAGCCGATACTTTGCTTTGATGCAGATATGAGTAATGATGCGCCTACGAAAAATGGATACAGCATCGGGTTTGTTTTCCATGAGGAAATCAAATCTGGGGATCATCTCGGCAAAAAATACGATGGGATTCAACACATTACCGATATTGATCATATAGCATTGACTAATTTCCCACGGAATGCCATTGCTTTGGCGGATGCGGTGGGTGGTGATTCCATTACTCAGAGCAAATTACCGAGTAATAATGAAGTAAATATAAGCAAGCTGGGCTATGATTCATTTAACGCTTTTAAATTAGAGAAATCTGAAGAAATACAAAACAAGGTAGATCGCATGCCAAAAACTGCTGAAGAATTACAAAAAGAAGTCGATGCCCTCACCTCGAAATTAGCCGAGGGAATGAAAGCACCGATTCCCACACCAGCCATTCCTGAAACGGATTCAAAACTCAAAGATCTGGAAAAGAAACTCGCAGATTCCGAGAGTATGAAATCGAAAATGGAAGCTGATGCCAAACGCTATAAGGAAGAGTTCGAAAAGCGCATTGCGCAAGATGCAAAGCGCGATATCGATGCTCTTCATAATGAGATTAACATGGATCCCAAATCATTTGAAGGGGATAGCCCGGAAGTCATTCGTGGGGCTATGAAAGTGTTAAACCATCTCAGAACCATGCCAAAAAGCTCGATTATCGGCGCTACCGATGTGAGCACGAACGGGGATGCTACTGCATTAGATTCCTTGCAGAATTATCGCTATAATGCGAAACTGGATAAAATGGAAAAAGTAGGAGGCAAATAATATGAGCCGATTATCTGTAATAAAACGTGGGAATGGATGGCCACTCAACGCATCCGAAGATTCTTATCTGTATGAAAAAACTACGGATGATACTGAAGTAGTCGCCCAATTGGGTGCATCGAAAGGCACTGCCGATCACCAATTTAAGATTTACGTGTCTGGGATTCCCGCTGGGGTCTTTGATTATCAATATCTGCATCCTGGAAGGGACTCATCGGACAATTATGATAAAACCCGAGCGGTTACTGCTCAACCAGTAAATATCTATACCGAAGGGGATTTTGTCTTTGAGGGTACCCTCGATAATGGGCAATCCATCGTGAAAGGGGAACCGGTGCAATTTGAATCCGGGACTGGTAAAATTCAACTTCAAACCAGTAATCCACAGTGTGGATGGGCTGCAGAAACGAAAGCCGCATCTGGAGCTGATGGGAAGATCTTAGTGCATTGGGATCCGGAGCATTCTGTTATTGTTGATGAGGACGTAACGGTTACTGCGCATCAAGGCACTTTAACGCATACCCCGATTGAAATCCATTTAGTTGAGGGCACCACGGGAACCGGTCTTGGACCCAAAACCGTAGGAAAGAATAATACCACGCCAGCCGCTGGCGCATCGTATTGGAATGGCACCACTGGGATTAAATTCAATACCACAGATGCCATTACTGCTGCCAAAGTGAGGTACCGACACGCGTAATTGATACGCGCATAGGAGGAATCTTTATGACAGGAATTACATACTTAAAACAAATTGGCCAAGATGCTGCTTTGAATCCGTTTCCGAGCGATTGGAAGACCTACATTAACAACCGGATTATTAAAAGCTATTTTGATCAACCGAATATTGCCAGAATGCTAAACCCATATCTCGATACCTTGGCATTCGATGGAAAATCCGAATCAGAAGTCGCATTAGAAAATGATATTGATGATGCAGAAGTCGGCATGGAAGCCGGCATTGCAGACACCGATATTGAAGGCGATGTCGTGAATATGAAGACTCCGCAGATCTACATTACCGCGCGGATGTCAGATGATAAATGGGCGATGCTCTTTGCCGGCCAGAATCGATCTCAACGATTGATTAACCGCATGTCCAATAAGATTAAAATTAAAGAGGATCTGTATGTCTTCCGGGGTAAAACTGGAATACATACTGGCTTGATCACGCAATCTACCGATTTAGGGAATCCAACTGGCAATTGGTCTACCGCCACAAACGGAATCCTGACCAATTTCCAAGCGGATATTAAAAAGATTCCAGCACAATTAGATGCGTACGGAGTACCCAGCGAATGGCCTATCGATGTCGCATTAACCAGCTATGCGTATTCGATGATCAGCAATAGTTTTACGGATTATAATCCGGAAATCTCGAACCGCATGATCGCAGAAAAGATGCTTCGAGGCGGAAAATTCGTGCAATCGGATAATCTCCAAGCATCCGTCACCACAGCCGCCAATACGATGTTAGTCTCTGTCCGTGCTCCAACAGGATCGGAAGGATGGACTCTGCAAGCATCCGGATTCGATATTAAACAGGAACCCACGCTCTGGGGTCATCGGATTGGAATTCGACAAAAAGTCGCCGCAAAAGTTTTGAATGCGAAATTGATGTATTTCATGGATGCGATCACAGTCGCATAATCTCTCTCTTTTTTTATCCAATCACTAAATCGCTGAAGGTATTGCTATGTTATTAACCAAAAAATTACTCAAATGGGTCTCGAAAGGGGTAGTGAAGATTAATCGTAAAGGATCGAAAAACACTATTTTTGTCGAGAGAAAACGCATAGTACCGATTGAAAAGCTCGGGAAGCTAATCAAAATGCTGTTAGGCGCTAAGACAGTGGAAATTGGCGGCCAATTATGCTGTTTTGATGGAACCAAATTGATCCGTGGGTATATTATCCCCGCGCTAGATCAAAAAGCATCGGATTGGGAACTAAGCATGTTTTGTTCCAAATGCAAAACATTGATTTCGTTCCATGATCTTCCCACAGATCGCCCGATTCTCTGTAAAAAGTGTAAGAAATAATCTTTTTTCTTTTTTCATTCATGAGATTTTATACTGGTTCGATTCCGGTAAATCTCATTTACGAGGATTATGATTATGACTGAAAAAATTACAATTCAAATTGATCAGGATTCCAAAATTGCTATCGATTCCGGGGTTACACCCCTTTATCGAAATGCGATGGATTCCAAGACATCTATCGAGGCGTGTATTGCAGATATTACCACGCAGATTCAAGCATTGCAGAATGCGAAGATTGAAAGCAATGATGCCGATATTCAAGATATTGTGCAGAACGGCATCAAACGCCAAATGAGTTTGCTTCAAGAGTTAAAATCCTCGCTGGAATCTTGGAAAAATCGCATTTATAATCCATCTCAATATATGTACTAAGGGGAATTTAACATGGTTGATCTCGATGATAATTATGCATTGAACGCTCGGATTCAAAGCAGATGCTTCAAGGATGAGACCCTTCCTGGAAGTAATACCATGTCTGCTACCGAACTGGAAGCAAATAAGGATGCTATCGATGAGATCATTAACCGCCCCAATCATTGGACTACGAATTATGCATTACATGCGAATGATAAATTTTTTGAGAATACCTTTATTAAATTATTCAAAAAATTAATGAAGGACGATGATTACGAGCTCACTGAGAAGGAAGAGAATTATCTGATTCAAACGTACGGATCTGCTGCATTAATCATGCAACGCGCAGATGATTATGATGAGCCGACTTCAGTTTGAGAGGTTTTGAATCCGTTATGGTAGCCATTGATCGAAAGCCATTTAACCGCACAAAAACCATTCCCCGTAAAATATCTTCAGAGGTTCGGAAATATGGCAGACAGAATTTAAAAGCTGGCACGCATCCGCAACAATGGCGACAAACCAGTCCTACCCCAGCCCAAGTGCTACAAGGTCCAGGGGCCACTTTGGGACCCATGCATGAGCTCGGGGATGATGTGATGATTTATTGTGGGCTCAGTTATCAAGGGGAGCAATTTTTGGTATCGAAAATCGCCAGAGAGCTTAATGTTACGAATTTTACCAGATTATTTCGCAATGAAGTGTATGAAAAATTACGGGTGTATGTGGATAAATGGATTGCGATTAAAGTCCCCATGGATACTGAAGATCTGCGGAATTCCATGCGCAATGCCATGAATCCGAGCGGGGGATCGTTAACCAATAAATATCCCTTTGAGATTCTTATGAATACCAAAGGGATTCCCTATGCTTCGGTTATGAATGAAGCGCCAGAAGCATGGTTACGCCATCCAGCTTCATATCATCGGAATATTGGGCGATTTGGGGCTCCGTTAAACGATCCACGCGCAGTAAAAGGCTGGTATAACTGGATTGTGCTTATGGGAAGACAATATGCAGAGAAACTGTTTAATAAATTCGTGAAATCTACCATCCAGCCGCTCATTAAACCTTTTGGGCCGCTCATTGGGGTCTCAGGAATCGGTGTCTACCATTTGGCTCGAAGTATTTTCACTGTGAGGTATTTATAATGGCATTTATATACACGTACACGACTATCTTAAATAACGGAACTTGGGGATCGATTACAAAACCGATTCTCTGTGAATACCCAAAATGGAGCGATGCAGAAGTGAAAGGCGCATACCCGAAACGATTGGTCAGAGTGGATGGCAACAATCGAGTGATGAAAGAAATCGGGCAGAATTTCGGGGCGGAAGCAATGGAATCTTCGGATGTGTTTGAACTTCTCTTAAAATTTGCATCTACGAGTGATCGGGATGAGGTAGCAGAGCAGATTCGGGATATCCATGCAGCCTATAACACCGTAGTGGATAAATCTGCATTGAAATACTCCCATATCCTGATCTTGGGTGATGTGGCCACACCATCGGAGAAGGTGAACTTCATGGCCAATTTCGCTGTGCAATGTATGCGATCTGGCAAGGTAAGGGGGACTTAAACTTATGAGTGAATTAGATCCAAGCATTTTTCAAGTGAGCATTTATCCAGAAGCGAGCCTTCGGGATGGAAGCGGTTCGGGGGGAGTTTTAGCAGATCTTTTTGCATGTGATCTCACAAAACAACTTTCGGAGAAATTTACTGTCGCATTATCAAAACGCCAGACCAAAAAGCTCTGGGTGTCTGGGGAAGGCAAAAACGTGAGCCGAATTGCCCATCTCGGCTTCAAACCGGGTGAACAGAGCCATAACTTTGAAATGCTCACCGGGATTTTTCTGTATTATGCATGGGGTGGATGCAGTACTGCAGGGACTGCGTATGGTTCACCCAAAACCGATACCCTCGCAACGCGTGTAGGGGATCACTCCGTAACGGTGGTTACCGGATCGTGGACCGGATTTAGTGCCCCTGGGGATATGCTCAAAATTACGAATGGCACCTATGCCAATCGGGTGTACCCAATCAAATCTTGGACTGCAAACTCTAAAACCCTCGTATTCTACAACCATCAGACTATTCTCCCGGCAGATATTATGACATCGAATGTTGGGGGAGCCCCGACAGTGTCAATAGTCACTGCCCCATTCACACACACGCTTTCTGAAGCCAATACTCTGCCAAGCTTCGCTATGCATATTGAAGAGCAATACACCACAAACCCGCTTTATTTGGATTTGCTGGGATGTGTCGTAAAATCGATTGAAATTGTGACTGAAGTTGGATCCGACACCCCGGTGATGCTCAATATGGAATTGATTGTGGCTAAAGTCAAGGATTCGATTGCGGATTCAGTAGTGACCGTAACCACGCCAGATGTACTCGCATTAAGCCGATTGACTTGGGGAAGTGTCTCGGTGATGTCATTAACCTATAACTCGGCCCAAATCGAAACCATGCTCACCTATTGTAAAAAGCATTCCTTCAAACTCACCAATGATGTGAATATGGCGCAGATTTTTGGCGATGACTACCCTAATCGGGTCGATGCGGGGAAACGGGAGTATGAAATCGCATATACGGTGATGATCCGCAATCTCACATGGTTCGCATTATCCAGACTGAAATGCCCGGATTTTACCGCCCAATACGCTACGACCGGGTTTTACGTTACTGTTATTGCCAGTAATATCCGGATCGGGCGATCAGCCACAGATTACATTGATCTCACCCTCGCAAAGCTCCGATTACCCCCAGATGATTTTGAGGAAGAACTGCCGACATGGGAGTCCGATCAAGGGAAAGAATGGAAAGATGTGAAGTTTGAAGGGGCCCCGGGTAATACCTTTACCGGCACTATCATTGATGCGTTATCCGCTGCCTATTATGAAAAAGGGGGTGCATAAACTATGAAAATTACAATGCCAGAGGAATTCCACAAGCATGAGTACGAGATCCGGGACTTTATCCCAAAAATGGTGCATGATAAAATCATGCGGGCACGCCATGATGAGGATATGGTAAAAGCCTCTGATGAGCTCATCATCGGAATGGTTTTGAATCCGAAATTCACCGAAGCCTGTCTGCAAAAAACCGAAATCGATGGTACGGAAATGGAATTTCTCACGTTACTCATTATGGAGAAATTTGGGCTCACAGAAGCACGGATCGAGGAATTGAAAAAAAAAGCTACGATATCGTAAATCTGAAATATAGCAAAGAATGGCAAACGGATTCAAAACCTCTCTCGGAATGGCTTTTTGAGTTTCGATTGCGGAAGGATTTGCATTATTCTACCCAAGATATCGCCGAAATGGATATCGAACAATACTTTTTTTATTGTAATCTGTTTACCGAACTCGATAAAAAGGAAGAGAAAGACACCAAAAAACATATTGCAGACATGAAAGCGAAAGGAAGGCATTAACCCCATGAGTTTTGCAGGATCTCTCGGAAATCTCATCAAATATACCGCAGTGTTTAATCGGATGTTTAGCCAAGGCGAGAAACACTGGAAAAGCTTTGGAGAAACCTTGAATAAGGTGATGACTGCAAAATCTGGCTATTTCCTTGATAAAGCTGGTGGGGCAAAATCGCTCACTGGCAAAGTGGGTGATCCTGGGTTCTCTATTTCGAAAGCGGCTTTCGATGCATTACCCGGAAGAAAGAAGCGGGGTATCGGGGAGGATATTGGGGATATTTTTGGGAGAGGTAGGAGTAAAACTGATAGATTTGGTGGAGCTACGGATTTAATTGGAAAGGCTATTGGCAAGCCAATTGAATGGGCTACTTCGCCACTCCGAAGAATTGGGGCATCTGGTAAAGCATTTGGGGCAGGATTTGGCGCCGATCCCGCTGATGCGGCGAAAATGGGCAGAGCTGGGAAAGCCGGAAATTGGCTGGGGAACGCAATGGAAAAAATCACGAAAGTCCCAGCCAAAACCTGGAAGGAAATGGGCTCTGCTGTCGGGGGATTAGCCAAAGCTGGTCTGCAATCGATGGGAATAGGGATTGCTGTGGATCTGCTCATGAAATTCATGGATGCATTGAATCCGTTTAAGCCGGTAATTGAAGCCCTCTCGGATATCTTTGGGGTCTGGGGTGCGATCATGTCAATGGCATTTATGCCATTAATCGAGGCGTTATATGATGTGATGCTCAGTCCGGTGGTTCTGGCGGCATTTGAGACATTGGCTGGGCTCTTCAGCAGAGTGGTGATAGCCTTTCTCCCATTGCTCGATATTATTGCCCCAATCGGCTTACTCTTATTGAATTTATTAATTCCCCCATTAGAAATGCTTATCCCGATTATTGAACTGGTGGCAATTCCGCTTGGATGGCTGGGATCTGCAATGTCTGGGCTCACAGATTCGATAGGGATTGTTTATTACTGGTGGGATACGTATATCGCCCCAATATTTGATTCACTTGGGGGAATCTTTAGCACGATCGCTGGATTTAAATTCCCGGATCTCTCTGCTGGATGGGCTGCTATTAGTAACGGATTCAAATCCTTACTGATTAACCCAATTATTGGATTCATTAACGCATTTTCCCGCATGCTCAACTCATGGGATGTGCTGAATTGGTTCCCGGACATTCCGATGATTCCCGCATTAGCATCCGGGGCTTTAGTCACGAAACCTACCATCGCGTTAATTGGAGAAGCCGGTCCCGAGCGCGTTTTGAATGCGGAAGAGACCAGATCCTATCAATCTGGCAATGGGGGAGGATCCACCACCTATAATTTTTACGGCCCAATCACCCAAGATCGGATTTTTGAGCTCAAACGGATGCAATATTTGAAAAGTATCAGGAGTTAACTGCTATGGTCATTGAAATCTATTTGATTCGCCCAGATAAGACCACCCTCACGGTGAATTGTGCGAATGAGGCCGCGCTCCAAGCTACTATCGCAAATGTGGAATGCTATAAGATCGAATGCGCCGGGGATTGGTATAAGAAACCGCAGATCGATAACGGCATCAAACGCTTTGCGAATCGGGGGGCGAAGGCGGTGCCATTGCGCAAGGGCTTCTTTGATTTTACGTTTCAGAATATTCTCTTGGGGAATCCAAACGGATCCGAGATCGAAAATACCAAGGCTCAGCGCAGAATCAAGTTCATGGATTATGCGTTATTTGAATGGCCCAAAGTCGCCGGGGTGACTTCCCAATTGGCTTTTTTCAACAATTCGAGTGGATCCTATGTCTGGAAAGGCACGTACGCCGGGGGAACCGCATATTCGGTGAATGATTGCGTGTATTACAGCACTGTCTATTATTATTGCATTCAAGCTGGCACCGGACAAACCCCGAACTCATCCCCGAGCTATTGGACTGCCTTTGCGGCGAATCCATGGGTGGATTGGTTTCAAACGTATAAATCTGCGGCATGGACGACATGCGAGATGATTATGGAAAGCAATCCGCTCCGGGTGGATAATAGCTTGAATTGTTGGATCGATCAAATGAATGTTACGGAGTGCTGGAGTTGAAAAAAATGAATTTTAAATATATATTTAAACGAATATTTGATTACATTAAATATGAAAAAATATTGCATTTATATATTTTTCGTATTAGTATTAATGGTTTTGAATCCGTTACCAAACGAACCATTAAATCCAGTTGTCGAGGATCCAGTTATCGAGGATCCAGTTATCGAGGATCCAGTTATTGAAATACCACATCAAAATGAAACGGAGGTAGTAAATACGCAGAAACTCGATTTAGTTGATCAAAGTATAACTTTAGATCTACAACAGTTTGATAAATATGCGATCATGAAATTCAACAATTTGTATTATATGCCAGACGTCGTATTGAATGTGATTAAAATTTATACCTACACGGCGGCGTGGGCATCTAAAACAGAAGTGCATAGTTATACAGTTGACGTCAATTACGATACTGACGTAAAGGTCTGTAGTGCGCTGTTCTATAATAACGCGGGCACAGATACGCTATTATTTGTATTTATCGGGGAGAATGATGCACATAATAATAGTAAAATATATTATGTGTTTTACAATACTGTTGCCGCTACGTTCTCTGACGTCGCAAGCGGCGCGATGGGATTTGTATTATCTGATATTACATATTTAAATACCAGCCCTATTTCTTACGCTGCATGGCCTGCCGCATCAAATAAGGCGCTGGTGTATACGTCAGTAGAGACGATTGCGGGAGTGTGCACGCGACCTGCCAAATATGATAACGATAACGTGCGCTACATGTTATACGATGGTGCAACGTATTATCTGCGCAATTATAAAATCAGCACCACTACGTTCAGCACGATATCTACTCCGACGCTTTCTGGAGGCACAGATCTCACGTTTGCCGATTCGATCTTTTTGATCGATAATAATATTATGTATGTGGGATGGAAGGATACATCTTGGTATTATGAAAATAGTGCATGGCTGGAAGTCAATGAAGTCAGCGGGTCTTATCCCGCGATGGGATGGTATTTAGATGGATATGATATTAAAGGTCGTTCGGTTGCGTATAGTAATATCATATTATTATTTAAACAAAAATATTTCATAAGTATTAATCTAAGCTTTTCTCTATCATTTCTGACCGCGTGGGATGATTATTTCATCGATACTGATAAGAAAGTCTGGAAATTAGAATATGTCCCAATGGCTGTGGAAAATGATGGGCATAAGCTCTACGAAAAGTACCTTGCTGAGCTCGATCAGGTCATTGTCACCTCCGAAACCTCCTATATCGAAAATCAATACATGATTAACGCCGATGATGCGGATATTGAGATCTTTGAGGGATATATCGATAAAATCATCAAAGAAGCCGAATCCTCTGTTATTATCATGGAATTCCGCTCCGAAGTCCGTAACGAGCTGAATCAGCGCATTACTGGTACATGGACTCAAATGACCCCCCAAGCCATTCTGGCTGATATTATACTTACAAATTTCAAATGGCTCTCTGGATTAGTTGGGGTCTCCTTAAAGAACACCATTACCACCCTATTAGATCTCGCAGTCACGAATCTCCCTTTTTGGAAAATCTGTCAAATGTTTGATGATCGGTTCACATACATTACCCATTTGAATCCGAATAACGTGCTCTATTGGGATATCGGGGCTGCTCCAGTGCCAGCGGTGACCTTTGTGGACACGGATGAGCTGGCTGGGCCAGATTTTCAAGGGAATGTGATTCATGCGGTCTACCCGATCAAATTTGCCATTATCGAGCTCTGGGGATCAGTTCAGGATGGATTGCGGACCCATTGCATTTACAAATCGGATGGAAACTACGGGAAATATGAAATGTCATATCCGGATTTGGGCGGATCAGTCGATCCTACCACCGGATTAGTCACCTCCGGACCTTTATATGATCAAGTGGTGGGATTGTCTGCGAATAAGAACCAAAGCCTCGTAACATTGCGTTTATCCTGTTTTGGGAAAGGCAGATTGAAGATCGGGGATATTGTGGTGGTGACCCAATCCCAATTCAGCATTACAGCCAAGAATTTTTACGTGTATGGCAATATTTATGATGGGACCAATGATGCATGCGTGGATCTCTATTTGCAATCCGCCATTTACCCCATTCCGGATTTAAATGGTGGGGTGGATGAGCAGAGCAATGAGGAGCTCATTCTTATGAATGCGAAGGAGATCAATGATGTCAGAAACGCCATTCTATTCGTTATTGGACTCTATCTCACCAATACCGCATCCGCCATTGTCGGTACGTATAAGCAATTCGCCGATGCTACGCCAGTGGGCAATTCCACCGTGAATGCGGTGATTTCCTCTGCATCCGGCACTCTCATTGAGGAATGGATCACCGAAACCGCCCCGGGTGTCCTGGATTTTGCAGTTGGGGATATTATCGAAGGGCATCTCTTCGTATATGTCAATGCACTGGTGGGGAATAAGACATGCCTCTGCTATTATGAGGTTTATCGCAGAACTGCCGGAGGCACCGAAACCAAATTTGCCACATCCTCTGCAGTATTCGTTACCGGACTCGCTGCAACCATCCAAGAGGTGGAAATTTACTGTTATGTGGATACTGCCATGATTTTAGCCGACACAGATTATCTTGTAATTAAAACCTATGGGAAAATTACTGGAACCGGCAGTAATCCTACTCTCTATATCAGTTACGGAGCCACATATCATTCCCATTTTGGGGTAGGGATTCAAAACACACACCTGAGCAATAATTTCTTACGATTAGATGGCACCAAAACCATGACTGGGCAGATTAAATCCTCTCTGGCGATTGGTACTGCGCCAATGGTGATTGTATCCACCACCACAGTCGCCAATTTAAGCGTGGATCACACCAAAGCATCGAATATCGGCGCGCTCACCCATGCGCAACTCGATTATCTCAAATACTTCTGTCGATTGCGGAAAAATCAAACCCAAACCATTTCGAACGCAACCACAACTCGTATCATCTGGGATACGAATGATGTAGAAGTCGAAGATACCTATGACATGCACACTCCAAGCGGAACTGGCGATTCAAATGCGAATTGTCGGATTTATGCGCCAGTGGCGGGTTTGTATGAAATTCAACTAAAAATTACATTTAATACGATTAGCGCATCCCAAGTGCAAGCGTGGATTCGAATCAATGCGGAAACGACTGGAGATCGATCATACATGGGTATAACCAGCCACAATGAAGCGGGGGGAGTTACATCGCATCTCAATGTCGTGGCAACAATTCGATTAGCCGCAAACGAATGCATTGAAGGATGGGTTTTTCAAGGATCAGGGGGAAATGGGACAATTATATCGATTGCGACCATGGCTTATTTTCCAACAGCGATCTCGGTGAAGTGGGTGGGACCATAATATGAAAACCACGAAAGATATTGGGGGATTTGTGTTAACTGTGCCCGATTCCACCGCGGAGTTGGAGCAGCGGATCGCCGATCTCGAACATAATCAAACATTAATACTGAAGCGGATCGCCGATCTCGAACATAATCAAGCATTAATACTGAAGGCGCTTAAAATTGAGACTTAACACAAGCCAAAAGCTTAGGCTTTTATGGAAAGGTTATATATATCGCAAAACGGAGGTGAAAAACATGGATATGCCAAATTCTATTACGGATGGGGTGCCGGATTTTAAAGAACCCCAGAAACCGGTGCTGCCGGTGAAGCCGAAGATTTTCCCAGGACTCAAAAAAGATGCAAAAATTATCGCAGAAGAGGGCGAATTTACGAGATTTGAGAAAAATGCATCCAGATTGGGCTATATCAAAAAGCCCAAGAAAATGACTGCATTTGAGGTATTTGCATTGATCTGCTTTATGAGCTTCATGGGATCGGTCATTATCATGTGGTCCGCATGGTTCGTGAAGAGTGTCCAGACTGGAATTTTCCTTTTTAATTGGATTACCTTCGCTGAAACCATCCAGCAGACCGGAACCTCATTTGTGCAAGTGGTTCTGGGGAAGATCCTCAATGTTTTACATACACATTTTGATCCAGAGAAACTTGCGGATGAGTTAAATCAATCTAAAGATAAGGAAAATTTAAAATAAATCATCCCTATTATCCTAAAAAACAGGATAAAAATTTGAAGAAATAACGCTGCCCATCATGCCATAACTAAAATCCTTTTTTTTTCTTTTTTACCTTATAAGAATCTTCAGATTGAAAATAAAGATCGTTCTAATACCAAGCTCTCGCAATATCTTCAGGAGAAATAATCATGTGTCAATTTTGTGCCTTCTTTCAATCGATCCATTTCGATATCGCATGTCTCGCCCCATTCAAAAAGATCTTCGTATTGGTCTCTGGGGGGATGGATTCCACGCTTTTGGCAGAATATATTCATGCGCATTACCCAAAAACCACATATTTTGTCAATTGTTATAACCCGTACGAAACATCCATAACATTGTCAGATTTTGAATCCCGAGGGCTTTTAGTAGTCAAACCGGCAAAACAATATAATTATGGGCAGATCCTGAAAAATGCGTTTCTGAAATTAAATGATGCCACTATTTTACGCCAGAATAAAACGTATGGGAAGCATGTTTTTGGATGCTGTAAAATCATCAAATATAAAGCCTTTTTGGCAGATGATCTCTTCAAAGAACCAGATACCGTGGTAATTTCTGGGATTAAGTCCGGGGATGGGAAACAACGGCGATTATGGCTTCACGGACTCAGATATGCGAAATCCACTACAAACCATGCTAAAGTGGCAAAGGATCCTACATTCTTTTATCGCCATAAAGTCGGGCAACTCTATTGTTATCCATTCAGGGATTATACCAAACGAGAATTCCCGAACGAAATTAGCCAATTACTTAAAGAGATTCATCCAAAAATCCAACATTCCGGATGTTCGATTTGCCCGGTTATTATCTTATTTGCGGATAAAATCAATGAACCGATTCGATATAAAATCTCACTCAGATATCTCGAATCATTAATTACGAAAAAAGAATTTATCCCAAGCGATCAATTATTACAATATTGCCAGGATTTAAAAATAAATACTCAAAAACTCACCGAATATTAATTTTTCTCTTCTTTAATACTCTCCTAATGCCTCATGTTGAGGTTTTGAATCCGTAAATATGATGCTAAATAATTTCATACGGATTCAAATCCTTCACAACAATCCTTTCCATCAGTCTTAGCCCCCTTCACCCCGCATTTATGGGTGTCTTGGTTCCATTCGGTACAATGCATACAGCATTCAATTTTAGTCAGTTTCTTCTCTGCGCTCATCAGCTCTGTCGGGGGGAATTTGAGCACAGATCCACATTGCGGACAAATTATATGAGTCCATGCAGCGCGTTTCAAGGCAGTCTTTAAGCGGAATTCCTTATGCCCGCATTGACATTTCAATGAAATATTTGTTTGATCCATTTATATCACCTTAAAGTCTTTAGCGGATATTTTGCCGGTCATCAAAAACTGCATATAGGCAGCCAAGCGATCAGTATAATCTTTCGTTTGAATCCAATCATAGTAATAGCCCATATAGACAAAGGTTTGACTCAGATCAATTCTATGATCAATGATATAATTCAGAATCAAATGATGGGGATAGGGAAGCGGTAAACTCTTCAAATAGATAAAAAAAGCTTCTTTCTCATCAATTTTACTCAAATTTTGTCGCTCCTTTCGTTTGTACGGTTAAAAAAGGTTTACAGTTCTCTTTTAACATCAGAAGTCTGTGAATACATTTGAATTGGGGCTGATTATCCCCATCAAATCCAGTGCATTCTAATTCAATCCCATCTGCATTACAGCCAAAGCACCAAACTTCAATGCTAATAGCCATTTTAATTTCGTGCTCAGAGCCGGTGGATGGAATCGCCAGTTTCGGTGTTTCTTTCGATGTTTCTTCGAGTAATTCTTTTACAAGCGGATCATTCGGATGATATTGTCTCAAATGATCCTTAAATGCTTTATCACAGCATGTAAATATATCGCATCCATCGATTCCACATGGGGATCCTTCTGAACTGAGCTCATACCACATAGTTTTACAATATGGACATTGGGGTCCATCATCATAATCGATTTTTTCTTTTTTCTCAGACATACGTATTACTCTCCTGAATTTGACTCACGATCCTGGGAGCTAAGTGCAAGATCTTTCCTAATTCGACCGCATTCCCGGTCATGAAGGCATCTTTCGTTTGAATCCCAGCATCAACCAATAATTTAGCTCTGGCATACCCGATCTGGCGGAGTTGCATCAATTCCACTAAACTTTCATTCAATGTCCCAGCCTCGCACAATTTCGCCAGGATATCCAAATCCGAGCTCAATTTTGCCAGATCAATGGAATGGAACCATTCTGCCGGCATTTTACTCACAATATAGGATGCGGATTGGAAGATTCTACCCCCAATTTCCTTTAACCTTGCACGATCCCCCAGACTTAACGGAAGTTCCTTGATCTCTAAATCCCCGTGCTTATTCCCTTTCCTCGGCAGATATGTCTCTTTCAAATCATCATAAAAGGTCAGAAAATATGCCTTAAGCAGTTGAGGGGGAATCAATGTGTGAATGTTTTGAATCCGTTTTTCACATTTCATTTTATCGAACTCAATATCAACGCATTGCCTATTTTTTTGACAATAGAGACATTGATGCTGATCAATCGAAGTCATGTTAGGGAATTTTTTTCCGAGCTCTTTTTCGCCATATTCTATTACCTTGCTGTCATCCTTCGTAACGCGTATGATATCCATATATTGAGGGGTGGATCCAAACCTGAGATATAATTCTTTCATGGTAAAAACCGATCCCATGTTAAAGATCTGCCCAATCCAATAGACAATGGTTTCTGGCATCAGATATTGGCTATTCGTGGCCAAACCTAATTGTAATGGGGTAAAACACCCATCCGGATCCTTGAAAATAAATTGAAAGGTCTCCAAATAATTCAATCCAGATTCAATCACATCTGCGGGAATTGGATCGATGGATTTACCCGCAATCTGCTCTATCACCTCTCGATCATTCCCAATCTCCCCAGCAATCCACTGTAGCATTTTCTCATGGATCCGTGGCTTGATTTGCGAGGTGATCACTGTCGGATTCAAAACCCGATGATTGATTTCGAGATCATATTGATCCGGATAAATAATATGCGCATATCCTTGTTTCGAAAGCCCTGGTCTGCCGGCTCTTCCAATGGATTGCTGGATGCGATTCGCCCCGATCAATTCCTTTCCTGTGAGCATATTGAACTCTTCCACATCGAAAATCACGACATGATCGGCTGGAAGGTTCACCCCGGCGGCCAGAGTCGGCGTACAGACTATAGTTTTAATCGATCCGCTCCGATATCCATCCTCGATATATTTCCGCTCTTCCTTGCTCAAATCCGCATTATGATATGCAATATGATATTCCTCTGCCATATCCATCAAATCTACCGCATCATGCGCTTGGCAGAGGATCTGGGCAATCTGCTTAGTCCGTGGCTTGGATGTGCAGAAAATCAGATATGTGGAATTCGGATCCAAACGCATGATATCTTTGAGCATTTGAATCCGTAATGCAAAATTCGCTTGGAAGTCCGGGATCTCATCACTCCAGGAATAGGTGAGCTCTCGATACGGTAGAAATTGGGTGGTTAGGGGCACTGGGCGATCCGCTGGCGTACCTTGGATCAATTGGCACCCTAATTTTTCACTGAGAGATTCAGGATTCCCGATCGTGGCCGAGAGGTAAATATAGCGCAGTTCATACAGGAACCGGCAGATCATAATGTAATTTTCCATGCGATGACCCCGCCCCTCATCCGCCAAATTTTGAATCTCATCCGAGACAATTAAGCCGACTTCGCTCATCAATGAGTCCCGTTTTTGGGCATCCGAGAGAATCACATCGAAGCGTTCTGGCGTGAAGCATCCGATCACCCACTCTTGATTTTCCCAGGATCCCCGCATATCTTTATGATCCCCATCATCGATCATGGTGGGAATATACTTGGAAAAGGTCTCGAATTGCTCGGATGTCAAGGATTTGTAGAGCCCAATCATAATAGTCTTCTTTTTTTGCGTATGCCAAAGATAAAGGGCAGAGAGAATGGCTACAATCGTTTTTCCATAGCCGGTGGGCACCACAAAAAAGATATCCGCATTTTTGCGTATAAAATAGAGGAGAGAGGTGATCTGAAGTTTGCGCAGATCAAAGGGAATCTTCGTATGGCAGAGCTCCAAGATGCGTTTCTGAAGAAGTTGCATAGTCTGAGTGGTTTGAATCCCAGCCAGAAATTGATCGGTGAGATTAGGGTTCTGGGTCATCATTAATCATTCCATCCGTGAGTTTGGCGATCATAGTCAATTTCTGGGCTTGGGGAAGCAATCCGATTAAAATATGTGCCGGTAACGTGCTGATATAGCCTTTATTACCATGATCATCACAAATACTATGATGGATAAAACACATATCGCAATCTAATAAGGTATTTTCTAAATAATATTCTCTTTTCTTTAAATCATGACAAAATGCACACATTTGATGCACACAATTATTATTATCAATCCATTTCTCAATAATGGATTTATGATACAAATTATCGATATATCCAGCCACATCCCGCCAGATCGGATTCAAAACTTTCCATTGCTGGACCCATATCTTCAGACTTTCTTTCATACCATTCCGAATCTCTTGGATCATTCGTAGATCCCATCCTTCCGTGCGTTGAATCATTTTGGATTGAAAATGGCCGGTTCCGAGCTTTTCCGTGGGATAAATTACCTTTAATTCCCCATTTTTTTTATTATGTTTCATAATAATGACATGCAATGCATGATCTTCGAGGGGATCACCCACTTTTACTGCAATGACTAAATCAGTATTTGAACCGCCAAAATAATACATATTCTGAAAGTTACGACAGTTCGGGGTTGTAATTTCCACGATCCGATTAAATTCTGGAAAGACCGCTTGGATGGATTTTTCCACATCTACAATAGTGACCTTAATTTTCCGTTTCATTTTGACTCTCTCCTTGATATTCTGTATGTAAGACTGCATGTAAATGCTCTGCCAATTTCGCCGGCACCCCTTTCACGGATCGCAAGCCCATTTCGGTCTGTTTCACAATATTCGCCATCGATCCAAAGGCTCTCAAATATTTTCTGGCAGTCTTTGGGCCCATCCCGTACACCCCTTCCAACATGCATGGCAGCTCATCTTCAATTCCGATCACTGGCATAGTCCAGCGCCATTTAGGTTTGAGATTGCGGGATTGTTTGAGACACATCATCAGAAAATGCCGAATTAAAAGCTCTACATTCGGAAAGATCACGGATTCAAACCCATACCGAAATCGGGCATCTGCTAAAGTCGTATAAAGCCCTTTAAGATCTTTTTCTTCATAAGCATTGAGATTCCCGTGAATTAAGAGGTATTTCACCTCAAAATTGTGATACATGTTGAATTCCTGTTTAAAGATTCTGGCGGAATGGATGGATGCAATCGCATCCCCGAGTTCCTTCCGCTCAGCTCCGAGGGATCGAAACATAAAATCCCCGCATGGTAAATTCGCTTTCTGGATGGTAAATGGGGCGAATTTTGGTTCGATAGACCATTGATTGAGAAATTCTATATAGATTGATGGAGGCTCTTTCGTATCAATGATGATTAAATTCGATAAATTGTCTGTACTCATACTCATCAGATCCTGTAAATGATAAAAAAATTATTCTACAACTAAGTGTAGAATGGCATTCACACATTGTTCTCTGATTTTTGGCTGAATTTGGACATTATGAGCAACCAGGAGCTCTGTAATTTCCGTTTCAATTAACCGTTTTAATTCGATGTCATCTGACATTATATATCAATTTTCTCCAGTTTAGGTTTAATCGGGGGAATTATAGGTTTTATTGGGGCATTCTCTCTGATATTATTGTTCTCTTTCTCCACAGATTCGATGATCTCTTCGATGGTTTCGAGGTTCTCTTTGATATATTGCTTCACTGCTTTATCATCATCCAGATTGAGGAATTTGGTTTCAAAAACCTCTTCAAATTCATTAGCCATGGAAAGTTTTTCCATAATAGTGATCTGGATATCGCTTTCTGTCGTATAAATTTTACAAACCGGATCATGGAAGGTTTTACTCAAAATATTGACTGCTTCATTAATATCTACGAGATTATCAAGAAAGACTTCCCGGTTATATTTCCGTTCTTTTCTGGTGTATTTCGTGGGAAATACGAGACTGTTTTCGTTTTTCATTAGATTGTCACCCCCATACCGCCTTCATTGAGTAATTCAATGATTGAGCGCAATAATGCTGGTTTGACGGACCCGAATTCGATTATATACGGTTTCTTGGTATGTGAAATTACTTTTAATCGAAAGAGGAAGCCAGTTTCGTTCCATTTTGCATATAATTCGACATACTGCCCTTCGGTATTATCTGGATTGGATTCAAACATGGCGATCTTACAGGTTTCATTCGGATAGAATTGAAATCCGTTATAGATTAAGAGTTTTTGTTCAGTTTTGTTAAACGCATCGATAAATTCTTTCGATAAGTAATGAAATCTGGGAATCTCTATTGGTTTTGAATCCGTTGTTTTACCGAATTCCGATTCTTGCATCCAGCAGAGAAAATCATGGTTTGAGGGATTATAATTAGCCATTTAGATCATCTCAGTCCATTGAATCTCTGGATAAACCCGTTTCAGATTCTGATAGAGCCATTCGGTGAGATCTCCAATATAAACATTCGATTCGGCTTCATATCCATTCATATCATCTCCAATTTTCACATCAACATTCGAATCCCAAAACCAATTGATTTGAATGTTAATTTCGTGGAGATATGCCAGATTCAACAAGGTTTGAAGATCGATTGGTTTAGTTGGAACCATTTCAGCAATTAAAATCAGCCATCCATCGCATCCATTCACGTTATGCTGTTCCCCAGATGGTTCTATCGATTGAAATGTTAAAATTTTAAAACATTTATTACATTGACATTTATATTTAAATTCGGGTTTTTTATCCATACGGTTTACTCTCCTCATATTTGGGACACATCCCAACATTGGATTTCGGATTCAAAGCACTATTGCATCGATAAAACCGTTCCTGGCGAATTTTCGCATTTTCCATGAAAAAGCCTCCAGATTGGCCGTAATCCCGTACATCACTGGGGAGATCATCCATTCCGTATACGCATCCGAAATAGGCTTCGATCTGGGCAATTCCGAGCTCAGATTTGCGATACATCACAATTTGATGCTGCCATTCCGGTGATCCAATTTGTTTGACTTCCACGAAAAGCCAATATCCGAATCCCCCTTTTGCATCAATATCCTCTTTCGAACCGAGATATCCGATAAAACTGCGCTTTGCTAACGCATACCCATTGTAATTTTTGCCTTTCCAATGTTTACAATGGCTACAAAATTCCTTTTGATCAAATCGGAAATGGGTTTCTGCAGTCATATCTTGCAGATCAATGGTCATATCCATCAATTGAACGTGCTTAGGCGGGATATCTGCCCTTCCTGAGATTTGAATCAAATTTGCTTTGATCATCACACCTACCCCCTTTGGAAATAAAGGATCGAGTTTATGGAGATCATGTTTGGCAAACCAATCAACGATTTTACCCATCATTTCGGGATCATTGACTAATTTCGCCCATTCGGATTCTTCTATATTCGCTTCAATAGATTTCAATAATTCATGGAATTGTTGCATGGTAAAAATTTGCTTTTCGATAGTTTCGATTTCTACTGATCCCATTATTTAATCCCCTCAATAGTGATGGTGACAAAGGTTCTGCCCCGTTTTCGCATCATGGCAATCCCCTGGGCATTCATTTCATTGCGGAAGGATCTGGGGAACCATTGGACCTTATCGAGATTTAATTTCACATGAAAGAATTTGGCGATTTGATCGCAATCCACTTCCAGGCACGGATTCCCTTTCGCATCTCGGGGGCAGTTCTGCTTGGATTTCTTCTCTGTGAGCTTATTCAGGCATTTGGCTTTAAAATTGGAGACCAGACTGGCTGCATCCATATTGTCGATAAACAAATTATCGGTTTCTGGCGCATCAATCTGGTCGAATTTTTTCTCCTTTTTTACTGGAATTGGTGGTTGTTCCATATTTAATTGTTAAGCTAATTGACTATTTAAATGTTAAGTATTAGCAAATTAATTACGAAATGAAAATTGAATCAATTACGTAATTGATTGAAAAAATTACGTAATTTTTATCGAAAAGAAGAAAAAAAAACTTATTCTATCATTTTACCGTAGCATTCTGGCCCAATCCCCCGAGACACGGATAAGGGATCAGTTAAGCCTCTGCCACAAATCCGGCAGAAATTTGAAGCGTATTTACCCGGGGTATAGGATTCACACCCATGCTTCCGTTTCACGACTTTCCCATTTGAAAGGGTAATTTCGACAATTTTATCTTCCAGGATTTCGATATCCGTGCATTCGATTTTTTCGCCAGGTTTTAGATAACAGAGCCATCGCTGGGTCTGGCGTTCATTGATCTTGTCAATAAATAGAAAGATATCCTTTCTGCTGGTGAATTTTTTGGTTTCTTTCCGGCCAGTCCATTGGGTTTTAACCCCTTGGGCATCAATTTTCCAATTTTGAAATTTTACGTAGTAGGTCATAAGATTTACCTCTGAAATTAAGTAGTCTTTTTGTCTATTTAAATGTTTCGTAAATACGAAATAGATTAATACTCAGTTAATTTTTGCACATCCACTTTTTTGACTTCTTTTCCAAATTCGGGATGCCCCGGTGGATAGATCAATGGTTCCCGCTTCACCATAGTATGCGGTTCCCATGTGAAATGCAGATTTGTATTGCATTCCGCCAAACTGGGACACTGATGACAATCAAATCGGCAATCTGATGCCGCGCAATACCGACATTTATTACTGCTCAATATTGATCCAATCCTGTAATATTTTCATTCTCTTTGCTTTTTTCCTCAATCAAAATGTTTTGAATCCGTTTCTCATGCATTCTACGATTCGTACTGAAGATATAATGGTCCGGATCCACGTATTTCTGGCAGAGATAACACCAATTTTGAAAGCGCAAGTACCACTGCCAGCATTTCACACAAAAAAACTCGTGATTTTCGGGGGGATTTCCGCATATCACACAAATCGTCATTAATACTCTCCCAAATTAGCCAATTGTTGATTGGCACGCAATGTAATACCGTTTTGAATCCGAGATTGGATATCCTTGATATATGCTGGGTTAATTTCATAGCCCAACCATGGGATCCCCAATTCCTCACAAACCAATGCAGTGGTGCCGGATCCTAAGAATGGATCAATCACAGACACTGCTTTCGCATCTAATAGTAATTGCTTATACAGGTTGGGATTATTGGGACACGGATGATCCTTGATGGGCTGGATTTCCACATTTTGCTTATAGACCGATTTCTGCAGATGGGCTTTGCCGTAAATCAAAATCGAATCATGCAATGCGAAGGAATAGCCTTTCGCACGGGATTTATTCGTATTGGGCTTGTAATGAATAGCCACATCCCGAGGTTCTGCGATATATTTAATCCACATAGTCAGATTAGGATTCCCGCAGAAAATGAGCTGTCCTGCCGAGATTCTGCTGATTTCCGCATAGGTTTTTTGACAGAACTCCAAATATTGTGCATGATTCATAGCATCATCGTAAAATTTCCCATCCAAGCCTTTTCCATGATAATTGACATTATAGGGATAATCTGTGAGACAGAGTTGCCAGGATTGGGCTTTCAGTGATGGCATACCATAGGTAGGGTCCGTATTATCGCAGATCCTGCATTCCCCGTAATTCCCCTTCAGTATTTCAATCATAAATCGGATGATCCCTCCCACATTTGATCTTACAATAGCCTTTTTGCTGTAATTCACTGCAGCTCGGTAAATAATAATCATGCTGGATCACCGCTTTGAATTTAATCCCCGAATGCCCTGGGTGTCTGCGGGGCAGATCCCCTTTGCTTCTGCCAAACCAATGCTGATATTCACCAGGGCTTAACACTTTCTGCAGAATCCCCCGGATCTCTGATACATCGAACGGACAGATGGTTTTAAGCTGATCTTTCAAATAGAGGGTTAAAAGAAACTTCCCCTCATCCGGCAATAAGGGGGTAGAGAGCCACGTTTGCACACATGCTGGGAATTGGGGATAATCTATCGACACATTAGGATTAATCGCTTGCAGATCCACATCGGTTTCATTTGAATCCGTATATAAGCGATCTTGGACATCAAAGATCTGCAAATTCAGGAGTTTATGCCCACACCATGCATCTGCAAAGAGCTGCCTTGTGGCATGCTGATAAATCCAATCGATCGTGAGTTTCGGATTCAAAACACTCTGCGGAAGGGGAATGCAATATCGCCTTCCTTTAAAATTATAGGAATTCGGATATCGACAAATCCGAGATGTATCCCCAATGACCCGCTTATCGAGGTGAAGATCGAGATCCTTGGCCAGCCATCGCTGAAAATTCCCAATGGCTTCCCGTTTGTGCAGAATATTCGATGTGGTGAAGATAAAGACATGGGCCCCATTCCCGGAGAAATGGCAGCGATGCAAGATATCGCGTGATTCACACCATGCATGCATGCGCATCATATCGAGGAACCAGTGATCCGTGAGATCCGGGTCCAAATCAAAGAAGACCTTGTCAATCCGGGCGGATTCCCGATCAATCTTGCCATCCGGCACCCGATCAAATGCGTACACAGAGAGGTAGATATCGGATTGTTTGATGTGGGATTGGATATACTGGGTCATTTGGGTGGTATTGTATGCAATGAAGTCCTGATTGGGGCAGCCCATCGATCTGGCGTATGCGTTAAGGAAGGTGGCCATAATTTAATACTCTCCTAATGATTCTGTATTCATATTTTTATGAGCGAGAATTCCTCGTTTAATACGTGTTTTGATATCCTGAATATAATTCGAGTTAATCTCGTACCCCACCCATGGTATTCCTATTTCTTCGCAGACCTCTGCGGTGGTCCCAGATCCGAGGAAGGGATCAATGATAGATATCGGTTTATAATCTATAATTAATTGTCTCCACATTCTGATTCCTTTTGGGCATGGGTGTTTTATCCCACAATTTATTCGCTGATCGTGAATACTATTAGCGATTTCATATATTCCATATAATGGGATATGCTTTAATGGTTTTTCAGAATAGCATAATATCGGTTCAAACCAACGTAATTGTGCAAATCGAGACATTCCGGTATTTTTCTTATTAAACCAGATTATATAATCAAATTTATCCCATTTAAACCAGAACCATATGTTTTTATACCCAGGAGTAAAAATAGAGAAATTTGTTATCCGTTTTACTTCTTTCCATAATATAAATAATTTTTGTTGATACTCCTTATCGGAAAGGTCATCCTTATAATTGATTTCGATATTTACTTCGCGTTTCGCATCGAAATTCTCATTATAAGGAGGATCGCTTAAATATAAATCCCAGCTTTTATTCTTTAAGCTCGGTAATCCCACGTTTTTATCCATATTATCACAGATATAGCATTTTCCATAATTTCCTTCAATAATTTCCATAATTTAATACTCTCCTAATGATTGGGTATTGCTATTTTTATGCGCAAGAATACCCCGTTTAACTCTTGTTCGGATATCCTCAATATATGCGGGATTAATCTCATATCCTAACCAGGGTATTCCAAGTTCCTCAGCGCATTCAAATGTTGTCCCAGAACCGCCAAATGGGTCTATAATTGATTTTGGATTAACAGATTTAATAATAAGTTTCCATAATTCTATCGATTTAGGACTCGTATGAGTAAAATGATCTCTATTTAAAGCCCCATTGTTAATATATATATTCCAAACATCCTGAATAAAACAAAACGATTTGAAATTTCCATAGAACAATATTACTTCTTTTTTTACGAATTGAAATATATGCGTACATCCTTTTCCATTCGGCGTATAATGAATCCCCCAATCGATTGGGGGATAATTGTGTAACCACCATCCCAAATTAATATTCCCAGGTGTAAAAATTAATTTATTGCATGTTCGATTTATAATATCATAAAAATTATTACAAAATTTCGGATAATCATCGATTACATCATTATATGTAACCTCGTATAATTTAGCACTCCCAGAAAAGCTACCATCAATTTCTCTCCGATTTTCTTGTGAATGTGGATTATAATTACAATTATATGGTGGATCAGTAAAACAGAGTTCCCAGCTTTTATTCTTTAAGCTCGGTAATCCCACGTTTTTATCCATATTATCACAGATATAGCATTTTCCATAGTTTCCTTCAATAATTTCCATATTTTTCTCATCTCCAATAGCAGATTTTCACGATCCGGAATTTTCCATGCGTGAAATCATATTCCTTTAAATCCGTATTTTGTGGACATGATTGCTCGATCTCATCCGAGCAAATCGGCTTCATATTCAATTTATCTTTACAGATTAAGCCATTTCTTCGTTTACAGTGTAATTTGCGTTCTGCATATTCAATCCGATCATAATATGCGTAGAGTTTGGTATAAAACCAGTTTTTTATTGTTTGAAAGCACATGTTAGTAATCTCCTAATTTTTCGGTTTGTTTCGCAATTTCTTTCACATTTTGACTCTGATATTTGGCCGGGCTCATCAAATGAATCCGTTTTTCCGCCAATGTGCAATATTCTGGTGAGATATCGATGCCGCAGTAATGGCGATGGTTTAGATATGCCATCTTCGCCGTAGTTCCTGATCCGAGAAAAGGATCGAGGATCAGATCATTCGGGTTGCTCCATGAGAGGATATGGTCCTCTGCGAGCTGATCCGGAAAGGATGCCGGATGTTCGAGAGCGGTTTTATCTGTCTGATTGGCTGAGCCATGCTCATACCATGCATTCCACCGAAATCCGAATTCCCCTATACATCTATCCTTAGTATCATCACGAATCATTGATCCATCCACTAATCGTTTTGTAAGACCATTCGGCCAAATTCTTTGGGTGATATTTTCTCTATCTCGGAGTAAATGAATGGTTTTTGGGATCCCTTTCGAGAGAATAAACATAAATTCAAAACATTGGGAATATCTGACATTCCCGGGATATCGCGGATCCTTGATCCAAATCATAATGTCATGAGTTTTGAATCCGATTGTTTCAAAGTGTAGCAATTGTCTTATCGATGTATTGCTTCTGAAGCCATCGATATACTGATCCCCGATAATATATACCATCACCCCACCCTGTTTAAGCACCCGATAGCATTCTTTGGCGATTCCCTCGAAATCAAAGCAATATCCCTTGTAATCCCGAATATGATCATACGGCGGGCTCGTGACAATCAGATCCACGCATTGACTGGGCATTTTTGCCATGACATCGACATTATGCCCGCAAATCACCTGATCAATGTAATCCATTAGTATTCCCCCAATTCTTGAATTTTAAATTGATTGGATCGCAAATGAATTCCATTTTGAATCCGTTTTTCAATAGTGGGAATATACTCTGCTTTTATCTCATATCCGAGCCACGGAATCCCTAATTCCTCGCATGCTTCTGCGGTGGTGCCAGAGCCTAAGAAGGGATCAATCACAGAGGATGCATTATAATTATTAATAAGCCATTTCCATAGTGCTATTGGCTTTAAAGTCGGATGATCGCATTCATAATGCTTCGCAATATCTGGAAGACTAATCGAATCGGTATTTCGAATAACTTTTGTCGAATAATATAAAATTGGTTGCCAATGCGAGAACATTCCACGTTTACCAAGAGTAGTAGACCCAGCATGAAACCAGCATAGTTCCCAATCTGGAACTGGATATAGCCACTCATTTGGAATCCCGGGGGTAAACAGCATTGAATTTGATTTACATCTGCACATTTCAAACCATAACTTACAATATTCTGGATAATTGTCAAATGTATCGATATAATTGATTTTATCTGCTCGTTTTACATTACAATTATAGGGTGGATCTGTCAGACAGAGATCCCATGATTTTGGTTTCAAAGATGGTAATCCCACGTTTTTATCCATATTATCACAGATATAGCATTTTCCATAGTTTCCTTCAATAATTTCCATTTTAATATTCCCCCAGATTTTGGGTTTGGGATTCTGCGTAAATGAGCATTCCCTCTCGAATTCGATTCCGAATATCCCTCCGATATTGGAGATTGGTCTCAAAGCCCACCCATCGAATGCCGAGACTCTCGCAAACTTGCGCAGTAGTGCCGGATCCGAGGAAGCATGTCCCAAATTTGCCTGATTCGGTTTGAATTTTTGATTTCATTAGTAATCCGCATCCATCGCATGATCAATCAATTTCCACTCTTCATTATATTCGCAGACATCCTCATAGTAATCACAATTCGTATAACATGCATCCGCCGGTTTTGGGTGAAAATTCCCGGTATTCAACCGATTCCAGTAATTCTGCACCTTTTTCCACATAGCAGACATGGATGCTTTCGTAATTTTAAAGAGCTGGATCGTGTCCACATCCTGAAAAAATAGCATAGATCCATAATAAAATTCTAAACTTTCTAAATGTAAATACTCCAAAATTGGGGTGCCATTCCCTTCCGCATCAATCACGTACACATGCTGCCCCTGGATCAGCAAATTATAGAACGCCAGCTCGGAATGGATCGCAGCGGCTCCCCAGCTTGTATCCAGATATTTGGGCTTCCCATACTTATATTCCAGACATGCATACGCATCATTCGTGAGCCGATCAATCCGATCAATGATCCCGCAGAGCTTGTTATCCCAATTCTCTACTGGCAGTTCCATAGCGACAGGAAAGACATAGCGCAGAATCATCGCTTTCGAATTCCCTTTTTCCTTAATGATTGCATTAATGCGTTCGGATTCAAATTGCACAAATGTTTGAATCATTTTTTCAATAAAATCTGTAATTTCTGCTTTGGGAATAATGGATCGGTAAATTGTATCACAGAGTTTTGCATATTCATTTAAGGTGTATGAGTTTTGAATCCGTTTCACCGTCATTTTGTGCCAAAATTCGCAGTTCACCCAATGCAGATTCTTCCCATCGATCATAATGGTCTTGATGCGGGGTTCGGTGGTGCATTTCACCAGATAATGGGATGCGAATTGAAAGGGGCACCAATCTATCCCAAAAATACGGGTTTTGGAGACCAATTGGAGATTATCCAGAATTTCGGTAAAATTGGCTGGCATGGGGACATGCTGGCGAACTGTATGATCGGCTTTAAAGAGAATACGATAACAGAAATCAAGATCGGATTCTGATCTGGTCTCTTGTTGAATAATGGCATATACAGTGCTCATTTATGAATCAAACCCCCTTTATATTTTGATTTTTAACAATTTCTGTAATTTCTTTATTCAGCATCGTATTTAATCGTTCAAACATCTCCCTAGAATATGCCAATGCGAATCCCATCTGCTGTCTGGTGTTATTCTCAGCCAGCATTCCTTCGAGTTTAATCCTGAATTGCAGAATAATGAATTGGATTTTCGTTTCATTTGAAATGGGCTCATCCATCCTAATATTCCCCCAAATTTTGCCCAGAACAGGAAACGGGGTGATAACACTCATCATCCTCTGGAATCGATGGCACCACCCCATTTATTTCCGTAACTTCCCGTGGAGCCAATACCCCGTAAATTTTCTGCCCCTCAATGGTAAACGTGCAGATCAGTGGTCCCTCATGTTCAGTGGTCTGGATCATGCATTTGGATGCCCCGAGTTTCATAATGCTGTCATACAACGATTTTAAGATTGGAATACTATAATACGCGTTCTTAAATTGAAAGATCTCGTATTTCTGGTCTTTTTTGTAGGGATCATTGCTTTTTGCATCCGTAAAAAATTGGGGGGTGATATCGATAAAATCTGGATATAACGGGGGTACCCCAGCCCAGAACTCATGGCATAACCCAAAAATATGGCTGGGATCCATCCAAACCATCATCTCTTCATTGTGTAGGGTAAACCCTATCGATTCGGCGATTTTTTGCACTAATGCTTCATTTTTATGCATATTTTTTTCCTTCTTTATATTATTATTTAAAAAAGTATTTAACATATCTTTAAATTACGTAATTCTTTCAATACTGCCCCAATTTTACCGCATCGGTTTTTTGCATTACGTAATCGAAATCGATGCCCACCGCTTGGAGCACGGTTTCGACTTTGGCTTGAATGGTCTTCTTAATCACCATATCCCAGTCAATAGCATCAATCAGATTCTGCGGAAGGCTGTCATTCTCATCCAATGCGATGATTTCAATCTGCGCATAGCCCTTGGGCAGTTTCGAGGGTTTGACATAAATAAATTTGGGTTTGGTGCCAGCGCCATAATTGGTTTGCGCATGCCATAATCTGGAGTGGGTATTAGTCCACATGGCAGCTCTGACCCAATCCCCGGGATGCACATACTCTTCAAAGGGCTGTTTAATCCCTTTCGTAAAGGCAATATCCCCCAGCGAGTAGTTGGTCTTAATCTTGTGGATTTCTGCCTTCAAATAGTCTACAATCTCCCCTTTCCGCTCATAGCATGCATATTCCAGCACTTGTTTCTGGACTGCATTCGCAATAATCGACATATCAGATCGATCAAAGCCCACGGTGTCCGGTTTATCCACGATCCCTTTCTTATCATCCCACACCTTATTGCCGGCATAATGCTTTTTCGCAGCATCCTCAGATCCTTTCAGATTCACCATCAAAAGGCTCTTATAGATTTTTTCTGCCTTGGTTTTGAAAAAATGCTTGTCGATGTTAAAAATCGATAAGAGCATATCATAGGATTGATTGAGAATTTTCGCCAGATGCTGGATCTCTTCAATACATGCTTCCACAGTATTCCCTTTGAGCAATGGATAGGTAGAATCGGTATCCCCGTAATGCACAATATAGCCTAATTTTTGCAGGATTTTCACGGTTAATAAATTCACAATTCGCCCCACCGCTGGGATATTCGCAGCAATCAGCATATTGTAGAGCCGGAAATTGATAAATCCGAGCACCCCGAAGATGGAATTGGTAATAAATTTCACTACGGTTTGAATCCGATTCAGAATCTCCCACTCATCCATTTGGCCAGCGGCTTCCAAAATTTCCATTTGTTTTTGAATGATCGCCCGGTAATCCATTAATTTCTGCAGACATTGATTCAAAAACGAGGGGATATCTTTCCTGAAATAGACCCCATCAATCGGGGATTTAATGAGTTTGGGGATTTCTTCTGGTTTCGGATTCAAAACGAATGTATCCTCTCCCATATTGAGCGTAATCATGCACATGGGATATAGAGATTTGAGATCCAGGACCCCTACCCAATGGGTTATGCCAGGTTTCGGGGCTTGAAACACCAATGCAGCTTTATAGGATTCATCTGATTCCCGGTTCCGTTTCGATGGTAACACAATATGCTTCGCAGCGGCTTCAAACAGCATGAATGCATCCACGATCCTGGAATTCGAGAGCACATCCTCGAATGCGCAGCCGGTATAACATTTCACATCATAAAAGAATTGAAAGATTTTCTGATTCTCCCCAATGGCATAATCCAAAAATGCATCCTGGATATTATAGAGAATCAATTGATTGATATTGCGCTCGTACATTTCATCAATGCCTTTATGATCGACCTTTCCGACACAAAAGAGTTTTTTGGCCACGGAATCCAATTTGGTACTTTTTGATTCCGAGGTCTGGGTTTTTTTATAGCCTTCCCAGGTATCAAAAACAATTCTGCCTTTAACATGCGCTCGATTCTTATCATCGAGATAGACAGTGTTCAATGGGGAAAGTCGGTTCACATTCACATTCAATTTACGGGATCTGGCAATAATATATGGCATATCAAATTTCTTAAAATTCCAGCCGGTAGGGATATCTGTATCGGTCATAACACAATGATCGATAAAGGCTTGCAACATGGCTGGCTCATTGTTAAACGTATGCACGGAGCATGCATAATCGGCTTTAAATTGCTTTCGCACGGTTTTTAATTGCTTCTGCAATTCCTTAATCCGCTCGGTATTTTTGTCGATTTGTTCCAATCGATGCCGGACCTCGATTTCTCCCGGATTCAAATCTTCAACATCCAGATTCATGGGATCTAACGGATCGATCACTGGTTTGAAGTTTTGAATCCGTTTCAGTGCTTCCGGGTTATAATCATGGAGAGATACGGTGATTTCGTGATTTTCAGTGTCAAGATCCTTGATCGTTTGTTCGATGGCGAGAAAGATCGGATTATGATAAATTTGTGGAATCACCCGTTTTTTCATAGTGTCCTTGAAAAAGAAGGTATGAATATCTTTCGTGTAGGAATCGACTGCAGTGATGCAGACAATCCGGTTAATGGGGTTATTGGGCGATGGAAGAACCCCATTCGTTTCCCCAGTCGTGGTTTCAATATCAATATGCGAGCGCCGAAGATCGACCTTAAAATCAATGGGTTTGAAGTGATCTCTGTCATAATACACGATCTCATCCTCGCATTCAAATCCGGATTTGACATTCAATTTAATGGCACATCTGCCGGGAAAAAGGACATCATCCTCATAGGTTTCTTTAAAGCGAATCCGAAATCCCTCTTTGTCTTTCCGATTCCCCCCCACATCTTCCGGTAATCGCATAGTGAGACATTTCACCGGATGCCCTTGCAGATCCTTCCAATCGGATTGCACTACGTTTTGAATCCGAGAGTTACGGGGCACCGGTTCGGATGCTTTCACGTAAAAATAGGGATAGAGGTGGTAGAGGATAATATGATAGCGAATTTGGTCCTTGTCTCGCCCAAAGAGATGGACTATAGGCTGATCTTCCGATTTGGTGTATTCAATACAGGATAATGCAAGTTGTAGCATAGGTTTCACCGAAAAAAGGATATCCCACACCCCCCGAGTCGAGTCTCCCACCCATTATATTAGGCAGAAATCTCCATCCATAATCTTGAGTTGCTCTCAGTTTATATCTGTTACAGATTTCCGAAATAGAAGGTTTGAAATTAATGGCTCGATCAAAAAAGAAAAAATTAGCCCTTTTTGGGCACTTTCTTCAACTTAGTCTTATCCACCATAGTTGTGGCATTTGGGGTAATCGGTGCTTTGGGTTCTGGGATATCCTCTTCACTGTGCATATTGGCCGGACTTCCCCCATCCCCAGTTTTATCCTCATCATTTTCTGGGATATCCGCATCGGAATCCGCATCATCTTCATTTGAATCCGGATTCTCATACAATTCAAAGGGCTTTCCACATTTACTGCATTTATCCCCATTTTTCACCAGATTGGCTGGATATCGCTCCCCGCAGACATCACAGACATAATCATCTTCCGAAACCGGATTCTCTTGATCATGCTTTGCCAAATCCTGATCCAATTGATCTAACATTGTTTTTTCCGTTTCAGAGACTTCTTTCTTCCCAGCCTCGATTTTCTCATCCTCTTTCCGCAATTTCAATGTGGCCAAAATATACGTAATTTCCAAATCATCATCCGTTTTTTTGATGATCATGGGCCCATTGGATGCCATCCAGATCTCAATTTCGCCGGAAAGCTGTCCAAATGCGTTCCCGAAGCCATACGAGTAAATCGATTTAACTTCAGTAATGGATGTATGCGTTTCTGCATCTTCTTTTGGGGGCATTCGCATGCTCACAATTTCCAGATCCCGATCGAATTTCTCGCCGGTCTCTAAATCCTCAACAATGACATTGAGCGTACCATCCTTTTTCATGGTAAATGGAAAAGATCGGTGTTGGATTTGATCCCCATCCTTGATGACCTCTTCAAATTGCTTCGTATTGATTTTCACGTAATTATCTACCAGAAATCCCTTCTTTTTGCCTTTCCATGCGTTCTGCACGGATTGAAATTCAAAGGGCACATAATCTACTTTAGTTTCAATCTTATCCATGGGGATGGTAGGGGTGCTCTTATGGAGCTTGGATGGCTTGGATCGTTTAAAATGGATTTTATTCTGGCCCGGGTTATATTCTACCGTAATCTCATCTTCGGATCCATATCTTCCCAAATCTTTAATCGAATTCGGCTTGTCCTTTTCTTTCGGGTTGATAAATTCGACCGGGATATCGCCCGGATCCTCGACTGCTTTCACATCTCTGAGGATTCCAATCGCAATTAAGCCCTGGTGCTCATCTTGGGCTTCCATAGTGGCTTCGGTGTCTTTGACATGCAATATGGCATGAATATTGAAGGGTTTCTTATCCCCTTTAATGGTTTTGCCTTCGGCTTGAATGTAGAGAAACAATTGGAGCAGTTTCCCCGCTTTGGTTTGAAATTTTACCATAATTTTTTGCCTTCAATTAATTTTCAAAATAAAAAAACTTATTGTTTTGAAACTGTGGTTCGATAAGATCGCGTGTAATTGCACACAATCTGTTTTTCCTGCATCAATACTTCGAGTTTTTCCAAATCCGGTGAAGTACTGAACTCTACCTCATCCGCTTTCAGAATCCCTTTCGCAATCAATTCTTTTAATCGCAGAATTCCCACTTTAACATTCGCAGATTCGATCATGGGCACTGCAATTTTCTCTTTTTTGGCAATTTCGACATTACTGATATCGAAACTATCGGATGTGCTTAATCCAATCCCGGAATACTCCCCCTTATCGAGGTTTTTGGCTCTGACCAATGTCAAAAATTGATCCTTCCATCGTTTTTCATTTTCTGTCGCATCCTTAAGCACGATCTTGGCTTTCCGGAGTTCGAGACAGGTAGATTCAAAGGGATCTACTTCGGCTGGGGGTTCCGTGGTATTTGTTTGCGGAATCTGTGCTTCTATCTTCTTTGCACTACTTTTTTTCGTTTTTGTTGACATTTAATTCATTCTCCTTTTTGGCAGCCTCGATAAGCCCTTTTAAGAGCCCGTTTAAGTCTGCTACTCGATTAAATACGGATTTCATACTCGATTTCAATTCTGTAATATCCGTTACGACAGATTGAAATAACCCTATTGCAGTATTACATTTATCCATTACATCCTGCAATTTATAAGGTTCGATAGTTTTTCTGCTTTTATTTCCCATATATTTCACCAATTACAGTTTATCTTTAAAGAGATTAATCAGATTGGTAAATGTAATTTGATCCCCAATCAGTTCATATCCATCATCCGCATTTACGGATTCAAAACGACAATCCACCACGGTTAATTTCCTGGTCACCCCGATCTCATCATTGGGATCCTTGGTGATCACCGCAATGACATCCGCCCAGAATCCGGACTTCTTCACAGCATCAGCGATAATTTTGCCGGTGTACTCCCATCCGAGTGTATTTTCCGGGTCATCGGTTTTTTTGGTCTCAGATTTGCCTTGCGCAGTGAGGATAATATTGATTTCCATATTCCTGAGCTTGCGCAGAAACTCGACTGCCTTTTTGGTCTGCCATTTCTGTTGTTCTGGAGTGGGTTTCTTCGCAGCTTTCCACTCTGCGAATCCTGGGCCGCTTTTACTATTCACCGAGATCATTTTAAAATACGCATAATCACAATAATCGGTAAAATTATCAATAATAAGCGTGCCTACCTTTTCTTTTTCGAGGGTATAACTCCATTCTTCAATTTCTTTCATGGCTTCAATCGGATCCACCTCGCGGGTCTTGGGATCCTCGATAAAACAATTATGCACTAGGATTTTTTTGGCTTTGAGTTCCTCATAAAAGTTGATTTCTACCTCATCCATGACTGCATTTTCCGTATCGAGGGTATATGCCGGCCATCCTTGAGGAATATTCCGTTTCTTTCCATTGAATCCGCCAAATCTCGATACAGTTTGTTCAAAATTGGTCTTGCCAGCTTTTTCCATCGAATACACATAAATCACTAATCCCTTGGTTCGCTTTTCGATGGGGGCTTCTCTAATGATATCCCAGGTCTCTGATTTGGCTTTCAGGACTTTCGCTTTTACCATCCCGGGCTTATTCGGAATCGCATCCTTCCAGCCGGCTTTCGTAATATTCACCGGGGCTTTGGCTTCCTTAATCTCTGGGATCTTGGCCACGGCTTTCACCGGGGTAATCTTTTTCTCCGGTACTGCTTTCTGGATGGTATTTTTCACGGGGGCAGTCTTTTGAATGATTTTCTTTTCTGGTTCTTCAGTCATAATAATCACATGAATATAATTTGAATCATAATAAAAAATTAAAAAAATTACCAGTCTTCCTTTTTCTCGGTAGATGCTGCTTCCATCTCTTTCGCATCTTCCGTAGATTCTTCCGAAGCATCGCCTTCCGCATCAGTTTCTGCAGCTGCTCCATCGCCTTCTGCAGCTTTGCTTTCTGCTTCCGCATCTGATTGTTTTGAATCCGAATCCTCTGTTTTGGGTTCTGCATTGATATCCACAGCTTCCCCTTCTGGCTCCTTGTCCGGATTAGTTTCTGCGGCGGTGTCATCATCGACTTCTGGATCCACCAGTTCGATCACAATGAACGCCTCTGCATTCATGGATGGAAGACCCCATTCTCCCGGCATATATTCATTCGTGGCCGGATCTTTGCGCTCGGATTGCGAGGTTTTACCAATTACGTACACATCGGAGAACTTCCCGAATTTGATCGGCTTTGATGCCCGCATCCAACAATTCAACGATTCTGGGACTGCTTGATCGATAAGGCTCTCATCATCGAGTACGATCCGGTGATTCTCTTTGCCATCCGAGCTTGGAATGATATCAATGACATTCCCTTTTGTGACTACAAACCGATCACAATTAGTTTTATGCAGATTCTTGGTCTGAATTTCCTCTTCCGATTCTCTACGGAAATTGTTATGGTATTCTGATAATCCCCCAATTTCACAGAAAAGCCCGCTATAATACTGTGGGATATCCGATACTGGGATTTCTGCCCCTTCAGTGGCTTCAAATACGGTTACTGTGGATGTGCTTAATTTCCACATCCCTGTATCGTTTGGATCGGTTTGATTCACCAATTTGACTTTATACCAGAGTCCCTCTTTCAAATCCTTACAGAGATATTTAGGATTCGTTGGATCTGCCAATCCTTTTGAATTGGTAATCATGGATCCTCGAAGTTGATTCCATTCATTTTTCTCGTAGGATTCGCCAGGAATGGCCATTCCAACCATGCTTTGAATCCATGCATGATCCGGAAGGGGCTTTCCAAAGCCCTTATTCTCTACCATATTCCCGGTCTTGCGATCTTTCACTTGTTTCTTCTCTTCGGATGGGATAATAGTCCGTTTTTTGCCAGTAGCATCGGTTTTAATTTTCACTAAGCCGAGTTTTTTGGCTTTTTCAGGATTATCATTGAATGCATCGAGGTGTTTTTGGAATCTGGCCGCCCCATAATCATAGGGCTCCCCAATCGCATCCAATCGGAGATACATTTCGCCAGCTGTGGATTTCACATCTTTTTTGTAGGTGCCATATAAGCGCTGGCGGGTTTTATCATGCAATTCCTTGATCGGCTTCACGATCTTTTTCATTTTATAATCTTCAGAAATCGCATTCAGAATGGTCTGATATTCGATTTCGAGTTTCTCTACGCTGGTTTTGAACTTTACTGCCCATGCGGTAAAATACGAGAGATCTGCCACATACGGCTTATCTGCAGTTTTCACTATAGCAGTCTTCGGAGCCTCTGGTTTCGCCGGTTCCTTGACTGCTGGCGCTGAAGTCGCTTCTTTGGGCGCTTCGGCTGTTTTTTCAATAGGTTTTTTACCCATGTTAATTCCCTTCAAATTCGTAAATTAAGCGCAGTTTATTGCCTTTCTTTTCGGTATAAACATGCGCTTTCGAACCAACCGGAATAGCCACGGAATTCGGGATTTCCAAGATAAAGTTTGGGAAATTGGCCGCTTTCTTGACTTTGACTTCCATGACTACGGGTTCGATTTCCTGATTGATTTCATTCGACATTGATTATCACGTTTTTCTCTTGATAATTTAACAAATACTTTAAGTGATATTTTATATATAAATTTAAATATTAATAAAGTTTAGTATTCTCTATTGAACTGAATTTGTAATTTCAATTACGTAATTGATTGATCTGGGATATTTGGATTCAAAACAATTACGTAATTTATGGTGAAATGTATGGAAAAAACCGCAGAAATTATAGCTAAAATAGATGCCCAGAAAAAATACGCTGGGGATTGGAATTTTGCTCCAAATGATGGAATTTGCTGGGGATGTCATAAGCAAATCTACGAGCGGATCAGTATAGAAAAAGCCAGTTCGGAATTGATCACCGGATGCCCCTGGTGTAATAAGACTTATGTTGATTAGGTGAAAGTTATGGAAAAAATAGAGCAAACCACGATCAACCAATTTACTGCTATGTGCAATCATTTGACTGATTCCCACTCTGCGATTGGTTACGGGGATATTCCTTTGAAGATCATCGAGCAATCGCTCCGAAAATACCTGATCGACCTGGAAAATCCCAAGATCAAATATCTGGATTGCATCGAGGATGATCTCGGCGATTTGCCGAATCTGATTACCGCTGGCTCATTGATTCAAACCACCCTCATTATTCTGGTGGATAATATCGATCATGCCAGCAAATCGGATATCAGTAGCCTCTTAAAGACCATTAAACTCATGCCGGATTCGGAGAAATATCTCATTTTACTGGCCATCGATCCTACCGCCATATCTCCCCCAATCCTCTCAGTCTGCCGGAAATTCAAGATCGGGGCAGTGAGTAGTGATCTGTTGAGTATTCAGGAGATTGTGCAGACCATTTTTACCGAACAGAACCGAGAAAAGGTCTTTCATGCATTGAAAAACATGGAATATCCGCTCATCTATATTTTGAGTGTCCTGGCATATAATCTCCCCAATTTTTTTCAAGGCAAAGCATCGATGATCAACAATACGATGATTTTAAGCATGCTATCGCAGAACTGTAATAAAATGGATGAGGAAATCTTGTTTCGGTATATCCAGTTCGGGATTCAGCCAGCATTGAATAAACGGGTGGTGCAATTTCCACCCAGAATTGACAAGAAGGAAGAATAAAGATGACAAACACCCTAACCTTAGTCGAAAAGTATCGCCCTCGTAAATTCGAGGATTTTGTCGGAAATCCAGATATCGCAGAAAAGCTCGCAGAGAAAGTCCGGACCAAATCTATGCCGCATCTCCTTTTTTACGGGGATGCTGGCACTGGAAAGACCAGTATGGCATTTATTATGATCCGATTGCTCTATAAAGGCAAGCCCCACACCTATAAGGAAATTAACGCATCGGATAAGAACGGGATCGATGATATCCGAAAAGAAGTGATCCCATTTGCAGAATACAGCGATGTGCAAGAGGATGTGGATCGGGGGGTGGATGTCCCATTCAAGATTATCATTTTGGATGAGGTGGATGAGATCTCTGGCAAAGCTCAAGCTGCATTACGGAGAACGATGGAAAAGTATGCGGATCACTGTCGGTTTATTCTGATCTGCAATTTTGAATGGAAGTTGATTAAACCCATTCAAGATCGATGCGAGATGATCCATTTCAACCATGTGGAACCCGCAGAAATGCTCCCCAGACTCCGATTTATCTGCGATCAGGAGAAAATCCAAATAGAGGATGCATCTTTGCTTTGGATCGCCAAAAAATCCGATGGGTCAGTCCGGAATGCCATCAACACCTATTTGGAGGCATGTCTCACCGAAACCAGTCGCACCCATCAGCCAATTACATTACAATGGCTCCAGAAAAAGGCAAATATGTCGGATGATAAGCTCCTCGAAATGTTCAAGCTCGCATTGAATGGCAAATTTACCCAAGCTCGCCAATCCATTATCATTTTGCTACAGAAAGGGGAGAATCTACGAGAGGTTTTGAATCATATCACCGAGGCATTTTACACCATTCCCAAATTTCCGGATCCCATGAAAGGGGAGATTGCCTTAAGCCACATACATGCGGAAGCGCAGATCGCAGAAGGGTGTGATAAATATGTGGTGATGAGCGGATTTATTGCGAATTTACAACAGATTGGGTTAAAATACAAAGAGATAGAGATCAAGCATGGGGTAGTGAAGAAATAATGAAAAATATTCACGCATCCTTTAAGCTCAAACCGAATGGGCGATACCAATACGTGAAATGTGGGTGGTGTGGGCAATTTATCTCCAGGTTTTTGCCAATTATTTACCAGAATATTGCGCATATTTGTTCGAAATGCATTAAACGATTGAAGAAGAAGGGGGGCTGAGCGATGCCCATTGGTTCCTATAGCCTCCCAACCAAGCTCATCCAATCCATTCGGGATGCAGTCGATCTACACCACACCGCAGAATCCTATTCCCAATTCGTGGAACACGCATGCACCTATTTTTTAGATCATCTTCCCGAGATTTCGGATTCAAAACGACAATCTATAAGTACACAAAAAGCTCTAATAATATCACTCGAAGGAAAAACCTATTATGTCAAAAACCGCTGAAAGCCCAGCAGAATCACTCCAATTACTGGATGAGATGGAATTTTTACTCAGTTTGAGCCAATCACGCAAGGATTCATTGTTATGCAAGCTCGGATACACGGATACGCGCGTACGCGATATCATTTGTTCGAAACGCAAGCATTCCAGCCTCATGGAACTCTGGTTTAACGTGCAAGCGACTGGGCCAGACTTAGGCAATATCGAAATCAAGGAAAATATCAATATCCGCCATGAGTATGTTGTTTCTATCAAGGATTTAGATGCGGATTTTTTGCTCTTTTATGATCATCGATTAACCCAATGGGCTCTACTGCATAAGAATCTGATTAAGCATTTGATTCATTCTCAACGATCTATGAGCCATGCATTGATATCCAAATATGCGCAGATATTAACGAAGAATGATGCCATTATCATGCACAGAATCAAAGAAATCTGTACTCATCCTGAATTGTTAAAATTTTGAATTTCGTTTTTATAATGTTTTTACGAAACATTTAAATACTCATGTAAATTATATTAAATTAGACTCAGAAATTTGGGGTAAAAAACTTATGGAAAATTCTATTCTCTTGTCTGAACGTGTTCGTTTAACGTTAACCGCCGAATCAATCCAAAAAGTGATGGATTTCCTTGCTCAATCGCATTTGAGAGATTTCGATGCAATAATGACTGAACTCGCCGCACAAAAACAAATGAGCGTGGAACAATCTGCGAAAAAAGAAGCCGCAAAACCTACCACTGATTTAGATCTCTCGTACAATCAGTATAAGGGCACAGGAAAATGCTGGGTCCAATGCATGGTAAATGGGGCCCCTACCACTTTTGTCAATGCGATTATGAAGACACCACGCGATGGTTATTCTGGCACCAAAACTTTTCGTTTAGGGGATGGGGAGTATCGGACTTGCGAGAGCGGATCGAAATCGAGTGATAAACGCGTGTTTATTACAGTGAAAGACTCCAAAATCACCGAACATTAATAATTTTTTTTAACTTTCTTTTTAACTAATTTGTTAAGCAAACATTTAAATACTCATGTAAATTATAATAAATCATACTCAGAAATTTGGGGTAAAAAATTATGGAAAATTCTATTCTCTTGTCTGAACGTGTTCGTTTAACGTTAACCGCCGAATCAATCCAAAAAGTGATGGATTTCCTTGCTCAATCGCATTTGAGAGATTTCGATGCAATCATGACCGAACTCGCAGAGCAAAAGAAAATGGCTGCAGAACAATCTGCAAAGAAAGAATCCGCAAGACCTACCGTTGATTTAGATTTCGCATACAAATCAATACAAAGGATCTGGGAAATGCTGGGTCCAGCGCAAAATCACTGAACATTAATAATCTTTTTTAACTTTCTTTTTAACTAATTTGTTAAGCAAACATTTAAATACAATTAATTACGTAATTATATCATTCGATTACGTAATTTTAACCGAATAGGATTTGATAAAATTATGGCACGGAACAAAAAATATCTCGGGGATATTACAATAGTCACTTCTCAGCGATATCCCAAGAAGATCCTGGATGCAAAACCTACAAAATATATCACAATGGCCGACTGGCATATCGATTGTCTGAATGGCCATGTTGAGGTTTTGAATCCGAAAGTTGATCAGGAATTAACGAATGAACAAAAAGAAGCATTAACCTATTTCTATAGTTTTTTTAGTCGCATGCTGGCGGAAGGTTCGATGGATGCAGAGATTACCGATCATCCTGAGATTCTCACTCATGCGGAACAATTTGAGGGATTGATTAAACATGAGTAAAAGCATGACTGAGATTATCCAAGATCGCCAGCGAAAATTGGCGGAGGAACAAGCGAATCAGCAGAAATTGGCGGAAGAGAAAGCCAAAAAGAAAGCAGAAAAGAAGGAAAGGAAGCCACGGCTTAGCCCAGATGCGCCTGATATGAAATTTGATGATGATCCAGACCATCAGCCCATCACTAAAGCAGAATTTGAGAAGTTTAAGGTGTATATGGATAATCTATTCCAGAATAATTGTGTTTCGATTGAACATCTTGAAGATCGGATTCAAAACACACACACTGATCAAAAATATGAAATGTTAGTCGAACAATTCAAACAACTCGAACAAAAGGTCGCAAATATGGGCATTCCTTTAGTAGAAGTCCCGAATCTTCCGATTGATCTTCAGATTCTGCGCTTATCCTTTGAGAATATCTATAGTAGCAATTTGAAACGATATACGAGCAATCGAGCGACCGGAATGCTGAATGATCTCAATATTCTCAAAATTGTATTCGATTGGATGCTCAAAACCTATACGAAATCGAATTAACTTTTTTTCTTATTTGTCGAGTCATTCCTTCGCATTAGAACGATCTTTATTTTCAATCTGAAGGTTCTATAAGGTAAAAAAGAAAAAAAAAGGATTTTATTTAAGATTTTCCTTATCTTTAATAGAGCGCATATTTCAATTTGTAGCCGCTTACCGTCCAATTCAGAATTATTTTAGACCGGGTGGCGATTTCGGTGTTCCCTTTTGCATCAAAGCACAATTCTAATTGTCCTTCAAATTTGCGATGAGTTCGTTCAAGCGTGCAGATAATCTCTGCGAGATCAGATTCGAATTTATTTGTTATCATAATTTGTTCCTCGTAAGGATGTAAACACTGTAAACACCCTATAATTACTATTAAAACACACGAGTATATATATGTTTCGTAAATAGGAAAATAAGGAAAAAATTATGACAGGAAAAATGCGGGCATCCGGCAGTCGGTATCGCAGAAATCAATCCATTTCCCGGATGCGTGGAAATAACAATAGGATGTGAGGGCATTCAGGGGAAGTTCAGAGGATTTGAGTTTCAGGACCAAGCCATCACAGCCGCATTCGGCGCGGGCAGAGGGGAGAGTTTTATGGGTGAGCCGGGTGATCCGGGCATAGGCAAAATCGGTGCATTTGAAGGGGGTGTGAAAGACTACTTTGAAATACGTGAGGTGAGACATTTATTGCTCATCCTCGATGATCACGTTAATCTGATCGAAATTGAATCGTTTGGGGTATTTGTTGGCGAGAAAGGCGATGGCAGCGATTCGATGATATCCATCTTTGAGTTCGTGATTGGAATCAATCACGAGGGGGATATAATCTCCATCTTCGCAGATGCGGTTGATTGCGTATGCGATCGATGCATCCTGTTTACTACAATCTTCCGTGTCATCATCAAATGCGATCAGATCTTCTAATGTGAAGATTTCGCCATATCCGAACTCAAGTTCGGATCGATTAATGGTAGTAATCTGCGCCATAATTACTATAAAGAATAGAGAGTATTTAAATGTTTCGTATTTAGAAGAAAAAAGAAAATTAGTTAGGAAAAAATTGAGATATTTTTTGGAAACTTTTGTTAAAAGTTTTGTTTCACGTATATTTCAATCGAATACATACATCATTGAAATAGAAGATGCTGTATTTAATATATTCGATTTCATCATCATTCATATATTCTTCTTCATACCGAAAATCTTTACTAAAGATTTTCGCAAACACTTGGTGGGTCGCTTCGTAGCGCAGATTATCGAAGCGACTGATTTTTTGGGCTCGATTTTCTTCGATTTCGGCGATTTTGCCGAAATCGAACAAGATATGCAGGGATGGACATTCAATCATGCACACAAATGCATCGACAATTTCATTATTGCCATCCGATACAAATGCACTGTAGTCGACTTGTATATTTTCATCATCGACTATTTTTGAGACAATTGTATTCACAATTGCCATCTTTTCAGTTCTTTGCTGAGACGCAATAACTAGCGCCTCAATTGAATCGACTAGTTCTTTTTTTAAATGATACATAAGTTTTCACTCCTTGTTTCACTCTAAATAGATATAATTACTATTAGTATATAAATGTTTCGTATTTAATGATATTAAAAATCAGCTTTGAAATGTTTTTCAGGATAATTTCCGGATTCAAATCAATGTGTCGATTGATAATTTGCCATTAGAGAGATTTGAATCCTGGGATCGAATAAAGCTAAGGGATGGAAAAAGCAAGGGAAATTTAATTGGTATTCTCATAATCATCTGCGACAATTTCACACTCGATTTCCTCATACCCAAGAAATTTAGCACAGGAATAGCGATGATGGCCATCCACGAGGGTGCCATCTTCCGTAATTTTTATCGGGGGTACAGAATCGAAGTTCTTAATCATTTCATATTCGTATCGTTGATAATTATATCTATCATCGATATCTTCCTCAATATCGATGAGATTGGCTGGGAAGGTAATGAGAATTTCCGAGAGTTTTTTTACTACTTGCATAATTATTTATAATTAATATTAGTATTTAAATGTTTCGTATTTACGAAATAAGTATTTAAAGAAGAGAAAAAATTACAATATTTTATTATAATGGGTGGGGTGGTTGTGGACTAAGGCGCGGTAGAGTTGATTCATAGCATTCGTAGATCGGAGCTGTTCGATGATGTCAGAGGGGGTTTGGCAGATTCGATGGATGATCCAGGTCATTCGTTGGGAATCGAGGACATGGAACTCATCGGTTCGATTATAATCATGATTAATGCGGAACCAGAGGCCATACTGTTCGATGGAATGAATGGTATATTGCCCATCATTCCTGTCTGCGCCATAATAATGCATCCAGAAAGATATCCAAGCTTCGGGGGTGGTGTCGTTAAGCTGGATAATGATATGGCTCATCATTGATTCGAGCTGATCGATGGGTAAAATCGGGGATTTTGTGGAGTGCGAAACCGGATAACCGATTGCAGACAGGAAGCAATTCTTTCCGAGGATGCCTTGATCAGTGTGATAGGCGTGTTTCAGATCTTTGGAACAACATGAACATTTACAGAAGATATCTTCATGGGATTCGATTTTGAGGAGCTTTGGTTTAGTATTGATTTGAGACATAATTAATAATAAGAAGATCGAGTATATATATGTTTCGTAAATAATGATTTATGCATAAAATTACGTAATTGTCTTTTTTGCTTTAGCAACTTTTGGTCGATTTTGCGTGGGATTTGGTGGGTTATTTGCGAGGAGATAAACATGAATCTTTAAATAGACATGCCTTTTATTTACTTCGAAAGGTAGACTAAAATGGGTGGACACGAATTGGTAGAAAATATCCCAGAAACAAATCCTAAGCCAAAAAATCATGACAAAATAAATCTGGAAGAGATCGGGGTAAAAAAGAAACGAAGAAGATCTGCCCCGGCATTTTGGGATAATGATCAACAACGCAAAAAAGCCCATAAATATTGCCAAGAGCACGGACTCAAATATAATGTAAAAGAGGTCCAGCTCGCAGTCAGAGAAATGTACCGATCAAAAAACAAATTGGGCTTAATCCCCGGATCAGAACCTCAAAAAAATTACGTAATGGATACTAAAGCCTTGGGGATCCATGGAAATATGGCTATTAATCAAACTATTCATACCATCATCGATCCCTGTGTCCAATCTACCTCAAATCGCGCTACTACTTCACGCGCTGCCAAAGAAGAACGAAGGGCTGCCTGTTCTACCAATATCAGTAATAAAAATTACAAAAAGAAGAATGATGACAAGCCTGTCCCGACAGACCGAATGTGGAAAGGCGAAGCCTGGGATTCAAATCAAAAAACATGGATCCTGCCGGTTAACCCCCGTACCGACTATTTTGCCTGGTATATGACCTTTCTCTTTCCGATGCGCCAGAATGCGATTAAATTAGGCGCATGCCATGAGCGATGGGCAGAGGAGCTTGATTCGGATGACCGCTGCATGATGTTTAAGCCCCGGGATCATTATAAAACCACGATCATCACTGTCGGTTATTCCGTATATCAACTCTGCGAGCACCAGCAAGAGTACTGGCCTATTCTAATCATATCCAAGGCCGATCTGAACACCAAAGACTGCTATGATGCCATCAAAGAGCACCTCACCATTAATCCGTATATCCTCTCGTTTTATGGCTATCTGATCAATGATGATCGCCATAATACCGATGAGGGGGTCTTCTTTAAATTCCAGGATCTGGGCACAAACGAACCCGGCTTATTCTGTTCCACGTTTGGGGCCAAGAAAGTAATGGGGAATCACCCCCGCTTAGCCATCCTCGATGATATCCAAGAACGCCTGCTCACGCAAGCCATGATGTATCAAGCCAAAGTCCTTTTAGACAAATCCCTACTCGGTGGTCTGCCCAAACACGCCAAGCTTTTACTGGTGGGAACATTGAAGGGCTGGGATCACACCAATGACATTTACCTCTACGCGGATAAAAAAGGCATCTTCTCTGCATATAAGGAAGGGGCATCCTATCTGGTCGATAGAATCACCCGACAGCCGATCTTGGATTCAAATGGAGAAATACAATATGGCCTTGTCGATATGAAGTACGTGAAATGGGAGAAGATCAAAGCCCCGGTCCTGGATGATGCCGGGATTCAAAAGAAGCAATGGGGCGGAAGGCTGCGCTGGAAATGGCAGATAAAGATTGATATCCTCGATGGGATGGATGCGGATTGGGAGCCCATTTATCCCGAGCGGTACACGATCAAGGATATCGTTATGAAGCGCCTTGAGATGCGGGAAGTGGATAAGGAGAGCGATGATACCTTCTGGTCCGAGTTCTATTTGAAACCCTGTAAGCCCGGGGGCAATTTCTTCGATACCTCCCGATTTCGCGCCTTCCCCCCACCAGGATTCCTGGATAACATGGATTTTCTCAAATGGGTACATACCTTCCATATCCCCGCAGTCTGCATGATAGATCCTGGGGGCAAAGGCAAGAAGGCCCACGGAATCGCCATGCTTTGCGTATATTTTCACCTCGTTCAAGGGATCATGAAAAATTACATTATCGATGCGTACGTGTGCCATAAAGGCATTTCAGTCCTGGTAGAGAAGCTGGCCACCTGGATCGTGAAATATAACATCCAAGTGGTGGGCTGTGAGTCCAACTTTGAGCAGAACGAGACCTTCGCAGAGCCCATCCAGAACGAGCTCGAAACCTACTGTAAAAGCAATAAATGTATGGCCGCCTTTAAGCCCATCACCCCCTATCAAACCCGGGGTGACAAGGTCTTACGCCTCAAGACCCAAATCTCGCTGATCCTCGGCCCCTCAGACAAGGAATCCACCACCTTCCTCAACCAAGCATCCGAAGATTATCATCAGGTGATCATGGAAAGCGAATCCTACCCCATCCAGCCCACCGATAATGAATGGGATCTGCTGGATTGCCTCGCTCTCGCCAAAATTAATATGGCAGACCTCGCAGAGCTCTGCGATGAGATCGATGCCTATAGCTAAATGCTCCGCATTTACGGATTCAAACCACTCTCACTGAGATATTAACCATGTGTCAAAAGCTCCCCTATTGCGCCCGTAGAATTGATCCGTGCATCCAATGGCAAATAGCTCTTATATATTTACTCGATCTCACCCCTCTTCTTTCCTGTTGTGGCCATGCCAAATATCCCCCCAGTGTTGTCGTTTTGAATCCGATCACCCAGGAGGTGTACGAGTTCCTCTCTGGCGTACATCTTTCGCATGGGATCCGCTCCCCCTATCGCTACTATAAGCGCGATAAGGAAGGCTATTATTATCTCCCCGAATGCATCAATGCTCCGCATTGAGATCATGCATGAAAGGGCCAGGATCCTATTCCTATCCATCCCCTCTGCCCTTTCCCGAAAGAGAGTACAGTACAGTACATTTAATTACGTAATCCCTTCATAAGCATTACGTAATTTTTTCGTTCTATCCCATGATCCCGGATCCCGGATTCAAATCGATAACTTAGGATTTATATCTATATAAATATTGCGTAAATAAGAAACCTAAGTACATAAGATCATAGTATAGCGATAATCGATCATTTCCTAGATAAATCTGTTCCTCAATTCTAAAGCTCTGGGGGGAAAATGTTACCTGATTTTCAAAGTCCCCCTAGTTACTTAGAGGAATTGGGAAATCAGGTAACAATCGCCAATCATCTCACCAAAAACTCGATATCTCCGATAAAACCACTTTTGTCGTGTACTTTTTCCCCTATTTAAAGCTAAATTTTTTAGGCGCATTTTTTGAAATGATCATTCCCGATCATCACCAATCGAGTGTCGGTATTGGCTTAAGTGACTGCGAGCACAGCCAGTAACATCGATAATTTCCGCATTCGATTTACCTTCTGCGATCATTTTAATCACTTGATGTTTAATGGGGGATTTCCTAGTCTGATACACATACCAATCCAGCCAATTCTGAATTTTGTAAGTAATCGCATCATCCGCCTCATTACACGCAAAGAGCTTAAATTCCGGTCTGGTAATCCGTTTCGTGCGCTGTTTATCGAACTTAGCGAGGGCCCACTTCGGAACAATACTCAACACTGGCACATCCGGATGTAATAACAACCGAAATCGCCCGATCATTTGTTGACTCGTAGAAATTTGAAACTGATCAATCATACTCTCCGTAAATCCCAGAAGCGAAAACTCTCTTAGAATCTGCGGTTTATCCGCGTATCCGCAGAAAATTACCACCAGATCATAATCGAGATCTAATGTATTACTCCCTAATTGTTTATAATGCGCGACATGAATCCCTGGAATATCGTTTTGAATCCGTTGCTCAAATCGTAGTTTGGTTCCAATTCCCATGCTGGTCTTCCCTTTCTCTTGAATCCCTCGCAAAAACTCCACCAAAGATGCATACAGATCTTCCGATTTCGCTAAATACGCTTCTAATACCACCCACAACATGGGATTTCGATGCAAAATTAGGGGCTCAAAGCTAACAAATCCTTTCGGATTCAAAAGTATTTGCACGATCTCTTTCGTAACCGATGCACTATTCATTAACCATGGGGTCTTTCGCTTCACTGCTGGCAAATATCCGGTCCATAATCCAAAGAACGTATAAAACGGGGTCTGATTCCCATATTGTCTGGCAATCAAATGCTTTGGATCCGTGCTCCCAAAGAATGCCTTAATCGCATAACTTTTCGGATCCGTAACCCGAATATGCAAATCCTTCAAAGTAACCATTTTATAGCGACAATCATCATTCTTTTCACTACTAATTAAAGTCGTTTTGAATCCGATTCCATATCTGGCACAATCTACCGCAGTAATCTTTAACACCCGCTCATTCCCATCCCGATCATATCCATACGTGAGTTGTTTGATAAGCTTATCCTCAAAACTCTCTTCCCATACCACCAGATTCACCCGAATACCTTGTTTAATCAGGATTTCATTCACAGTTCTCCCTAATTCCACGGTGGTAATCACTGGAATTTCCCCAATCTCTTTAAATTCTTCAATCTGGCGCTGGTATGCGCAGATTTCTCTGAAACTGCACTCATACGCAAATGGATGCGTGATATCACCATCCACAGACCAGACATGATAATCATTTTTCACATACTTTTTCAATACTTTTAACTCATTTAATGTATATTCTGAGACATCCAGATAACACCCAGGAAAGCTCCGTTCGCTCTTTCCACGCATGCACATGCATTTCTTTGGATCCTCTGGATGATCCGGATCATGGGCGTATTTACTCCTAAAAATCACACAAGGAGTAACACGTTGATCCTGCACCAGTTTCGCCAGTTCATGTGGATTGGCAGCAAATAATTGTGATACGGTATTGCAGACTTCATAGGTAGGACAGAGAATCAGCGGGATCAACTCATCATGCATGATCAGGAATTCAGTCATATCGGAAGTCTTCCCAGTGCCGCATTCTGACCCATCCCAGACATTCTGCCCTTTCAATAATGTGGGATATACGGTATTTTGGCGGAGATGGTGAATCTCCTTCACTTTCAAATCAAAGTCTCGGGTCATAAATATCCCATAAAAAATAGTACGCATACTATCATTGATTTAAACATTTAAAATATTAGTTAAAATTACGTTATATAAATTAAAATTACGTAATCGATTCAAACAATTACGTAATTTTAACGAAAATTTAAATAGTTATTTAACTATTCTTTTAATAGCAATATAAATGATCGAAAAATGTGAAAAAAATATGCCCTACACTTGTCCTTATTGCCATCAGGCATTTAAAATGTTTGGCTCCTATACCCAGCATCTCAGCAAATTCCATAAGGATTCGCCCCATTATGCATGCTCGTACTGTGGCCAAGTCTTTCCCTCTTCGAAAGCGAGATTTTTGCATGAAAAAGAGTGCAATTTGAATCCGAAAATCAAATTATATCATCAAATCGCCCCATTAACTGGTATTGCCCAAGCGATCCTTGATGGCACGAAACCAGCCGGTGAAATTCATGGGATGTTTCATGATGCAGAAGGGATGCATGCGATTGTAATCCCCTATCCGCCAAAACTCTCGAAAGAGAAGCAAAAAGCAGTGGATACTGCAGCAAAAGTGAGGGATCTGTAATGAATTTACAGGATCTCTTCAGTTTTACGCATAATGGCACTATCCGGTTTATAGATTATTTACTCTTAAAAAAACAAGCATGTCTGCGGGATATCTATATTGAAAGCACAGTGCATGATATCGGGGCCATTAAACGCGCTGCAGAATTTTGGAAAGCGAAAGGGGTATTGGAAGTGTATCGGGATGGCCCCAAATTGATGTATAAACTCATCGAGACCAGCCCATTAACCAATTTATTATGTGGATTAAGTACTTTTATCGGGGGATTTCAATAATGATATATAAATGCTCTAAATGTAAAAACGATTTAATTTTAGCACAATGCAGAGGGAATTGGCCCTCATTGTATATTTGCCCGGTCTGTCAATGGATTTTTCGTGAAACCAGTATGGGTGTTTTGAATCCGGGCAGAAAGATGAGCCAAAAAGAAAAACAGAGATATGCGGATCGGATTCGCAGAGGATTATCCACTATCGTAAATCCCTTAGGAATTCAATCCGGATCAGTCACCGAAGCAAAAAAACAGCATGCGAGATGGATTGCTGTGGGGACTGCGAAAGATCCTGGTGATATCTGGAATTATGTGAAAGATAAGAAGATTTTTTTATAAATTAATTTTTTCGCTCTTTTTCCTGAAAATCCAGCAGAGAAAGATCATCACAGTCCGGATCTGCTCAAGATTCTGCCAGAAACCCCAATTGGGGTAAAATGAGGCTTAAAGTCAAAAACATAATATAAGACAAAGATATGCACGCGTGAGAGCACACATCATTTCCAGTTATCTATTCTATAGTTAACTAATTATTTAACAATTACGAAAGTAAAAAATACTTATAAAGTATCTTTAAATATGCGCAAAAATATAATGAAATTAGCATTGTTATGAGCGCCAAAACAAAAGTAAAAAAAGTCGATGATGATCTCGAAATCACCGATATGGATGACAATGAAGAAACGAATAAATCCGCACAGGAAAAACGCCGCACGAAATTTAAGGAGACAGAGGATGCCCGCGCCGTTCAAGTCAAAGAATTTATGGCGAAACTGGCAGAGAAAGAAGTCGAACAGCAAAAACCGCTTGAATATAAAAATTTGGTGGCCATTAAGGTCTCCCCCCAAAACATTCTGCAAAATATGGGGGATTACACCGAGAAGGGCTATACCTTTATTACCTCTGTGGCATACGGACTCACAATTTTGGTTATTATGCGCAAGCCGGTTAAGGAAAAGTAAAGATCATGCCCAGAATTCAAATCGATTGTATTGATTTGCACGATCTCACCCAATTTTGTATTACATTTTGTCGAAAAATGGGGTATACTGTGAGTGATCCATCGGATCCAGAGCGGCAGACTAATCCAATCCCAAATTTGGCTAAAGGGGGAATTATCTCGAAAGACACCCTCGCATATATTGGCGTACCGGATAAACCAGAGAAAACTATCCCTTTAACGGATTCAAAACCTTCAATAATTAACCAGATGGCTGCAGAACTCCAAAATGTGCAAGGGTTTATCCCATGTGGGATTGCTTCAGAAACCAAACCACATCATACATCTCGCAAATTCTCGGATAATCCGCTCAAATGCGTAGAATTGTATAAAAAAGGCAAAACCCCAGCAGAAATTTCAAAAGAACTGGGAATCATGGAATCAAGTGTAAAAAAATATATTTATGATGCGCATTTAAGTCCCAATATGAAATTTGAGAAAGCAGTTGAACCGGAACCAGAAGAACCGGAACCACAGAAATTACCCTCAAAATTACTTACCCCGAAGGAGACAGAACAATGGGTACAAAAGGCAAAAGCACAAAACAAACTATAAATCAAACCCTCTTTTACACCGATTCGATGGCTGAGAATCAGAAGAAAGTCGCAGAGAAAGGATCGGATGCCACGGTCGATCCGCATGGCGAAAAACGTTGGGCTTTGAATGGCAATACGAAAGATGGGTCTGGGAAAACCACATTTGAAAATATTATCGTTTTGAATCCGGCGCAAAATATCATTCCGATTGATGAGCTCTACCGGGCCAGCATGACCCCAAAAGGGGCGTACATCACGCGGGTGTCCACACGCTTAGCCTTTTATAATGGCTGGAAGCATGTCTCTGCGAAACGAACCAAAGATCCCCTCGAAGATAGTTTAGCCAATCGTCTCGATGAAATGACCGCACAATACCAATTGAAACGGATATTTACACAGATGGTCAGAACCGGCAAAATTTATGGAAGATCATTGGTCTTTAAGCAGAAAGATTCCCGCAAATTACCTGGCAAAGATCTCTTTTTACGTGTGTCGATTATTCAGGATCAGGATATCGATTGGGATCAGGAAAAAGGCTTTCCTACCATGTATCATCCCACCGTGAACTGGGGGATGGGGAATAAACGCTTGGATATCAAACCGGAAGATGCGGTGATGTATGTGTGGGATCTGGATGAGGCTGGGAATCTGTTTCAAGGAGTGCCAGAGCTCGTGACCGTATTTAATACGATCGTGCGGAATGAAGCCGTTTCGGATGAGGTGGCTACCACTGTCGCAGAACGGGGCTTAGGATTCGTTGATGTCTTGGATAATCTCGCTAAGGATTTGAATGATCTCAAAAAAGTCCGCCAAAATTTTAAGTTAGGCAAAGATCGGGTCTTTGTGCATGGAAAACAATATGAAGCCAAAGTCACCCAGGGCGTGCAATCCAGCATGGATTTCGTGGGAATCATGGGCCAATACACCAAAGATACCAGTTCCGGCACTGGATACCCCGGGATGGCAATGGAAGGGGTCCAAGCTGGGGCAGTCACCGGATCTGAGACCGATCAAGATAACCGGGCGCAGATGTACCGGATCACACAAGAGAACTCGGAAGATGCTATGAAAGAGGTCTATTATCTGCTGGATCCGACATTACGAACCCAGATTTGGGAATATGATTGGGATTTCGAAATTAAACAGGATCGGGCGAAAAAGGCTCAAACTCTGAGCACCTTTGCGATGGCAATTACCACTTGTCAAGATTTGATTAAAGTGGATCAAGCACTCAACCTCTTGGAGATGCCCACCTTTGGACCCGAAGATGGGGGGGATCTCTTAGTCTCGGAATGGATTGCGATTAATTCGCCGCTTATGAATACTGCCAGAGGGCCAAATGATCAGAACTTCACGAATCAAGGCTGGAAAACCAAACGGGATTTACCCCAAGAAGATTTGCCATATCCGGATGATGCAGAAAAGGAAAAATGGATTGAAGAGGCGGAATCTAAAGACCACACCGGTGAAGAACAAAAAGCAGAGAAAGAAACCGATGATCTGCTCAAAGAAGAGGTGGCTCGGCGATTACTGGCCAAGCAATTTGGATATAATCAAGTCAACTTCATGCTGAATCGGATTTTTGATTCTGGAATGTCGAATACCACATTGCAGAAACACAAAAAAACCATTACGTAATGGTTTTGAATCCGAAAATATGCATTCGATTAAAATTACGTAATTAATAAATACCTTTTTTAACTCTCAAAGCTATTGGTTAATTATGTCGAATAGTATCGAATTTAGTAATGGGGATTATCCGAGCGATATCCACATGCGATTGATCGAACTTTTAAAATCTGGCCCTAAAACCAGAGATCAATTAGTTCATTTGATGCATAAACCCAGAACTACCATTTATGATAATCTGATGCGCTTAATGGCAGAGAATTTTGTGCGGAAATGCTCTAAATCGAATAATTGCAGAGGAAGACCGTTAATTTATTTTAAATTGAACGAGGGAATCTAAATGGAACTCTATTTGAAAGACACCCAGCAAGTACTGTTAGCCAAATTCACCGATTCGGTGATGCTGGCAGACAGTTATAAAGAATCGATTAAGGATTTTTATCGATTTAAACAATATACGAAGCCAATCGAAATGGGATTACCACTCCGAAGCATGGATTTTACCGAACCCTATATGTACGCGCAATCTATATTAGGCGGAACATGGAATCAATACAATACCCCATTCATGATTCAAATCCCGCTCTGTAATATTCGCTGTAATTTTTGTTTCGTGGATCGGGATTTAATCATGGGAAATGGGAAATATTTTACCTTTGAAGAGATCTGGGTAAAATACGTAGAGAATACGCCCGGAAATGGGGTTATCCGCATTTCTGGGGGGGAGCCCTTCTTAGCCTCGGAATTCCTCATCGATTTTGCAAATTTTGTGCATTTTAAAACGATTCTCACGAATCGCAAAGTCATGCTCTGGATTGACACAAACCTCACTATTGACACCGAGATTTACCAGAATGTGGTAACCATGATGAATTTGACTGGGATTCCCTATGGGATTGTTGGATGCTTCAAGGGGTTCGATGCAGCCCATCTCCAAGATAATCTTTCTGAGACTATTCAAACCCCAGAATCAGCCACAAATCTATTTATTAAACAAATTACGAATGCGCGGACTTTAATAGAGTACGGGCGAGATCATATCTTCTTTTACGTGCCTGAATTTCTCCAAATGATTACACTCGATGATATGAAAATCCGAATCGATCTATTTTTGGAAAATCTGCGCAGTATGGTAGATACAAATGCCCCATTACGTACTACGGTATTACGGATTAAAGAGTATGCCACAAATAAGGATCGGATGAGCCAGATTCACCGGAATGTAATGACCGGGGATTCCAAGGTGATTTGGAATTGTTTATTGCAGACATTGTATAAACCTGAAGAACTCTGGCTGCCCCAATCGCAGATCGGATTCAAATTGGATAGAATTGAGGGATATAAATAAATGAATATCCTCATTGTGAGTTTTGAATCCGAATATTTGCATAAATTTGCAGAAGCCCAATGGAAAGCTGGGGATGTGGTAGAGGAATTTCAAATCCCACAGATATTGGATGAGCAGTATGCGATTAAGATGATTAGCTGGGCGGATCAGGTCTATTGCAGTAATATAAAAGAAAAGAAATTGCTATGCATTATGAAAGTCTTTGCGAAAAAGATTAAGGTGATAAAATTATGATTCAAAACACGCTTGTAGTCGGCTTTGGGCAGATTGGCCATGCTATCGCCAAAATTGATAAAGATCATGGGATTCATGTCGAGATTGTTGATCCAATCCTGAATCTGGATGCGGATGATCGGATCGAATATGATATTGTGCATATCTGCTTTCCGTTTAAGGATGTTTCGCAATTCGTACAATGGATTGCCATTATAGAAAAGCAATTTCATTTTAAAGACCTCATTATCGCATCTACCATCCCCCCGTTTATTTTGAGTTCGATTCGCTTCAATTATGATCGACATTGCTACATGCATGCGCCAGTGCGAGGCACCCATCCGGAAATTGAAGCCGGATTGTATAAATATCCTAGAATGGTAGCACCGATTATTCCAGATCAAATCGATCAGGCAAATACTCTGGCGAAATCGTATTTCAATCAAATTGGGATGTTGTATATTCTCATGCATTGCGCGGATGAGACCAGTTTAGGCAAAATCATGAGTACAACATGGTATGCCATGTTAATTGCATTTGTAAATCAATTTCAGCAGATCTGCGATTGGTACCATGTCGATTTCGCCCAATCTTATGATGAGTGGAATCTCACTGATGACATTGGCAGAGTGTACTTTAAAACGGATTTAAACGATAATGAAGGCGCTCGCAAAATGTCCCCAGATCGAATCTTTCGCCCCACCATGAAACCTGGCGCAATTGGGGGGCATTGTTTGATGCCCAATCTCGCATTATTGAAGGAATATGCAGGGATGGTGCCGGGGTTAATGGATTTTATTCAATGGATTGAACATACTAATCGATATATGCAGAATCGAGAGGAAAAGAAACATGATTAATCTATTGATCGGATTTATGATTGGGTTAATTTTTGGGATATATCATCAGCAGATCGCTGATTGGATTAACCACCAATGGATTTATATCAAGCGATGGAACCAAATTCCATTTTCGAATGATGTAGGATTTGCTTGGAATTCGATTTCGTTTAATGTCTTAACCGATTTTCGGGGGGATTTACGCCATTGAAAGCAATTATAGGTTATAATGGAATTCCCTCATCGGAAGCATTTTATGAGACATCCACCGCATTACTCGAATATATTAACACATTACGGAAGCCAGCTGCGCACAGACCCAATCATATCATCATCGAGACCAATAACCTCGAATTGGTGAATCAAATTATCGGAATGCTCTACGCATCGCAGATTTTTGCGATCTGGAAGAATAAGTTATATGGGGGTACCGATTACACGCGTAGGTTTCTTTGCGTACATCATCACTTTCAGGATGGTGGCGAGATTCGTAATTTGAATCCGGAAACCAAATATGTTTCATGTAATTTCGAGATTTCGAAACGGATGCAAATTGAAATTGATGCAGAGGATGTATCCGTTATGCCCTATGATGGGGATACGATGTATATTAACACGAAAGATTTTTTATTGATCATCGAGAAATTTACACAATTTCATAAGGAATTGGTGAAGGTAAAATGAAGGATATTGAGTTCGTAATAATTATAATGATAGTAATAGAAGGAATCGTTTTATGGGCACTATGGAAATTGAAAACATTAGCTTAGATGCAGTATTGGTTAAGCATCTCTTAGGAAAGCGGATTAATTCAAGGGCTTCTGTCTTGGAACTGGATGGGAATGGGGAATTCGCCACACAGATTTTATTGCAGGTGAAAAATGATCGGATTGCGAGCTGGGATTTGGATCCGTACCCAGAAACTAAATTGTATGAGATTACAGATTCGA
>Ga0315286_10000080_pt1 | contig 62892 bp, 55 predicted proteins | sample YL17G10_0_MG_FD_205038 | JGI IMG/M metagenome (GOLD analysis project Ga0315286, IMG submission 205038) | Sediment microbial communities from Yellowstone Lake, YNP, Wyoming, USA - YL17G10_0 | ecosystem: Environmental > Aquatic > Freshwater > Lake > Sediment | place: USA: Wyoming | collected...
CGGCCCATGTAAGATGCTGGCGCCCGTCATAGGGGAGATTGCCGATGAATACGCAGGTAAAGCAAAAGTATGCAAACTGAATACCGATGAGCATCATGAGGCGGCAGTAGAGTTCGGTATCAACGCTATTCCTACCGTAATTCTTTTTGATGGAGGCCAGATTGCAAAGAAGTGGGTGGGACTGGTAAACAAAACCGATATCACCGACGCGATTGATGAATTGCTTGACTGAAACCATTTTGTCCGAATAAAGTGCGACGGACTTTTTTCATTTTTTTCAGAGAATTTCTATGCTCAAAAGAACTCATAATTGCGGCCAATTGCGTGCCTGTAATACGGGTATCGGGGTAAATCTTTGCGGGTGGGTCGATTCCTACCGCGACCACGGCAACCTTGTATTTATCGATTTGCGGGACAGATACGGCATAACACAGCTTGTATTTAATCCGCAGGCACAACCGGAGATGCACAAGCTTTCACGGCAACTGCGCTGCGAATGGGTAATAGCCGCCAGCGGAACCATTCGAATGAGAGGCGAAGGACTGACAAACCCGAAACTGCCGACAGGCGAGATTGAAGTTCAGATTGACAAGCTTGAAATTCTAAATACCGCAGAGACGCCACCTTTCGAGATTGCCAATGCCGAAAGCGTGGATGAGGAAATAAGGCTTAAATACCGGTATATCGACCTTAGACGGCCGCAGATGCAGGAACGGTTCAATGTCCGCCATAAGGTCACAAAAATAGCCCGTGATTTTTTTGACAGCGAAGGTTTCTGGGAGATTGAGACGCCGTTTCTGGGCAAGAGCACGCCGGAAGGGGCGAGAGATTTTCTGGTGCCGAGCAGACTGTGCAGCGGAAATTTTTATGCGCTGCCGCAGTCGCCGCAGCTTTTCAAGCAGGTGCTGATGGTCAGCGGGATGGACAAGTATTTTCAGATTGTCCGCTGCTTTAGAGATGAAGACCCGCGAGCGGACAGGCAGGCGGAATTTACACAGATTGACGTCGAGATGAGCTTTGTTCAAAGCGACGATGTGATCGGCGTCAACGAACGGCTGATTGCGAAAATCTTCAAGGAGATACTCGGCGCCGATGTAAAGGTGCCGATAAAAAGGATGAGCTATCAGCAGGCGATGGACGAATACGGCATCGACAGGCCTGATTTGCGGTTCGAGATGAAGCTGAAAGATATTTCCGATATCGCGGCACAGTGCCAGTTCAAGGTCTTTGCCGATACGATAGGCAAAGGCGGCGTTGTAAAAGGACTTTGTGCCGTCGGAGGCGGCGCGAAATTTTCGCGCAGCGATATAGATAAAACTTTTACCGGCGTGGTTACCGACCTGGGAGCGAAAGGGCTGGCGTGGTTCAAGGTTGCTATAGATGAGAAGACCAAACAACCGGATTTGTCGAGCAGCATAGCGAAATTTTTCACGCCGCAGCAGAGACAGCAGATAATTGAAAGGTTCGGCGCGAAAAACGATGATTTGCTGCTGTTTGTTGCGGATATGCCGGCAGCGGCGAATAAGGCCCTTGCACCGCTTCGTCTGAGGCTCGGCAGGGAACTGAAACTGATTGATGATAACCGTTATGAGTTCGTCTGGGTTGTGGACTTTCCGCTTTTTGAGTGGAGCGAACAGGAGAAAAGATTCGATTCGCTTCATCATCCGTTTACGGCGCCTGTGCCGGAAGATGTCGGAAAGCTCGATACAGACCCGGCCTCAATCAGGTCGCAGGCTTATGATATTGTCGTCAACGGCTCGGAAATCGGCGGAGGAAGTATCCGTATTCATCAGCCGCAGATGCAGGCAAAAGTCTTTGACCTGCTCAAAATCACGCGCGAGCAGGCGGAAGAAAGATTCGGATTTTTCCTGCGGGCTCTCAAGTATGGCGCACCGCCGCACGGCGGCATCGCTTTCGGCCTCGACAGGCTGATTATGCTCCTGACAAAAACAGATAATATCCGTGATGTTATCGCATTTCCGAAAACTCAAAAGGGCCAGTGCCTCCTGACCGAAGCTCCGAGTTCGGTTGAGCAGAAGCAGCTTGATGAGCTGAACCTGAGAGTTCAGACGCATCATTAATATTTGGTATTTGTGAGACCCGCCGTTTTCGGCAGGGTTTTGTTCATTATGAGAGATATAATAAGCAAATTCCGGCAGCTTCTGGAAACTCTGCACCTGCGTCCTATTTCTCTTGCGGGCAAATGCAGACTTCTTTTCGGCACAGCAGTCCTGCTTGTCCTGACTATCGCGCTGCTGATACCATATTCCTGGATGGGCAAACTGACCGAAAAGGCCGTTCTGGATTCCGGCAGAGCGATTGTGAACACTGTCTATGAAAGACATTTCAGACTCGGCGCCGCAGATGCCAAGGGACTTGTTATGCTCGAAGAAAGCGGCGCAAAAAGACAAGCCCAGTTGAGCAGGGTAAAGTGGCTCAGATTCGACCGGTCGCAGAAAGAATGGCAAAAGCAGCTTTCGGAAAAACAAAATAAAACAATCGAACAACTCAAACAGCAGAGCAGAGTCAGCGAGCTTGCCTGGGCGGAAAAAGTCAATGGTTCCGCCGAGACGACTTATATAACCCTTGTTCGCGCGAATAAAAGATGTATTTCGTGCCACAGCGCCGAAGGCTCCGCACCTGCTTTCAGCCTTGCTGAGCCGGTTGGTGCGATTCTCGTGCAAATGCCCGGCAGAGAAACCAGCAGGACGCTGCTTTTGAATGGTATCTGTGTTGTTACCGCCGGCATTCTTGCCGGTGCCGGCGCGATAGTTGCTTTTTATATAATTGCACAGCAATTAATTCTGAGCCCTATCAGGCAATTGAGGGCACTGGTCAACAATGTTTCGGCAGGCAATCTCGATGTCCGATGCGGCATAAAAACAAGAGATGAATTTGAGAAGCTCGGCGACGCACTCAATACAATGCTTGATAACCTTGTCGAGGGTCAGGAAAAACTTCGCCAGGCCAACAGGCAGCTCGATGACAAAATTACGGAACTTTCGGAAAGAAATATAGAGCTTTTCAAGGCCAACAAGCTTAAAGGCGAATTTCTCGCGAATATGTCGCATGAGTTTCGCACGCCATTGAACGCCATCCTGGGTTTTGCCGAAATCCTGCGGGAGAAACCTGCGGAGGATATCGCAAAAAGCAGACGTTATGCCGAGAACATCGTCAGCAGCGGCAGAAGCCTTCTTAATATGATAAACGACCTGCTTGAACTCGCAAAGGCTGAAGCAGGCAAAATTGAATTACACATCGAGAAAACAAGTATCCCGGAGCTATGCCGGGGACTGGTGGCTTTCTTTTCGCCCCTGACGGAAAAACAGAAAATAAAAGTGCGGCTGACAATCGATGAAAGTATTCCCCTAATCAAGACCGACGCAGGCAAGGTTCAGCAGGTTCTGTATAATCTGCTCAGCAACGCCGTCAAGTTTACGCCTGAAAACGGCAAAGTCGAAATAAAGGCTTTTTTACCCGACGACCAGACCGTGAGAGTCTCCGTTTCGGATACCGGTCCGGGAATTGACGAGACCGATAAAGAAAAAATCTTTGAAAAATTCCGACAGGCCGACGGCTCTTTGACAAGAAACCAGCCCGGTACGGGTTTAGGTCTTGCAATAAGCACTGAGCTTGCCAGACTGCTTTCGGGCAAAATCGACCTCGAAAGCACACCCGGCGAAGGAGCTACTTTCTGGCTCGATTTACCGATTATTAGAGCCGATGAAGGATAATGATATTGTCTTCGACAAACAGTCTGTTTGACATTTCAGAAAACAAGGAAATCCCGTGCAGCAGAATCGCAACTGTCGCTGTGGATACGGGCGTAGATAATGTTTTTGATTATCTTCTGCCCGACCGGCTGGGCGAAGTCGGGCCCGGGCGGCGGCTTGAGGTGCCTTTCGGCAGGGCGAATAAACTTACAACCGGGTTCTGTATAGAAATAAAAAACGCTGAAGCAGAAGAAATAGAAAAAAGAAAACTAAAACTTGTAAAGAAGATACTCGATGCAGAGCCTCTGCTTGACGGCAGACAGCTTGCGTTCGGTAAATGGATAAGCGATTTCTACGTCTGCCCCTTAGGACAGGTTTTAAGCGCTATGGTGCCTGCCGCCGTGAAAAAAGGCACGGGCGTAAAAAAACTCAAACACGCATACCTGGCAGTTGATGAAAAAAATCTCGATGAACAGATAAGCAAACTGCGGGGCAAAAAACAAAAACAGATTGTTCAAGCCCTGAGAGAAACAAATGCTTTTGACGTCAAATCGGCAGTTGAACTGAAGAGTTTTCTTGAGCAGTTAAACAGCGGCGATGCGCCTTTGAATAAACTTGTTCAAACCGGCATTGTCAAATTAACAAGCCGGATTTTCCTGCTGGAACTGCCGGTAGTCCCGAAGGGATTATTGTTAAAAACAGACGCCGTGATATTGAATAATGAGCAACAGAAGGTCCTGGCTGAAATTGAAAAGAGAGTAAATTCCAATAATTTTTCCGTTGTGCTTTTGCACGGTGTGACCGACAGCGGCAAGACAGAAGTATATATCAGTGCCATTGAAAAGGCTGTCGAAAAAGGCAAAAGCGCGATAGTGCTTCTGCCTGAAATCGCGCTGACCGCCCAGACTGTTCAGCGTTTCAGCAGCAGATTTAAAAATATAGCCGTGATGCACTCGCAGCTCGGCGCTTCGCAGCGAAACGCGCAGTGGCAGAAAATAAAAACCACATCGCCGATAGTTGTTATCGGTGCAAGAAGCGCCGTTTTTGCGCCGGTCTTGAATCCCGGAATAATCGTCGTCGATGAAGAACACGAGCCAAGCTACAAACAGGATACTGTGCCAAGATATAACGGCAGAGACGCCGCGATAAAACTTGCGCAGTTAAGCGGTGCCGTCTGTGTTCTGGGAAGCGCAACTCCTTCGCTGGAAACACTTTACAACTGCAAAACAAAAGAGCATTTTGCGCGGCTTGTTCTGCCGAATCGAGTGATGAACCTTCCCAAACCCGAAATGAAAATCATCGATATGGCAGGGCAGCATTTCGAAAGTCACGGCGTAAATCTTATCAGTTCTGAACTTCTGGCGGCACTTGTGCAAACCCTGCAGAAAAAAGAGCAGGCAATCCTGCTGCTTAACCGCAGAGGCTACAGCAATTTTATATTTTGTCCGAGTTGCAAATATACGCTCAAGTGCAAAAACTGCGATGTAACCTTGACTTTTCATAAGACTGAAAAACATCAGAAACCAGTGGAATTGAAAAATCGGCTCAAAGGCGGTTTTGCGATGTGCCATTACTGTCTTTCGCAGGCACTTGTGCCGAGAAATTGCCCGCTGTGCGGCAAGGGGGTTACGATGATTGGCATCGGCTCGCAGCGGCTCGAAGACGAGCTTAAAATGAAACTCCCAGATGCCCGCGTGGTAAGGGTCGACAGCGATTCGATGCAGCACCACGATTATTACCGGCTGCTGACGGATTTCGATGCGGGCAGAATTGATATTCTGGCGGGCACGCAGATACTTGCGAAGGGACTGCATTTTCCCAATGTTACACTTGTCGGAATAATAAGCGCAGATACGACACTGCAGATTCCGGATTTTCGCTCCAATGAGCGCACATATCAGCTTATTTGTCAGGTCGCAGGCAGGGCGGGCAGAAGCACTAAAGGCGGCAGAGTATTCATTCAAACATTTTTGCCGAACCAGCCGGCCATTAAATTCGCGGTTAATGATGATTTTGAAGGTTTTATAAAAGAAGAACTTAAGCACCGGCAGGCCTGTATGCTGCCGCCGTTCGGCAGAGTAGCTCTGGTGCGAATGAGGGATACAAAACACGACCGGCTGAATAAGGCGGCCAATACCATTACAGGGCAGCTGAATGATATTATTTCCTCGCGTAGACTGGATATAAAGCTTACCGGTCCGATGCCGGCGGTTATCGGGCGCATTCAGCGGTATTACAGATGGCAGATTATTCTGCGGACCGGCAATCCGAATAACTTCGCGGAGCTTTTCAGAACGTTTCGCCGGCTTAAACCTCCGATATGGTCTGTGGAGGTGCAGGTCGACGTTGACCCGGTAAATTTATTATAGGTTGCAAAAAAATAAAAATTTTGTAAAATAGCGTTTTTCGGCGGGGTGTAGCTCAGCTTGGATTAGAGCGCTTGGTTCGGGACCAAGAGGTCGGAAGTTCAAATCTTCTCACCCCGATTCGCTTTTGGCGAATCAGAGCAGAGAAATCAGAGAACAGTTTGTGTTTATGTTAAAGTCAGGAAGGGAATACCTATATGGCTAAAAAAAGAAGGAAGGCGAAAGTAATAGGTTATTATGATACGAAAGCAGCGGGTTACGTTAAGCAATATCAGAAAGGCTACCAATATTACCCGGCTAATTTGATAAGACTGAACTTTATTATCGAGAGGCTGAAAAAGAACAATGTCAAAACTATACTGGACGCCGGCTGCGGCACATGCGGGCCGATGATAAGACTTCTTAAGGAAGGTTTTGATGTTAAGGGTTTTGATTTTTCAAAGGACATGGTCAGGCACGGAAGAAGAGAACTTGAAAAAGCCGGCTATAATCCTGAATTAGTAAATTGTGCCGACCTGGAAAAAAAGTCAAGCCTGCCGAACAAAAAATTTGACGCGATACTCGCGCTGGGTGTTTTTCCGCATATACCGGACGAGAAAAAAGCATTATCCAATATGGGAAAATTGCTGAAACCGAAAGGGTCGGTCTTTATCGAATTCAGGAACGATTTGTTTGCGGCTTATACACTGAATCAATATTCGCTTGATTTTTTCCTGAATAGAGTCATTGACTTAAATCCGCTGCCTCGGGATGTCCGCCGCGAAGTTATTAATTTTTATTCCAAAAGGCTCAAGGCTGATAAAATCGCCAAAAGAGAAGACGGCAAAATAGCACATGCGAATATACTGGCGAAATTCTGTAATCCATTAACTATAAGAGATGAGCTGTTTGCCCCGTGCGGTTTTTCCATTGTTAATTTACATTTCTACCATTATCACGCACTGCCGCCGGTCTTTGAGAACAAGTATCCGGAATTGTTCAGGAAATTGAGTCTTAAAATGGAGAAGCCCGATGACTGGAAAGGATACCTGATGGCTTCTGCTTATGTCGTTGAAGCGAGGAAGAAAGCTGAATAGTTTTAAGGCATAAGTATGAAAAAAACCGGGACAGAGATGTATGAACTTGTGAAACGGTTGTTCCCCATATGCAGAAGCATAACCGGAAACGGGGTCAGAGAAACATTAAAAATCATCCATGAATATATTCCCATCAAAATTCACGAAGTGCCGACAGGAACAAAAGTATTCGATTGGACAGTTCCTAAAGAGTGGAATATAAAAAATGCTTATGTAGAGGATGAAAACGGGAAAAAGATAATTGATTTTAAAAAAACCAATCTCCACGTTGTGGGATATTCCGTTCCGGTCAATAAAGTTGTATCTCTTTCAGAACTCCAGGAGCATCTTTATTCGCTTCCGGAACAGCCGCAGGCGATTCCTTACGTTATCTCGTATTATCAGGAAAGATGGGGCTTTTGTATTGCGCATAAAGACAGAGAGAAACTTAAAGAGGGCAGGTATAAAGTCTTCATTGACAGTGAATTAAAAGATGGTTTTTTGACATACGGAGAGCTTGTTATTCCAGGGAAATCAGAAAAGGAAGTATTTTTTTCGACGTATGTCTGTCACCCCTCGCTGACGAACAACGAATTGTCCGGGCCCGTTGTAACAACATTTCTGGCAAAATGGATTTTGAACAGGCCGAGAAAATACACGCATCGCATTATATTTATTCCTGAAACAATCGGTTCCATCACGTACTTAAGTAAAAATCTGAAAGTAATGAAAAAGAATATGATTGCCGGGTTTAATGTGTCCTGTGTGGGAGATGACAGAGTATATTCTTATCTTCCGACGCGAAACGGCAATACATACACAGATAAGGTGGCATTAAATGTTTTATCATTCAGGCACCCTGATTTTATAAAGTATTCTTTCCTTGAAAAAGGGAGCGACGAGCGGCAATATAACGCACCGGGAGTGGACCTCCCTGTTTGCTGCGTGATGAGGAGCAAATATGGGACATACCCGGAATACCATACTTCACTGGATAACCTGGATTTTGTCAGCCCGGAAGGATTACTCGGTTCTTACGATGTGCTGAGAGAGTGTCTGATACTTATTGAAAAAAACTGCAAGTATAAAATAAACTGCCTTTGCGAGCCGCAGCTTGGAAAAAGAGGGTTATATCCGACAGTCAGCACAAAAGCTACTCCAAAAATAGTAAGGAGCATGATGAATTTTATCGCTTACGCTGATGGAGAAAATGATTTGATAGATATCAGCAACAGGATAAACGTTCCGGCATGGAAGCTGCATCCAATTGCAGCAAAATTGATGAAGGCCGGTTTATTAACCGTGGTGCAGTGATTATATAAAATTTTCAGGTATAAGTGAGGTTATATGAAAAAAAATAGAAAAGCTGTTTGCATATTAATAATGGTTACCATAGTAATTTTCCCGGTAACACTATTCTCTAAATCGGATTCGAGAGACAATCGAGATATTAATTTCAGGGACAGGCTGCTGCCCGCACCGCTCGATGGCGGATTCAAGATGGATGGCTACTGGGTCTGGTGCGGTTCGGTTATCAGGGGAGAAGACGGGAAATACCATATGTTCGCGTCGCGCTGGCCGAAAGGGCTGCCGTTTAGTCCTCACTGGCTGACAAATTCCGAGATTGTCAGGGCGGTTTCTGATAAGCCCGCAGGACCTTACAAATTTGCAGAGGTGGTTTTCCCGCCGCGAGGCGAAAAATACTGGGACGGGAAAATGACCCACAATCCTACAATCTGCAAGTCCGGGGATACGTATTTACTGTATTATATCGGAACGACTTACCACGGCGATATGCCGACGCCGGAAAATCCGACCAAAGAAGATTCGCCGTTGAAACTGGAAGCCCATCAACATGAGAGAGTAGGGTTGGCTACTTCAAAGTCTGTCTATGGCCCCTGGGAAAGAAGAGACAAACCGATTATAGATGTCCGGCCGAACAGCTGGGAACAGTATTTAATAAGCAATCCGGCTCCCATTGTAATGCCCGACGGCAGGATTTATTTATTTTATAAAGGAGTGGAAAGACTCAAGAAACATGCCATTGGACTTGCAACAGCAAAAAGTTACAAGGGCCCTTATGTGCGTGTTTTTGATAAACCCTTTGACCTGGGGGTGGATGCGGAGGACCCGACTATCTGGTTTGAAAATGGGAAATATCATATGCTGCTGCTCGATTGGGCGCATAAATATTCTGATAAGGAAATATTTTATATTGTTTCGGATGACCTTTTTCATTGGAGAGTCCGGCCAAATCCGGTGGCGATTTCCAAAAACATTCTCTGGGAGGATGGTAAATACAGGAAAATGAGCAGCACCGAACGGCCGCAGGTTTTAATGGAAAACGGAAAAGCAATATACGTATTTTTTGCCGCCGGCGAAACGATTAACGGCGAAAAATCCACCTGGTGTATGTCGATTCCGTTGAAATCTGAAGATGAGGTTAAAGATTCTAATACAACGAGTCATTGAGAATTAATTTAATCTTTTATTTTTGCCGGAGGGCTTTGAGGGTTGCCTGCCGCAGGATTTGCATCGGGCAATCTTTGTGCGTAAATAATTTAAACTGCTCAGCGGCCTGGTTAATAAACATCTCGGCACCGCCAACGACTTTTGCGCCAGCCTGTTTCGCGTGCTTTAAGAGCAGTGTTTCCAAGGGGTTATAAACCGTATCAAATACAACCATCGAAGACCTGATACATTTTGCAGGTATGGGGCTTGCATCGACCTTCGGGTACATTCCTATACTTGTGCAGTTAATCACAATCTCAGCGTCCAGCTTTTCAATATCTTCCAGACCGGCAAAATGACAACCGAATTCTTCGGCAAGACTTTGTGCCTTTGATACTGTGCGGTTGTAAATCGTAATCTTTGCCGCAGCGTCAGTCAGGCCGGCAACAATTGCCCTTGCTGCTCCGCCTGCGCCGATGACGGCAGCGGTTCTATTATGAAGCTGTTTTCTTTTTATGCCTAAAGCCGTTGTCAGCGCATCCATTGCACCGGCATAATCGGTGTTGTAGCCGGTTGTTCTTTCGTTGAGTCCGATTATCAGCGTATTGACGGCGCCGATTTTTGCCGCCAAAGGCTCAATAAATTCGCCTTTTGCCCTCGCATATTCGATGGCGCTGGTTTTGTGCGGAATTGTTACGCTGAAACCTCGAAAGTCAAGCCAGTTTCTTGCGGTTATGTTGTCAAGAAATTCGTTGAATTCTTTCTGACCACCCGAAACCTGCAAAGGCAGGTAAAGTCTGTTCATTTTTTCCGCTTCAAAACAGACATTATGAACGTCGGGACTTATCGAGTGTTCGACGGGGTCGGCAATTACGCCGAAAAATTCGGTTTTGCCGTTTATCGCATCGAACCGATATCGTTTTTTCATTTCTTCTATTGTCAACTGTCCGGCGGCTGTTTCCTGATTTTGGCGGGTGCTTGCGAAGGTCAGGAAGGCATCAAGTTTTTTTGCAATTATCCTGCTTATAATGCCGGCCTGGCCCATACAGATTGCGATTGACTTTCTGCCATATTTTTTAAGGACGTCAAATGCTCCGAAACAATCATTTATATGATTGGCCTGGTATGCTGTTTTGGCAATTGCGCCGGGAAAAGCCGCAAAAATCTCTTCGTAAATACTGTCTAAATCTTCAAATGGGCCGGTGAAGTTATGCGCCGAGAGAATAAGTTTTGTTTTGCTGCTTTCTGTTAGTGCCTTTTTAATATCATCGCCAAAATCTTTTTTTATGAAGTTTGCGTATTCACAGTCGATGAAATCCGCACCGAATTTGATTGCTTCGGTCAGAATCTGTTTGCGGATAGAAGGATTTAAATTATTTTGGCCGCCTTCTATGGGGTCTCTGGAGGTAATAATTATCGGCAGGGCGGTCTTTTTTGCAGATTCAACTAATTCTTTAAGCTTATCTGTATTGAGTGCGTTGATGTAGTCTGTCCGCAGCTCGAGCATTTCCGCGCCGGCTTTAACGGCTGCGGTTATCTGCTCTTTGCAGTCCTGGAGATTTTTTCCTGCAATTGGAACTGCAAGATATGTCATAATATTAACTCACCATTTTTATTCGAGCTGCTGATAGATTCTGTCCAGCACGATATTTATTGCTATAAGATATGCCTTTGCCGCTGCTTCGAGCATGTCAATTGAACAGGCGTTTACCCTGACCTGCCGGTTATGATATTCAATTGTCATACTTGCCTGCCCGAGCGAATTTGCGCCGCCGCTTATCATACTGAAATTAAAATCCTTCAGAAAGACCCTTACCCCCGTTGCCTGGCCGATAGCCGCGAATATCGCATCGGTTGAGCTATAGCCGGCTCCCTCGGAAGTTATTCTTTCTCCATCCGGTGTTTTGAGTGCTACTATCGCCGCCGGCAGGACGGTCGGTCCGATAGTGGTTTTAAGCGACACAAGGTCCCATCCTTTTTGGGGCTGCATGTGGATTTCCTCGGTAATGGCCGCAATTTCCTCGGCAAAGATTATTGATTTTAATTCATAGAGGTCATAAATCCGCTGATAAACCTGTTCGAACTGTTTGGACGTAAGCTCTTTGCCCATCGCAGCAATCTGCGCATGTATGATTTCGTGGATTGGGGGATTGTTAGCATCAAATAACGGATTGTCCGGGTTTTGCAAAACCATATTTAAAATCTCAAATTCCAGAGGATAATCTATCAAAGAAAAGCTGTAATTGCGACAAAAAAACTCCTTCTTTTTATTGTTCTTAAATTTCTTGCCCGAATCGCTTTTTAACCTTAAAATAACCTTTATTCTTTCCTTAAAAAGGCCTGCAAATGCAGATTATAGAGACACTTGAAAAAATAGATAGTAAACTCAGAGGCTGCTGCCTGACGATAGGCAACTTTGACGGCGTCCATCTTGGCCATCGGAAAATCATCGCCGCCGCCCGAAAGACCGCTGAAAAATTCGGCAATTGTCCCGTTGCCGCTATTGTCTTTGACCCGCATCCGGTAGCCATTCTGCACCCTGAAAAGATTCCCAAGGTTTTAACGCCTCTGCCGTTAAAAAAAGCTCTGCTTGAGTCGGCGGGCATTGATTATCTGATTGTGCTTAAGGACAGTTACGAACTTTTGACCCTTTCGCCTGCGGATTTTGTCGATGATTTTTTGAAGGACATTATTGCTCCAAAGGCAGTAATCGAAGGCGACGATTTTCATTTCGGCTACGGCCGAAGCGGCAATCCCCAAATTCTCCGCCAGCTTGGAAAACAGCTTGGTTTTGACGTTGTAATTGTTGAGCCTGAGATTATAAAGCTAAATGGCGCCGCTGCAAGAGTTTCAAGCACTATCATTCGTCACCTGCTGCAGGCCGGCAATGCTGCTGATGCAGCAAAAGCGCTCGGCAGGCCGTATCGCCTTATGGGCAAGGTCGTCAGGGGCAGGGGCAAAGGTGCTGAACTTGGCTATCCGACAGCGAACATCGAGCCGCATGAGCAGATTATTCCCGCTGAAGGCGTTTACGCAGGTTTCATTTCTGTAGCTGAGAACATTGAAAAACTCTGCCTGCTGGAACAGAAAATCCCTGCCGTTTTTAGTCTCGGCAGGGCAAAGACTTTTATTTCCGACCATCCTTTGCTGATAGAAGCCCATATTCTCGCCGGCAAAGTTGAAGATTTATATGATAAATATCTTGCAATGGATTTTGTTGATTTTATCCGGCACCAACAAAGGTTCGAAACGGAAGAAAAATTGAAGGAACAAATAAAAAAAGATTGCGAAAAGGCAAAAGATATTTTATAGATTTATAAAGAAGGATTTATATGGCAGCGATGGATGATTTTAAAAAGGCAGTTGAATTAATTAATAACACAAGCAGCTGGCTTGTTACTTCTCATACAAGACCTGACGGCGATGCTGTCGGCTGTATGAAAGTTTTCTGTGAGATTGCCGCACAGTTCGGCAAAAATGTAAAGCCGCTGCTGCTTTCGCCGCCGGCGGAATGGTATAAATTTATATTTGATGCGCCGGTGCCGGTGCTCGGAAACGATGTAAAACCCCAGGAGCTCAATGCCGACAAATTCGGCAAATTCGACCTCGTTATAATAGTTGATACCAACAGCTACGTCCAGCTTGTCGAATTTGATAAATGGCTCAAGACATCAAATGTTCCCGTATTGGTTATCGACCATCATCTGACAGGAGACGGGCTTGGTACCGTTGAAATTGTCGATTCAACGGCGGCGGCCACCGGCGAAATAGTCCTTGACCTGCTCAAATTTGCCGGCTGGAAAATCACGCCGTCAATTGCGGAGGCCCTTTATATCGCCATTTCAACCGATACAGGCTGGTTCAGATTCGATAATACCGACGGCAGAGTAATGCGCAACGCGGCAGAACTTATTGAACTCGGCGCCAGGCCGGCTGAAGTTTATCACAAAATGTACCAGAGTTATTCGCCGGCGAGACTTAAACTGCTCGGCAAAATGCTTGAAAGTTTCGAACTCCATCGCGACGGCAAAATCGCATTGATGTTTCTTTTACGCTGCGACTTCGATTCGACAGGTGCAACGGGGACGGACACCGAAGAATTTGTCAATGAGTCGCAGCGTATCGGCTCAGTCGAGGCATCGGCTTTGTTTGTTGAGCTGAAGGACGGGGGCTTTCGCTGTTCGCTGCGGAGCAGCGGCACAGTTGACGTTCAGAAAATCGCCGCCAAATTCGGCGGCGGAGGGCATAGAGTTGCGGCAGGCGTAAACCTCAAAGGCCCGCAGGAAAATGCGAAAAAGACGATTCTCGACGAGCTCGAAAAAGCATTTTCGAATAAATAACCTATTTAAATGTTTTTATTTTGATTTGGCCGGCAGAGGAGATAGAAACAGCTATTGCACCGTCTTTGCAGGTAAAATAACTTTGGATGTGTCCTGTTATTTCAGGACTTATGGAGGAAAATCGAGCCTCTGAACAGCTTGTTATCAGAAATTCAGGTTTAAAATAATTTAAAAAAGCCGGGTCAGTAGTTCTGCCTGAGCCGTGATGAGGCGTGATGATTACATCGACATCGAGAGCGGGATAAAGATTTATGAGCTGATTCTGCACATCTTTAGTTACATCAGAACAGAAAATAATTTTTCTGCCGGCATATTCAAACAATAACACAAGCGATGATTCGTTATCTGATAGCAGGGTTTCAGTTGATGTTTCCTTCGGCCAGAGACGGGTTATTATGACTTTGTTCAGCGAAATTTTTTCAGGCGCAACACCAAGGTAAATGTTCTTTGACCTGATAAACTCACTTAACATTGTGTCAGTTGCCGAGGTTGCGGCGTTTTTTATAAACTGCGGGGTCGTATAAACATTTTTGCAGTTGTGTTTATTCAGGATTTCAGGCAGGCCGTTGTAATGGTCAATATCGTCGTGACTGATAAATACGGAATCAATTTTGTTAATAGCGGTATAATCGAGAAAGGGATTTACAATCCTGCTGCCAATATCATTTCTCGACATCGAGCCGGCATCGATAATAAAATTTCTATTGTCCGGCGTCCCGACATAAATCGCCTGGCCGTGACCGACAGATAAAGCGGTCAACTGCAAATTGTCAGACTTTTCAGGTTTGTTTATAAATACTGCAAAAATCGGCAGAAAGACAATCACTGCGGTATAAATAAGATTTTTGACAGGTCTTTTGAACGGAAAAAATTTCCACAGGAAAAGCATCAGATAGAAAATCAAAACAATATAAATTGCCGGTTTGCCCGTAATTATATTGGAAAGGGGGACTTTGGCGAAAATTGTAACAAGAAATGAAAGGACTTTTGCTGAAAAATCGATCACAAACGCCAGACCGGCAGCCAAAGTCGGCAGCAGGCCAGTTAATAGAATTTTAAATGTGCCGAGAATGAGAATAACTGCTACGGGAACGGAGGCGGGAACGGTCCATATCGCGGTAAGTAACTGGAATTGGCAGAAATGCCAGGCGGTTAGCGGTATAGCAGCCAGCCAGGCGGCACAACCGGTAGATAAGGTGGCAAGCAGTATTCGTAAAATTGAGTAGAAAAAATTTCTCTTAAAACGTTCGAAGGGAGACATAAGGAAATTAAAGAACGAAGGGCAGAATAAGACTATGCCGGTTGTCGTTGCAAAGGACAACTGAAAACCCGGACTTAAAAAATCCATCGGTCTTATGAGTAAAAGAAAAATAGCAGATAATGCGATACTATTTAATGGGTCTGAGCGGCTGCTAAAAAATCGCGAAAGACAAAAAATAGTAAACATTATTCCTGCACGGAGGGTCGATGATGTAGCGGGGACGACAAGAAGAAAAATGATTGTCGCTATGATGCAGGCAATGGCACGGCCCCTGTGCAAAAGACCTGCCTTTTTTGAAAGCCACCAGGCAACGCCGGCGAGGATACCGACGTTTAAACCGGAAAGACAGATTAAGTGAACAAGACCGGTCTTTATAAAATCATTATAGAGCTGTCTGTCAATTTTTGTGCGGCTGCCTAATAAAAGAGCTTCGACAAGGTGCATATTGTCGTCGGACTCGGTATTATCAAGCAAAGCGGCAATGGCAAGCTGGCGCAGTTTTGCTTTTATATCAAATGGTGACTTTGGTTTTTCAGTATATAGAACCGTTACAGCGTTTGCGGATTTGACGGAAGCCGAAAGAAATACGCCGTTGCTGTTCATATACCGGGCAAGGTCGAACTGGCCGGGGTTGTCGGGAGGAGAAAATTTGTCCAGCCGGCAGAAAGTCTGGAATTTATCGCCGGGATTTAAACCGTTGGCGTCTTCTGAAATATAAAATTTTATTATACCTGCCGCCTTTTTCCAGCCTTCGGCGGTTTTTACATCAGTGACCTTTGCGTAAAAAGTCGTATAAGGCAGAGATTGAGAAAATTTCCAAAACAGCCAGTCGCCTTCTCTGACGATTACCGGTTCGGAGACAATCCGGGCTTTTATATGAGCAAAAGTAAAATCTTCAAATGCGATATTGCGAATATCATTTGAAACAGGTTTGTTATATGCTTTCAGTCTGATTCCGCCAAGACAGGCAAAACACAAAAAGACAGCGACAAAAATAAGATTTACAAAGACTTTTTTAGAGAATTGCTGAGCCAGATATAAAATTGTGCACAGAATTAAAACGGCAAGCCAGATTAGCGGTGGTAAATCAAAATAGTATTGCAAAACAAGGCCGATGATTAAACCGACGGCAGGCAAAACAGCAGGACAAGTCAGTAATGTTTGTTTTAAAAGTGATTGAGGTGCCAGAAGCTGTTTTTGAAATTCCTCTATTTTCTGCTGTATTTCGTCCATGAAACCAACGAACTAACCGGACATTATTTTGTAATTCTTTCCATGCCGTTCATATAAGGCTGCAAGACCTTCGGTATATTTACGGAGCCGTCTTTGTTCTGGTTAAGTTCCAGAATCGGTATCAAAATCCTCGGCGAAGCAATCACAGTATTATTCAGCGTGTGGCAGAAAAGATTCTTTTTTGTTTTACTGTCTTTGTAGCGAAGATTCAGTCTTCTTGCCTGGAAATCATAAAATTTGCTTGCGCTGTGCGTCTCGCCGAAGCCTTTCCTCGACGGCATCCAAGCCTCGATGTCATATTTTTTCGCCTGGCCTCTGCCGAGGTCGCCTGTGCAGACCTTTACGACACGATACGGTATGCCAATCGCCTGCATAACGCTTTCGGCGTTTGCGCGGATTTCCTCGTGAAATTTCGCACTTTGTTCGGCATCATTTTCACAGATAACGACCTGCTCGACCTTGTCGAACTGATGGATTCGGTAAAGACCATAGGTATCCTTGCCTGCAGCGCCGGCCTCTCTGCGGTAACAGGTGCTTAAACCCGCAAATTTCCGGGGCAGAATTTCCTGCGGAAGAATCTCATTCGTAAAATATGCTGTCAGAGGCACTTCTGCTGTGCCGGCAAGATTCAGTTCGTCGCGCTCCATACGGTAAGTCTGCTCTTCGCTGCCGGGATAATAACCGGTGCCTGCCATAACTTCATTGCGCATCAGCATCGGCACTGAAAAAGGCACATAGCCTTTTTGAATCATAAAATCCATCGCAAAGCGAAGAATCGCCCAGTGGAGCATCGCACCGGCGCCTTTCAGGAAATAATTTCTTGTGCCGGCGAGCCTGACGGCCCTTTCGATGTCGATTATGTCAAGTGCCAGGCCGAGCTGGACGTGGTCTTTCGGCTCGAAATCAAATTTGCGAATTTCACCCCAGCGGGCAATCTCGACGTTTTCCGTATCGTCCTTGCCGAACGGGACATCTTCATCAGCGGGCTGCGGAACCTGGAGCATCAATTCATCAAACTCCGGCTGAGGATTTTTAATCTGCTCGCCAATCGCAGCTTCTTCATTTTTTAATTCGCCGAGCTTATTGAGGATTTTTCGTTTTTCATCGCCTGATAGTTTCGGAATAGATTTACCAAGCGAATTTTTTTCAGTTATTATCTCCTGCAGGCGGGTTTTTGTCTTGCGCAGCTGAGAGTCAAGTTCGATAAGCCGGTCAATATCGACATAAAAAATTTTCGCCTTGCAGGCGTTTTTAAACGACTCGGGATTTTCGCGAATTTGTTTTATGTCTATCATTGATTATATCTTTTTATTATTACAACATTATTTTGGCCGCCGAAACCGAAGGATTCCTTTAATACGATATCGACCTGCGCCTTTCGGGGCTTGTTCGGCACATAATCCAAATCGAGATTCGGGTCAGGGTCGTTTAGGTTTATTGTCGGCGGCAGTATATTATCACGAATCGCGAGTATGCAGGTAATCAATTCTGCCGCACCGGCTGCGCCTATCAGATGCCCCATCATACTTTTAACGCTGCTTGCGGGAGTGTTTTTCGCTTCTTCCTTAAAGACCTTCTTTAAAGCAAGAGTCTCAATCGAGTCATTTTCAGCGGTGCTTGTGCCGTGTGTGCTTACATAATCGATATCTTTATAAGATATTTTTGCGTCTTTCAGGGCCGCTTCCATAGCCTGCACAGCGCCGCGGGCTTCTTCGTGCATATCAGTTACGCGAAACGCGTCGTTGCTGCTGCCGTAGCCGATGATTTCAGCGAGAATTTCGACGCCGCGTTTCTTTGCCGATTCGAGTGTTTCAAGAATAACAATTGCCGCTCCTTCGCCGATAACAAAGCCGTCTCTGCTTGCGGTAAACGGCCGCGATGCCGTCTGCGGGCTGTCGTTTCTTGTCGAAAGGGCGGTAAGGCGATTAAAACCGGTGATGCCCAGCGGATGTATCATACAATGAGCGCCGCCGGCTATCATTACATCAGCCCGGCCGGACTGCAGTATTTTGTATGCTTCGCCGATGGCCTGTGTGCTTGCGGCGCAGGCTGTAAGGCAGCTTCTTACCGCCCCGCGGGCGCCGGCAAACATCGCGATGTGCGCTGCGGGCATATTCGGCTCCTGCTCAAGCTCGCGGTTCGGCTGCATTTTGCCAAAGGCGGCAGCGGCCCATTTCTTCCAGTCCATCTGCGAGTCGCCTTCGTTCCAGCCCTGGACAATCGCATTAAAGAAATTCTCATTATCGACAGAGCCTTCGCCTGCACCGAGATATATGCCCATCCTTCTGCGGTTGATGCCGTCGCTCGGATTTTCAGTTTCAACGTTTATTTTTGCCTGTTTACAGGCCTCGGCAGTTGCCCCTATCGCAAAGCCGCTGTGGCGGTTGCTGTGTTTGTGCAGCTGGGGATTTTTCGTATGTTTTGTGATGTCATAATTTTTGACTTCAGCGCAGAATTTTGTCGGATATCCGGAAGCGTCAAAAATTGTGGTTATACCTATACCGTTGCGGCAATTGAGAATGTTGTCCCACATTGTTTTGACATCGTTGCCGAGCGGGCAAACGATTCCCATACCGGTTATTACAATACGATTTTTGGTTTTTTCACTCATATTTTTTCAATACTATTGCTGCTGTTTGGCCGCCGTAGGTATAACTGCAGCAAAGGACGTAATTAATATCTTTTTTAATTTGCTCTTTGGCAATATTTAATTTGCAGTCTTTATTTTTCCTTTCGCAGTTTTTGGCCGCGGGAATAATTCCTTCTTTTATCACGCAGCAGGCAGCGACAACATCGACAGCTCCTGCCGCGGCGCCGGTATTGCTTATCATGCTTTTTGTCGGAAACACAGGTATCGAACCGGCGGCACTGCCGAGAGCTTTTTCAATTCCTCTTGCTTCCGCGATATCGTCTGATGCTACTCCTGTGCCGTGCGGAACAATCAAATCAAGCTGGTCAGGTTTTATCTTTGCGTCGTCGAGAGCCATTTCGATTGCGTATTGAACACCTCTGCCGTCCGGCTCAAGAGATTCATATTTGGAATTTATGCCGCAGCTTTGGCCGAAGCCCGCAATTTGAGCATAAAATTTTGCGCCGCGTTTTTTTGCATTTTCAGGATTTTCCATTATAACGCAGGCAGCGGCTTCGCCGAAGACCGAGCCTTTCGCGTCGGCGTCGAACGGCCGGCAGGCAGCCTTGGGATTATCGTTGTAATCCGCCGCTGCTCTTTTGAGCAGGCATTGTCTGAGATGGACGATTGGGTTGACCTTTGCTTCTCCGCCGCCGCCAATCGCAATATCGGCATCTCCGCGGGCGATTATCTGGGCGGCTTCGCCGATGGCCAGATGACCGGCCGCTTCGGCGCAGGTTATCGAATTGCTCGGCCCCTGGATATCGTGGATTATGCCGACGTGACAGGCGAGCATATTCGGCAGATACTTGAGCAGCCAAAGCGGCGTAAGCTGCTCTATGCCCTGCGAGCCCCATTTTTTTATATCAAACTTTCCGTCAGTAATACTTTTCGCGACGGCGGGGGCAAGCTCGACGAGGTCGCAGCTTATCAAACCGGCGCCGAGAATTATTGCTGTCCTTTCAGGATTTATGGAGACATCCTGTTCTTCCGATGCTTTGGTTTTGTGTCCTGCATCTTTGAACGCTTCATTCGCGGCGATGACGGCAAGCTCTATATCGCGCGACATCAGTTTGGTTGTCTTGCGCATTGATTTAGGAACATAGTTGCGGATGTTGTATTCCGGCACCTGGCCTGCAATCTGGCAGGTGAAACCCGAAGGGTCAAAAGCGGTGATTCTGTCGATTCCGCATCTGCCCTGACAGAGACCTGACCATAAGTCTTTATAGCTTAACCCCAGAGGGGTGACAGCCCCCAGACCTGTTATTACCGGCATTTGTGCGGTCATTTGGAAGACTCCGGAGCCGGTGCAGGTATGCCCGAGGCTCTCAGCACAATGCCGACCAAATCGGTAAATACGAAATTTTCCTTTGGAAATTTTTTGCCCGCAAGGTTCTGGTCGATATGGCTGAACATCAAATCAATTTCAGCGATTGTTTCGCTCGCCGCGGCGGAGCTTGTCGCAGCCGGGTCGTTTCGCGTGATTTTGCCTGTCGTCGAGGCGGCTTCATCAGTGATTGATTCGATTTTGGCGTGTATCTTGATTGTATCGCCGGGCCGGACGTAATTAAAAAAAACAGCCTTGTTGATTTTTGCGAGAATCACCTTTTCCTTATAATTTCTGGCCTGTCCCACAAGAATTCCTGCGGTCTGGGCCATTGCCTCAATCATCAGACATTCCGGCATAATCGGAAACCCGGGAAAATTGTCGTGCAGATGCTCCTCGGCCATAGTGATATTTTTTATGGCGACGGCGTTTGAGCCGCTGTTGAATTCGATAAATTTATCAATCCATATCCAACGCATTGGAAAGTCCGAACCCTGCCGCCGTTACGGCAGGACTAACCGGCAGAGTTGATTTTTGAATCAACGTAGTTAACCAGAACATCGACAGTAAACAAATCGCCGATTTTATTGACGTTTGGGTCGTTGGCAAATTCAGAAAAGTCGGTGTGCGGCATACGTTTTTTGAGCTCTTCCAAACCCTTTGCCGTAAGTTTGCCGTTGCTGACGTACTCTTTATTGCTTAAAACATTTTCAGCGGGAAAGAGTTCTTCGCGTGGGATTTTTATTCCGAAAGCTTTTTCCAGGCGAAAGACTATATCGAGAAAATCGATGCTTTCAGCGCCGAGGTCGGCCATCAGAGTTGCATCCGGTCCAACCTCGTCTTCATCGACCCCGAGAGCATCGATAAGCACACCCTGAACTTCCTGTAAAATCTGGTCCCGCGTCATAGCCATAAATTAGACCTCCAGTAAGTAAGAAAAAACTACAAATTTAAGAGCTTCCATCGCTCTTTTAATTTTTCAATAATATAGGCATCTTCGGCGGCGAATTTCGAGTCCTTCTCGGCAAGATTAAAGTGCCTCAGGCTGAATCTCGCTTCGACAATAGGCTCCGAACCACAGGTGCCTGTTCCCAAAAACGAACTTATGCTTTCTTCTATTGTCTTTGCCGTCACGGTGTATTGAATGTTCATACCGGGTGTGGCAAAGCTTTTGTATTTTACATTTTTTGCCTGTGCAAGCAACACCATACTATGTGCAAAATTTTCTGTTTGGCGCACCAGCCAGCACGCCGATTCTACAAGACCTTGCAGCAGAAAAACGCCCGGCAGAACCGGAAAAGTCGGAAAATGGTCCGCCAGATATTCTTCAGAAAGAGATACATTCTTGACAGTTTGTATCTCTTTCCCAGGCACTATCTTGACTATTTTATCAATCAGTATAAATCTCATAATGGCCGGTATTGTAGTAATATAATTTGTGTTTTCCAGCTTTTTTTCAATAATCTGCCGGAAAGATTTTGGAGTAAAATAGTTGTGATTAGACTGAAAGTTAAAACCATTTTTTGTGCCGTCCCATTAGTCTTTTATTAACAAACAAACAGGCGAAATCCGAAGTAAATATAATAAGATACGTATATTATCTTTTCTTCGTTTTTTAGGAGAATATGATGATTATCGGTTATTTAAGGTGTCGCACAAAGTTGTTGACAACGCAGGGTGATTTTGTTATAATAGGTAAAAATAGGGGGTTTAAAAGAATGAACACTCATAAAATATCCGCGATATTAGTCTTATTATTGGCTTTTTCCATACTGCCTGCATCGGCACTGGCTAAATACGCAGGTGGTTTAGGCACCGCCGAAAACCCGTACCGAATCGCCACGGCTGCAAATCTGTTGACCCTGGCGGCAAATACAGACGACTACGACAAATATTTCGTCCTCACGGCTGACATTGACCTCAAACCGAATCTGCCCGGCAGAAGGCTCTTTACCACTGCCGTCATTGCGCCCGATACCGACAACTCAAACGATTCTTTCGACGGCATTCCCTTTACCGGTGTCTTCGATGGCGCAGGCCATAAAATCATTAACCTGACTATAGATGCTAACGGAGCTGAAAACGATTTTTTAGGTCTGTTCGGTAACTCCATCGGCGAGATAAAAAACCTCACTCTCGAAAATCTTTCTATCAGCGGCGGAGATAATTCATTATTCGTCGGCGGCCTGGTGGGCGAAAACGACGCAAGCATCAGCAATTGCTCTTCGACAGGCACTATCGCTGCCGGAGATAATTCATACTACCTCGGCGGGCTGATAGGGAATAACGTCGGCGATGTCAACGGTTGCTCTTCGGCAGGCACCGTCACCGACGGAAGTAATGCATACGGGCTTGGCGGGCTGGTGGGAGAAAACGATGGAACCATCAGCAGGTGCTATTCGACAGTTGCTGTTACCGGCGGAGATACTTCAACCGAAATCGGTGGACTGGTAGGAGAAAACGTAGGCTCTCTCGACGGTACTATCATTAATTCCTATTCAACAGGCGCTGTTACCGGCGGAAGCGATTCATCGTATCTCGGCGGTTCTGTGGGGTATAACGGCTTTGGCGCTGTCACCAATTGCTATTCATCAGGTGATGTTAATAGTGGAGCCGGCTCAACATTTCTCGGCGGGCTGATGGGAGATAACGGCTTAGGCACTGTCGGCGGCTGCTATTTTCTTGACACAAGTGGGCCGGACAATAGTATCGGAGACCCCTTGACGGATGAGGAAATGAAACAGGAGGCCAACTTCGTCGGCTGGGATTTCGTCGGCGAGACGGTAAATGGCACTGAAGATATCTGGTGGATAAATGAAGGCGATGGTTACCCCACACTCGTCGCCCGGCTTGAGATTACCAAATGCACTGTTACCGCAGGCGCCACAAACAGCGACAGGATTTCTTTTTCAGGCCTGATGAACGCCGCAGCCGGTAACTTCAGCGACATTAATGATATCTTTGTTTTTATTGACTCGAATGATATAAATACTCCCTGCGACCAGAACTTCCCCGTAACCTCCAAAACCTTTAAGAATGGCAAATACAATTATTCCGGCACCGTCGACCGCGTAAGAAAATCTTTCACTTATGATGTCAAAACCCGTAAATTCGCCTTTTCAGCAGGTAACGTTGACCTCTCAGGCCTTGATTGCCCGGTAAATATCGCGATTGAAATCGGGAATTTCTTCGCAACGGCCCGGATTGACGAGACAATAGTCAATGGCCCGAAGGTCCCGATACCAATCCTGCTGATGATGGGAATAAAGAACACCCTGAGAGTCGATAAGTTACTGGCTAAATACAGCGGTGCCCCCAACAGCGACCAGTTATCAGTCAAAGGCGCATTCGCCGTTCAAAATATAGACCCGAAAATGATAAACTGGATTGGCGATGACCTTGTCATTACCTTAGGCGCACAGACTTTCACCATACCTAATGTAAGTCTCATCGCAGGCTGGGGAAAATTCACCTTCTCAAAAGTCCCGGTAACCGAAGGCGATGCTATTATCACCGGCGAGTTTAACTTCAATACTCGCTCTTTCATACTGACACTAAAGAGTGCCGAAATTGAAGCCAACCCCGGCGACACCGTTGATTTCGGCGTATCATTCGCCGGCTTTGACAAGACAGTATCAATTGTCTTGCCGCCTTAATGATTACCCCTGCCGCTCCCGGCGGTTTCTCTAATCCAAAATCGGCAATCCCTGCCCTGTGAGATACCGCTTCGATTATCTCTCTGGGGTAAAATCTAAAATTGACATGCTTCGGCGGATTTACTTCGTCATTCAATATTCGAGATTCATCCCCTGTTCTCCTGTCTCTCCGCGTAGACCAAAGAGTCATGCTAAATTTATGTTCAAAACACAATCTTGCAGACAAGGAAAATTGGGTTTGGTTTAATAAATAACTGGTCAAAATGAGTAAAGTACTCTCATAGCAACTGGTACAACAATAACTGATGGCACGAGAAATAATTTCAAGGAGTTTATCATGGGCACCAAAAATCATACGAGCCATTTGGGAAAAATCTCTCTTTGTATAGCTGCGGGAGGCTTTGTTATTTTAGCGCTACTTTTATATTTCAAGGTTGTCGAAGGTCGGGCGGCAATAGTTCTAACTATTTTAACTGCTGGCTTTGAGGCGGGAACTGCCGGAGCATTGGCGGACTGGTTTGCAGTCAGAGCACTTTTCCGAGAAATTCCAATACCAATCATGCGAAAGCATACCAACATCATTGTAAAAAATCGTAAGCGAATCACCGATGGTATTGTCGATATGGTAGTAAACTCTTGGCTTTCTATAGAGAGTCTCGAAAAACGCTTAGCGGATTTTTCCGTCTCGGAAGAAATAATCAGCCATCTTGAAAAACCTGGAGGCAGGGAGAGCGGTACCACTTTCATACGAGAGGTTTTATTGTTTTTTGCTCCAGAACTGGACAGTTCGAAACTTGTCGAATTTTTGGAGGAAGTTATTAAGGGTCAAATAAAAGCTCCCAAGTTAGTAAGCAATATAGGAGAACATGTTCAGAAATATATTCAGCGCGGCGAGTATCAACCTCTGTTACGCAACCTATTGGAGTCTGTAGAAAAATCCATTGCAGACCCAAGGTTTACCTCCTTCATCAGTAAAGAGTTGGAAAAACTATTCCAAATGTATGGCAAAAAGGGTGTTGTGAAAAAGTTTGGAATATGGATCGGGGAGAAGGTTCATTTTATTGATTATGATAAACTTACGGAAGTACTTGTTAGGTATGCACAGAGAATAATCAAGGATGCCAAAGAAAATCCTACTAGTACACTGCGATTAAGAGTCGAGAAGGAAATTAAGGATTTTGGAAATGGTCTTGCCAGCAATGACCCCAAATATAACGAGTTCATGAAAACATTAATTGAAAACGCCGATTTAAAAGAGTTTATTCTTCAGACGCTACAGCGATTCAAAGGCACCGTTCTTGAACAGCTAAAAAACAATGATACCGCCCTTATGAAGATCGTCGCAGGTTATTTAGATAAGGCTATGGTAACTTTTCGTTCTGATGAAAAAGTAAAAATCCGGCAGGAGGTAGATATATGGATCAGGGAAAAGCTTAGAGCCTTTATTGAAAAAAAATATTGTAGTATTGGCGACATAGTACGAGAGAATATTGAAAAATTAAATGACAATGCACTAGTCAACCAAATAGAAAGTAAAGTAGGTGACGAGTTGCAGTACATACGCTTAAACGGAGCGATTATAGGTGGCTTGGCCGGATTGCTTTTCGGTTTAATAAGAACCTTTGCATTGTCATAGGGATTATATTGCCAAAATGAATAATAGGAATAATAGGGGATGTGGGGCTTTTGAAAAAGTCCACGCTATTAAACTATTTTTAATTTTCTTCTTCTGCCATCTTTCACTGCATACAAAATTCTATCTATTTTTCTTTTCAAACTCAACTATATCCCCACATCAATTTTTTCAGGGTGTTAATTTGTTCACAGATTGGGCACTGCTTTTTGCCGACGATTTTGAACAGATGCAGATGCTGGCCAAATTGGTGTGGGGGCGAATCCGTGTCGTCAGTGCAATCCGCGGTTATAAACTGTAACTTTAAGGCGTAACCGTGTTTTGTTTCAGCAAGGCCGACAACGTAATTGCTTTAAGGCAAAGTCGCGTAGCGGCAGAAATTCAAAGATGCAAATCCGGCTGAAGTTCACTTCAAGCAAGGATTCAGCTTTGAATTTAATGGTGTTTACAAAAACACCGCCTTAAAGCAAATATACCGTGTAAATCTGTGTTAATCAGTGTCTAAAAAAAATTCTCTGTGTCCTCTGTGAGCGGCGCCTGCTCCGTGGGATGCCGTTGCTATCCCATCGGGGTGGCTTAAAATATACTTTTTATATCCTCTGTGGCTACTTCGCAAAAATCGCGCATGTTTTGCTTTTGCATACTCCGAAAAAAAGGGAAATTCATAGCAAAAAAATCAAAAAAAATCAAAATCTGTGGAAAATATTCAAAAATAATCAAAAATTTTAAAAAATCCTACAAACCCTTGTCAGTATTATTGTTATAGCAGATTTTTCGCATCCTTACAATTTTCTAAAAATTTACATAACCTCTTTTTATAAAATTGGTTATAACAATTTTCCCTCATTTTCTTCACGTTCTCTTTTTCGCGGCGAAAAATACCCAAAAAACGCTCGTAAGTCCTTATTTTTTCACCTTGTGAAACCCCCTAGTTTTGCTTTCACCTTGAAAGCATAGGGGGACGTTTTCCGCCATAACTCCTTATTTTTTTCATTTTGTAAACCCCCTAATCTTGCTTTCACCTGAAAGCATAGGGGGTGTGATTTATCTAATATTTATTGCAAAATCAGTTATTGGGGTTATATTTTGTGTTATGAATGTTCGAAGTGCCACGGTTAGGGATGTTGACGCAATTTATTTGCTGATAAGTCATTACGCCCAGTTTGACAAGATGTTATTCAGGTCGAAGGCTTATCTTTTTGATAATTTGCAGATGTTTAGTGTGGTAGAAGTTGACGGAAGGGTTGTCGGCTGTTGTGCCTTAGCTGTTATCTGGTCTGATCTTGCGGAGATAAAGTCTCTTGCCGTTGCGGAGGATTTTCAGCGAAAAGGAATCGGCAGGGAATTGGTTGAAAGGGCTGTTGAGCAGGCCGTAACTCTTGGTGTTGAAAAGGTTTTCGCCTTGACGCTCGAGCCGGTATTTTTCGAGAAGCAGGGTTTTGAGGTTGTAGATAAAAAAGAATTGCCTATGAAGGTCTGGAGCGATTGTGCCCGCTGTCCAAAGCAGGAAAACTGTGACGAAACCGCGGTAGAAAAACTGCTGTAAAAAAGGTTCCTGACACCTTTTTTTACCTACCCGACTTGTCTTCTTTCGAAGAGGGCGATTGCAATCAGGATAAAGGCGGTGGTGTAAGCCAAACCATAGATGGTGCAGGATGTTATGTAACTGAAGGCTATTCTGTTGGTTTGTTCGTAAATGGCATCGCTAATCCAGAATACCTGGAGGCTGGGCACGAGGATTTTGCCGATTTTTGCCCACAGGTGAGTTTCAGCGAATCTGCCAAACACATAATCGCTTATAAGGCCGAGGAGAAACAGGCCTATACATAAGCTGAGGGTCACAAGGACATTAAAGCGTGCCGAGAACATCAGGGCTGCCGCGGTTAAGATAAAAAGGGCAATCAGAAGTAGTATTGAGCCGTAGATATCGACTGAATTAATCCCGTTTCCGGCAAGGTTAAATTTCCAGTTCCGGTCGATAAAGAAAATAAATACGATAGCCATTGTCGCAAAAGCCGAAATCAGGACTATTGCAGTTGAAGTGAATTTCCAGTCGTAAGAGTAGTTCAGGAAAGCAGTTATGGCAAGTGGAAGGCATATAGTGATAGCGGCAGATATGATAACGGTCATATCATGGGTATCTGCGGCTGTCGATAGGACGCCGTGGCGTATTGTCATAACCATAGCGATAGTAAAGATATAATGGGCCAGGATAACGGCAGCAATTACGCCTATGAATTTTCCGAGGATGAAGATATATCGCGGAATTGGTTTGGAAAGGGTGGTCAGGATGGTTTTTGTTTCAATTTCCTCTGTAATTGCAGCCGAGGCGGAAAAGGTCGCTATGAACAAACCGGCAATAAAAAGCGTAGATAACCCTAATTCTCTCAAGAACTTGTTGTCATCTTCCATGGTATACATAGTCACCGACGGACTGACAAAGAACAGGAACACAGCGGCGGCAACAATAACCGCATAAACCGGCTGTCGGATTGTTTCAATGAAAGTATTTTTCGCTATTGAAAACAGTTTATAGAACATTTTTTTGCGATAAAAGTTTTGCTATACAGAACTTGCCAATTATATTAACTTCTTTTATACTTGCAGTAAAGCAACTTTTCTGTATACTCCGGATGCGGGCGGAGGTTCGTAATGCAAGGGCTTTTTAAGGTTTCTGTAAGACAACATAAAATAGGAATATCGGGAAACAATAAATGCAAACAGAGGTCAAAAAGGCAGGGATTGTAAGCCTTGCGGCACTTATTTTAAGCGTAATATTTTTTCTCGGCAGTTTCATCTTAAGCAAGGTAACGGGGGTCTTTGCGGTCTATGCGATTAGCTGGCAGATACTTGCCGGGGCGGTAATATGGGCCGTTCTTGCGATTCAGTTTTATCAAATGGCGCTCGCCCAGCAGGAAAAACTCGATATGGCCCAGCTTGGACGCAGCAGCGGCGATACGATATTTGAGGCGCAAAAAAGTCATAGCGAGCTTTTCACAGTAGCACAAAACAGGTTAAAAACCTTTGAAAAGTGGATTCTGCCTGTTTTTTCTGTTTTTATAGCCGCATACGAGCTGACGATAGGTGCGGTGTTTATAAGGTATCTTCTGCAGCGCCAGGAGGTCAGCGAGCCGAGCCATTTGCTTCTCGGTGCAGTGCTGACCGTCTCTATTGCTTTTGTAAGTTTTCTGTTTTCTCTGTTTGCCACGGGGATGTCGAATCAGCCGCAGTGGCGGCCTTTGCGGGCCGGAGGAAGCTGTTTACTTGCCACCGCAATTTTGTCGTTTGCCGCGGCCTGCGGAATGGCTTTTGCCCAATTCAAGGTTCTGGTACTTTTGACGGTTCTTGACTGGGTTGTGCCTGTAGTAATCGGCGTTCTCGGACTCGAAACCGCTCTTAATTTTGTGTTTGATATATACCGGCCGAGACTGGAAGGACAATACAGCAGCAGCGCTTTTGACAGCAAGCTGCTGGCGATAATAGCGTCGCCGGGGAATATTTTACAGACTGCCGCAAGCGCTATCGACTATCAGTTCGGCTTTAAGGTGTCGCAGACATGGTTTTACAGGATAATGGAGCAGGCGGTAGTGCCGTTGATAATTGTCTCGGCGGTGATACTTTATCTTTTGAGCGGTGTTGTAATTATCGGGCCGGGGTCGGAAGCGATAATTGAGCATTTCGGCTCGGCGTTTGATTCGCAGGGCAATGTCCGGCTCATCGGGCCGGGACTTACATTCAAGCTGCCGTGGCCTTTCGAGAGGGTAAGCGAATTTCCGACAAAGGAAATTCAGGAGATACATATAGGTTATGTGCCAGAGGACAACCCTGATAAACAAAAATCCGCCCTGCTGTGGGGCAAAGAACATTACAAAGCGGAATACAATCTTTTAGTTGCCACTGAGAGCATCAATTCGCAGGAAAAAGGTGCGGTGCCCGTAAGTATTATAAGAGCGGCCATTCCCGTTCAGTATCGTGTGGTGGATTTATACAAATATCTTTATGGACACGCTGACAGCCGCAAGATTCTTGAGGTTTTATGTTATCGCGAAGTAATAAAATTTGCCGCAGGAGCCAGGATTGAGCCTGAATCCGAGAGCGGAGGCGAGGAAGGAAGTCTGCTGGGAGCAGGCAGGGCAAAGGCCGCCGCGGAGCTTGTCGGGACAATCCAGAACGAGGCCGACCGGATGGGCCTTGGAGTTGAAATAGTCTTCATGGGTCTGCAGGGTTTCCATCCTCCGCCCGAGGTTTCGCAGGATTTTCAGGCGGTCGTAGGCGCTGTTCAGAAAAAACAGGCCGCTATTCTTGAAGCTATTGCCCAGCGCGACAAACTCTTTACCACCAATGTCGGCTCCGTCAAACAGGCCGAGACCCTTTATGAACTTGCAGAAAAATTTATGAAAGAAAAACAGACCACCGGCAAGAAACAGCAGCAGCAGACAGATAGAGTCAGGATAGAGCTTGACAACGCCTTTTCCGGCGCCAGCGGCGAATTATTCGCCAAACTTCGCCAGGCGAAGAGCTACTCTTATGCAAAAGCCACACTTGCCAGAGCCACCGGCAGACGGTTCGGCCAGCAGCTTGAGGCTTACCGGGCTTCGAAGCAGATTTATAAACATGAATTGAGAATGAAGATGCTGGAGGAGGCCCTCGAAAAGATTCGCAAGTATATTGTTGTAGCCGAGGGTGACAAGCAGGTAACGATAATAGACCTTCAGGAAAAGCTTGTGCCGAGCCTGTATGATATCGGGCCGGTAAAAGAACAATAGAAAATAAAATGTAGAATTTAAGGATAATGCGAAATGAAAAATATAGCGGTTGTAATTCTTGTTGTTTTGATTGTTGCCGTTATGCTGCTTTATTTTGTCTCGTTTCAGGTTCGTCAGACGCAAGTAGCGCTGGTTTTGACGTTTGGCCGGCCTACACGCCAGATTACAGAGCCGGGCTGGAACTGGAAATGGCCCGCACCGATTCAAACGCTGGTTCCGTTTGATTCAAGGCCAACGCTTCTTGAGGGCGTCGAAGAGGAAACAACAACAAAAGGCGGCGAGCCGATAATCGTGCAGAGCTACCTTATCTGGCGAATAGCCGAACCTAAAAAGTTCCGCGAAGCGGTACGAGACCCCGAGGGGGCTGAAAAGCTTCTCAGAAGCAGGCTTCGGGACGCTCAGAACAAAATCATCGGCGGACATTATTTCAGTGAGTTTGTTAATACCGACCGTTCGCAGATAAAGTTCGGCGAGATTGAAAATGAAATGGTTTCGGTCATAGGCGAGCCTGTGAAAGAAGCGTACGGCATAAAGGTCGAATCCGTCGGTATAAAGATGCTCAAGGTGAGCGAGAAGGTTACCGAGGACGTCTTTGCGAGAATGAGGGCCGACAGGAAGCGCAAAACCGAGGCGACTTTAGCCCAGGGCAATGCTGAGGCGATGCGGATTAAGAGCGATGCGGACTCGAAGGTTATCGAGCTTTTGGCGGCAGCGGATGCGAGGGCAAAAGCAATACGCGGCAGCGGCGATGCCGAGGCCGCTCAGTATTACAAGATGCTGGAGGCCGACCCCGAATTCGCGATGTTCCTTCGTGAGATTGAAACGCTGAAAAAGACACTCAAGGAACGCACGACGGTGGTTCTGCCTGCCGATGCGGAGCCGTTTAAGCTTCTCAAGCAGATGCCGCAGATTGAGCCTAAACAGTAATAATCGGGAATAATTATGAGCGCGATTCATAATCATAATCAAAACGAAATAAGTTCACGGGCTGAAATCGGGGCGGGCGAACTCGATGCGGGCAGCAGGAGCCTTGCCGATGCCCTGCGAATCAGTTTCGTAGTTCTGAAGATTGTAATGGTTGTGCTTGTGGTGCTGTTTTTCAGTTCAGGTGTTTTTACAGTCGGTCCTGATGAACAGGCGATGGTTTTAAAGTTCGGACAAATACGCGGCGATACCGCCGAGAAAAGGATACTTGGGCCGGGTCTGCACTGGGCAGTGCCTTATCCGATTGAGGAAGTGATAAAATTTCCGGGCAAAAATACCGTCCAGCGGGTGGCTGTTGATACCTTCTGGTACAATGAGGCGAAAAAAGACACTTCCCGGTCACTTGACCCTGTCATAGATGGCTATTGTATTACGAGGAATGATACCATAGCGGATTTGAAAGGGGGCAGCGATTATAACATAATACATTCAAAATGGCTTTTGACTTATAAGATTTCCGACTGTGAGTTGTTTTTCAAAAATGTTTATGTAAAGTCCGCATCTGCCGGTCAGAATTATATCGATGTGATACCGCAGAGTGTCGAACCTTTTTTAAAGGCCTTTGCATGTGATGCAATTGTTGCCACGATGGTTCAGTTCAGCATTGACGAGGCGATAAAAAGCGACGCACAGATAAGCCGAGCGGCCCAGAAACTTCTGCAGGAAAAACTTGACCAGATAGAAAGCGGCATGGAAATTGATTCGATGCAGATTACACAGATTACCTGGCCTCGACAGGTGGAAGATGCCTTCGTTGCCTCGATAAAAGCGAGCAATGATGCAGACAAGTCCGTCCGCGAAGCAAAGGGTTATGCCGAGAGCAAAATCAATGAAGCCGGCGGCATCGAAATAATCAACGCACTAACCGACCCGAATATAACAGAACAGCAGCTGGATGATTTGCTGATAAATGCCTCCGGACAGGTTCGCCAGACAATATCAGAAGCAAAGGCTTACCGGACACAGGTGGTTGAATCCGCAAAGGCAAGCGCCGATTATCTTGCAAAACTTCTGCCTGAATACCGTAAGAGACCTAAACTTGTGCTCGAAAGGATTTATCAGGAGGCGATGGAAGAAATTCTGAGCAATACTCAGGAGACTATAATAGTACAACCCAGTTCAGGCGTGAAGAGTACGGAGTTCAGGGTTATGGTAAACAGAGACCCGATGCTGGGAAAAGAAAAGAAACAGGAAAAGAAAGAATAATTAAAATATGGCACATAGAGCATTGAATTTGACGGCACACGAAATTGACGTAGAAAAGACGCATCGCAGGCAGGTGACGGTCGGTTTGGCGCTGGCGGGCACGCTTCTCGGTGGAACGCTTCTTTTAAATAGTTTGATTTCGCCGATTTTTTACGGCAGGGGTGCGGGAGTCAGCCAGATACTTGCGATGCTGGCTGCAATACTTTTGGGATTGCCCGTTGTTATTCATTCCATAAAAGCCGTTGTGCAGGGCGATATGCATATGGATGAGCTGGTTGCCCTGGCGATAATCGCCGCCTTTGCTACCGGCAATTATATTGCGGCCAGCATTGTGGCGTTTTTTCTGCTGCTCAGCGAGCTTGTCGAGACAAGAACGGCACTCGGTGCGAGGGCTTCTATTGAGGCGCTGATAAAACTTACTCCAACCAAGGCTTGTCTCATCGAGAGCGGCAGCGAGGAAAAGGAAATCGATGTCGGCCGCTTAAACAGGGGCGACATAATTCGCGTAAGGCCCGGCGATAATATTGCAGCCGACGGCGAAGTTATAAAAGGTTTGAGTTCCGTAAACGAGGCGACAATAACGGGTGAGTCTCTTCCTGTTGACAAGATACCCGGAACGCTGGTTTTTGCCGGCACCAATAACCTTACAGGTGTTCTCGATATTAAGGTAACCCGCATCGGCGAGGATACCACGCTGGGCAAAGTTCAGTCCCTTATCCTGCAGGCCGAACATACCAAAATACCGATAATGCGGATTATCGACAGCTATGTGAAGTGGTACATACCGACGATATTGATGATTTCTGCGATAATATGGTTTTTTACGCTGGATATAAACCGTGCGATAGGTGCGATTGTAGTTTCCTGTCCCTGTGCGCTGATACTTGCCACGCCGACGGCGATGGTCGCGGCATTGTCGGCTTCTGCAAGGCTCGGCATTCTGATAAAAAAGGTGGCCGACCTTGAGCTTGCCGGCAGAATAACTGCGATGGTATTTGACAAGACCGGCACTCTCACCACCGGCCAGCTTTATGTAACCAAACTTACACCTGCCGAAGGTGTCGAACCGGCAGAGCTTTTAAAATTTGCAGCCTCGGCAGAGCAGATGAGCAAACACCCGGCCGCACGGGCACTGCAGATAATTGCGAAAGAAGCCAATCTGGCACTGACAATAGCAGATAATTTTGCGGAGACGCCGGGCAAGGGCGTTTCGGCTGAAGTTGACGGCCTGAAGGTTTTAGTAGGCAGAGATACATTTTTGCATGAGCAGCGTATCGACACGTCGGTTGTTTCTGACCCTTCGCTGCACGAAGAGCAAGGGTTCAGCACGCTGTATGTTGCTCGCGGCTCGAAGTGTATCGGCTGGATAGGTTTGCAGGACAAGACCCGGCCGGAGGCCAGACAGGCGGTCGACCAGCTGCTTGGCGCGGGTATAAAACGTCTGACTATGCTCACCGGCGACAGGGAAGAAGTTGCCCACAGGGTTGCCGTCGAGCTTGGCTGCACGGATATGAAGGCCAAATGCCTGCCGCAGGATAAACTTGCGATAGTGGAACGGATGAAAAAAGACGGCCATATTGTAGCGGTGGTTGGCGATGGTATTAACGATGCGCCTGCGCTTGCGAGCGGCGACCTCGGAATAGCGATGGGAGCGGCCGGCAGCGATGTGGCCATAAATTCGGCTTCCATCGCGCTGATGAGCAGTGATTTGAGGAGACTGCCGTTTTTAATCAGCCTGTCGCGAAAAACAAGGGCTGTCATCAATCAAAACCTTCTCTTCGGCATTCTTTTTATAATTCTCGGAGTTTCAGCATCGGCGGTGGGCTGGCTGCCGTTGATTTACGCTGCCGTGCTGCACTTTACCGGTTCACTTGTTGTGATTTTCAACAGTGCAAGATTGGTGCGTTTCGGTGAAGAGCTTCAGCCGCACCGCCAGACGGAACAGTTGAGCAGGTAGGCAGGCCAGCGGGAGAAAGAATATTGAAAGACGGACAATTTGTAATAGAGACGTTTTCACTGACGAAGATTTTTAGCGACTGGTGGGGCCGCAGCAGGGTTGTTGCGGTTGAGGATTTGAATCTTAAAGTCAGGCGCAATGAAGTGTTCGGGCTTCTGGGCCCGAACGGTTCCGGTAAAACGACAGTTTTAAAAATGCTGCTCGGCCTCCTTCATCCGACAAGAGGCAAGGCGATGGTTCTCGGCGGTGACGGAAGAAATCCGAGGATAAGCGCTAAAATCGGTTTTCTGCCTGAAGAGTCGTATTTATACCCATATTTGAATGCCCGTGAAACGCTTGATTTTTACGGCAGATTATTCGGTTTGAATTCGGTCCTGCGAAGATCGCGAGTCGATGCACTGCTGGATATGGTCGGTCTTTCAGGTATGGCCAACCGGCCTGTGGGAACGTTTTCAAAAGGTATGGCGCGCAGAATCGGTCTTGCGCAGGCATTGATAAACGACCCTGAGCTTCTGATACTCGATGAGCCGACAAGCGGCCTCGACCCCATCGGCACAAAGCAGATAAAGGATTTAATAGTAGAGCTTGCAAAACGCGGCAAAACTGTGCTTCTGTGCAGTCATCTGCTTGCGGATGCCGAGGAAGTCTGCGACAGGATAGCGATACTTTACGGCGGACGTATACAGCGCCAGGGCAGCGTCGATGAGCTTCTCAAGCAGGCAAACAGAAGACAGATTACAACTGATATAATAGACAATGATGCGGTTGAAAAAATCAGGCAGATTATTGAAAAGCAGGGCAGCAGTTTTGAGATGACCGAGCCTATGCAGAGACTTGAGTCGTTCTTTATAGACATAGTCAGGCAGGCGCAGCGTGAAAAACGGCCGACAAGCGGAGTGGTGAACCAGATGGAGGCTACGGCGGCTGACATGGCCGCTGCCGTGTCGGATGTGCTTGACAGGCTTGTTGCCGCCAAAGTTGAGCCTGCCGAATCAGCGGAGCCGCAAAAAATTGTGGAATCGATAGAATTGAAGCCGGATGAAGATGTTTTAAGCCGGCTTACCATAGATAAGCAAAAAGATGTTAAACCGCCGAGTCAGGCGGACGAGAAGCGGCAGGAAGACATACAAAAACAGCAGGATGTCAGCAAAGAACTGCTTGATAAACTTGTAGACGACCGGCCGGGGGATAATAAGAATGGGTAGAATCTGGGCTGTTGCCAGAAATACTTTTGTCTCTTCGATGAGGATGAAGACGGCAATAGTGTTTATGCTGCTGCTGATTATACTTTTGCCGATATTGAGCCTGACGAGCACCGGTGACGGCACCGCTATGGGACGTGTTCAGAGCTTTATAAGTTACGGGCTCGGGCTGGTGGCATTTCTGCTTTCAATTCTTACTATTATAGTCTCCTGTTACACTTTAAGCAGTGATATAAAGCATAAGCAGATTTACACGGTTATTACGAAACCCATCAGACGTTTTGAACTGGTTACAGGTAAAGTTCTCGGCGTGGTGCTTCTTGATTTGCTGCTGCTGGCTGTGTTCTCATCGATAATTTATGTGCTTACTGTGCAGATGCCCCGTTTTATAAAAGCCGACCCGACCGAGCTTGCCCGGCTGAACAATGAGTTCTTTACTGCAAGAGCATCTCTTAAAATGAACATTGACGAACAAGCCGTAGAAAATCGTGTACGCCAGGCGTATGATGAGCTGAAGCGCGCCGGCCAGCTTAGCGAATCGCGCAGCAAAGAAGAAGTGCTTTCGGAATTGCGTGACGCCGAGAAGTTCAGCAGACATTCAGCAGAGCCCGGCGGGATGGTTTTATGGGAGTTTGAGGGTGTTAGGCCTTTCGATGCGAATGAGAGCATTTTTTTACGTTTCAAGTTCAGCGCATCTGCGACGCCGCCGGACAAGAATATTTACGGCGTCTGGTATGTAGGAGATTATCGGCAGATAAAATACGGCCAGACACGGATACAGACGCCGATTTATACTCTTCCTCGCAAGGATATAGTTGACTCGCTGCATGAGTTTGAAGTTCCTGCCGATGCGGTAGCCTCCGACGGCTATCTTGCCGTGGTTTTTTATAATGACCCGATGAACGAGACAACGGTGATATTTCCTGTTGAGAATGGTTTTGAGGTTCTTTACAAGGCGGGCGATTTCGCAGGCAATTTTTTCCGCGCGGTGCTGATTATATTTTCAAGGCTTGTATTTCTGGCTGCTCTCGGTGTTTCGTTGTCCTGCTGGCTCGGATTTCCAGTGGCGATTCTTTGCAGTTTCGCAGTGTTCTTCACCGGCGTTATTAACGGTTTTGCCGTGCAGTCTTTTAGTTATCTTGGGCAGAATATGGAGATATTTTACAAATACGCAGTAAAGCCATTGATATGGCTGCTGCCCAAGTTTGATGAAAGTTCCAATGTCAACAGGTACATAATTGATGCCAGACTGATAAGTTATAGTTTTCTGTCTCTTGCTGTCGGAGTTCTTTTAATAAAATCGTTGATTCTGCTTCTGGCTGGATTTTTTATCTTTGCAAAGCGCGAAATAGCAAAAGTTATAGTCTAAACTGATATATGCGGTTTAAATCCTTTATTATTTGTTTATTGTGTCTGGTTATCGCGGCAGGTCTGCTTTTTTGGGGTTCTCTGCGGCTTGATAAAATAAATGCGCAGCGAAGTGAAATGAAACTGGTAATGAATGAGCCGCTTGAAAACGCGCCTCCTTCACTTGCCTTTGCGACAGTGGCACTTGGGGCGTTTCGCGGTCTTATAGTGGATATCCTCTGGATACGGGCGGACCAGCTGAAGGAGGAAGGCAAATTTTTTGACGCAAAGCAGCTTGCCGAGTGGATAACACTTCTGCAGCCGAGATTTGCTGCGGTGTGGGATTTTCAGGCGTGGAACATGGCTTATAATATTTCAGTCGCGATTCCGGCAAGCCGGCCGCAGGAGCGATGGCAGTGGGTCAGGAACGGTTATGAGCTTCTGCGCGACAGGGGTATAGAAAAGAATCCTCACAGCATAGCGCTTTATCGTTCTCTTGCGTGGATATTTCAGCACAAAATAGGTGATATGCTGGACGATGACCACACGTATTACAAACTTCAGCTTTATCGCGCGATGCAGCCTCTGATTGGCCCGCAGACGCAGGAATATTATGAAGCCCTTGCCAATGCGCCAGAAAAACTTGAGGATATGCTGGCCAAACCTGACGTGGCAAAGTTTTTAAATGAGCTTGCTTCGGCCGACAGCTCCTTTGCGAAACATGCCCAGCTTGTTGATAATTATCTTTCTCTCAGGCAGCAGCCGCAGCGTTTTTCGCAGCAGGCCTTTGCGGTCATTGATAATTACCGCGGCACAAAGACACTTGAGGAATTTGATACTTTCGCAAAAGCATATTATCTGCGGCACACCTGGAAGCTTGAACCGCGGCTGATGGTTCAGTTGAATGAAAAGTATGGTCCGGTTGATTATAAGGACCCGAATAAGGTGATACCGCTGGACTGGAAGCATGCTGATGCTCATGCTATTTACTGGGCGGCGCTTGGTCTGCAAAAAGCTTCCAGAGAGGAGCACTCGCTGGACGAGCTCAACACCGACAGAATTGTTTTTCACAGCATTCAGAACCTTTACAGAAGGGGCAAAATGATTGTCTATACCTCGCGGGTACCGGCGGAGAATGACCCTTGTAATATCATAGAGCGTGAAAGTCTGTTTCTGTTTCCCGACCTGCGAATGTTTGACAGATATGACCAGGCGTTGATGGCGCTTAAGCAAAAATACGCCCAGATTGAGGGGGATCTCGGAAGTCTCCAGACCGCTCATAAGAATATGCTTATGCGAGCGGTGCTGCTGTTTTATCAGGCAGGTCATACGGATAAGGCCCTGGAGATTTACAATACGCTGCGAAAGGAATATCCGCAGCAAAAGGAGGTACAGGTTCCGCTTATTGATTATGTAAGGAACAGACTTGTCAATGAACTTGCCTCGCTGGGTCTGTCTGATGCCCGGGAAATTATAACACTTATGCTGCAGGAGGCATATTACCACTATACCGTACATGATGACGATGAGGCTTTCGGCAGAGAGAAAATGGCCAGGGAAGTGTATGACCATTATCAAAAGGAGTACGAAGGAAAGGAAAACACTGACAGAGCGACTCTGCCTGATTTTGAGGTCCTTAGATATATAGGGATAACCGGTTTTCTGAATGACGCCAGGTATCCTGATTTTATACGTCGGAGCCTGGTTGACCGGATACGGATTGAAAGACCTCAGCTTTACGAAAAAATGAAACAGCAGCAAGAATATTTCATGCAGGAGATGGAAAAGCAGGAAAGCACGCAGCAATGATTAATCACCCATTTGCGACGGAGAATCTGACCGAATCACAGCAAAAAGCGGTCTGGCACAGGGACGGGCCGTTGCTTGTTATAGCCGGTCCCGGCAGCGGAAAAACGCGTGTGATAACAAACCGTGTGGCGGCGCTTGTTAATCAGGGGGTAATGCCTTGCAGCATTTGTGCGATAACGTTTACGAACAAGGCGGCCGACGAGATGCGCAACAGGATTTTTGCGATGAAGGTGCCCGCCGGGGTGCATATAAGCACGTTTCATTCGCTTTGTGTAAGGATTCTCAGGCAGTTCTGCCAGGCGGCGGGAGTATCGGCGGATTTCAGTATTTATAACGAAGCAGACCAGAAAAACTGCGTCAAAGAGGCGGTAAAGGCGGCGGAGCTTGATACAAAAAATTTTCCGCCCGCCCGTATACGGGAGGCAATCTCACGGCTGAAAAACAATCTTCAGGATGTTGCGGATTTGGCCGCCGCCGGCAGCGGCGATTACTTTTCGCTCTGTCTGTCGAAAATATACCGTAATTATCAGAAGATTTTGGAACAGAACAACGCGCTCGATTTCGACGATTTGCTTGTGAAGACCGCGTTTCTGCTTCGTGATTTCCCCGATATTCGCAGGCAGTTAAATGAAAGATTTCAGTATCTGATGATTGATGAGTATCAGGATACCAATCATGCTCAGTATCAGATTGCCCACGGGCTTTCTCTTGAGCACGGCAATATCTGTGTAACCGGCGACCCGGACCAGTCTATATATGGCTGGCGGGGTGCGGATATCGGCAATATACTTTCCTTTGAGCGTGACTGGCCGCAGGTGGTAGTTGTCAAACTGGAGGAAAACTTTCGAAGCGGCCCTGAAATTCTTGCTGTTGCCGATAAACTTATCGCTGCAAACAAAAGCCGCAAGTCCAAAACTCTCATTCCCGTAAAACAGCCCGGTGCGGAAATTATTGTGCAGTGCCTTGATGACGAGCAGGCCGAGGCCGCTTTTGCGGCCCGGTTTATAAGGCAGTTGCTTGACGGCGGCGACGATGCGAGCCAGGCAGCCGTTTTTTATCGTGTGAACTCGATGAGCAGGGCGATTGAGGAGGCTTTTATCGAAAACCGTATTCCTTATCAGGTGGTTCGGGGCGTCGAGTTTTACAATCGCAGGGAAATCCGCGATATTCTTGCGTATCTGCGGATTATAGTAAACAGGGCGGATACGCAGGCTCTTTTGCGGATAATCAACATGCCGGCAAGGGGAATAGGCGGCACAACGATTGCCCGGCTGGAGGCTTTCGCGGCGTCGAAAGGCATAAGTCTTTATCAGGCGATAAAAGACTGTGAGGCTTTAAATTCCATCCCTGCCGGCACAAAGACAAAACTTAAAAGTTTTTCGAATATGGTTGAAGATTTCAGAAAAGACATTGCCGGCCCTGTTGCGGTTTTGATGGACAGGGTTTTCAAGGTAAGCGGCCTTTATGAAGCCCTGCATGCCGAGACGGCCGAGGAAGATTACAGCAAGGCTTCGCCGCTTGATAATGTTGCGGAGCTTATAAGTTCTGCGGAAAGGTTCGACCAGCAGCAGGGCGGAACTCTTGTTGATTTTCTGCAGCATATTGCGCTTTTCAGCGATACAGATACCTACGATTCTCAAAGCGGTAAAGTTTCACTGATGACGCTGCATTGCGCCAAAGGACTCGAATTTGACAATGTTTTTATTATCGGCCTTGAGCAGGGAATTTTGCCGCACGAAAGGAGTATGGAATTCATTTCTGAGATTGAGGAGGAACGGCGGCTGTTTTTTGTCGGGATTACAAGGGCGAAAAAACGATTGTGTATGACCTTAAGCAGGCACAGGACCATTCACGGCCGAACAGCGATGACAATTGCTTCGCAGTTCCTTTTCGAAGCGGGTCTTCAGCCTCAAGTCGCAGCAGAACAACAAAAAGAATATGAAGACAAAAGCGATAATAATATTTATTATGAAAGAGATTACAGCCAGATTTCTCCTGATAGCAGCCAAACCTTTGCTGTAGGCCGGCTTGTGTCCCATAAGAAATTTGGGCTTGGCAGGGTAAAGGAGTTTCACAATCTCGGCGACAACAGTATAATTGTCATCCAGTTTAACAGCGGACAGGTAAAACCGCTGATGTTAAAATATGCTGATTTGAGTGTTGTTGAATAAGTCGATAGAAAGTGCGTATGAAACAGCATCAAATAAAGTTTTATTATAAAAATGTTACCGCGGAAGTTCTCGGCCCGGAACACGGCATAACCAAAGAGCAATTTAACCAGTTGGCCCAAAAAACCGAACCGTTGATAAAGCAGTTAAACGCTGACAGGAAGGCAGGCAAGGTTCGCTATCGTGATTTGCCTTATCAGAACGATACTGTTAAACAGGTGAAACAGGTTGCCGACCGGTTCGACTGGTGTGAGAATTTTATTGTGCTCGGCATAGGCGGTTCGGCCCTGGGCAATATCGCTCTTCAGACAGCGCTGAATCCGTATATGTATAATCTTGATGATAAACAGCGCAAGGGTCCGAGGCTGTTTGTGTTTGATAATGTTGACCCTCAGCAAATGAGTTCGTTTCTTGGCTGGATAGCCGGCAGGCTTGATAAGACCGTGTTTAATGTAATAAGCAAGTCCGGCAGAACTGCTGAAACGGCAGCACAATTTCTGACAGTTTGCGGAATGCTCGAAGAAAAACTGGGCAAAAATTCTTTAAAGAAACATATAATTGCAACGACCGACCCAAAGGAAGGAACGTTGCGTAAAACGGCAGATGAATTAGGACTGGTTAGTCTCCAGGTGCCTGATGGGGTGGGGGGGAGGTTCAGCGTTTTAAGTGCCGTTGGTCTGTTGAGTGCGGCGGTTTGCGGGGTTGATATTGAACAGCTTTTGGCAGGCGCAGCCGAGATGGACAAGAAGGTAAGTCAGTTGACTTTTTACCAAAACCCAGCGGCGGTAAACGCAGCGATAAATTGGCACTACTACAACAGGGGCAAACGCATATCGGTGATGATGCCCTACAGTTACGCATTGAAGGATTTTGCCGACTGGTTCAGGCAATTGTGGGCTGAAAGCCTGGGCAAGGCAAAAGACCTTTCCGGCAGAGAGGTTTTCATAGGGCCTACGCCCGTAAAAGCGCTGGGTACAACCGACCAGCACAGTCAGGTGCAGCTCTACAGAGAAGGGCCGAACGACAAGCTGTTCACATTCCTTGCAGTTGAGGATTTTGAAGAGGATGTTCAGATTGGTTCTTCATCGGCCGCTGCTCCGGAGCTTGGTTATCTGGCCGGTCAGAAGATGAGCAGGCTTTTGAACAGTGAAAAAACAGCGACGGAATATGCTCTGGTGGTAAACAGGAGGCCCTGTGTGACAGTTGCTTTTGGGAAGATTTGTCCTTATACTATAGGGCAGTTCGTTTACCTTTTCGAAGTTTCGACATCCATTGCAGGCCTGCTGTTTGGCATAGATGCATACAATCAGCCGGCTGTTGAGCTGGGAAAAGATGCGACGCTTGCCCTGATGGGCAGCGGCGATTATGCGGAGCTGGCTGAAAAAATAAAACCTTTTACGGAAATGGACAATCGTTTTATCATATAGTCTCCAAGGAGAAAAATTATGCGGTTTGCGGTGATAATGGCCGGCGGAACGGGCAAACGGCTGTGGCCTTTGAGCAGGGAAGACAGACCCAAGCAGGTTTTGCGGCTGCTTGACGGCGACACGTTGCTGCGAAATTGTTTTCAGCGGTTAAGTTCTCTTTTTGACCATCGCAACATAATTGTGCTGACCAACAAGGGTTATTCCGACCTTGTCCGTGAAAATCTGCCGGAGATTCCTTCCGATAATGTAATAGCAGAGCCGATAGTTCGCGATACGGCAGGCGCTATCGGGCTTGCAGCCAGTGTTCTCTCCCGATTTGACCCCGACGCCACTATGGCGGTGGTTACGGCAGACCAGGTTATAAGGCCTGTGGATGTTTTTCAGCAGGCTCTTGCCGATGGTATGACTTATGTGGAAAAAAATCCTGACGTGCTGATAACATTTGGGATACAGCCGTCTTTTCCAAGCACCCAGCTTGGTTATATAAAGCTCGGCAAAAGCCATACGTGTTCGGGCTGCAGCAACAAAATCCTTGAAGTTGAGGACTTCAGGGAAAAGCCGGATTTAGACACTGCCAAGGAATATCTTTCAAGCGGCGAGTATTGCTGGAATTCCGGCCTTTTTGTATGGAAGGCAAAGCGCATACTTGACCTTTTGTTTGAAAATCTCCCGCAGGCTAAGCAGCCTTTGCAGAAAATTCAGGCTGGATGGGGCAGTTCGGCCCAGGAGGATATACTTGCCGAGTATTTTGTGAAACTGCCGAAGATAAGCATTGATTTTGCGGTTATGGAAAAAGCTCCGCAGGTTCACGCCATAAAACTTAACTGCCGATGGTTTGATATGGGTTCTTTTTCCGCTCTTGCGGACATTATTCAGTCCGATGCCGACGGCAATATTGTTGTTGCGGATAAAAGCGAAATTCTTGACTGCACCGACAGTATTTTTGTGACCGAGGACAAAAATCATCTGATAGCCGCGATAGGGCTTAAGGATATGGTGGTTGTGCACAGTCCTGATGCCACATTTGTTTGTCCTGTTGACCAGACTGGGAAACTGAAAGAGCTGCTTGAACTTCTCAGGGAGCATGGCAAAGAGCAGTATCTGTAATTTGGTTTTCGGGGAATAGATGCGTTTTCTGTGTATAGACCTGGGTGATAAGCGCACCGGCATTGCGGTATGCGATGATAATGAAACCATAGCCAGTCCCGTTGGTGTTATCGAAGGCGGGAGAAATTTGTATGACCAGGTAATAGACGCAATAAAGCGGTATCAGGCCAAGGCTTTGGTTTTTGGCCTGCCTTTGAATATGGACGGTAGCGAAGGCGACAGGGCGGCAATCGTTCGAAAATTCGCTGCGGAACTGTCGGAGAAGATAAAAATCCCGATATTCTTTCAGGATGAAAGGCTTTCAAGTTATTCAGCACAGAATCGGCTGTCTGGGACAGGTCTTACTCATAAAAAGAAAAAGAACAGAATGGATGCAATTGCAGCAGCCGAGATACTTAAAGAATTTATAACGGCGAGGGGAAAAAATAAATAGTCACTCCATTTCAAAGCCATAACCAATTATTATAGCTCAAGTTATAGTCGGTCAGCATCTCTGGCACGTAATAAATATTAAATTTTTTTTAAAAAAGGTATTGACACATAAAGGATTTTATCGTATTATCACTAAATCAATAGGAATAGTGATAATGGAAACAATATTTATTACGCCAAAAATAATATCGCAGAAATGCAGATACGCCTTACGGGCCATATTTGAGTTGGCCAGCCGCGGTAAGGCGGATGTAACAAAGATTTCTGAGATTGCTGCTGCCCAGGCAATATCGCCCCGATTTTTGGAAAATATCCTCGTTGAGCTGAAACAGGCTGGTTTTGTAGCTTCCAGACGGGGCAATGATGGAGGATATATGTTAGCCAGACCTGCATCAGAGCTGACGGTTGGCGAAGTAATCGCGTTTATTCAAGGGCAGCACAGGCCCAATTTTATGCAGCCTGCCGGCGAAACTTTAAGGAATGGCGATTATGCGTTTTCCAAACTCTGGAGTCGCTTAAATAATGTGATATCAGATGTTTATGATAATACTACTTTTGCTGACCTCGTTGAAGAAGAGTCAAAGGCAGCCAAAAATTATGTGCCAAATTATATAATCTAATTTTTTTTAGATAATATCCTACTAAATCCATAGGAATAATTGGCGAACATATGGAAACTCATTTAAGAAGTATATTGAAGGGAGTCAGCTGGAGAGTTGGCGGCACAACTGTAACGATTGTGGTAGCCTGGCTTTTAACAGGCAGTATAAACATCGCTGCCAAGATAGGGGTAATCGAAACAGTCCTGAAAATCGGTGTATTTTATGTCCATGAACGAATCTGGAATCGTCTCAATATTGGAAAGAAAAAGTTGCCCGAATATGAAATCTAAAACAAATTATTTTAAGGAGGATTTAAAAATGGCAAAGAAATTTGAAACTGAAGATGTAGCGGCTCTGGTAAACGGCTTGAATTACGCCCAGAAAGTTGAGCGGAGCCTTGAATTGATTCGCTGGGCGTGGAATGAATACGGAGATAATCTGGTAGTAGCCAATAGTCTGGGCAAAGACTCCGTAGCGGTCTGGCATCTTGCCAAAAGAGTCAGTCCGAAGATTAGAGGTTTTATTATTACGACTCGATACAAACCTGCCGAAACTGTGCAATTTATGAACGAACAGGTTCGTCGATATCCTGAATTGAGAGTATTCAAAAATGACGAACCTATACCGGACAAACTTTATGTTACCGACCCGGATAAATGCTGCGAGATTTTGAAAGTACAGCCGACTCGCAGAGCTATTGAAGAGATGAATGTCAAATGCTGGGTAACGGGTCTGCGATGCACAGAAGGCAGAACGCGAACCGATTTTAAGGAAATTGAAGAAAGAGACGTTGGCCTGGTAAAGCTTAATCCGATTTTGATATGGCACGAGCGCGAGGTCTGGCAGTATCTTGCTTTAAATAAGGTCGATGTAAATCCGCTTTATAGCAAAGGTTATCGTTCACTTGGCTGTGCACCCTGCACGAGTATCACATCTGACGCCAACGAACGAGCCGGCAGATGGATAGGCACAAGCAAGTGCGGCGGAGAATGCGGTATCCATACCAGGCCTTTGATAACAGAAAATCCTGTCGATATATCACAAAAAGGTTGAAGATATTTATGATTTTGGCTAAAAATAGAACAGTACAAAAACGGTTGTCTGAAATTTTAAGGGTCGTTGTCGAACTTATGGCAGCGGCAGGCGAAGTGTTGATTACAGGCAGGATAATCAGGGATAATGATGGCAGCAGGGCAGGAAAGAACGAACCAAAAGAAGCCTGAATTGGTTTTACAATCCACAGTTGCGGCGGACAGACTTCACGGTGTTTATCAGCAAAGACAGTCTGAACTGTATATGCAGCGGATTAAAATTCCAGGCGGAAGGATACAATGGCAGCAATGGCAAGTTATTGCCCAGCTGCAGGAGCGTTTCACGTCCGATACTCCAGTTCATCTGACAACCAGACAGGATATCGAGCTGCATAATCTGCGGCTTGACGATACTGTGAAGGTGCAGCAGGCATTGATTGATGCAGGTCTTTCCGTTTACGGCGCCTGCGGCGATAGTCTGCGAAACATTACAGTCTGCCCTGGGTGCGGATTCTGCAAAGACGGCTGGGATGTCTTTGCCGTATCGGAAGCTGTAAAAAATTATCTTCAGTCTCGGCCGGCGATATTAAATCTGCCGCGCAAATTTAAAATAAGTTTTTCCGGCTGCCGGCAAAACTGCGCAAAACCTTATCTGAACGATATTGGCTTCATTGCTGTTTCAGAAGAACATTTCGAAGCAGTAGTTGGCGGTTCTCTCGGTCCTGTGCCGGCTTTAGGGATAAAGGCATACGAACGTTTGCCGGTGTCGGATATTTTTGCATTGTGCTGTGCTGCAGTTGAAATGTTCGTAGAGTATGGAGACAGAAAAAACAGAAGAAAGGCAAGATTTCGCCACGTTCGCGAGAAGCTCGGTGACGATGTCTTTTTAAACGAATTGAACAAAAGATTCAGAGAAGCTAAAAATAAAGAACCGCAGCCGGAATTAAATTTATTAACTAAAACCAACTCTGATTTTAAGCTTCTCCATCGTCTCAATATTCCCGACGGAGACATAAGCGCAGAACAGATTCTGCTTTTGGCTGATTCGTGCAGGTCGTACGGAATAGAGTCTCGCATAAATTTCGAGCACGGTATTGAACTTTACGGTCTTGAGCCGTTAAAGCTGCCGGAAAGCCTGAAGGTGTTTGAAAGTGGGCCGATTATTATATGCTGTCCGGGCAATAGAAACTGTCCGTTTGGTTTGATAAACTGCCAGTCAGCTGCTTTGAAAATACGTAATTCATTTGCTAATGATAAGCGATTTAATAATGTCCGAATAAATATTTCAGGCTGCCCGAACAACTGTGCCCATAGCGCCGCCGCCGCGATAGGACTTGTTGGGCTGAAACGAAATAAGAAAGACTGCATACGGCTATATACAGGTGGGGGCAACGGCAGAAATCAAAATCTGGCCCAAAAACGCGGAATTGAAACCGTCGAAAATATCGCTTCTTTAAACGGACTTATATTTTTTCAGAGTCAACAGCATTAATATTGCACCTCTTAAAGTTTAGAGGCACAAGTCAGTTCCTGCTGCTCCCTGGACCCGCTTAAAAAGGCGTTCACCTCATCGGCAACTTTTCTGCCTGAATAAAGCATTGCTCCAAATGTCGGGCCCATACGCGGAATGCCGTAAACGGTGGCTACTGACATACCACATACAAAAAGACCGGGGAAAATCTGTCCTGTCTTTTCTACTACTAAATCCTCTGAACTGTTTACATCCATAGGCCCAAAAGTCTCCAATTTCAGCAAATTTCTTTTCTCCAAACTTTTACATACCCAGGCATCATGGCCGGTAGCGTCGATAACAAATTTTGCTTCCAAAGAGACAGGGTCAACACATGTAATGGCTCTCGGCAAAGCGGAAACAGGTGTCCAGTTGACCACAGCACCTTCGACCTTGTTGTTGCGCAGGACTATATCGTCAAATTTAGTCATATTGAGGATTCTTGCACCGGCGTCACAAGCAGAAGAAATGAGTTTTGAACAGGCGTTTGGACCGTCAGCGATAAACAAACCGTCTTCAACTTCTTTGTGTGGTATTTTCAACTCCTCTAATATTTCCTGGGATGGAGCGCGAAATGTGAGCGTATTCATAAGATAACCGCCAATCCAGAATCCGCCGCCAGCATAGTTGTTGCTCTCCACAACCAGAACCTTAAAGCCGTTTTTGGCCAAATCTCTGGCAGCCATCAGGCCGCTGGGGCCTGCGCCGATAATTATGACATCTGAAACAATATACTCTTGGAACCATCTCGTAAATTCGCTCACAATTGCACGAGTTATCTGCGATTCGCTTGTTTTATGAAACATTTCTTTTTCCTTTCTTCAATACTTTCCATAATACTATATCCATATAATTCCTATGGATTTAATAGGAATTATATTGTCTAAGATATTTTTGTCAAGCTATTTTTTGGTTGTATTGTAGATTAGCGGAAGATTCTTGCCAAAGTTACTGTAAGCCTATAAGGATAGCAGGGCTTAAGTTTGTTGTGTCTTTGCAATTATGTCATCGGGGATATCAAAGTTTGCATAAACATTTTGAACGTCGTCGTGTTCTTCGAGTTCATCCATCAGAGCCAGTATTTTTCGGGCTGTTTCATCGTCATTTATGGGGGTAGTGTTGGCAGGTATCATTGATATTTCAGCAAGCTGGACAGGTATTTGTTTTTCATCAAAAGCCTTTTTCAGGTTTTCATAAGCAGAAGGCTGGCAGGTTATTTCATAAATCTCGCCGATGCTCTGCATATCATCTGCGCCATTAGCCAGTGCGATTTCCATAAGGTCGTTTTCATTAACGGCTTTTACCGGAACGGTAATAAGTCCTTTTTTGTGGAAGATATAATTTACGCAGCCTGTTGTACCAAGTGAACCGCCGTGCTGCTCGAAGATTTTTTTGACTTCCGGTCCCGTTCGGCTCCTGTTGTCGGTTAATGCTTCAGCCATGATGGCAACGCCGCCGGGGGCGTATCCTTCATAAAGGACGGACACGAATGAAATGGTATCTCCTGAGCCCGCGCCTTTTTTTACGGCTTTTTCTATGGTGTCTTTCGGCATATTGGCCTGTTTGGCCTTGTCGATGGCGTATCGCAGCGAAAGATTGGCTGAAGGGTCCGGCCCGCCGTTCTTGGCTGCGACGATGATTATTCTTGCGATTTTGCTCCAGACTTTGCCCCTTTTGGCGTCGTTTGCCGCCTTTTTATGTTTGATTCCGGCCCAGTGTGAATGTCCAGACATAAAAGCCTCAACTCAGTGAATAACCTTGTTTAACGGATAAGTAATGATACCGGAAGCGCCGGCTCGTTTAAGCTGCGGCACAATTGCTCTTTCCACCTTTGCGTCGACAACAACCTCGACCGCGACGAAATTTTCTTCTGCCAGCGAAGAAATTGTGGGGCTTTTTTCTGCCGGCAGAATTTTCAGCACCTTATCGAGGTTCTTTCTGTCCACATTCATTTTTAGTCCGACGGTTGTCTTTGCATTGATGGCGGCATTTAAAAGGATGGAAATATTTTCAATTTTTTCACGTTTGAATTTGTCTTTCCAGGCGTCTTTGTTGGCGATGAATCTTGTTGTCGAGCTCATAATAGTATCGATTATTCTAAGATTGTTGGCCTGCAGGCTTGAGCCTGTTTCGGTAAGTTCGACAATAGCATCGACGAGTCGTGCCTTAACTTCGGTTGCGCCCCAGCTGAATTCGATTTTTGCGTTGATTTTTTTATTTTTGAAATATTCTTTTGTTACACCGACCAGTTCTGTTGCAACAATTCCTCCTTCGAGGTCTGCCGGTTTTTTGACGGGCGATTCATTCGGAACGGCCAAAACCCATTTGGCCGGATTGGCGGTTGACTTGCTGTAGAGCAGCTCGCAGACCTCGACGATGTCGGACTTGTTTTCGAGTATCCAGTCGTATCCTGTGAAACCCGCGTCAAGCGCACCATCTTCGACATATCTGCTCATTTCCTGAGCTCTGAGCATTATGAGCTGAATTTCATCGTCGTCGATTTGCGGAAAATAACTTCTTTCGTAACCCGTTATATGGAAGCCGGCCTTTTCAAAAAGTTCGAAGGTGGCATTCTGAAGGCTTCCTTTCGGGATGCCCAGTTTCAGTATTTTCTCCGACATTTTTGCTCCTTTATTTTTTTACCTTTGGTTTTTTGTCTGTTTTGGGTTTTTTCTCTGAAAGAAGCTGCACGGCTTTCGGGTTGGCCAGTTCGCTGTCGTGCCGCACAAGGGTATAGAATGTATAAGCATTTGCTGCGGGTATCTGCTTTTCGACGAAAGCGGCAATCTGTGCGTTTTCGAGTTTGCTTTCAACAACATTGTAAGTTTTAAGATATTGAATCATTTTTTCCGTAAGCGGCACGGCATTAGCGTTGGAAACTGTCAGCATAAAATAGCTGCTGATAAAATTTGTCATACCGTCGAATCTTTCGAGGATTTCCCTTATGCCTTTTTTTGCGGCACTTGCCATGTCTTCAGGCGTCAAACAATCGTATTTCTGAAAGATAGCGTTAAGCAGTGAGGTGAGTTTAATGGCGCATTTTTCAGGTTCTTCAATATCCGTGCCTATTACTTCAGCGATTTCTTCTGCTCTTGCGACCCTCAGGTCATTGAAGTCGACGAAATGTGACAGAATTTTTTTTAAGGATGCTTTTGCGCAGGATTCGGGCGATTTCTCACATAGCACGGCAAAGACAATAGCCTCAATAGGGTCGTGATATGCGGTTTTTTTGGGTTTTTCATCGCCTTTTTTCAGAATATTGAAAAGCTTTTTCAGTTTTTGTGTGTATTGGTTGCTGTTTTTCATTTTTCTTTCTCTTCCGTGAATTCTTTTGAGATTTCATCAATCAGCCTGAGCGTCTCGGCGGTCTTTTTAAGTCTGTCGTCTATGTGAAGGGACAGATGCGGGCAGACTCTGCTTTTGACATAATCGCCGAGCAGTGCCTGAATGTGTCCTGCCGCGTGCCGGATTGCCGTAAAGGTAAGATTTTGTTTTTCAGGAGTTTTCCCCATAATACTTAAAAAGACATCGGCCTTTTTTAAGTCCGGCTCGATTTTTACTTCTGTTACGCTGATAAAACCTTCGATTCGCGGGTCGCCAAGGTGATTGTTAATTATATCGCTGACCGCTTCTCTGATTACGCGTGCCATCTTTTCCTGTCTTCTCTGCGACATGTTTTTTATTGTTTAAAGTGTTCTTTCGACCATGACAATTTCGTAAACTTCAAATATGTCTCCTATTTTTATATCGTCGAATCTGGCGATTTTTATGCCGCACTCAAGGCCGGTTTTGACCTGTCTGGCATCGTCTTTGAAATGTCTGAGAGATTCAATCTGGCAGTCGTTCCTGATGATAATGTTGTCGCGAATAAGCCTGATTCTTGCATTTCTGTTGACCTCGCCCTGTTCAACATAGCATCCTGCAACGATTCCGATACCGGAGACTTTGAATGTGTTTCGCACAACGGCTCTTCCGATACTTCTAAACTGTTCTTCAGGTTCGAGCATGCCGGCCATGGCTTTTTTGAGGTCTTCGGTAATTTTGTAAATAATATTGTATAATTTTATATCGATGCCTTTCGCTTCGGCCAGTTTCCCAGCCTTGTCTTCCGGCACAACATTAAATCCTATTATTATTGCATTTGAAGCTTCGGCAAGCACGACATCGCCTTCGGTTATGCCGCCGACCGCCGCGTGAAGTATTTTTATCTGCACTTCACTTGTGCTGAGTTCCAACAGATATTTTGTCAGCACATCTACCGAGCCCTGGACATCGGCACGAATAATGATATTGACGTCTTTTGTTTTGCCGGCTTCAATCTGGCTGAAGAGGTTTTCCATTGTAACGACCGAGCGGATGCCCAGCGATGCTTTTCTGTCGCTTGTTTTTTTCTCGTCAGCGGCGGCTTTTGCACGGTTGATGTCTTCGAGGCAGTAGAACCTGTCTCCAGCCTGTGGGACATCATTTAAGCCTGAGATTTCAACAGGCATAGCACTGATTGCCGAGCTGATGGATTTGCCGAAACTGTCTCTCAGGGTTCGGATTCTGCCGTAACCTGTGCCGGCAAGGACGATGTCTCCTTTTTTTAGTTTGCCTTCCTTTATCAGCAGTGTTGCAACGGGTCCTCTGTTCGGGCTGATTCTTGCCTCGACGACCCATCCTGTAGCGGGTATTGTAGGGTCGGCCTTCAATTCGAGCACCTCAGCGGCAAAATCGAGATGTTCAAGAAGTTCTTCGATACCCTGTCCTGTTGCAGCGCTGGTTTTAACGATGTCGGTTTTGCCGCCCCATTCGGTGGGTGTAAGCTCATGTTCGGCAAGCTGGCCGTATATCCGGTTAAAGTCGAGGCCGGGCAGGTCGATTTTATTAAGGGCGACGATGATATGAACGCCCGCGGCCTTTGCGTGATGAATCGCCTCTACGGTCTGAGGCATTATGCCGTCGTCGGCAGCGACTACCAGAACCGCGATATCGGTCATATTTGCGCCGCGTGCCCGCATCGCTGTAAAGGCTTCATGCCCCGGCGTATCGAGGAATGTGACCTTTTTGGGGTTGTTTTTATTGCCCCATGTTACCTGATAAGCGCCGATATGCTGGGTAATTCCGCCTGCTTCGCCTGCGGCGACCTTTGCCGAGCGGATTCTGTCGAGCAGACTTGTTTTTCCATGGTCGACATGGCCGAGCATAATGGCTACCGCTGAACGCTTCTGCAGATTGTTTCTCGGCTTGTTTTCGAGTTCCTCGATGATTTGCTGTTCGATGGTCTGTTTGGCCTGTACAATCAGTTCTGTGCCGAGGTCGATAGCGATAAGTTCAGCGATATCTGTGGGAATAACCTGATTTGCGCTTGCCATAATGTCGTGAGCTATGAGTTTTTCAATAATTTCCGATGTTTTAACAGCCAGAGCGGCTGACAAATTCTTTACGATTATTGGTTCCAATATATAAGCCTTTTCCGGTTTTATTTTCGGGGCTTCTTCGGTTATTGCTTTTTTGGTTTCAATTTTTCTGGTGGGCCGCAGCCGCATGCCTTCGCCGCCGGCGGCCTCAAGTCTTGCACGTCTTTCTTCGAGGTCTCTGCTGCGCAGTTTGTGAATCGTTTTCTGATACCGGGCAATCTCTTCGGTTACAATTTCTTCATGTCTTCTGCCGTGAGTTTTCTTCTTGCTTTTACCGGTTTTCAGCTTTGAATCCATAATTTCCGGCGCACTTGCCAGAAGCGGCTCGGAAGCCTCTTGCTGATATGAAGGTTTTGCAGGTTTTGGTCTTGGTCTTTCGACCTGTTCCGGTTTTTCAACCCGTATGACTCGTGGTCCGGCCAGTTTTGCCGGTTTGGGTTTTCCAAGTTTTGGTCCCGCCGGTATTACCGGTCCAGTGGGTCTGATAGGTTCGGTTATTATTTCAAATTTGGGCGGTTCGGGCTTTTTCTCGATAGTTGGAGCAGGAGGTTGGTCTGTTTCTGCCGGAGCCTGGATGGATTCGATGGTTGCTGTCGCGTCTGATTTCTGTTCGACAGGAATCTGTGTTTGCTCGGCAGGCTCAATCGTAGCGGTCTGTTCGATTATCTTTTCTTCGACAGGCTTTTCAGTTATTTTTTTCTTCTTTACGCGGGCTTTTTTGAGGTCGACACGGGCTGCTGTTTCAACTGCTGTTTTGTGTTCTCCTTCGCTGAACCATTCCCGGACGGTTGCTGCCAGTCCTGCTTTAATCGTTGACATGTGGTTCTGTACATCAAGCCCTTCGGCCTGACACTTGTCGATGATGGCTTTGCTTTTAACGCCCAGCTCTTTGGCTAAAAGATGGACTCTTGTAGTTGCCAAACTTGTATAACTCCGGGTATCCTTTTATTTTATTTTATTTGTTCAGCCTGTTTGTCGGTCTGCTGTTGGGTATCTGTGTTTTTAGTTTGCTGGTCCGTGAGGTTGATGTCGATGTCGATGTGCTGTTCGATGTCTGTACTGTTGACCTGCTGTTCTGTATCTTCTTCTTTTTTAACCTGTTGGTCCATCAGGGTCTCAGCGATAGTCGGTGCGGCCTCAGCGGTTTGTTTTTTGGCGAGATCTTCGGCGGTTTCTATAACTTTGTTTGCAAGTTTCGGCTCAAGGCCGATTTCTTTTATTAAAGGCTCGGCTCCGATTTCGGCCAAGTCAAGAACGCTTATTACGCCCAGTGCGATAAGTTTATCAATAAAAGTATCGTCAAGGTCTTCTACACTTTTTAGTCCGGCCGTTAGTCTTTCGACTTCCTGGTTATATTCTTCAGGGGTAAGTATATCGATGTCCCAGCCGGTAAGTCTTGCGGCGAGTCTTACGTTTTGGCCGTGTTTTCCGATAGCCAGGCTCAGCTGGTCTTCCGGCACAACAACTGTTGCGCCGCCCAGTTCGAAGCAGAGCGCAACCCGGCTGCATTTTGCCGGCATAAGAGCGTTTGCGATGAGTTCCTGTGAGGATTCGTTCCATCTGACTATGTCGATTTTTTCTCCGCCGAGCTCGTCAACGATATTTCTGATTCTGCTGCCTCGAACGCCCACACAGGCTCCGACGGCATCGACTTTGCCGTCATTTGACTGTACGGCTATTTTGGTTCTGTAGCCGGCTTCGCGTGCAAGGGCTTTTATTTCGATTATTCCTTCGGCCACTTCCGGCACTTCCAGCTCGAAAAGTCTTCGGATGAAATCCGGATGTGTCCGTGAAAGGATAATTTTTACAATGCTTGATGTCTCACGGACATCGAGAATGAGGCATCTGATTCTTTCTGACGGATGATGATTTTGTCCGCTAATCTGTTCGCTTTTCGGCAGAATCGCTTCAGTTCTGTTGTTGAGGTTTACGATTACCGCTCTGCCTTCGTATCGGACAACGACTCCGCTGACTATTTCTCCTTTCCGTTCGATAAATTCGTCGTATATGCTCTGTCTTTCGTCAGCCTTTATTTTCTGAATCATTACCTGTTTGGCGGTCTGGGCCGGTATTCTGCCGAGCCGTTTAATGTCGATTTGCTGACCGTCCTTGAAAGCGATCATATCTCCGCTGGTTCTGTCGATGCGGACCTCGATATTTGCTTCGATTTTTCCGAAGTATTTTTTTGCAGCCGAGACCATCGCCGTCTCCAGGTCCTGGAAGATGGCTTCGCGGTCGATTTTCTTGTCGCGAGCGATGTTATCAACTATTCTTATAAGTTCCTGATTCATTTGTCACCTTACGTAAAAAAAGTGGAAACATCCGCATCCGGAAGTTTCCACTTCGATAAGCTCCACAATTGTCGTCAGGGCGTTTTTACATCTGCACTGCCTCCGCGACAATTTTGTCAAAAGCTTTCGAAGCGAAAGCATTACTGCACCGCATAAAAGGTATGTATTCTTTATGCGGCCAGCCCAATGTAGCCGTCAGGCTACGCACGGCTGTATAATCCTGTATAAATCATTGCTTCTTAAACCTAAACCTTTTATATTTTCAAAGTTTAAAGCAAATTATATAACCGCATGGGGATTTGTCAAACAATTAAAAGGCATAAATTTAGAAATAATGCCTATTTGGAGCTATAATGGCAAAAACTGTTGGCTTTTTACATAAAGCCGGCCAAAATAGATAAAATAAGAAGACAATTTATCTATGGGAAGCTGACTTTTTCTTCTCTTATTGTTGAGATTTCCGGCCTGCCGCAAGTCTCAATCTGCCACTCGCAGTTCAGAAAAACCTTCCGTAAGTATATCGTATAACTCGACCAGCTCACCGTTGTAGAGTCTGATACATCCTCGCGAGCTTTTTGTGCCGATTGTTTTTTCGTCGTTTGTGCCGTGAATTGCGATTCCATCGATGCCGCGGGTTCTGGTGTCGATGCCTTCGAGTGCAATCCAGCCGGAGCCGAGCGGATAATCAGGGTCGTCGGCATGATATGTTTTTCCTGTTTCCGGGTCTGTCCATGTAGGTTTGATAAGTTTTCCGCCGTTTTTTACACGCCATAATCCCAGCGGCGTTTCGTGTCCTTCTTTTCCGAGCCCCACCTTATAGCTTTTTACATATATATTCTGCAGATAGAGGTCCATTGTATAAGACGAACGGTAGACAATGGCGTGGAATGGCCCGTGTACGATTTTTATTACCTGCCCTGCCTGTAAGGATTTTTCGCTTGGAATATTGTTTATTTTCATCAGGAACTTGTAGGGCACCTTAAAACCTGCTGCGACTTGTGCAAGAATATCTCCCGGCTGAACCTGATATGTGGAGCACAGGTTATCGCCGAGCTGCACTGTTCGGCTGAACAGCCAGTCGTTGGCAAGGCTGCTCATCTGTCTTTTAATTTGTTCTCTTAGGTTTTCTTCCATTGCCATATTAAGGACGTCGTTTAAGGAGTCTCTGGCGGCGATAATTCTTCCTTCGGCAATGTCTTTTTGAGCGTCTTTGATAATCGCTGCAACTCGCGGAGATGTCAGGCCGTTGGCCTCGGCGGCGACACTGCTGAAGTCGGATTTTGCCTGCGGCTCATTCTGGTCTTTCTTCGCCGGGCTTTGCGCAGGTGTTTGGACAGGCTTCACAGGTTGTGTATCTTGCGGTTTCTTTTTGCCTGCAAAGGGATAGAAAAATATTATTGCCGCCGCCGCCACAAAAACCGCTGCAATTACATAATAGATTATTGTACTTTTTCTGCCGGGTCCGTAATTACCGTATGATGACATAGCCATTTTGCTTTTGTCCTTATTTTGTTTATCGTTTATTTTTTGAAATAAGTTACGCCTTCGTTAGTAACGAGCATATCGACCGGCTGGTCGTGTTCGACTGTCGGTACAACTGGTATAATCTGTTCAGAGAATCCGAAGCCGCATTTTACGGCTTGCAGTTTTTCATGCTGGAAGAATCTGTCGTAATAGGAACCGCCTCTTCCGAGCCGGTTGCCGTTTTTGTCGAAGGCCAGCCCCGGCGTTACCACCAGGTCGATATCTTCGAGCGGCACAGGTACGCCGGTTACAGGATTTCTCAAACCTCCCGCCTCGGTGGCGATGCCTGTTTCGAGCGAGTTAATCTGCACCGGCATTATATGTCTTTGTTGCCAGGAGATTTTCGGCACAGCTATGGTTTTTGCGTGCTGCCAGGCGTATAGGATAAATGGTGTCGTATCGGCTTCATGCGGCAGAGACAGGAAAGCCATTATCGTATTCGCATCCCGGAATTCCGGTGTATCAACAAGGTTTTTGCATGCATTTTGGCTCATCTCGGCGAGCTGTTCTACAGAGTATCTGCACAGTTGTGTTCTCATCTGTAGCCGCAGTTGCTGTTTATCCGCCATTAGTATCCCTCCGCTGGGTTTTTTCATCGGATTTTTCCTGTTTTATCAAAGTTTCGAGCTTTTGTAAATATTCCATAATAATTTTTTCTTTTCCTCGCGGTGTGGGGGCATAGTACTGTATTTTTTTGTCCGGCAGGTATTCCTGCACGACAAAACCGCTCGGCCGGTCATGGGGGTATTTGTATTCGGTTCCGTATCCTTGTTTCTTGGCTCCCGAGTAATGGGAGTCCTTCAGATGTTTGGGTACGGGTATGGTTTTTTTGGTTTTGACGTCGCTAACGGCGGACCATATAGCCTTTGCCGAGGCGTTGGATTTTGGTGCGCAGGCGATGTATATAGCGGCTTGTGCCAGCGGGAGTTGCGCCTCGGGAAAGCCCACGAATTCCGATATTTGCACTGCCGCTGCCGCCAGGACAGTTGCCATTGGGTCGGCGTTGCCCACATCTTCGGCGGCACAGACGGCAATTCTTCTTGCGATAAATCGCAGGTCTTCACCACCGGCGATAAGCCTTGCCAGCCAGTAAACCGTTGCGTCAGGGTCCGAGCCTCTCATGCTTTTCTGCAGAGCGCTCGCAAGGTCGTAATGTGTATCGCCTGTAGGGTCAAAATAGATGGCCTTTTGCTGTATGGATTCTTTTGCGGTCTCAAGGTCGAATTTTATCGCCTCAAGCCCCGCGTTTTTCTGGGACATTACTCCTATTTCAAGTGCTGTAAAGGCCTTTCTTGCGTCTCCGTCGCTCATAATGGCTGTATATTCGAGAGCATCATCCGTTACATTGATGTCTAATGAGCCGAGCCCCCGTTTCCTGTCGGCCAGCGCCCTTTTTAAAAGCTGGATAATATCGTTTTTTTCAAGCGGCTTGAATTCGAAAATGGTGCTTCGTGAAATCAAAGGCGAATTCATGGCGAAATATGGGTTTTCTGTGGTGGCGCCGATAAGAATGATTATCCCGGATTCGACATCGTCCAGCAGCACATCCTGCTGGGCACGGTTGAAGCGGTGAATTTCGTCGATGAACAGGACGGTTTTGCAGTTTCTGGCCAGCAGATTGTCTTTTGCCTTGTTAAGAATTTCACGTATATCATGGACGCTGGCGGCTGGTGCACTGAGGTGGAAAAAATTTGCGGATGTCTGCTTTGCTATGACGGCTGCAAGGCTGGTTTTGCCGGTTCCCGGCGGGCCGAAGAAGATAAGGCTGCTCAGTGTTCCTGCCTGCAGCATTCTGTAGAGCAGTTTTCCGGGGGCGATAAAGTCTCTTTGGCCGGCGAATTCTTCAAGATTTTCCGGCCTCATTCTTGCTGCAAGTGGTGCATTTGACTGAAGTTGTGCCTTTTCAACATCAGAAAAAAGCGACTTTTTATCTCTTGCTTCGGGCATAAAACCTATTATACCGCCCGATTAAGACCTTTGTCGATGGTAACTTTATGGCATTTGAGTTGTGGCAGGTAGGGCGGAGTTACTTTATACTATTTTTTAACGCCTCAAAGACCCTGATGGTGCTTTTGCCTGCCTGTTTTGCAGCGTAAAGTGCCTCGTCGCTGCGGTGGGCTATTTCCTCTGGGCACATATTGCCCTCGCATTGGCCGACTCCAATGCTGATTGTTATCTGGATTTTTTCTCTTTCCCAGATGATAGGAGAGTTGGAGACCTCATTTACCATTCTTTCTGCCACGATAACAGCCTCGGAAAGTGCGGTATTTGGAAGAACAACTGCGAATTCATCGCCGCCGTATCTTGCAGCGGTGTCGATTTTTCGAATGCACGCGACGATTTTTCTGCTGACCCGCTTTATTGCCATATCGCCTGCACGGTGTCCGAACTTGTCGTTAATAGGTTTGAGGTTATCTATATCAGCCATAATGATTGAAAGCTGTCCGCCGTATCTTTGGCATCTTTTAAGTTCTCTTTCAAGGGTTTCAAAGAATGTTCTGTGGTTGATAAGGCCGGTCAGACCGTCTGTTTTGGCCTGGTGTTGTGTTTTTTCAAAGAGTTTGATGTTGCCGATGGAAGCGCCGACAAGTTGCCGGAAAAGCTCGACCAGGGCGATATCTTCGCCGCTGAATTTTTCGGCACCGAGTTTATCCGCCAGGTTAAGTACACCTACAACGCTGTTATGACAGATGAGTGGTGCGATTATGCACGTATTTGACTGATAATTTTTTGCGAATTTACGGTTCCCTTTGGAAATAATCGGGGATTTATGGTCTTCAATGTTTTCGATGGCAATCAGTTCTTTGCTTTTGACGGCTTTTATCATAGGTGACAGGTTGGCCTGATTGAGGGATACTATATTGTTAATGAGGAATGGGTGGTTATTATTTTCGAGGTGCAGCATATCAGTTATCTCATCCAGTATATACAGCGATGCGAATCTGGCATTAACAAGTTTTGGAATCTGTTCCACACAGATTTTTCCGATTTGCTGCATGTCTAAGCAGTTTATCTGCTGTATAAGTGGGGTGATGACCTTTAACACGCTCAGGTCCGCATTTTTTAGCGAATTATCCTGGCCGAAAACGTCGTTGTTCTGCTCGTTATTCTTCATAAATGCTTTTTTTGTAACATCTTAGACTATAAAAACACTGTTTTTGCGTTATTTACTATATCGGTGTTGAAAATAGGTAAGTTTGGTAAATAAAGTATAATTTCCAAGGGTTTTTCGCTGAGCAGGGTCAAGTCTGAAAAAGCCTTATTTTATGAGACGCAAAGGTCTGACCCCGCGCCTATTGGTATTGTGCAAAAACTCCAGGAGAGTTGAAGCTGTATTGCCGGTTGCCGCGACATTGTTTTGAGACTACCCGGCACAGATGGGTGCAGGGCGGCATCTTTTTGGGACGTACAAATGCAACAAAAAAAGAAAATAGGAATTTTTTTTAAAAAGTTGTTGACGCCGGATAGAATAGCTTTTACATTTTATAAAACATAAAAGTTGTTTTTTAAAAGCAGAGATTGGATTTTAAAGGACTTTTGGTTTTTACGGCCGGTAATATTGAAAAGGTTTTGGTAATGTTTGAAGCGCAGCAGTTGAGTTTGGCAAGAGACGGCAGGAATAACTTTCCCATTCCCCAAAAACTTTATCGTATCGGTGAAGTAGTGCGTTACACGCCTTATTCTCGTCAGACGATTCACAACTATACAATCATGGGTCTGATAAGGGAGGCCGCATGGACCCAGGGTGGGCATCGGCTTTATGACGAAAGTGTTTTCACAAGACTTTCAAGGATAGCCAGGCTTAGAAGGACAAAGACGCTCGGTCAGATAAGAGAAATGCTCGCGGCACGCGGCAACTGACTTTTACATTTTAAAAATAATTACAGGGAAATAGCCTTGACTAATAATATCGGACAAATGGATTTGTCGTCTTTGGTTCGCGACAACGTTGATGAAGTGCTTGTCAAAATTATTCAATTCACGCACATTCGCCACAGAGTAATTCTCGAAAATATTAACAATTGTCATTCGGCAGGTTTTATTCCTCGCCAGGTTGATGTTGAGGGTTTTGCGAAGATAATTTCCATAGCTCTTTCGGAGCATCGGCGAACCAGAAGACTTGTGCTGTGCGACAGCGATTCGGTCAGTTTTATGCCTGGCGGTCGGCTGAGTATAAAACTTAAGATTGATGCGGCGGCCAGGAGCCTTTTTGAGCAGGACTTTGGCCAGTACCTTCATCTCCAGCGGCAGCGGCTGAATGAAAATGTGGTGAACAATAAGACTGCCTGTGCTCTATTGGGACACAAGCTCAAAACGGCAAGAATGACAGCATAAAGAAGTTGTTATAACTTCTTTGCTACAAATAAGTTATGAAATTTTAATAGAGTTTTAAATCAATGCTTGTTTTTCAGGGAGGAACAAATGACCGGTGTGCCTGTTGAAGAGCTTGTCAGACTGGCTGCTCAAAGTAGTCAGAAAGCGAAAATTCTCACGATTGCCAGCGGCAAAGGTGGGGTGGGCAAGACAAGTATTTCGGCGAATCTTGCTGTATGTTTGGCCGCAGCCGGAAGTAGAGTGGCGGTTTTTGATGCCGATTTCGGCCTTGCGAATCTTGATATTATTTTTGGCGTAAGCAGCAAATACAACCTTTCGCATTTCGTTAAGGGCTGCAGAAGTCTTGAGGAGATTTGTCAGCCGGCCGGCGGCGTGGATATAATTTGCGGTCTTTCCGGCATTGAAGGTCTTACCGAAATGTCGGACTTTGCAAGAGAAAGGATTATCAGGGCGCTGGAGGTTTTGTCCGATAACTACGATGTGGTTATTGTGGATGTTTCTGCCGGTATTGGCAAATCGGTGCAGGCCTTTTGTATGGCTTCCGACCACACCGTTCTTGTGACTACTCCTGAACCTGCCGCGATAACGGATGTTTATATATTGCTCAAGACTCTTGCGGCCAAGCGGTATGACGGCAGGTTCAGTCTTCTTGTGAATATGGCTGAAAGCATAATTGAAGGAAAGAAAGTTTACAGGCAGATTGCGTTAGCGGCGACTCAGTTCCTGGATGTTCGGCTTCATCATGCCGGTGTGCTTGTCAGGGATGAGCATGTAGGCCTTGCGGCCAGGAAACGCCAGCCGGTAGTGCTTGAATATCCGAGATGTACTGTGACGCAGGCCCTGATGACAATAGCTGCCAGGCTTAGCAAGGTTCCCTTGAGCAATGCGGCAGGGCAGAGTTTCTTCAAAAAAGTTGTTAACTGGTTTTGCTAAAAAGCCGTTAAATCCTTATAGGGCGTGCACTTTAAAAATTGAATCTTGTTTTTGAGACTTATCGGACTTATCAGTTCGTTTGGAATTTTTGGAGGGATACAAAAATGCCGGCGTTAAAAAAAACTGTGGAAGTTGATATAGATGCCATTTGGGCGGACTTTTTCAAAGATCGCAATGAGGAGAACCGCAACAGGTTAATTGAGCATTATCTGCCGATTGTCAAGTATACTGCCGAGCGGATATATATGAAGCTTCCTGAGAAGGTTGAGGTTGATGATTTAATCAGTGCCGGCATTTTCGGCCTTATGGATGCGATAGATGCTTTTGACCCGCACAGGGGCGTCAAATTTGCGACGTATTGTACACCTCGTATAAGGGGTGCGATTCTTGATGAGCTGCGGAGTATGGACTGGGTTCCCCGTCTTGTAAGGGCACGGGCTCATCAGCTTGGCAATGCGACAAAAACGCTTGAGGCTCATCTTGGCAGGCTGCCGACTGAGCGGGAAATTGCTGATGAGCTTGAGATGAATATGGATGACTTTTACAGGCTGCAGCGCGATGCCACCGCCGTTGGTCTTGTGTCTTTGAGCAATAATCTTGATGTTGAAGGCGACGCGGACTTATGTGAAATTGACATAATTGAGGACAAAAAGAGTGAGGACCCGATGATAGAGGCGCAGAAAAGGGATTTGAAAAGTCTGCTCACTCGTGGCCTGACTCGGGCCGAAAGACTCATACTTGTCCTGTATTATTATGAAGAGATGACGATGAAGGAAATTGGTGCGACGCTCGACCTTTCGGAATCGAGGGTTTCGCAGATGCACTCGTCGATAATAGCAAGGCTCAAGGCGCAGATGAATGCCCGCAAAAAGGAGTTTTCAATCAAGTAATTTCCCATAGACAGGCGGCAATCAGGAATATAAAATGAGGATTCAGTAAGCCGTCTGCCGCGGGCAGACCCCACAATTTTTAATTTTGGATTTTCTTATGCAATTTACGAAAATGCATGGTCTTGGCAATGACTACGTGTATGTAGACTGTTTTCAGCAGTCGGTCAAAGACCCTGCGTCTCTTGCGAAAGTTTTAAGTGACCGCCACAGGGGCGTAGGTGCTGACGGTCTGATTTTGATATGCCCGTCAACTGTTGCGGATGTCAAAATGAGGATATTTAATGCCGACGGCTCTGAAGCTCAGGTGT
>Ga0315286_10000081_pt1 | contig 62463 bp, 50 predicted proteins | sample YL17G10_0_MG_FD_205038 | JGI IMG/M metagenome (GOLD analysis project Ga0315286, IMG submission 205038) | Sediment microbial communities from Yellowstone Lake, YNP, Wyoming, USA - YL17G10_0 | ecosystem: Environmental > Aquatic > Freshwater > Lake > Sediment | place: USA: Wyoming | collected...
CTGCCGGCGGGCGATGTCGCCTCGGCCATTCGGAAAAGAAGGAGAATGGCAGCCTGACCGCCGTCTCCAAAATATCTCCACGACCGGGGAAGAATCCTGAGGACTGGCGGTGACTGCCGTGCATAAGTCGACGCCTCTAACTACCTGAGACTCGAACCCTTAGAGCCAGAAGTCGCGCGCCATCAACCATTTAGAGAAACGCGTGATTAGGGTTCGAATCCCTCTCTCTCCGCCAATTCCCAGATCCGGGTGTCGCCGATCTCTGCTGAACGCCCCCGCGCCGGCACCCCGAAGCGCTGATCCCTCGAATCGCAGTGGAATCCCTCCTACCGCCTGGCCCAGCGGAGTTTCGCGGCGCTGGCGCGCGGGTTCGAGCGGCACTCTTCGGGAGTGGGCCGGACGATGGTGTCGGCGATCGCGGTGTAGAGCCCGTCGCGCAGCCCTGCTTGAAAAGCCTTCTTCACACGCCGGTCCTCGCCCGAATGAAACGCCACGATCGCCACGCGTCCGCCCGGATTCATGCATTGTGGCAAGTGCCTGAGCAGCGTGTCGAGGGCAATGAACTCCTCGTTCACTGCGACACGCAGAGCCTGGAAAACCCGGCGCACGGATTTCTCCCGCTCTTCTTCCCGGACGTGAGACAGCGCCGCGCGAATCGCCTCCGCCAGGTCGGTTGTCCGCTCGAGGCTTCGGCCGGCAAGCGCGTCGGCCAGGGTCAGGGCCTGCGGTTCGTCGGCATTCTCCGTCAGCAGCGCCGCCAGTTCCGCCGGCTGGGTCTTGAGCAGCAGCGCCGATGCCGGCTGGCCCCTGTTCGGATTCATTCGCATGTCGAGAGGGCCGGGCGTCTTGATGGAAAAGCCGCGGCCCGGAGTGTCGAGTTGCATCGAGGAGACGCCAAGGTCCGCCAGAATACAGTCCGCACCGGCCAGGCCCTCCGCGGCGAGCGCCTGAGGCAGACCGGCGAAGTTCGATCGCCGCACGACGAAGATATCGGGGCCGAACCCCAGGCGTCGCATCCGGGCCTCGGTCTTCGGGAGTTCCAGCGGATCCGCATCGAGACCAAGCAACTTCCCGCCCGGTTGGAGCCGCTGGACAATCGCACGGGCATGGCCGCCGTAGCCGAGCGTGCAATCAACTGCGGTTTCTCCCGGCCGCGGATCGAGCGCTTCCAGGATCTCGGCGACCAGGATCGGGACGTGCGCGCCGGCGGGGGTCTTTCCCGAGGCGAGCACCTTTGCCACCGTGTCGGGGTATTGCCCCGGTTCGTGCTCCTTGTACTTCTCGTCGAACCGGCGCGGGTGCTGGCCGGGGTAGCGCGGGCGGCGGCGGTGGGGCGTGGACGGGTCGCCGGTCACCGTTGGTTGGTCGTTCGCATGGAGGACATCGTAGTCGCAGGGCCACTGGACAGACAAACCCCGGGCCTCCATCGCCGACTAGCGCATCCGATAGGTCACCAGCGAGCGGACGTTGAACAGGCCGTCGTTCTGCGAAGGCGCGCCGAATCCCCGCTTGACCGACAGCGGCGAGTAGAAGACGTCCATGCCCAGCATCAGCCTGTTCGTCAGCCGGTAGCTGATCCCGCCGCTCGCGGAGACGGCCGTACCGTGAGAGAGATAGCGGGTGTGATCGATCATCCCGAACGTCAGCGCGTTCACCTGGAAGCCCACGTCCATGTATGTGACTCCGATCGCCGCGTGCGGCGAGAGTCTGTTCGGGGCGTCCGGCCGATACGCGACACTGGCCTCCCCGCCCGCATAACGGAGGGATGCGGTGTCGGACGACGCCGCCGCGCATCCTTCGGGATTGCCAGCCGAACCCGGCACGAATGCGGCCGTGCTGGCCGGGCATGTATAGGACCCCTGCACCGTGCCGACTTGCCCGTAGACACGCAGGCCAACGGCCAACGCCGATGTTTCGTAGACTGGCCGCTCAAGGGCGAGCGCCAGAAGTCTTGTCTTCAGCCCGAACATCGGGATCGGAGGCACGACCGCGACGACAAGCGACAGGCTGGCCGGCAAACCGATAGTGACACGCGGCCTGGGGAAGAACGGCGCCTTGTTGAGATCCTGCGCTTCCGTGCCGTCGTATCCGACCACCTGTTGCGCGTCAGTGAGCGAAGGCACCCATCCGGCTTCGAGCCCGATCGACAGGGACCCCGGTTTCCGGGTGCTCGGTGTCTCGAGGCCGCCGACGAGCGTGGCCGAGGTGAAGTACTTGAGTGCCCATGATTCCGGCCTGTCGAACGACAGGTGGTCGATCGAATTCATCACCATCTGCGCGGACGCAGGCGACGGGACCACCAGCACCAGCCCCGTGAAGACGGCCACGTACGCCATCAGCCTCAAGACTCGTGTCTGACGACGGACGCCACTGAGCGGTTCAGGTCTCATCTAAAGGCCTCGTTCTGAGGACGAATTGGATCTCGAGCTCGTCTTTGACGCGAATCGTGCCGCCCACCGCGGTGACCGGCACCATCCCGAAGTCGGTTTGCTTCAACACGAACGATCCCCGCGCCGTGACGCGGCCTCCAGCCTCCAGCGCCACGCTGGCCCGGACGGTCATCGGGCGCGTGGTCGCGTGTAACGTCATGTCGCCCTCGATCACGACGTCTGCAGTGCCCGCTGTTCGCGCCGTGACAACGAGGCGCCGCGACGAAAAGACGACGGCCGGGAATCGTGTGGCATCCAGCACCCGCTCGCCCAGCATCACCTTCTGAACCTCGGCGACGTCGGCCGGCGGCTCGCCCCGCCCGGTGACGCGCAAGGCAGCCGCCGCGAACTCCAGCGAGACGCTGGCATGCTGCAGGTCCGCCGGATCGAACGTTACTCGACCGCGCACATCGGGAGCGGCCACTTCGTGCGCGTGGCCGGCGAAGCCGAACACGCCCTCCTTCCCGACCTGGATCAGGACCTGGCTGTTTGCGGCATCGATAGCCAGCACTGTTGGGCCAGTTCCGCTCTGGCCCGCAACCTGGGCGATCATCCAGGCCGCGATGGAGACATTCCGGAACGAACCGCGCACCATGGCTCACCTCATGCGTTGTTGTCACCGTTGAAACGCGTCCGATCATATTGCAAGCCGTGTGCCCGAGATACGGCTCGGGCTGCGCCATTGCCGTTCGCGAGTCAGCCTGGCGCCGGAGAGTCCGGTTGGATCGTGGCGAAGCTGATTCGGTGCGACGTTGATCGCACGTGTCGAATCCCGCCAGATCTGGGGCCCGCGTTGGGTTCACATGTGCCTGGCTGCGATCGTCGGTCGTCTGAATCAAGGCCCGCGTCGAGCGCTGACGGGACGGCGCTGGTGGGATGCTGGCGCGAGGCGACGCCAGTCGCACGGGGCCTGACGCTTACCTGCAACGTAAATGCTTACGTCGTTGGTCAGCGTCCGACGCGTGAACTCACCGAAATCGCTCGATCTATTGGCCTTGCCAGGTGGTATCAGACTTGCTTTGAAATCCACCGTCCACAGGACAGCGGGCCACGTCGGCCCCAAGAGGAAATAGCCATGAACTCGCGAATGACACTCACAATCGGCGGCCTGCTCCTGATCGCGGCAACCCTGGGCGGTTGCGGCGGCGGCAGCTACAGCCCTTCGGCGCCAACCGCTTTGCCCACATCGACGCCAACCGCTGGCGCCGCACCGGCGGATGTGACAATCACCATCGTCGGCATGAACGGCAGTCTCTCCTACTCGCCGAATCCGGCGACGGTGAAGGTCGGCCAGACAGTGGCCTGGCGCAACGCCGACAGTGTTACACACACCGCGACCGGTGACGCCGGAGGGTTCAACACCGGCAACATCGCCCCCGGGGCGACGAGCAGCCCAATCACGATGGCGACGGCAGGAAGTCTTGCGTATCACTGCGTGGTCCATCCCTCGATGACCGGGACGTTGACCGTCACGCCATAGGCGCGCACGAGAGGTATCTGGCCGCAGCCCAGGTTCGCCGGGCTCGTGCGATGGGGTCAGACCCCAAGACGCAACATTCTCCAGTATTTTGGATTGGCTTCGCCCTCATGGCGGCGCGCGAAGTCAGCACTCTTGCGCGATCCCTACGACATCTTGGAGAATGTTGTGTCTCGGGGTCTGACCCCAACAGGACAGCCATGCAGACATCCCGTCGCTCGTTTCTCCGGACCGCCGCGGCCGGCGCCGCGCTTCCGGTCTTCGGTCCGCGTGTTCTCGACGCGCTCGAACGGCGCCTCGAGCCGTTTGACCAACTCTCACCAGCCGGTGCCGCGGCTGACGAGGAATTCTGGAGCGAGATCCGCAAGGTCTTCCCGCGCCCCGCCGGCTACATCAACCTCGAAAACGGGTACTCGAGTCCCCAGCCGGGGCCGACCTACGAGGCGTTCCAGCGGCATCAACAGGCTATCAATAGCGGTCTGTCGTTCTACATGCGGCGGAAGAAAGCCGACGACCTGGTGGCGGTCAAGAAGCAGCTGGCCGAACTGGCGGGGTGTCCGGCCGACGAAGTCGTCATCACGCGCAACACCACGGAATCGCTGGGGACGGTCATCCACGGCCTGGATCTGGCTCCGAAAGACGAAGCGGTGATGTGCGATCAGGACTACGGCTCCATGCTGGAGCAGTTCCGACAGCAGTCGCGCCGCCGGGGCATCACGTGCGTGGAGATCTCCATCCCGCTTCATCCCCGAGACGATGAGGAGATGATCGCCACGTACGCGAAAGCGATGACGCCCCGCACGAAGATCCTGCTGGTGTCGCACATGGTCAACATCACCGGACAGATCCTCCCGGTCCGGAAGATCGCGGACATGGCGCATGCGCGCGGCGTCGCCGTCATCGTCGATGCGGCGCATTCGTTCGCGCACGTGGGGTTCACGATGCCGGAACTCGACGGCGACTACCTGGGCGCCAGTCTCCACAAGTGGCTGTGCACGCCGCTCGGTGCCGGGCTCCTGCACATCAAGAAGGACAAGATCCGCACGGTGTGGCCGCTGTTTGGCGAAACCAGCGTGCCAGACGATGACATCCGGAAGCTCGAACGGATTGGCACACACCCGTCGTGGACGATCCTCGCGATCGCCGATGCGATCCGGTTTCACAAGATGATCGGCGCCGAGCGCAAGGAAGCCCGCTTGCGGTACCTGCAGCAGTACTGGACCGACCGGGTGCGCGGCGTGGCAAAGGTGTACCTGAACACGCCCACCGGGACACGCGCCTGCGGCATCGCGAACGTCGGGATTGCAGGCAAGACACCCGGCCAGACGGCCGCGGCGCTCTTCGACACGTTCGGGATCTACACGGTCGCGATCGACACGGTCCCGGTGAAAGGCGTCAGGGTGACGCCGCACCTGTATACAACAACCGGTGAGCTGGATGCGCTCGTGAAAGCGATCGGCGACGTGGCGCGCACGTGAGCGCAAAAGGCGCAAGAGGGATCGGGGCTCTTTCGCGGCCCAGCCCGTCGACGAGGACAGAATCATAGGTATTCGGGGGATGGCGCCGTAGCCGATGGAGATCCCGATGCGTGCAGGTCCTCGTGTCACTCGCGTCAGCATCCTCAACGATGTGCTCGGGCCCGTGATGCGCGGGCCGTCGAGTTCACATACCGCCGGCTCGTACCACATCGCGAAACTGGTGACGGGCCTGCTGGGCGCGGCGCCGGTGGCCGTCGAGTTCGCCTTCGACCCCAACGGATCGTATGCGCAGGTCTACTGGCAGCAGGGCGTCGATCGGGCGCTGGCCGTTGGTGTGATGGGCTGGAGCCTGACCGACGAGCGGTTCTTCACGGCGCTCGACCTGGCCGCTGCGAGCGGCCTCGAAATCCGGTTCGCCGTCCGGCCACTCGCAACCCCGGATCACCCGAATACCGTCGAGATCACGATGCGCGCGGCGGACGGGCGCCGGCTGACCGCGTGCGCCCGCTCGATTGGCGGAGGCGCCATCGAAGTGGTCGAGGTGGAAGGATGGCCGGTCCGGCTCACCGGATACACCTACGAGGTGCTGGTCGACGGGCCACGCGCGGTTGCCGACGCGGTGGTCGCGGCGCTCTCGGCTGACGGGCAACTGGCCGGCGCCCCGGAGATTCTGGAGCGCAGCGGGCGCGTGCTCGTCGATGCGCGCCGGTTCGTCGCGATCGACCGACCGGCGCGGGCTGCGCTGGCAGCGCTTGGCGGAGACGTGATCGTGCGCGAAGCGCCGCCCATCGCGTTCGTCAAACGGGGTCCGCAGTTGTTCGAGAGCGCAGCCGGGATGCTGACGCTGGCCGAGTCGAAGGGCTGGTCGCTTGGCCGGGTCGCCCTGGCCTACGAAGCAGAACTGCTGGGGCTTCGGGAGCAGACGATCATAGACGAGGTCGCTCGCCGCTTCGACATCATGCAGACCGCCGTGCACCTCGGCCTCGATAAGGACGCGCCATCGATGCAGTTGCTGGCGCCCAGCGCCCACGCGATCTTCGAGGCCGACGCCGCCGGGCGGCTGCCGCTAGGCGGCCTGCACACACGGGCGGCGGCGCGCGCGATGGCCGTGATGCACGTCAACGGCGCGATGGGCGTCGTCTGCGCCGCGCCAACCGGAGGATCGGCCGGAGCCGTGCCCGGCGTGGTCGTGACACTGGTGGAGGAGCGCGGGCTATCGAGGGAAGGCGCCGCGATGGCGCTGCTGGCGGCTTCGGCCATCGGGGTCATCCTGGCGGCGCGCGCCACGTTTGCGGCGGAAGTGGCCGGGTGCCAGGTGGAAATTGGCGCGGCGGGTGCCATGGGGGCTGCCGCGGTGGTTGAAGCGGCCGGCGGCACGGCTGCCCACGCGGCCCACGCCGCGGCGATCGCGTTTCAGAATTCGATGGGATCGGTATGCGACCTGGTGGGCGGGATCGTCGAGATCCCGTGTCACACGCGCAACGCGGTGGCCGCGTCCAGCGCGTTTGTCTGCGCGGATCTCGTGGTGGGCGGCTACGTGAATCCCATTCCCCTCGACGAGACCATTGACGCCGTGTACGCGGTGGGCCGGATGATGCCGAGCGAACTGCTGTGCACGTCGAAGGGCGGCCTGGCCGTGACGCCATCGGCCCTGCGCCTCGTGAGCAAGCCCCGGTAGTCGCTCGACGAGCGGATTCACGCAGCGAGGAGGTCGACGCTCGACCAGCCGCCCACGGCTGATCTCGCGCGCCCGCCGGAGCATCAGCGCGTGTGGAATTCCCTGATGGCCGCGCACACGCGGTCGATCTGCGCCTGCGTCAGCTCCGGGAACATCGGCAGCGACAGGATCTGGTCCGCGGTCCCGTCGGTCACCGGCAGGCGGCTCGCGCTCGACGCCAGCTCCGCATACGCCGGCTGGCGGTGGATTGGAATCGGGTAGTGAATGCCGGTCTGGACGCCCTTCTCGTGCAGGAAGTGCTGCAATTGCTCGCGCTTCGGCGTCCGGATGACATACAGGTGATAGATGTGCGACGGCTCGTCAGCCGGGATCTTCGGCGCCACGACATTCGGAATGCCCTTCAAGCCCGCGTCATACGCGTGGGCGTTCTTGCGCCGCATCGCGTTGCAGGCATCAAGCCGCGGCAGCTTCACGCCGAGAATCGCCGCCTGCATGGTATCGAGCCGCGCGTTGGTGCCCTTCACGACGTGGTGGTACTTCTTCGATTCGCCGTACGCCCGCAGCTGCCTCACCGTGGCCGCCAGCCCGTCGTCATCGGTCGTCACGAGGCCGCCGTCGCCCATCCCGCCGAGGTTCTTGCCAGGGTAGAAGCTGAACGTGCCGACATCGCCCATCGACCCGCAACCCTTGCCCTTGTACCGCGACCCGTGCGCCTGGCACGCGTCCTCGACAACCTTGAGGCCGTGCTTCTTCGCAATCGCCATGAGCCCGTCCATGTCGACCGCCTGGCCGTACAGGTGCACCGGGCAGATGGCCTTGGTCTTCTTCGTGATGACGGGTTCGATCAGGTGGACGTTGATGTTGTACGTCTCCGGGTCGCAATCCACCAGCACCGGCACCGCACCCACCGCCGACACCGCCAGCGCCGTCGCGATAAACGTGTTGCCCGGCACGATCACTTCGTCACCGGCCTTGATGCCCAATGCTTCGAAAGCGATCCGCAGGGCGTCGAGACCAGAGCTCACACCGATGGCGTGCCTGGCACCCACAAGCTTCGCGAAGCCCTGTTCAAACGCCTCCACCTCGGGGCCGAGAATGTACTTGCCGTGCGTCAGCACCTTGCCCACCGCCTCGTTCAACTGCTCGCGGATGGGCGCATGATGAGCCGCCAGATCAACAAACGGTACGATGTCCACGCGTCACCTCTTTAGATGGAGTCCCAACAGGATCAACGGCCGCAGGATGCTCCACCACCCCGTGATGGGCTTCATCTTGGTGTAGCCGAGTTCGTGCGGCGGATAAATCTTGGTCACCGGCACTTCCTTCACCTTGTACCCAAGCCGGACCATCTGGTAGAACAGGTACGGCTCCAGCTCGTAGCGGTCAAGCCAGCTCTGGTCGAGGTTGATGCCCGACGCGCGCAGGGCCGACAGCCGGATGGCGCGAAAGCCGTTGGTCGTGTCGGTGAAGCGGCGCATCACGATCAGCGAAAACAGCCACGGGTGCACGATGCGTGTCGCAATCTGACGGTAGAACGGCATGTTGCCGTAGTCGCCGCCCGGCAGGTACCTCGACCCCTGCACGAAGTCGCACGCTTCGTCATCAATCGCCGCGAGCAGCCGCTCGATTTCGGGCGGCCGGTCCTTGTCATTGCCGGCAAGGATGACGACGACGTCGAAGTGCTCGGCGAGGCCGTAATTGATGGCGGTGCGAATGGCGGCGCCCGCGCCCGATCGCGTCTCGTGCGTCAGCACCACCGCGCCTTTGGCAGCCGCCACCATTGGCGTGTCGTCCGTGGACGCGTCGTCGACGACGACGATGCGGTCAACCAACCCAGCGGGAAAGCGGTCGAGAACGCGGCCGATCTTGGCGGCCTCGTTGTGGGCAATCGAGGCTGCCATCACGCGAAGGGCCGGGCGTGAGGCTGTCACCGCTTCCTGGTCGTTGTCGCGGGGGCCTGCGCTCTTCGGCGGCTTCCCGCCTTCGCGGTGCGCTGCCTGCTTCCCGCCCTTGCCAGTCGCTTCGCATCTGGCTTCGGCGGGGCAGGCGTCATCGCCTCACCCTCGAGTTTCGCCACGCCCTTGCTCGTCTTGCTGTAGCGCAGTCCGCACTTCTTGCAGGTGAGCAGCGAACCGCGCCCCACCAGCGGCTGGCAGCACTCGCACACGTGACCGCGCACGCGGCCCGGGTTGCCCAGCACCACCGCGTAATCCGGCACCGGCCTGGTCACCACCGCGCCCGCACCGATAAACGCGTAGCGCCCGATGTGGCAGCCGCAGACGATGGTGGCGTTGGCGCCGATCGTGGCGCCCTCCTCGATCGTGGTGGCGACTGGTGTCCAGTCGCGCTTGCTGCGAGGCCGGTTGTCGTTGGTGAGCGAGCAGTTGGGGCCGAGGAACACGCGGTTCTTCACCGTGACGTACTGCCACACCGCCACGCCGTTCTTGATCGTCACATCGTCGCCCACCACGGCGCCGCTCTCGACAAAGGCGTGGTCGCCGATATTGCAGTGGCTGCCGACCACCGCGCCCTTCATCACGTGCGCGTAGGCCCAGACGCTGGTCTTGTCGCCAATCTGATCGGTTTCGACCAGCGCCAGCGGATGCTTGAAGAAGTCGCCCATGATCGGTCCCTCCCCGGGGGACTCGCCTGAATCTGCCGGTTACACCCTGACCGGCGCGCCGCCAAGCGACATCGATTCGTTGATGGCGGCCGCCACGCGCACCACCTCGGCGGCAAAACGGCCGTCGCTCCTGAGCTTCTCCGGGGCGTTGAGGCCTTCGAGGAAGGCGCGCGCCTGCATCCGGAGCGGTTCTTCGCGCGGCACCTTGGGCAGCGTCACATCGCCTTCGCGTGCGAGCAACTGGAACTCACCGAAGTCCGCGTACTCGCGGGGCTTCTTCAGCACGCCCTTATCAAACACAGTCACCGGGCCCATCGTCGCCATGTCGTCCCAGGTGGCCATGCGCGATTCGCCCACCACCGTGATTTCGCGAACCTTCTTCGGGTCGAGCCAGCTGACGTGGATCGAGGCCACCACGTCGCCGGGGTACTGGAGCGTCATCACCGCCACGTCCTGGATGCCCGGCTGGAGGAAGGCCTTGCCGACGGCCGAGACTTCGACCGGCACCGAGTCGAGCAGGAAGTTGAAGATCGAGATGTCGTGGGTGGCGAGGTCGAGCACCGCGTTCACGTCGCTGCGGATCGGGCCGAGGTTGGTCCGCCTGGCGAACAGGTAGAAGACGCGGCCCAGGTGTCCTGTCGTTATCAGTTCCTTGATCTTGAGGATGCCGGGGTTGAACAGGAACACGTGGCCGACCATCAGTCGCAGATTGCGATCGGCCGCGAGCTTCACGAGTTCGTCGGCCTCGGCGCCGGTGAGGCACAGGGGCTTTTCGGAGAGGACGTGTTTGCCGGCCTTGAGCGCCTGGCCCACCACTTCGAAGTGCGTCATCGTCGGCGTGGCGACCACCACTGCGTCAGGTTTGGCCGCCGCCATCATCTCGGAGGCGGTAGAAAAGGTCGCGACGCCGGGTTGTATCGATTTGATCCTGGCAAGGCGCTCAGGCCGAAGGTCGGCGATGCCGACGACGTCTGCGCCTGGAAGCGCGGCGAAGTTCCTGACGTGGTTGGGGCCCCACTCGCCCGCGCCAATGACACCGATGCGCCAGCGCTTATTCTCGGAAGACACGAGGTTCCGTCTCCTTGTTGTTCCCGTGATTGGGCCGCGAACGGCGGGTAACACAGCATCCTAACATAGAGCGCGGATGCTCTCCAGCCGCCGTATCGCGCCATGTAAAGTGTTACCGGGGGATGTATCATCGCGCCGAAAATCGGGTTACCCACCGACAAGGAGATAGAAAGTGAGAGGAACTCGCGCGAGTCCAGCAGCACGAGAGCAGTATCTGCAGCAAATGCGCGATCGGTATGCGGTGGAGAAACCTGCGGTGCGCAGCGCGCTACTCGACGAGGCGGCGGCGATGACGGGCTATCTCGGAGCTTCTCAACGCCCACATGGTCCGGTATTACGAGGGGTTAGCGTCCCAATCGGCCCACTGCCGCACATCGCGCCGACGAAACACCGTCGCAACTAGCAATAATGGGCCTGTTCTTGATGTGTTTCTTGAGCGGCGTGCAATTTACGCGCGGCCAGCCGTAGAAGAACGACTTCCAGAACATCTTCTTGCCGACGGTGAAGCTGGTCCGGCAGGAGCGCCTTGGCGCATCGCCGGGCGGTTCCTGGGCGAGGCGTGCAGCCGGTGGACCGTGCCCGACCTGTGGACGCCACAGGCGCGCCCACAAGGTCGTTGGGCGCCCGCCAAGAGCGCGGGCGCCCACGCACCGTTCACCGGCCTCATCGTCAGTACGTCCGTTGCGGTTCTGACCGACTGCCGCCCTCTACGAACGGGAACAGCGGCTCCCACGCGGCGAAGCACCCGCGCGGACGCCTTACTTGCGCTCTGCCGGGCAAGCGGAGAGACAGGTGATGTGCATCTTGAAACGCAGCGAGTAGTTGCCGTAAGGCGGCGTCCCGCTCGCATTCTCGAACGACGCCGTGCTCCCGACGCCAGGGGGGTCAGAGACCGGGTTGCCACTCAGATCGTAGTACGGGGTGCCGTCGATCGTGTCCGTCGTCACCGTCCAGTCGATGGCGCTGTCGCGCGTGATGACGAACAGATTCGAGCAGTTATCAGGGTAGTTGTTCGGGGGGATCCCGAGACGCGGGTCACGGAATCTGAACACGCCGCCGACGTCGGTCGCTGTGGACGCCCAGAAACCGCCTCCCCCGGCAATGGTCTGGCCAATCTTCATGACGGGTATGTGACTCAGAACCTGCACCGTGGTGGGGTGCGCGGTACCTGACGGGTTGTTCTCCGTGTTGCTGTCGCAGCTCGTGGCAACCCGGTTTGTGTAGTTGAGGTTGATCGAGCGGACGACCTTGCCTTTGACGGCTCCGATCGAGAGCACGAATTTGCTGTCCGTGACGACGCCACTTTGGGTCGTCACCTGCATGTACGCGCTCACGCCTTCGGCGCCGTCCTTATAGATCCGGCCATCGCTGGTGACGGCGTCCCCAGGGGTGTCGACGGTCCCAACCAGGTCCCGGAACTGCACCTGCACGGGGTACTGGGTCGTCACGTAGCTCGGCTTCTGTGCGCTCTGCTTCTGGTTCTGGGCACTGAGGCCCGAACCACCTCCGGCGGCGGCGGCGACCAACCCCAACGTAGCGAGCAGAACCTTCAATAGCGGGGACCAGGATCTCTTCATGACTTCCTCCTGCAGGCTGAGGCCTGCGTCATTCGAACGCAACCGCGCTTGGTTGCCACCTCAATGAGGCCATCGACGGAAGCCGGCATCCCGTCCTCGACAGGACGATGCTCCGGACTGGCCAAGTGTGCAGTCAGTTATAGCAGCTCGGAGTGGCCGGATCGTCACCGTTCCTGTAGAGCTTTGTGGCGGAGTGTGAACAAGTGTGAGAAACTTCGGCGTTGCGGCCGACCGGCGCTCCTGGCAGGCCTCACTGCCCGATTGGGGAGCGCGCGGGGGCGCGAACGGCGGCTTTCGGTGGCGGCGGAAGGAAGTTCGTGAGAGCGTAGATCGCGCGGGTGGGCCAGCCCTGCGTGAAGGCAACCCGAAGGCCGTCCGGGCTCACGCGGACGTCACGCATCGTGGGAACCACGAGGCCGGTCGGCGAGGCCGGACCGCCATCCACAGGTACGCGCAGCAGCGTGCGCGGCACGTTGGGGCCGCCGGCGGTCCACGTCACGACGAACACGTCCGCGTCACCGGGGCTCCAGCCCGCGATTTCCATGCCGTCGGAGCCGCCGCGCGAGAGGATCGTGAGGCGCGGGCCGGCAGTCAAGGGCGCGACGACGAGTTCGGTGCCGTTCTCGTGCCGCTCACCGACCGCGACGCGAGTTCCATCGTGGGAGAGCGACAGCTTCCACAACAGCCGGCGTCCCTCCTGCGCCTCGTAGAGGGCTTCTTCGCGGCCGGTTCGAAGGTCGCGCCGCACGACGCGTCGTGATTCCCGCGTATAGATCAGCGCCTGCCCGTCGGGCGTCCATTCGAAGCTGGGAAATGGCCCCTGCTTGCCCTGAGCCGCCGCCAGGGTGTCGGTTTCGCCCGTTTGCACGTCGGCGCGGTCGATCCTGGCTGCGGCAGCCGTAAGAAACGCGATTGAGCGACCGTCTGGAGACCAGCGTGGAACCCCGGCGTCCTTCAGACGAACGGTAACGTCGCGTTCCTGGCCTCCCTCTGTGTTCGCGATGACAAGGGCGCTGGCCCCGGCAGAAAGCAGTAACTGGCCGCGTCGCGAAACATACGCCACGCGCCGGCTGTCCGGCGCCCAGGAAGGAAAGAAGTTGATGCCCTGCACGCGCCGGGCGATGGGCGCCGGCACCGACGCGCGGCCGGCCCTCAGGTCGAGCGCAGAGGTCATCACTTCCACCAGTCCTTCCTCGCGGCGGTAGTACAGCGTTCCATCTGGGGCGAGCCCGGCTGGATCCAGCATCGCAATCTCGCGACTGACCATCTGTGGCTGCCCCTGCACCTTGCCAGTGGCGAGGTCCGCGAGCCAGAGGCCGAGCCTGCCCGCGCGGTCGCTCGCGAACAGTACGCGGCCGTCCGCCGTCCACAGCGGGAACACGTCGTTGGCCGGGTGATCCACGAGCGGGTCGACCCGCCCTGTCGCGAGATCGACGATGGAGATGTCGTAATCGGACCGGCCGAATGCCGTCGCGGTGAATACGATGAAGCGGCCGTCAGGCGACAGGGCCGGAGACCGGAAGACCGGAACGGGCAGAGTCGCAACCACCCTGGAGGTCTGCGACGATACTTCGATCCTGTCAATTTCGCCGGTGCCTTTCGCACCAGCAAAATAGACCAGTACCCCACGCCCGTCCGGTGTCCAGCCGGCGACACTCGCGCCCTCGGCCTCACGATGGTCAATCGTTCGGGACCGTCCGTCCGCCACCTGGGAGACCCGCACCTCGCAGGCGGCTCCCGCCTGGCCCGACACCCACCAGACCGACGAAACCTGGCTGCCGTCGGGAGACAAGAGCGCCGACGTCACGGCCTCGTTCTCGGAAAGGGCCGCGAGACGGCGGATCTCGAGCGAGGTCACGTCGCGAAGCGCCAGCTCGCCATCGCGGTTCAGTCCAGGCAGAGCGCGGCCATTCGGCGACGGTGGGCCAAGCGGGGTGAAGTCCGCGCCCCAGAGCCGGCGGATGATCTCGCCACCGGGCAACGCTCTCCATTGCGGATCATGAAGGCGGTTGAGTCGTTCTCTGGCCCGTGCAACGATCAAGGGCTGGTCCGGGTATTCCCTGATGAGCTTCTGGTAGGCCGCGCGCGCCTCGGCCACGCCGAGGTGCTCCTGCGCGTCGCCGAGGTAGAGCAGCGCGCGCGCCGCGATCTGGCGGTCCCGGCCCTGGCTCGCCAGCTCCAGGTCGCGGACGGCTCCGCGATAGTCTCCGTAGTCCTCCATCTTGTGGATGCCGTCCCGCAGCAACTGTCCCTGCGTGCGGGCCGTTTGTCCCTGGGTAGCGGCCTGGCGACCTGCGCCGGCCCCGGCCGCCAGCACGACGTTCGCAACGATCAGCAACATCGCCAGCAGGTTGCTCGCCCAACGACGTTCCGCGACCTGCGCAATGGACCGCACGATCGCGAGACGCCGCCGACCATGCGGAAGGGAAGCTGACGGCATGACTCATCGCTCCACGAGAAACTGGCATCACGGTATCGCGACTCGAGGACGCGAATCGTCAACGAAACGTCAACAAGTGTGAACAACTCCCGTCTCGAGCTGGCCTATCCGACGAACCGATAGCCCTCGCCATAGACCGAGAGAATGTATGTCGGATGCGCTGGATCCTCCTCCAGCTTCTGCCGGAGTTTGACGATGTGGGTGTCCACCGTGCGGGTGGAGGGCATCGCGTCGTAGCCCCACACCTCGTTGAGGATCCGGTCGCGCGAAACCACCTCGCCCCGGCACTGGACGAGCAGCCGGAGCAGGTCGAACTCCTTCGCGGTCATGTCCAGCGGTTGGCCGTGGCGGGTCGCGCGGTAGGTGTCGAAGTCGACCTCGACCTCGCCCACCCGATACCTGGCAATCGGCCCCGGGGGTGGAGGCGGCTGCCGGCGCAACCGTACGCGGACCCGCGCGACCAGCTCGCGCAGGCTGAAGGGCTTCGTCACGTAGTCGTCGGCGCCAATCTCGAGGCCAAGCACGCGGTCGATTTCCGCGCCGCGGGCCGTGAGCATGATGATGGGCGTCTCGATGCCCTTCCGGCGCAGCTCCCGGCACACGTCCACTCCGCTCATGCCCGGCAGCATGACGTCAAGGAGGATCAGATCCGGGTTCTCCTTCAGCACCGTGTTCACAGCGGTGTCGCCGCGCGCGGCGGTCGCGACCGAGAAGCCCTCCGCCGCGAAGCTGGCCGCCAGGCCCTTCACCATCTGCTCTTCGTCGTCCACGATCAGGATCTTGGGCACGGGTCAACACTCCGATCGACCGGGAAGACCAGGCGGAACACGCTGCCCCGGTCCGGCTGGTTCTCGACCTCCACGCGGCCGCCGTGGCCCTCCATCAGGCTGCGCACCAGGAACAGGCCGAGCCCGTAGCCACCCTTTTCCTTGCGGTGGGGCCCGCGATAGAACGCCTGAAAGAGGCGCTCGCGCTGGGCCTCGGGAATGCCGGGGCCATGATCCGCGACCTCGATGACGACGACCTCTGGCGCCCGCGCGGCGAGCCGAATGCGGACGTACTTCCCGTCGCCCGCGTACTTCTCGGCGTTGTCCACGAGATTGACGACGCCGTCGGCCACTGCGCCGGGATCGAAGCGTACGGCCGGGAGCGCCTCGCCTATGTCCACCTCCACGGTGAATCCTCGCCGTCGGAGGCTCTGGGCGTAGATCTCCGCCACGGGCCGCACGGCCGCGGCCAGATCGCCGCGCTCCAGCACGTACGGCTTCTCGCTGCGTTCGATGCGCGAGAAGTCGAGCACGTGGTCGATCAGCTTCGTCAGGCGCTGGCTCTCGCTCGTGATGACGTGAAGGCGTTCGAGGCGGTCGTCCTCCGAGGTGTCCGGGTAGTCGGTCAGCATCTCGCTGTACAACCGGATGAGCGCGAGTGGCGTCCTGAGCTGGTGCGACACGCCGCTGACCAGGTCCGCGCGCAGTTCGGCCAGCTCGCGCTGGCGCGCCGTGTCGCCGACGACCAGCGCGACGCCGAGCAGCAACACGCCCAGGACCAGCGTCGTGACGCCTCCGAACACGAACAGGTCGCGATGCCCGGCGTCAGCCGCCGCGCCGCCCTCGGACGGGCGGAGCGCCCAGCCGGTGAACGCTCCCCGCAGCTCGACGATCGGACCACGCTCCTGTTGACCCTGCACGGTCGCGGAGCGGGCCGCTACCAGCTGCGAACCCGGCACGCCGATCCGGAGAGCCATGGGACGCAGGAGGTCTCGCGCCCAGCCGGGATCGATGACCAGGCCTGCGGTGACGCCGCCTGACGCCCCGGCCCCGGACCCCAGGGACGCGTACAGAAAGGGGTGGGTGAAATTGTCGTCGAGGGGAAGGGCGGCCTCGTGCACGTCGCCGACCGCCAGCGCTCCTGGCGGCACGAACCCTTGGGCCACCGACGCGGCGAGCCGCAGATGGTCCAGAAACGGGCTGGTCGTCCTCGGCAACGCCTGCGTACGCGCCGGCGATTGCCCGTTCGCGTCACGCGGTCGCCGCTCGATCTCTCCCAGCAGGTCCCACCAGTACGCCGCGTCCTCCGCGCTGACCTCCCAACGCCCGGCTGCCAGATCCTCCTTCAAGGCGCTGGAGTTGTCCCACGTCGCGTGGGCGCCCGCCGGCAGGCGCAGTTCACACAACTGGAGGCCGGCGACAAGGCCGTATGGCCGGTTGGACAGGTCGTATTCGTCGCCATAGTGCTCCGCCACCTCCCGCCACGCCCCCGCCACCTGCGGCCACCGTCCGGCGGACCAGTAACAGCGGGCCGCCCCGGCGAGCGCGACCGCCTTCAGTCTCCTCGACACCGCCAGTTCGGCGCACCGGTGATAGGCGGCTGCGGCGTGCTCGAAGTCCCCCCGGCCAGCCACCGCACGGTCTTCCTCGCCGCGCGCCGCCTCGAACAGGGCCCGTGTGCGCGGGTCCGCCACCGAGAACAGGTCGTCGACCCTCTCCGGCACCACCCATATCGTGCTCGGAAACCGCATCGCCCCACCCTGCTGCAGGATGAGCCGCGACGCGACGGGATGGCGGGCGGCAACGCGGGCGACAATCACCCGGATGGCCCGCTGATTCTCCGGACCGGCGGACTGGGTCACAAGCGGCAGAACGCCGGCCAGGTCCGGATCGTGGAAGGCGTCCGCCGCCAGTTCCCGAACGCGCTGCTCGAAGGTGTCCGCGAGGCGCTCCATCGACAGCCTCGCGTATTTCTCAGTCAGCGCATCCATCGCTTCGTACTGCTGGCGGAGCGACTGCAGGCCGAGGCCGAGGAGCACAAGAGTAGGGATGACGATGACCGCCAGGTACGCGCTCATCGCGCGTCGGGGCCGTGTCACGACACGCAGTCGGCGGCGTCCTGTAGCCAAGGAACGCACCCTGGTTGTCCCTCGAGCAGCGTCTGTCGAGGACGGCGCTCGGGGCGGCGGATTTCCTCGCGCAAGCGGTTCAGCAGGGCCTGCCGCAGGCAGGCGGCCCGCGCGTCCTGGACGAGGTCCTGGGTATCGGCCAGGCTACGGGCCCAGTCCGACAGGCGGCCGCGCGCCCATCTCTCGAGCGGCCCGACGTCGGGGGCGAAGAGGGCGTCGAGGGCCGCCGCGGCCCCGCCACGGGCACGGTCCAGCAATCGCGTGGTCGATTCGGTCTGCGCCATGCGGTGGTGACCTGCTCGTCTTTCGCGGGAAGCCCACGGCGAGAAGAAGAACATTGGGAAGCCGCGGCGATTCTAGCTCAGAAACTCCGGCGATGTCGATGCTCGATGTCCGGCCGGGCCGCGGGAATGGCGCTCGCATTCTGGTCGAATACCTGGCACGTCCGGGACAGGCTCTTCGGAAGCCCAGGCCGCGCGACGATCGAAGCGCTGGCGGTACTGCCCCTGGACAACCTCTCCCGCGATCCGGAACAGGAGTTCTTTGCCGACGGGATGACCGAAGCACTCATCGCGGATCTGGGCCGGATTCGGATCACTCCGGGTCACGTCGCGGACCTACGTCGATGGGTACTGGATTGCGGAGATTTGCGCGGCCCTCGGTGACCGGGACAAAGCGTTTGCATGGCTCCGGAAGGCGTCCGAGGATCGGTCCCCGAGCATGCCCATGCTCAAGACAGATCCGTTTCTCGACGCGCTTCGCCCGGATTCACGCTTCCAGGATCTCGTCAGGCTCGTGGGCTTCCCGCCGGAGACGAGGTCACCGGACAGGTGATTCCGGTGATGACGACAGGCCGGATTGGATGGGCACTCAGCCCGTTCGACGAGGCTGCGGAATCGTCGGCAGGATCGCTCCCAGCAGGTAGATCGAACCAGCGACGCAGATTGAGCGCCCGAACCGAAACGCGCACGCGATCGCCGTAGACGGATCCGGTTCGACCTGGATGGGCAGTTCGGGTTTGAGCGTCGCGATGAGGGCTCCGAGATCGGCCGGCGACGCGGCGCGGGGCGACGGCGGGGAGGTCAGAATCATCTGCGTCGCGTGAGGGATCAGCGCCCGCAACATGCCCTCGATGTCCTTGTCCTGCATCGCGCCGAACACCAGTGGCAGACCTTCTGGATAGGTATCCCGGAGATAGGCGGCGAGGCATTCGGCTCCGGCCGGATTATGTGCGGCGTCGAGCAGGATCTCGCGCCCATCGTCGAACGACACCAGTTCGAGCCGGCCACGCCACCGTGCCCGCGTGAGGCCGTCAACGACCGCTGGAGGCGGCACCGAGACGCCGGCCGCATCCAACGCTTCGAGGAGCCGCACCGCCACCACCGCGTTTCCAACTTGATGAGCGCCGCGCAACGCCAGTGTGCACGGGGCGTACGACCGCGCCGGTGTCCGAAGCGTCATTGTCGTCAATCCGGTCCTCGACGAGGCAGATACCTCAACGCCGTCCCACGCCTGGACGAGTGTCGCACCCTGGCGGTGGCAGACTTCCTCAATCACATCGACGGCCTCCGGTTTTCGCTCGCCGCACACGACGACCATGCCCGGCTTGGCGATGCCGGCCTTCTCGGAGGCAATCGCTCGAATCGTCCCGCCAAGATGCGCCTGATGATCAAAATCAATCGTCGTAATGGCGCCGGCTGTTGGCGTTGCCACCGTCGTGGCGTCCAGCCGTCCGCCGAGACCGACTTCCAGCACGGCGATGTCCACGCGACGCCGGCGGAAGATGACCAGCGCCATCGAGGTGACGACCTCGAAGAACGTGGGTTGGGCGCGCAGGCCGCCATGCTCGAGCAATCGATCGATCGCCGTGCGCACCTCATCGAGCGCGGCGGCCATCTCGGTGCCGGTGACCATCTCGCCGTCGACGACGAACCGCTCCCGGAGAGTGACCAGGTGCGGTGATGTATAGAGACCGGTTCGATGTCCTGCGGCGGTCAGCGCCCGCGCAACCATGGCGCAGACCGAACCTTTGCCGTTGGTCCCCGCGACAGACACCGTGCGGTAGGCGGCCTGGGGCCGCCCGAGGGCATCGGTCAGGGCCCTGATGTTTTCGAGGCCGAACTTGTGACCGTGAAACTCGAGGCCAAAGAGGTATTCGAGGTCCATTCCTGCTTCTTCTCGTCGGATCGCATGAACCGCAGCGCGCGGGCAATGGTCGCCTTGAGTTCGCGCCGGTCCACCACGACGTCGAGCATGCCGTGTTCGACGAGGAACTCGCTGCGCTGGAATCCTTCGGGCAGCTTCTGACGGATCGTCTGCTCGATCACGCGCGGTCCCGCGAAACCGATGAGCGCCTTGGGTTCGGCGATGTTCAGGTCGCCGAGCATCGCGAAGCTCGCGGTCACGCCCCCGGTCGTCGGATCGGTGAGCACCGAGATGTACGGCAGCCTGGCCCGGTCGAGCCGCGCGAGCGCGGCGGAGACCTTGGCCATCTGCATGAGCGACAACGCGCCTTCCATCATGCGCGCTCCGCCCGAGCAAGAGACGATGATGACCGCCGAGCGATCGGCCAGGGCGCGCTCGATCGCCCGCGTGATCTTCTCGCCGACCACCACGCCCATGCTGCCGCCGATGAAGCCGTACTCCATGGCCGCAATCTGGACAGGGATGCCATCGAGCAGGCCCCGCGCGGTGACGATCGCGTCGCGCCGGCCGGTGGACGCGATCGAGGACGCCAGCCTGTCGCGGTACGGTTTCGTATCGGTGAACACCAGCGGGTCGGTCGACATCAGCTCGGAGTCGTACTCCTCCCATTCACCATCGAACAGCGACCGCAGGCGCTCGGCCGCCGTCATGCGGAAGTGGTGCGCGCACTTGCCGCACACGTGCAGGTTGGTCTGCAGATCCTTGTTGTAGATGATCTGGCTGCACGACGGACACTTGACCCACAGACCTTCGGGAACACGGACGGTCGTGTCCCTGGCGGTCGCAATCGGCGTCTTCTTGTCCTTCTTGAACCAGGGCATTCCGGTGACAGTTTATCAAAGATCCGTCAGCGGGGGCTGTGCCGGCCGGAATGAATTGGGGCAACCACGGGGGGTTGCCCCTACGCCACCACACATCCGCCGCAGGGGCGGGCCCCTGTGCCCGCCCCGGTTCCGCAGGGGCGCGATTCATCGCGCCCGGCCTACCTCGTTCTCGGCACGTAGTATTGCGTGCCGCGGCCGAGCGCCTTGATCTGCCGGACCAGGTCGTCGACCGCCTCGTCGTTCCGGCCGAAGTCGATCTGGGACGTCTCCACCACGAGCAGGGGCGTCGTCGTGTAGTGGAAGAAGAAGTGCTGATAGGCCTCGTTCAAGCCCTTGACGTAGTCGGGATCGGGCCGGAAGGCCTGCTGCTCCGGGTCGCGGCTGCGCTCCTTGAGGCGCCTGGTCAGCACGTCGGTCTGCGCCTGCAGGTAGACCACCAGATCGGGACGCGGGATGTCGCGTGCCAGCAGTTCGTACAGCCGCTGGTAGATGAACAGCTCGTTGTCATTCAGATCCAGGTACGCGTAGATTCGGTCCTTTTCAAACAGATAATCGCAAATCGTCACCTGGCTGAACAGCTCCGTCTGACGCAACCCGGAAAGCTGCCGGTGACGGTTCAGCAGGAAGAACAGCTGCGTCTGGAAGGCCGCGCCCGGCTTGTCCTGGTAGAAGTCCCCGAGAAACGGGTTCTCGGAGTCCTCCAGGATGGCAGTGGCATCCACTCGCGCCGCAAGCCGTTCGGCGAGCGCGGTCTTGCCGACGCCGATGGGGCCCTCGATGGCCAGGTAACGGTAGTCCAACTGGGGCGAGTATACCGACCGCGTCGCGGGTGAAGCAAGGCGCAGTAACATACACATGCTGTGAGAATCGAACGCATCGAATTGCGCCTGGTCCGGTTGCCGCTGGTCCGTTTCTTCGAAACCAGCTTCGGCCGGGTCTACGACCGGACGTTTCTGGTGACGAAGCTGGACGGCGATGGCGCGTTCGCGTACGGGGAGTGCGTGGCTGACGACAACCCGTACTACAGCTCCGAGACCACCGACACGGCGTGGCAGATCATCAGCCAGTTTCTCGTGCCACTGGTCCTTGGCGTGACCTTCGCGCATCCGCGTGACGTGTTCTCGGCGATGCACCGCGTGCGGGGTCATCACATGGCGAAGGCCGCCATCGAGATGGCCGCCTGGGATCTGTTTGCCCGCCAGCAGGGCGTGCCGCTGAGACAGGTGCTCGGAGGCGCACGAACCGAAATTGCCGCCGGCGTCTCGATCGGCATCCAGGATTCGCTCGAACAGCTGGCCGGGCGCGTGGCCGCCGAACTGGCCGAGGGCTACCGCCGGATCAAGATCAAGGTGAAACCGGGGTGGGATGTGGAGCCTGTGGCGCTGATCCGCGAACGCTTCGGCCCGATCCCGCTGATGGTGGACGCCAACGCGGCCTATCGTCTCGAAGACGCCGGCCACCTTGCCGGGTTGGATCAATTTAACCTGATGATGATCGAACAGCCCCTCGACTATGACGACATCGCGGATCACGCCGCGCTCCAGCGGCGACTGACAACCGCGATCTGCCTGGACGAATCGATCCACTCTGTCCGGGCCGGGCGCGACGCACTCGATGCGAACGCCTGCCGCATCATCAACATCAAGCCAGGACGCATCGGCGGCCACGCCGAGTCGATCCGGCTCCACGACCTGTGTGCCGCGAGGCGCGTGCCTGTCTGGCACGGCGGGATGCTCGAGTCGGGCATCGGGCGCGCGCACAATCTCCACCTGTCGACCTTGCCGAACTTCTCGCTGCCAGGAGACGTGGCGGCCAGCCGCCGGTACTACGAGCCTGATCTGATCGAGCCGGGCATCGAGGTCCAACCAGACGGGATGATCCGGGTGCCCGATGGTCCCGGCATCGGCGTCCACGTCGTCGATGATCGGCTCGAGCAGGCCACGCTGCGCCGCGAGGAGTTCAACTTGTGAGCGCCCGGGCTGACAGCGCGTCCTGGCGCACGCGTCGTGTGTTCTGCCTCGCGTGGATGGGGACCGTGGCCATGTCGTGGGCTGGGGCCGCGGTTCCGGCCTCCGCGCAGCCGGCCGGGCCGGTGACGGCACCGAGCTACGAGCAGAAACTCGCGTGGATGCTGAGGCTCGAAGACCAGCGGATCCTTCGCGACCCGCCACCGCCTGTGTCGACCACACCGCCAGCGGCCGCGCGCACATCCGGCCGCAAGGCCATCGCACCGCCGGTGGTCGTCGCATCGCCAGATCTGGTGCTGTTGCTCGGCGATGGCGAGGGGCGGGTGCGCCGGCGCGCCGCGCTGGCCATTGGCCACGTCGGACTCGCGGAAGGCGTCGCGCCGCTCGCCATGGTCCTTGCCGCCGATGTTGAGCCCGAAGTCAGGCAGATGGCGGCGTTTGCGCTCGGGCTGCTCGGACAGCAGACGGCCATCGGGCCCCTTCGGACGGCGTTGAACGACCCGTCTCCGCTCGTGCAGGGACGTGCCGCTGAGGCATTGGGCCTCATCGGAGATGCCGCGTCCGCGCTCGCCGTCGCCGCCATGGCAACCAGGCACCTGGCTGCCAGCAACGTGACGACGCTCGATCCGGACGACCTCACGTACCCGCAGTCGCCTGGCGCCGAAGCGTTTCGGCTGGGCATCTATGCACTGGCGCGGCTGAAGTCGTACGACGAACTCGCGTCGGTCGTTCTTGACCAGGCGGGGCAGCCGCGGGCGCGGTGGTGGCCGGTCGCGTACGCGCTGTCGCGCACCGACGACAAGCGATTCCTGCCCGCGTTGATGACGCTCGTCGGCGGCAGCGGCAGTCTGACGCGCGCGTTCGCCGCGCGGGGGCTGCAGTCGCTCAAGGACGGCAGTGCTGCGGGCGCCCTGATCCTGCGGGCCCAAGGCTGGCAGGAGGACCCTCGGGCCGCCGTCGCGTCGATCCGTGCCCTCGGGCAGTTGAGCGTGCCGGACGCCAGGCCGGTCGTCCGCGGGCTGCTCCAATCACGCCTCCTCGATCCCGGCCTTCGACTCGAGACCGTCGCGGCGATCGGTGCGCTCGGTGACGCCGCGTCGGCCGATCGGCTGATCGATCTGGCCTCCGACCCGTGGCCGGCCATGCGCGCGGCCGCCCTGCGCGCGCTGCGGCAGGTCGACCCCGACACATTCCTCATGGTGTTGTCTGGCATCGACGCCGACCCGCACTGGAGTGTTCGCGCCGCCCTGGCCTCGATTTTCGGGACGTTGGATCCGGCCGTCGCGGTGCCGCGCCTGACGCTGATGCTCGGCGACCGGGACGCGCGGGTGATCCCGGCTGTCGTCGAGGCCCTCGCCAGGTTCCGTCCGCCCGACATCGGGCCGGTCCTGCTTCGCCTGCTGAAGCACGACGATGTGATTGTCCGGGCGGCCGCGGCGACCGCCATTGGTGAGGTAAAGGTCGCCGGCGGGGAAGCCGCTCTGGCCGAGGCCTGCCGCGCAGGTGCGCGTGATGGCATGTACCAGGCGAGAGCGGCCGCGCTCGGTGCGCTTGCCAAGTATGGATCCGGCCCCGCCATGCCGGTGCTCAGGCAGGCGATGAGCGATGGCGACTGGGCGGTGCGCGTGAAAGCGCTCGCACTCGCGCGCGACCTCGATCCGGCCAACGATCTCAGCGCGGCCATCCGTCCGGCTCCAGGCCCCGCCGCCGAGCGCTACGCGTCGCCATCACTGGTGTCGCCATCGGTGTCTCCTCACGTGTTCATCGAGACCGACAAGGGCACCATCGAAATCGAACTGGCCGTGCTCGACGCACCGTTGACGGCGGCCAACTTCCTCGCGCTTGCGCGCAGCGGGGCCTTTTCGGGCGTGGCCATCCATCGCGTCGTCGCGAACTTCGTCGTGCAGGACGGCGACACGCGCGGCGATGGCGAGGGGAGCCCGGGCTACACGATTCGCGACGAACTGAACGAGCGCCCGTTTCTGCGCGGAACCGTGGGCATGGCGCTCGACTGGCAGGATACAGGCGGCAGCCAGTTCTTCATCACGCATTCGCCTCAACCGCACCTGGATGGGCGTTACACGGTATTCGGTCACGTCGTGGCCGGCATGGAGTGCGTGGATCGGCTGCAGCAGTGGGACGTCATCCGCCGGGTGCGGACGTGGGACGGCGTGGAGTTGACCGTCAAGTGAAGCCCGCCTTCGCGGGAGGCTTCGGCGGGTCATGGCGTGCGAGGGGAGCCACTGCGCGCGCCATGAAAAAAACAAAGGGGGCGACCGCCGCCCCCTCGCGTTCACGACTCGACAAGGCCTAGCGCTTCTTCGCGGCCTTCTTCGTCGCTTTCTTTACGGTCTTCTTCGCCATCGTAATCCCCCCCTTCGGCGTGTTTCGTGTCAGTGAAAACTCCCGTCTGCCGGGAGGTGCGCGCAAAAAAAACGGGGGTGTCGCCACCCCCGTCATGGTGTGAAGCGCTTAGCGCTTCTTGGCCGCCTTCTTGGTGGCCTTCTTCACAGTCTTCTTCGCCATTTGTCCTCCTAGGATTGTAGCTGCCCAGCTGGTTACCATCCTTCAACGATCACAAGCACTGGGCTGAGCAAACCAGGCTCATACAACATGTAGATTATGGGTGAGAAAAAAGCGATGTCAAGCACAAAGTGACGCACGACGCTCGATTTCTTGTGGCGCTCCGAGCCGGGCGAGTGACGTGTGGTGGCGATGATCGACCGAATCGTGACACGCGTGCGAGCCGACGATCAGCGGCGGAGGCGCGCCAGCGCTTGCGCGGCGGCATCGTGCGTGGGCGCGTCGGCACCAGCGACACGCGTGGCCCACTCGTAGTTCGAGACGGCGCGCGCGCGATCGCCGGCGGCTTCGTACAGCCGGCCGCACGCGACAAACGAGCCGGCGACAAACGGCGCGGGTGGCGCCGGCCGCGCCTGCAGCGCCCGTTCGAAATCGATCAGCGCGCCCGCGCGATCGCCAGTGGCCTCCAGCACGCGTCCCCGCCGAAACCGGTGCACCCCGTCATCAGGTCTGAGTTCAATCGCGCGATCGAGTCGCTGGGCGGCCTCACGGGTCGCGCCCCGCTCGAAGGCGCGCCATCCTTCGAGCGAGAGCCGGTACGCCTCAGTCGTGCGCGAGTCCGGCTTCCTGGACAATCCGTCGAGCGCCGCTGTGCGGACCTTGCGCGGATCGTCGGGAGGCGCGCTGGCCTGAGCGGCCTGAAACTCGGCCACGGCCTTGTCGCGCTGTCCCAGCCGATCGTAGGCGCGGCCAAGTCCCAGGTGCGCCATGGCGACCGCGCCGAACGGCTTCGCGGGCCGCCGCTCGACGATGAGGCGGAGTTCGTCGAGGGCTCGATCGGATTCCGCCAGCGCGTCCAACTGGTCGGCCGCGCCGAGGCGGCCCCATGTCTCGCTGAGCTCAGCTTCCCGGAGGCCTCCGCTGCGTGCGGCATCCACCAGCGACCGATACGCCACCAGCGCGGCGAGCCGGTCGCCACGGTAGATCTCGTGCACCTGCGCAATATTCAGCAGGAACATCGGATTGTGGGGATAGCGGGCCCGCAACTCTTCGAGCAGCGCGAGCGCGCCGTCCGGGTTCTTCTCGTACCAGAGATAGATGAGGTGAAGCTGGTAAGCGGCCTCGCTCTTCAGCAGGATGCCCTCGTTTCTGGTCTGGATCATCTGCCTGAGGCCCTTGACCTTGTCGCCCCCGGGCAGCAACAGCAGCCACCGGAGAAGCTTGAGCCCGGCCGGGGCGATGTCGGCGTAGTACTCGTACATGCCGACCCCGAAATTGGCGTCCTGGATCTGGCTGTCGAGCGACAGCGCTTTCTCAAGCGCCTGCTTGGCGCGCTTGCCGTCGCGCGCGGCGGCCAGAACCTCGTTCCGCTGGGCCAGATACTGCACCCGCGATCCATAGGCAGCGCCCAGATAGAACCACGCCTCCGCCCGATCGGGTTCACGTGAGGTCCACTGGCCGCACCGGGTGATGGTCTCGCCGATACGCGCGAGGAAGGCCTGATCCAGGCTGTGACTGTCCAGATCGAGATACAACCGCCACCAGCGCGACGCTGAGCGAATCACCTCGCAGGCTTCGCCCGGCGCCGGTCCGCACGCACGCGCCAACTCGGCATCAGCCGCCGCAAAATCCGCGTCGTAGACCAGATCGTAGGCGCGCGCCAGTGCCTGCGCGTTCGTGAGCCCTTCGACCGGCGCCGTCGCGGCATGGCCGCTTGCCATCGACGCGGCCAGCAGCGCGATCGCCGCGACGCCCGATCGGGCCGGACGTCGCGCGATCATGGCACGGTCGTGCGGAGGTCCTGTTTTTCGGCGTGTCGTTCGATCGCGAGTTCGATCAAACGGTCGAGCAGCGCCGGGTACGCCAGCCCGGTGGCGCCCCACAGCTTGGGATACATACTGATCGTGGTAAACCCGGGGATCGTGTTGATCTCGCTGACGAACCACTGACCCGATTTTCCGTCCAGCAGGAAGTCGATGCGCCCCATGCCGGCTGCGTCGACCGCGAGGAATGCCTCGACGGCCAGCCGCCGCACCTCCCTGGTCTGCGCCGGTGTCACCGAGGCCGGGATCTCGGACGTCGATCCCTCGTCCAGGTACTTGGCCTCGTAGTCGTAGAACTCCCGCGACGGGATGATCTCGCCCGGCACCGACGTCTCGGGCTGGTCGTTTCCGATGACCGCCACCTCAATCTCCCTGGCGTTGGGCACGGCCGCCTCGACCACCAGCTTGCGGTCGTACTGGGCGGCGAGGTCGAGGGCCTGTTCCAGCCCGGCACGGTTCTTAGCCTTGCTGATCCCAACGCTCGATCCGAGATTGGCCGGCTTGACGAAGACCGGCAGCGTGAAGCCCGTCATCAGATCGGCGAGCACCCGCGCGCGGTCGGCCCGCCAGTCGCGCCGCTTGACCACCACGTGCGCGGGGATCGGCAACCCTCGCGCCGCGAACAGTGTCTTCATCACGGCCTTGTCCATGCCAACAGACGAGGCCAGCACTCCGGCACCCACGTACGGCAGGTTGGCGAGTTCGAGCAGGCCCTGCACCGTGCCGTCCTCGCCGCATGGTCCGTGCAGGACCGGGAACACGACGTCGAGGTGCATGCCGTGGACCACGGCCGAATCAAGGGCGGTGTCGTGGCCCGCCTCGCTATCCGGACCCCGCCGTTCGACGGTCAACAGCGCCTGGTCGGCGTTCGGGTACGCAACCAGGTGCGCTTCCCGGGTGGTTCGCGTCTGCCGCGCCTCCTGATCGCGCACGTAGTCCCTGGCATCAGCCTCGGACAGCGCTGCCGGCTGCCGATCGGGCACGATCCACCGGCCCTGAGGGAGGACGTACAGCGCAACCGGGTCGTATCGGTCGCGATCGAGGTTGGCAAAAACGGACGTGGCCGATCGAATCGAAACGAGATGTTCGCTCGATCGGCCTCCGAACACGACGCCGACGCGGATCCTTTTCACAGAAACCTAATATATCCTACGGTCTCATGTCCTCCACCTTCTCTTTCCGCGTGCTGACGACCGACGGCGCGGCCCGGAGGGGAGAGATGACGACGGCCCACGGCGTCGTCCAGACGCCGGCGTTCATGGCGGTCGGCACGCGCGGGGCGGTCAAGGGGCTGACGCCGCGCGACCTCGTCGGTGAGGGCGCCGAGATCATCCTCGGCAACACCTATCACCTCTGGCTGCGGCCGGGCGACGGGTTGATCGCGCGACAAGGCGGCCTGCACCGATTCATCGGCTGGAATCGGCCGATTCTCACCGACAGCGGGGGCTTCCAGGCGTTCAGCCTTGGCGCGCGCCGACGTATCAGCGAAGAGGGCATTCGCTTCCGCTCGCATCTCGACGGGTCGGAACACCTGCTGACGCCGGAAGGGGCCGTAGATATCCAGGCGCAGCTGGGGTCGGACATCGCCATGGTGCTCGACGAGTGCCTCGCGCAGCCGGCGTCCTACGACACCGTGCGAGAATCGACCGAGCGGACGGCCCGCTGGGCCCGACGCTGCCGGGAGAGGTTTCTGCAGTTGCAGGACACGGGATATGGGGTCGGACCTCATTTCCCGCGTCAGGCATCTCCGGCGGGAAATAAGGTCCGACCCCATATCCCCATCATCACCAACCCCGGTCAGGCCCAATTCGGCATCATCCAGGGTGGCACGGACCCGGAGCTTCGGACCCTGAGCGTCGAACGCAGTCTGGCACTGGGATTCGAGGCCTATGCCATCGGGGGGCTGAGCGTGGGCGAGCCCGCCGACACTATGTGCTCTGTCGTCGAGCACACGGCCCGACAGTTGCCGGTCGACCGGCTCCGCTACCTGATGGGGGTGGGCACCCCGTTGAACCTGGTCGAGGCAGTGGCGAGGGGCATCGATCTGTTCGACTGCGTCATGCCCACGCGCAACGCCCGAAACGGCCAGTTGTTCACAAGCCATGGTCGGTTGACCATCAAGAACGCCCAGTACGCCGAAGACGCCAGGCCGCCCGACCTGAATTGCGCCTGCTACACCTGCTCGAACTTCTCGAGGGCGTACCTGCGGCACCTGTGTGTGGTTGGAGAGATGACCGGGGCCATCCTCAACACGGTTCACAATGTGCGCTTCTACCTTGACACGATGGCGCGAATCAGAGAGGCTATAGTTTTTGGCTGTTTGGGAAGTTTGCAACAGTCACTACGCTCAACCTTTTCCCGCCCGTTGTGTGACTCATGACCGAAACAGGTCTCCTGTCTCAGGGCCTGGTGCTGGCGATGGCCGCACCGTCCGATAGCGGCGCCAACCCCTGGGTGCAACTCATCCCGTTCGCCCTCGTCCTGGCCATCTTCTACTTCCTGATTCTGCTGCCGATGCAGCGGAAGCAGAAGAAGGTGCAGCAATTCCTCAACGCGCTCAAGGTGGGCGACCGGATCGTGACCTCGAGCGGGATTTACGGCCAGATCACGAAGCTCTCGGACAAGAGCGTCCAGGTCCAGATCGCGGACAAGGTCCGGATTGACATCAGCAAGGCGGCGGTGGCCGGGTACCAGGGCCAGGACCCGGTCGCGCCCGATTCAGCGAATCAATAGACATATGAAGAACCTGCGCATGAGGGTGTTGACCTCGCTCGTGGTGGTTCTGGCCGCGGGCTGGTTTTTCTATCCTCTCTATCCGTCTCCCCTCAAAGGCGCCGAGAACATCCAGTTGAAGCTCGGGCTCGACCTCAAAGGCGGCGTCCACCTGGTGCTCCGGGTCAATACCGACGACGCGCTGCGTCTCGATTCCGAAACCACCATGGAGCAGTTGCGCGAGGCCGTAGACGGCAAGGGGATTTCCGGCGCGGTCTTCTCGATGGTGAGCTCGACGCAGTTCAAGGTCGAGGGCGTCCCGCAGAATCAGGACGCCGCGTTCCGCGAGGCGGCCAACGAGGTGCAGACTTCCTTCGACCGGGCGTCCGGAGTCGGCGGCGCCTCCACCTTCACGTTGAAGCCGAACATCATCCTGCGGTTGCGCGAAGATGCGGTGACACAGGCGCGGCTGACCATCGCGAAGCGCGTGGATGAGCTGGGCGTGGCCGAGCCAGTGATTGCGCAGACAGGCGCCAACAACGACCAGATCATCGTCGAGCTGCCGGGGATCACCGATGTGGCGCGGGCAGAAGAGATTATCGGAAAGACGGCGCTGCTCGAGCTGAAGCTGGTGGAAGACGGTCCGGCGGGCACCAAGGAAAACCTGCTCCTGTCTCGCAGCGGCGCGATTCCCAACAACATGGAAGTCGTGCCCGGCGTGGGCGATTCGTCGCAGCGTGGTGAGCGGCCCGAAACGGTGTTCTACCTGATCCGGAAGGTGGCGATCGTCACCGGGCGCGACCTGCGGAGGGCCAAGCCGCAGATCGACCAGAGCGGCCGTCCGGCTGTCGGCTTCTCGCTGAAACAGGACGGCGCGCGGAAGTTCGGCAAGGCGACCGGCGAGAACATCGGCCGCCGCCTGGCGATCATCCTGGACGGGCGGGTGCAGTCAGCACCGAACATCGAAGGGCGGATCACCGACGAGGGTCAAATCACCGGTGGCAGCTTTACGCAGCAGGAGGTGCAGGACCTCGCGCTCGTGTTGAATTCGGGCGCGCTGCCGGCGTCGCTGACGTACCTCGAACGGAACACGGTCGGCCCGACCCTCGGCGCCGATTCCATCAAGTCCGGCATCATCGCGTCGGCGGTGGGCCTGATCCTGATCGTGCTGTTCATGCTCGTCTACTACAAGCTGTCGGGCATCAACGCGATCGTGGCGCTGACCTTCAACCTCACGATTCTCCTCGGCCTGATGGCCTACCTCGGGGCGACGATGACGCTGCCGGGCATCGCGGGTTTCGTGCTGACGATGGGCATCGGCGTGGACTCGAACGTCCTGATCTTCGAGCGCATCAAGGAAGAACTCGTCGCGCAGCGCGGCGTGCGCCAGGCGCTCGATGCGGGCTTCAGCCGGGTGTTTCTCACCCTGCTCGATACGCACATCGCGTCGCTGATATCGGCGGCTTTCCTGTTCCAGTTCGGCACGGGTCCCATCCGCGGGTTTGCCACCACGCTCTCGATCGGGCTGGTGTCCAACCTGTTTACGTCCACATTCGTCTCGAAGACGATTTTCGAGCTGGTTCTGTCGGGCCGAAAGGTCCAGACGCTGAGCATTTAGCGGGCAACGGCTGGCACCATGCAGATTTTCCATAATCCGAACTACAACTTCCTCCGATGGCGCTGGCACGCGCTGATCCTGTCGTGGATTGTCATCGCGGCGGGCATCGGAGTGATCGCCACCAAGGGGCTCGCCCTCGGCGTCGAGTTCTCCGGCGGCACCATCGTCATCCTCGAGTTCGACAAGACCCCGACCATCGACCAGATCCGGACTGCGCTCGATAAAGAGAAGGTGGGCGGGGGCGGGCAGAACATCGTGGTCCAGAGCTACGGCGACGCGTCGGAGCGCCGGGTGATGGTGCGCCTGCCTCACACGGGCGAAGAGCAGGGCACCAGCCTCAGCAAGACCGCCGACGAGGTCGTCAGGGCGATCAAGGACGCCAACCTTGGCGGGTTCAAGCCGGTCGGCTCGCAGGTGGTCGGCCCGATCGTCGGCAAGGAACTGACCCGGAAGGGCATCGCGGCGACCGTGCTCTCGCTGGCGGGATTGCTGGTCTACATCGGCTTACGGTTCAGGTTGAGCTTCGGCGTCGGGGCCGTCGTCGCGACGTTCCACGACCTGCTGGTGACGCTGGCCTTCCTGGCGTTCTTCCAGTACGACATGTCGCTCAATGTGATTGCGGCCATTCTGACGGTCACCGGCTACTCGACCAACGACACGATCGTGATTTTCGATCGAGTCCGGGAGAACCTCAGAGGCATGCGCCGCGACGCGATTGACGAGGTGGTGAATGCCTCCGTCAATCAGACATTGGGTCGTACCGTCATCACTGCCGGGACGGTGCTGATGAGCGTCATCGCCCTGTACATCTTCGGTGGTGAGGTGCTCAAGGGATTTGCGTTCACGATGATCGTCGGCACGATCACGGGCACCTATTCGAGCGTGTTCATCGCCGCCGCCATCGTCACCTTCTGGCGCGGCAAGAACGCGCCGCGGGTGCCGGCCGCTGCTCCAGCCGGCGCCGACGCGGTGGCGAAGAAGAAGAACAGCAAGCGGGATCGGGCGTAGCCGCTCTGGCCCCTGACTGCTTCGACCCGCAACAACGGCGGCGCAATCACGCAAGGCGATCTGGTCAACAGATTCGCTCGGCACTAAGTCCTGAGGGGACAGGTTCGTCACTGAACTTGTGCATCGAAGGACCGAGGCAGAATCCGGTTGGGTGTACTCGCAGCGATACTGCTCGGTGCCGTGCAGGGCCTGACGGAGTTTCTTCCCGTCTCGAGCTCGGCGCACCTGATTCTCGCCCGGATGCTGTTCGGGGTGGACGCCGAACGGCTGGGTATGGCGTTTGATGTGGCGTGCCACGTCGGCACGCTCGTCGCCGTTGTCGCGTTTTTCCGCCAGGACCTGCTCGCGATGGCGACCTCGGTCCGAGGCGTGTTCCAGCGCGCGGCAGACGGGGCGGCGCGGCGGCTTCAACTCGTGGTCTTCGGGACGCTGCCCGTCGTGGTCCTCGGCGTCCTGGTCGCGGGCCGGATTGAAGAACAGCTCCGAACACCGCTCGTGGCGTCGGTCACGCTGGCGCTCGGAGCGCTGCTGTTTTTCTGGGTGGAGCGCGTCGGGTCGCGCAGCCGCGACGACGGGTCGCTGACCTCTGGCGAAGGCCTGGCGATTGGCGTGGCCCAGGCGGTGGCGCTCGTCCCGGGCGTGTCGAGGTCGGGCGCGACGATCACGATGGGCATGGCGCTGGGGCTGACCCGCGAATCGGCAGCCCGGTTCTCGTTCGTGCTGGGGGTGCCGGCGATCATGGCTGCGGCAGGCCATGAAGGGCTGCACCTGCTGAAGGCCGGGCTGGGTCGCGACGATGCCACGATGTTTCTCGTTGGCATGAGCACGTCGGCTATCGTGGGGTACGCGGCGATCAAGTACTTCCTGAAGTACCTGTCGGGGCACTCGCTGGCCGCGTTTGCGTGGTATCGGCTGGTTGTCGCGGCCCTCGTCTTGGGGTGGTGGCTGGCTGGCTGACAGTTCCGGGATGGAGGAGAAGACCATGCGGGCAATGGGGAACGACTGGCGGTCGCCGCGGGGGCGCGCGTGGGCAATCGCGTTGACCCTGGTCGCGTTGTTGTCGTTGACGGCCAGCGTTGTGATGGCGGCTGGGCACCAGGCGCCGCAGACTGCACCGCCGCAGGCCGCGGCCGAACACCACGGCGGTGAGGCCAGCCTCATCCTGCCCGATCTCGGCCAGGCGAAATTCCTGGGGACCGACGGCCGGACCCTGCTGATGTTCGGGCTCATCGTGTGTGCAGGCGGGTTGCTGTTCGGCTACTACATCCACCACGACATCAAGAAGCAGCCGGTGCATGAGTCGATGGCGGAAATCGGCGACCTGATCTACGAGACGTGCAAGACGTACCTGCTGCAACAAGGCAAGTTCATCCTGATTCTCGAGGTCTTCATCGGGTCCGTCATCGCCTTCTATTACGGCTTTCTGATGCAGTTGCCGTTCGGGCGTGTCCTGATCATCCTGGCGTTCAGCCTGGTCGGGATCGCGGGTTCGTACGGGGTGGCGTGGTACGGCATCCGCATCAACACCTATGCCAACTCGCGGACCGCGTTCGCGTCCTTGCGGGGAAAGCCGTTCCCGATATACCACATCCCGCTGCAGGCCGGCATGAGCATCGGCATGATGCTCATCAGCGTCGAGCTGTTCATCATGCTCTGCATCCTGCTGTTCATCCCGGGTGACTACGCGGGGCCGTGCTTCATCGGATTCGCGATCGGCGAGTCGCTGGGCGCGGCGGCGCTGCGAATCGCCGGCGGCATCTTCACCAAGATCGCCGACATCGGGTCGGACCTGATGAAGATCGTCTTCAACATCAAGGAAGACGACGCGCGCAACCCCGGCGTCATCGCGGACTGCACGGGCGACAACGCGGGCGACTCGGTCGGCCCGAGCGCGGACGGCTTTGAGACGTACGGGGTGACCGGTGTCGCGCTCATCTCGTTCATCCTGCTGGCGGTCAAATCGCCGTTCGTGCAGGTGCAGCTGCTCGTGTGGATCTTCCTGATGCGCGTCATCATGGTGATCGCCAGCGGCCTCTCCTACATGATCAACAACGCGGTCGCGAAGGCGCGCTTCGGGACGGTCGACAAGATGAACTTCGAGGCGCCGCTGACCTCGCTGGTCTGGCTGACCTCGATCGTCTCGGTCTCCCTCACCTACGTCGCGTCGTATTTCCTGATTCCAGACCTCGGCGGCGACACCACGCTCTGGTGGAAACTGTCGACCGTCGTCACGTGCGGCACGCTGGCCGGCGCCATCATCCCGGAGGTCGTGAAGATCTTCACCTCGACCGGGTCTGGCCACGTGAAGGAAGTCGTGAAGGCGTCGCGCGAAGGCGGCGCCTCGCTCAATGTCCTCTCAGGGCTCGTGGCCGGCAACTTCAGCGCCTACTGGCTTGGCATCGTGATCGTGGTCCTGATGGGGACGGCGTACTTCGTGAGCACGATGGGCCTTGGCGCGCTGATGATTGCCCCGGCCGTGTTCGCGTTCGGCCTCGTGGCATTCGGCTTCCTCGGCATGGGGCCGGTGACGATCGCGGTCGACTCGTACGGCCCGGTCACCGACAACGCGCAGTCGGTGTTCGAGTTGTCGACGATCGAGCAGATTCCCGGCGTGAAGGCCCAGATCAAGAAGGATTTCGGCTTCAACGTCGATTTCCGCAGGGCGAAAGACCTGCTCGAGGAGAACGACGGCGCCGGCAACACGTTCAAGGCGACCGCCAAGCCCGTGCTCATCGGCACGGCGGTGGTCGGCGCGACGACGATGATCTTCTCGATCATCTTCTTGCTGACCAACCGACTGCAGCCGGAACTGGTGACCAACCTGTCGCTGCTGCACCCGCCGTTCCTGCTCGGGCTGATAACCGGCGGATCGATGATCTACTGGTTTACCGGCGCTTCGATCCAGGCCGTCTCAACCGGGGCGTACCGCGCCGTGGAGTTCATCAAGGCCAACATCAAGCTGGAAGGTGTGACGAAGGCCTCCGTCTCCGACAGCAAGAAGGTCGTGGAGATCTGCACCCAGTATGCGCAGAAAGGGATGTTCAACATCTTCCTCACCGTGTTCTTCTCGACGCTGGCGTTCGCGTTTGTCGAGCCGTTCTTCTTCATCGGCTACCTGATGTCGATTGCGCTGTTCGGACTGTTCCAGGCGATATTCATGGCCAACGCGGGCGGCGCGTGGGACAATGCAAAGAAGATCGTCGAGACCGAGCTCAAGGAGAAGGGCACCGCCCTGCATGCCGCCACCGTCGTGGGCGACACGGTGGGCGACCCGTTCAAGGACACCTCGTCGGTGGCCATGAACCCGGTGATCAAATTCACGACGTTGTTTGGTCTGCTCGCGGTGGAACTGGCCGTCAAGCTGGGCCTGGATGCGGGCCTGGCAGTGACGCGCACGCTGGGGGCTGTCTTCTTCGCGGTGGCGGTCGTCTTTGTGTGGCGGTCGTTCTACGGCATGCGCATTGGGGCCCGGTAGGGCGCGGCGCGGTGCATTCTCGCAGGGGCGCGATATCGCGCCCGGGTGGCCGCCCGCGAAAAAGTCGGGACGCAATGCATTGCGCCCCTGCGGGACACCAGGGTCTTCGTCATGAGGACGGGGCCTGCTGCTCGCCGGTAGACACGACCGCGGGTTGGTGTGAGATATCCGACCGGCCCGGTCCGGGCCGATGGCCGATTTCGGTTGTTTGGTGTCTAAGTTCCAAGGCGGCGGTTCTGAGCCTGACCGTCGCGGTCGGGTTCGTTGACACCCCGAGAGGCTCTGGATATAATCGGCCGCCTTGGCCAACTGCGTGAGTCGAAGAGGTTAGGAGGACAGACCCGTGCCACGCGACATGTTCCGGGACGTCACGAACCCCTCAATTACGCTCGGGAGCCGGAAGTGGTATACCCTTCCGCTCTCGATCTTCGCCCACACGCTGATTATTGCGCTTGCGGTGATCATCCCGTTGATGGCGGCGGACATTCTGCCGGTCATACCGGGCATGATGGCGTTTGTTGCGGTTCCGCCGCCACCTCCGCCGCCACCCCCTCCCCCGCCTCCACCGGCGGCAGCGGCACCCAAGCCCATACTGGACGTGAACCCGGCGGCCGCGCCCGTGACGGCGCCGTCGGAAATCAAGCCTGAGACCGGCATCGAAGCGCCCGAAGGCGGCGTTGCCGGCGGGGTTGAAGGTGGAGTGCCTGGTGGCGTCGCTGGCGGCGTCGTCGGCGGTCTGCCGGAAGCGCCACCGCCACCGCCGCCACCGCAGGCGCCGATTCGCGTAGGCGGCAATATCCGTCCTCCGACCAAGGTCAGGGACGTCAAGCCCATCTACCCGAGCATCGCCCAGTCGGCGCGCGTGCAGGGGTACGTCATCATCGAGGCGACGATCGGGGCGGATGGCAAGGTGAAAGACGCGCGTGTGTTGAAATCGATCGCGCTGCTCGACCAGTCAGCGCTCGAGGCGGTGCGCCAGTGGGAGTTCACGCCGACGCTGCTCAACGGCATGCCGGTGCCGGTCATCATGACGGTCACGGTGAACTTCACGCTGCAGTAGGCCCTGTCGGTCGTGTCGACTGATGCGGGTGGGGGGCCGTTTCTGCCGGCACCCCCGGGACAAGTGGCAGGTAACATCGTTCGTTTTCTGGAGGATGGACAGACATGAACCTATGGGATATGTGGAAGCAGATGGGCTATTTCGCGCAAGCGATCGCCTATATCTTGTTCATAATGTCGTTTATCTCATTTGGCGTGGCCATTGAGCGCTTCTATACGTTTCTGCGGGCTCGCAAGGAGTCCAAGCTGTACGCGCCCCAGGTGGCGAAGCACCTCAAGGAAGGCCGCCTGAAGGAAGCGTTGGCGCTGTCGCAGAAGAAGGAATTCCGCTACAGCCACCTGGCGAAGGTCGTGCTGGCCGGCCTGAACGAGTACCAGTACCAGGTGGACACTGGCGGGTCCTCGCTGAGCCGCGAAGACATAGTCGACACCGTGCGCCGCGCGATTCAGCGCGCCTCGGCCCTGACCGCCTCCGATCTGAAGCGCGGCGTGGCGGCTCTGGCGACCATCGGCGCCACCGCGCCCTTCGTCGGACTGCTCGGCACCGTCATCGGCATCATCACAGCCTTCCAGGGCATCGCGGCCACCGGTTCGGGCGGCCTCGGGGCCGTGTCGGCCGGTATCTCGGAAGCGCTCGTCGAGACCGCGCTCGGGCTCGTCGTGGCCATCCCGGCGGTGTGGTTCTACAACTACCTGACGGGCCGGATCGAGTACTTCAACGTCGAGATGGACAACTCCTCGTCGGAGCTCGTCGACTACTTCATCAAGAAGACCGCCTAGTCATACCTGTCGCGGTCTCCTGCCAGGCCCCGATGCGGGGTTGCGGGGCGCCGCTGCGCGGGCAGATGCGGGAGTCAGTTAGATAGAGGAGACGGCCACTATGTCAATGGATGTGGGCGGCAGCAAGGGCAGCCTCAAGGCGGACATCAATGTCACGCCGCTGGTGGACGTCATGCTGGTGCTGCTGATCATCATGATGCTCATCGCCCCTATGTTGCAGCAGGGCGTGCCCGTGACACTGCCGCAGGCAGCCAACAGCGCGGCCAAGCCGGAAACGCAGGAACAGACGGTGGTGGCGATCGACGCCAACAAGCAGATGTACCTCAACGGCATCAAGATCCGCGAGGAGGATCTGACGACTCAGATCGTGCAGTTGATGGAGAACATGAAAGAGAAGGTGGTTCTCATCAAGGGCGACAAGGACGCTCCGTACGCTTCCATCATGGCTGCGATGGATGGGCTGCGGGCCGCGGGCATCGAGAACATCGGTCTCATCACCGAACGCAAGATCAGCGCATCGGGAGGCCAGTGATGGCACACCACAAGCATTTTGGCGCTGAAACGAACGTCAAATCGGCGACACTGAACGCCAGCGCGGACATGAACGTCACGCCGCTTATCGACGTTCTCCTCGTGCTGCTGATTATCTTCATGGCGGCGTTGCCGCTCACGCAGAAGGGGCTCGATATTAATCTGCCGCTCGATACCAAGAGCGCGAACGAGGTGCAGGATACGAGCACCCAGATCGTGATCGAGTACACTGCCGACCGGCGCATCTCGGTGAACAAGCAGGACGTGACCATCCAGGAGCTGGAAACGCGACTGCGCAACATCTACGAGCAGCGCAAGGACAAGACGATGTTCATCGTGGGCGACGGACGGTTGCGCTACGGTGACATCACCGACGTCATCGACGCCGCCAAGGGCGCGGGTGTCGAGAAGGTCGGCATCGTCACCGAAGGGATGCGCCAGGCGGCTGGCGTGAACACCGGCCGCAACTAGGCCGCCTCGAGGCCCATCGGCATTTCGATCTGCGACCGGCCAACCCGCTCTCAAGCGGGTTGGCCGGTCGGTCGTTTGTACGGACCTGGATAGCTCGAACCACGGGGTTTGGGATTAGCGCTATCGCGAGACTTCGACCGTAGCCGGCTGCCCGGCCCCCAACCCCAAATCCCGAATCCCCAGTACAGCCCAAGGGCCGTCCCAGCCATTGGCCAGGACGGCCCCTGAAGCTCGCAAACCCGTCCGACCGGTGTTTATTTGGTGACGCCAGACACCTTCTGCTTCCGCAATTCATTCGCCTGAGCCTGGAGCCTGTCGGCTTCCTTGAGCAGGGCGGACTGCTTCGCGAGGTCCTTCTCGGTGTTGGCCTGCAAGCGGAGCAGGATGTTCTTCATCGTGAGGGCTTCTATGTAGTCGGCCTTGATCGCGATGGCCTTGTCCATCATCGCCAGACCCTTCATCACGAAGTCCTTCTTCTCCGCTTCCTTCAGACGGAAATCACGGAACGCCTTGTCCCAGTAGAACGCGCCGATGGTATAGAACGACTCCGGGTTGTTGGGCTCGAGCGCCGCCCGCTGGTTGTACGCCTCAATCGTCTTGTCAAATTCTTCCTGCCGGTTGTAAAACCCGGCGAGTTGGAGGTAGACGACCGGGTCGTTCGGCCGCGCTTCTTTGGCCTTGAGCATGGTGGCTTCGGCCTTGTCGTATTCGCCCGCGTCTTCATGGATCTTGGCGAGGATGAAGTAACTGGAGGTGTCCTGCGGGTCGATCTGGATCATTTTCTCGACGATGGGCAGCGCCTGGGAGGGATCGTTCATCTTCTCTGTTCCGTACGCGTTCACGAGGAACTCGAGGGCGAGCTTGCGCTGCTTCGGGTCCGACCCCTTCTCCGACGCCAGCTTGTAGTTCTCGATGGCCTTCGTCAGGTACTCGTCGTTCTCTTTCTCACCCTTGCGACTCGGCTTGTACATGTTGTCGTAGCTGTTGGCCAGGTAGAAATAGGCCACCGAGTTTTCGGGGTCGGCGGCGACCGACTCCTCGTACAGCTTTGCCGCCTTTTTGTACTCCTGCAGGCGGTACTGCGCGTTGGCCTCCTTGTACTTCGAGATCGCCTGAAGTTTCGCGAACTGGCTGCACGCAACCAGCGACAGGGCCAGCCCCGCGAGAACCGCCAGTGATGCGCCCCGCCAGAATCCCCTCAACATTGTGTCCCCCTACCATACGCGCGCCGCGCGGCTTGAAGCGGCCGGAACCGGCCATCGGAATCAGAACAAATTGTGAAGATACCCAGCTGGCCCGAAGACCCTGCGCCCCCAAGGCCGCAGGAAGGGCAAACCCCCGAGCCGGGCCAGTATAGTGAACCCAAAACACGTGAGTCAAGCAACCCGCCTTCGCGAAGGCTACCGCGGGCGAGCGGCACGCGCTCCACCCGATTGGGCCGGAAACCCGCATTCCTTGACCGCCCACGGAACCCGTCCCTATGATGGTGCCAGCGCGGACTCACAAACACCCGTCAATTATTAGACACCATCCGCCATGATTCGATTCGAAGACCTGGTCGAGCGCGCCCAGGCCTACATTCCGGAAGCCGACATCGAGCAACTGCGCCGGGCGTACGTGTTCTCGGCGTTTGCGCACAAGGGACAGGTCCGCCGATCGGGGGAGCCCTACCTGGTCCATCCGCTCGAAGTTGCCTGCTTCCTGGCGGATCTGAAGCTCGACCCGGCGGCCATTATTGCGGGCCTGCTTCACGACGTCGTGGAAGACACCCTGACCACGGTTGAACGGATCCAGGAGCTGTTTGGCCACGAAGTCGCGCACCTGGTGGAAGGGGTGACCAAGATCGGCGCCATCCCGTTTTCGTCCACCGCCGAGCGCCAGGCCGAGAACTTCCGCAAGATGCTGCTGGCGATGGTCGACGACATCAGGGTCATCCTGGTGAAGCTCGCCGACCGCATGCACAACATGCGGACGCTCCAGCACATGCCGGAAGACCGCCGGGCCCTGACGGCGCAGGAAACCCTCGACATCTACGCGCCGATCGCCAACCGCCTCGGGATGAGCCGGCTGAAGAACGAACTCGAAGATCTGTCGTTCCGGTTCCTGGAGCCGGACACCTACGAGGCGCTCAAGATCCGCGTGGAGAAGCGCCGCAAGGCAACCGAGGGCATGGTCGAGGAGCTCGTGCGCACGGTCGAGGCCAAGATCCGCGAGGCCGAGATTCCCATCGTGGCGATCGACGGGCGGATCAAGCGGCTCTACAGCATCAACGAGAAACTGAAGCGCCAGAAGATCGAGCTGGAGCAGGTCTACGACTTCCTGGCGGTCCGCATCATCACGAAGACCGTCAAGGACTGCTATGCCAGCCTGGGCATCATCCATCACGCGTGGCCGCCGGTGCCGGGCCGCATCAAGGACTTCATCGCGATGCCGCGGCCCAATGGGTACCAATCGCTCCACACCTCGGTCATCAGCGCCCTCGGGATCCCGTTCGAGGTGCAGATCCGGACCGAGGAGATGCACCGTCAGGCCGAGGAAGGCATCGCGTCGCACTGGAAGTACAAGGAAGGCCGGGTTGGCGCCGCCAACGACGAGCGGTACTTCCAGTGGCTGCGGCAGCTGCTCGAGTGGCAGCAGGAAGTGCGGGACCCGCAGGAGTTCATCCAGAATCTCAAAGTCGATCTGTATCCTGGAGAGGTCTACACCTTCACGCCGAAGGGGCAGGTGAAGTCCCTCCCCCGCGACTCGTCGATCATCGATTTCGCCTACACGATTCACACCGACGTCGGACACCGCTGCATCGGTGCGCGCATCAACGGAAAGATGATGCCGCTGCGCACGCGGCTCAGGAACGGCGACATCATCGAGATCGTCACCAGTCCCAAACACAAGCCCAACCGCGACTGGCTGAACTACGTCGTCACGACCCGTGCACGAAACAAGATCAAACAGTTCCTGCACGGGGAGGAAAATGAGCGGGCCGTCGACCTCGGCCGGAAGCTGCTCGAGAAGGAGGCGCGGCGCTTCGGCGTCAACCTGAAGACCCTGTTTGATGGGGACATCCTCGACCAGATCGCCCCGGAATGGGGCGCGCCGAAGGCCGAGGATCTCTTCGCGGCAATCGGCTACGGCAAGGTGGGGGCCCGGCAAGTCCTCACGAAGGCCGTGCCCGCTGATTCGCTCAAGGAGAAACGCGAGTCGGCCGTGACGGCGGCGGTCAAACGGGCGATTGGCCTCGGCGGCGACCAGATCAAAGTCCGTGGCGCGGACGACCTGCTGGTGGTCCGGGCCCGATGCTGCAACCCGATTCGCGGTGAAAAGATCGTGGGCTACATCACGCGCGGCAAGGGCGTGTCGGTGCACTCCGCCAGTTGCCCCAACGTGACCAACCTGCTGTACGACCCGGAGCGCCAGATCGACGTCGACTGGGACAAGGGCCAGGAGTCCGGGCGCTATACCGTCAGGCTGACGGTGGAGGTGGAGGACCGGAAGGGCATCATCGCCGAGGTCAGCGCGCGGATCACCGGGGTCAACACCAACATCATCGACATCGAGGCGCGCACCGACGCACAGCAGCGCGGCTGGATCAAGGTCACCGTGGAAATCAGCGACATGAAACAGCTGGAAAAGGTGATGAAGTCGCTGAAGAGTGTGAAGGGCGTGATCGCGGTCGATCGGGCCCGGGCTGTCCCGACCAGCAGCGGGCACGCGACGCTCTGAATGCAGTGTCCCGAATCACCCTTCGACACAGCTGACTTGAACACCACGCCGCCGTCTCCGACGCCAGGAGGCAGACGACCGGCCTTGTCCCGCCTTCTTCGACTGGTATGAGCTCAGGGTTCAGAGAACCGCGACGACCTCGATTTCGACGCGCGCATCGCGCGGGAGCCGCGCAACCTGGACCGTCGAACGCGCCGGAGCCGGCTTCGCGAAACACTCGCCGTAGACCACGTTCATCGCCGCAAAATCATTCATGTCGGCCAGAAACACCGTCGTTTTGACGACGTGGTCGAACGACCCGCCTGCCGCCTTCAACACGCCGGCGATGTTCTGCAAGACCCGGCGCGTCTGGACGGTGATGTCGCCGGCCACCATCGCCTCGGTCACCGGGTCGATGGGAATCTGGCCGGAGGCGAACAGCAGCTTGCCGGCCCGGATGGCCTGTGAGTACGGGCCAATCGCCTGGGGCGCGTCCGTCGTGCTGATAGCATCGCGCATGAGGAGTCTCCGTCTAGGCGGCCTTGACGATCTTGTTCGAGCGCAGGCACCGCGTGCACACGCGCATCCGCTTGACGCCACCGTTGACCGAGGCGCGGACCGTCTGCAGGTTCGGCTCGAACCACCGCGCGGAGACATTGTGGGCGTGGCTGACCTTACGGCCCATCACCGGGCCCTTGCCGCAAACTTCACATCGCCTTGCCATACGTCATCACCTGCCGCCCCGTTGGAAGGGTCCTCATGACCCGCAATCAGGCAGGGCGGAAACTCCAATCATACCATGACTTCCGGCTCATTCCGGGCAGCCCTGGTGTCCCGAATCCGAAGATCCTTGACGTTTTCCGGGCGGGGCTTCCCGGAGGCCACCCCAACGCGGCTGCCGCGTCGGGGTGGCAAGCCTCGCGGCGTTGCTTCTTCTTCGCACATTCCCGATATGCTCAGTCGTCGCGTCCTGCGGTCCGGGAGCCGCGCCCCGGACTACTTGTCACCGTTCTTCCGACTCCGGACACTCAGGCCGTCTACGGGATGATGATGGAGGGTTGGGCGGCATGACCCGATCCGTCGGCCGACGAGAGGGGCTCGGATGTACCCGGGACCGAGGCGATTCGCCCCGCGACCCGACCTACCAGGTTCAGGAAGAACAGAGGGTCGCCCGGTGCTGTTTTCTCCGCGCCACGTGCCAGCTGCTCGAGACGCCGCAGGACGGCAGCCGCATCGCGGACAAACGCGGACGGTCGCTCTCGCCCCAACTGACCGAACACCGTGCGGAGTTCGGCTGCCATTCGCTGGGCTGGCAGTGAACCTGGCCGGTGCTCATAAATCAGGCCCTTCGATTCGGTCTCATACGTCGAGGCCAGCGCCCCGGCCGCGTCGGCGACGTCCACGTCACGCGCCGCCTCGAGGCCTTCTCCACGGAATTGGTGGATGAGCGTCAGGCCGAGAAAAAAGAGGCGTTGCTGCCCATCGGACAGCCCCGTCATTCCGGGTACGAGCACTGCCATGTCCTGCTCCTGCTGTTTCCGAACCATGGCGGGAGGATGGGTTCTGGACGAGGCCAGGTACGGGCACGTTTCAGGGCACCTGATGTCGACGTGGCGCTTGGTGCCGCAGCAGACCGAACAGATGCCTTTTCCGAGGGCCGGACAGGCGCGGCGGGCCGGTCGAACGTCGCAGGATGGACAGCGCATCGGTCCAGCGTGGCACGGGGTGGTGATTCCGTCAACGCCAGCGGAGATGAGCACAGCCGCCACGCGGATGTGGCGAAGATGCGACACGTCCACTTTGGTGGTCACGCCGTCGGCTCAACGGATGCTCTCTGATAATTCAGCTGTTTTTCTCGAACCATTGCCGGATCTCCGGCGTCTAATGGGTTAACGCGACCGACAGGCGCTGGTGGTCAGTTCGTGGTGACATTCTGTAAGACATTGACCATCAACAGCTTACGGCCGTGCGGGGGTTTGGCGTTGCCCGGGCTGGCGTGGGGCCTGCACGTCGTTGAGCGTTCCGGCGCGGGCCGCGGAAGGCAGGGATGCCAGGCAGAGATTGACAGGGCCGAGACATCCCGTTAAGATGGCAGATTCTTTGCAGGGGTGTTGCGGGCATAGAGACCCTGACGTCCCAGGATGACGCGAAAGGAGCGTCGGACACCATGGCAATCAATGGCGCAACCGTGAAGGGTACCAAGAGTGAGCGCTACAGCGAGCTCAAGGGCATGCTCGAAGACCGCCGTCGCGAGATCATGAGCGAAGTGCGCGAGAAGATTCGAGAGGTCCGGACCGAGGGCTTCTACGGCAAGAAGAGCGAAGTGTTCGACGCCGGTGAGAGTTCAGAGGCCGACATCCAGGAAGACATCGAATTCGCGCTGATCCAGATGAAGGCCGAGACGCTGACCAGGATCAACGAAGCGCTCTCGCGACTCGAGGAAGAGGCGTACGGCAACTGTTTCGAGTGCGGCGAAGAGATCGCCCAGCAGCGCCTGCGCGCCCTGCCGTTCGCGGTTCGCTGCAAGGATTGCGAGCAGATGCGTGAGAACGCGATGCATCGCGATCGGCTGGTGGCCCAGCGATCAGCCTCCTCGTCACTCTTCTTTGACATCTCCAACTAACTGCGACATCCTTCAGGCGGGTCGTCGGCCGAAACCGGCCGGGACCCGCCGAATCTTTCTCTGTATCCACTGCGGCTGGGGGCGCGATTCGCGCGTTCTGCTTCCTGCCCGAAGCGAGGATTGCGGATGACCGATGTAACGGAAAAGCGGCCGTTCGAGGATCTGACGGACGGAGAGAAGGCGCTCGCCATTCCGCCCGATCTCCCGATCCTCCCTCTGCGCGACACGGTCCTGTTCCCGAATTCGTTCATGCCGCTTGCCGTGGCGCGCGAAAGCTCCGTGGTTCTGATTGATGAGGCCATCGGGACCGGCAAGCTGATCGCGGTGTTCACGCAGCGCGACGCCAGTGTCGAGGAGCCGCGCGCCGAGGACCTGTACCCTGTCGGCACCGCGACCCACATTCACAAGATGTTCAAGCTGCCGGATGGCAGCCTTCGCTTGATCGTGCAGGGGCTCGCGCGGCTGCACCTGGATGCGATTATCGCCACCGACCCCTATCTGCGCGGGCAGGTGCGGCACGCCGAAGAAGTGACCCGGGACGAGGACCATCTGGAGATCGACGCGCTGCAGCGGAACATCAAGTCGAATTTTCAGCAGGTGGTGTCGCTGTCGCCGCTGCTGTCAGACGACTTGCAGACGCTCGCACTTGGCATCGCGGAGCCGGGACGTCTGGCCGACTTCATCGCATCGAGCCTGAGCACGATCGGCACGCCGGTCAAGCAGGAGGTGCTCGAGACACTCGACCTCCGCGAGCGGATGGCGCATCTGAACCGGATTCTGATCAAGGAACTGGAGGTGCTGGAACTCGGCTCGAAAATCCAGTCGCAGGTGCAGTCCGAGGTCGGCAAGAACCAGCGCGAGTACTTCCTGCGCGAGCAGATGAAGGCGATCCAGAAGGAGCTGGGCGAAGGCGACGAGCAGGCCAAGGAGATCGACGAACTGCGCGACAAGATCGCGGCCGCAGGTATGCCGGAGATGGTGAAGAAGGAGGCGCTCCGAGAACTCGAACGTCTGTCCCGGATGCCGGTGGCTGCCGCCGAATACACCGTGTCGCGCACCTACATCGACTGGCTGGTGACGTTGCCGTGGGCGGCGCGCACCGAGGAGAAGATCGATCTGGCCTACACGAAGCTCATCCTCGATACCGATCATTCCGATCTCGAGAAAGCCAAGGACCGGATCCTGGAATACCTCGCCGTGCGCAAGCTGAACCCCGAGATGAAGGGACCGATCCTCTGCTTCGTCGGTCCTCCGGGCGTGGGCAAGACGTCGCTCGCCAAGTCGATCGCGACCTCGCTCGGCCGGAAGTTCGTCAGAGTCTCGCTTGGCGGCATGAGAGACGAGGCGGAGATCCGCGGCCACCGGCGCACCTACATCGGCGCGCTGCCGGGCCAGGTGATCCAGGGGCTCAGGCGGGCGGAGTTCAGGAACCCGGTCTTCATCCTCGACGAAATCGACAAGCTGGGATCGGATTTCCGGGGCGACCCGGCATCGGCGCTCCTCGAGGTTCTGGACCCGGAACAGAACAACACGTTCCGCGATCACTACCTCGATGTGCCCTTCGACCTGTCCGAGGTGCTCTTCATCACGACGGCCAACGTCCTCGACCCGGTGCCGCCCGCCCTGCGTGACCGGATGGAGGTGCTCGAACTGCCTGGCTATACCGAAGAGGAGAAGCTCAAGATTGCCCGCGAACACCTGGTCGCCAAGCAGGTGCAGAACCACGGCCTCACCGCCGAGGTCATCGTGTTCACCGACGACAGCCTGCACACGGTGATCCGGGGTTACACCCGCGAGGCTGGTGTGCGCAACCTCGAGCGCGAGATCGCGGCGCTCTGCCGCAAGGTGGCCCGTCGGCACGCCGAGGGCGACCAGTCACCGCTCACGGTGACGCCTGCCCTCGTCATGGATCTGCTTGGCGCCCCGAAGTTCGTGGATGAGGAGGTCGAGGAGCGGACCAAGGCCCCGGGTGTCTCGATCGGCCTCGCGTGGACGCCGGTGGGCGGCGAGGTGCTGTTTATCGAGGCGTCACGGATGAAGGGCACCGGCTCGCTGACCCTGACCGGACATCTGGGCGATGTCATGAAGGAGTCCGCGCGAGCCGCGCTCTCGTGGCTGCGCGCCAACGGCCACCGCTTCGGCGTGAAGGGGGACTTCTTCCACGACGCCGAGATTCACCTGCACGTGCCGTCAGGCGCGATTCCAAAAGACGGCCCGTCGGCCGGCGTCGCCATGGTGACGGCGCTGGCGTCCGAGATTCTGGGCCGGCCCGTGCGCGGTGACCTGGCCATGACCGGCGAGATCACGCTGAGCGGCCGGGTGCTTCCCGTCGGGGGCATCAAGGAGAAGGTGCTGGCGGCGCGCCGCGCCGGCCTGCGCGAGGTGGTTCTCCCGCGGCAGAACGAGAAGAACATCAACGAAGACATCAGCGAGGATCTGCGTCGCGATCTGAAGGTCCACTTCGTCACCACGATTGACGAAGTGCTCGCGCTGGCGTTGCCAGCGGCAGTGCCGTCCCGGCGCGCGCCGGCGACCAGGCCTGCGCCGGCCGCCAGGAAAAAGGGCCGGACCTGATTTCGTTTCTTGCCTGATGATAGACCGGTTGCAGAAATCGAAATCAGGCCCGACCCCAATGACATCAGTAGAAGTTGTATAGAGCCCGACGCCCGTGACGCTCGTCTACTCGGACCGCTACCTGGTCGATATCGGCCCCCACGTGTTTCCGACGGCGAAGTACCGGCTTGTGCGGGACGCCGTCCTGTCGTCCGGTCTCGTTGTGCCCGCGGAGATCCTCGAACCGGCAGCTGCGTCGTGGGAGACGCTGGCCCTGGTCCACGAGCCCGAGTATCTCGAGAGGGCCAGGTCGGGAGGATTCTCTTCGTCGGATCTCGCACTACTCGAACTGCCGTGGTCACCGGAGGCCGCCGAGGGTTTCCGGGTCATGACCGGAGGTACCGTGCTGGCGGCCCGGATGGCGGTGGCCGACGGGGCCCGGATCGGCCGTCACCGCCCAACACCCGCCGATGACGCCCGCGCTCCCCTGGCTGTGTCCGCCAACCTCGGTGGCGGGTTTCATCACGCCTTCCCGTCACACGGGGAGGGCTTCTGCCTCTACAACGACATCGCCGTCGCGATTCGCGCGCTGCAGCACGATGGCACGATCGCGCGCGCCGCCGTCGTCGACTGCGACGTGCACCAGGGCAACGGCACGGCGTTCATTTTCGAAAACGATCCGTCGGTGTTCACGTTCTCCATGCACCAGGAACACAACTATCCCTTCGTCAAGCCGCGCAGCTCGCTGGACGTGGGCCTCGTCGACGGCGCAGGAGACGAAGAGTATCTTCGGACCCTCGAATACGCCCTGCCCCAGGTGCTGGCGTCGCGACCGGACCTCATCGTCTACGCGGCTGGCGCCGATCCGTTCGTCGAGGATCAGTTGGGAGGCTTGAACGTGACGATGGACGGACTCGCGCAGCGGGATCGCGTCATGTTCCAGGCGGCACGTGTCGCCCGCGTGCCTGTGGTGGTCGTGCTTGCGGGAGGCTACGCCAGGCGGGTCCAGGACACCGCAGCCATCCACACGGCCACGATCGCAGCAGCAGTCGGCCTGGCGTCGTCTGTCTGACGTGCGGTCACTGGCCCCGGCATCGGTGGGGCAGCTTCGTGTGGGCTGGTGGAGCCGGGGGCTCCCCGGCCTGCCTGCCCTGAGCGTGTCGAAGGGAGCGAGGTCGAACGCAGACCCCGGGGTTGCCCGTCGAGAACAGTGAATTCCGGTTCAGGGCCTACGCGGGTTCCGGCCAGTTCCGGCGCTCGAGAAACGTCATCGGCTCGATATGCTTCCCGCGCGGATGCTTGCGCGCGTCACGTCGCGACGTCCACAGCAGCACCGGGCCCGCAGCGCGGTTAATCCATCGCGTCAACGCGCCGAGTTCCCCTTCCATATCCTTGCGAAGGGCGCGGATCTTCTGGCTTACCTCGGTGTTGGTCACCCGAAGGTACTTCTCCATCGCATAGAGCGCGGCGCCGTACGATTGGCGCAGGTCCCGCCCGCTCCGCTTGTATCGCTGCCGGATGCGTGGATCAGGATCGTTGTGATAGCGCTTCCAGCCTTCCATCATGGTCTTGGCCAGACGATAGACGCTCGGGCCGTTCTTCTCGTAGTCGCGCCGGAAGGCCCAGTCGAGCCATCGCTTCGAGCTGTCGCGCGGCATGGCCGCGTGCTCGAAGTTGAAGCGATCCTGCCCATGGATGTCGGCCAGGTCCACGTCGATCAACCGGCCTTCGCCCTCCATCTCCTCGTACAGCGGCGTGCCTGGCACCGGGGTGTAGAGCATGAACTGGTGAAAGTCGGTGTCGTGCGCCACCGCGTGCTCGATCTCGGCCTGGATGTTGTCGGGCGTGTGGTGTTCGAGGCCGACAATGGTCGACCCGAGCACGCCGATGCCGTGCGCCTGGAGTTCCTTCGTGAGCTTGATGGTGTCGGCGCCCTTGAGTTTGCTGTACTCGCTCTGCTGCGCCTCGAGGCCCATCCAGATCCAGGCGACGCCGAGTTCGACCAGCTCGCGCATCTTGTACTTGGAGATCGCGTTTGCCGACGAGAACACGTAGAGCGTCCAGGCCTTGCCCTTCTGTTTCATCTGCTCGAGCAACTCCATCGCACGCTCTTTGTAGAGCAGGAAGTTCTCGTCCATCACAAAGAACGACTTGACGCCAAGGCGCGTTTCGGCGTCGCACATCGCGTGGAAGATTTCCGAACCTTTCTCGAAGAAGTTCGTGACCTTCCCCTTGCCGCCAAAAAAAGCCGACGTCGTGCAGAAGTTGCAACCCATCGGACAGCCAACCGACGGAATGATCGTTGCCGCCGGGCTCCCGCCGCCCTGCGGTCCTCTCAGGCCCATGATGCTGAATCCGAATGACGACGGAATCACCGGATGAGTGACCGGGACGGCCGGGTCTTCGCCCAGGTAGGACCGGAACCACGACACGCCTTCGCCCTTGACGAAGTGATCGGCATCAATCATGTGCTGGATGCCGGGGATGGCCGTGACGTGGCCGCCAACCACGATCGTCGATTTCGGGGAATGCTCGCGCACGAGCCGGCACATTTCGCGGACCTTGCCGACATTCACGATGATGCCCGACAGGCCGACGATGTCGTACTCGTGGGCTTTCAGCTCTTCGATAAAGCGCTCGCGGGTGGGGAAGTCGAGCACGGCGCATGGCGCCGAGATGTTGTGCTGGATGAAGATGATGCCCCAGGACCGATGGAACAGGCGCAGCGAGAACGGGCCCTGCTCACGCGTGACCTGGTTGTGGTAGAGCTCCATCGGATTGATCGATCGGCTCCCGAACTCATCGTCCTGAGCATACGGCCCGAACACCGACGACAGAAGAACGCGCGCCTGTGTGCCTTTGGGATGTTGCGGCATGAATCGTCAGAGCCTTCCTGAGTGCTTCGACTCGCCATTACAACGGCGAGTTCTCGTGAGATGATCGGGTCCACACGTTCGCTCAGCACGAAGTCCTGAGGGAATAAGTTCGTCGCCGAACCTGTAAATCGAAGGGCACGCCCGGCTTTCATCGAAACCGGGCTGCCAGTCTCACCACTTCGCAGAGAAATGGGAGGAGTAATCCCTTATTATACGCCGAGTCAGTCGATCGCTGGGTACACTCGGCGGTCCTGGGAACCGTCCGCCGTTGCGGGATGATGAACAACTGTTCGGTATCGTGAGCGCGGGCGGTCCTTTCGAGCCGCGACCACCGCGCGACTGCCAGCCGTCAGGAATCAGTGCAGCAGCTGACCAGACACCGGGTTGAGCGATCAGGCCAGCGTCAACCCCCACGCGGTCTTCAGATCGACCACGTCACCCCGGCGTACGAGCTCGCGTGCATCGTCGAGCGAGAACTCCTGCACGCGAATATCCTCGTCCTCGTCTCGTTCCGCCGGGGGTCTGTCCGGATTCGGGGCATGCAGGCCGGTGAGCCTGTAGTAGTTCATCGCTTCGGTGCAGAAGCCGGGCGTCGGATACCACGAACCGGCGAACTCGACGGTCGTTGGTACCAGTCCGATTTCCTCTTCGCACTCGCGTGCCGCTGCCGCGGCGGGGTCTTCGCCAGGTTCGAGACTGCCAGCCGGCAGTTCCCAGATCCACCGATCCAGCGCGTAGCGGTATTGCCGGATCAGGACGATGTGGGTGGGGTCGACCAGCGGCAGCAATACCACCGATCCTGGATGGCGCACGATCTCGAAGGTGACGGTGCGGCCGTTGGGAAGCGTCACGCGGTCCTGTGTGACGGTGAAGATGCGTCCCTCAAACCCGGTGGTCTGCGTGTGCCGCGTGCCTCGCGGTTCGTCCATGGGAGATGTACCTCTTCGGGGTTCGGGAGTCGGGAGTCGGGATTGGCCGTCGAGACAGCAATTCCCCTCCCACCCCTTCCTGCTTGCTTCTGGCTTCTGGCCCCAGTTCTCCTATGTCTCAATCCCCGCCTCGAAGCGTTCGACGATGTCGTCCAGCACGTCCTGCAGATCCTGGGGCAGCGGCACCGTGAACTCCATCCGACGCTCCGGGTCGGACGGGTGCGTGAACGCCAGCCGCATGGCGTGCAGGAACGGCCGATCCAGTCGCAGGACCGGCCGTAGATGACCGGTGACGTGCCGCCGCACGCCGCCATAGAGCGAGTCGGCCACGATCGGGTGACCGATGGCGCTCAGGTGGACGCGGATCTGGTGCGTCCGCCCCGTACTGATGGCGACGTGCAGGTACGACACGCCGCGCAGGAACCTGGCCTTCGTCACCCGCGTCACCGCGGATCGGGCATGCTTCGCCTTCGCGGACATCTTCGTGCGGTCGTTGGGGTCGCGGCCGATGCTGGCGTCAATGCGGCGGCCCTGCTGCACTTCGCCCCAGACGAGCGCCACGTATTCCTTTTCGACCTCACGGTCCTGGAACTGCCTCGACAACTCCTGGTGCGCCGCGTCGTGCTTGGCGACCACCATCACGCCCGACGTGCCCTTGTCGAGGCGATGCACGATGCCGGGCCTGAGTTCGCCGCCCACCCCGCTCAAGTCGTCCACGTGGTGCAGGAGCGCATTCACCAGCGTGCCGGCCGCGTGGCCCGGCGCCGGGTGAACCACCATGCCCGCCGGCTTGTTCACGACGATGACGTCGCTATCCTCAAACAGCACGTCGATCGGCAAGGCCTCCGGCAGGGGAGTGGTCGGCGACGGATTGGGAATGTCGACGATCACGACGTCTCCGGTTCGCACCTGGTGGTTCGGGCGAACGGGCTGATCGCCGAGGCGGATCTGGCCTTCCTTGATGAGGCGCTGTATCTGGGAACGCGATTGCCCTGGCACCAGCGCCACGACAAACTGGTCAAGACGCTGGCCGGTCTGTTCGGCGTCCACGGTGAGCTCGAAATGCTGCATCGTCGGTGTCAGCGGCGGCGCTTTCGCGGTGCGCCAGCCGCTGGAGCCTTCGCCGGAGTCGGCTCGCTTTGTCTGCGCCTGGCCAGGACCGCCAGCATGACGATCGCCAGCGGTGCCAGCCCCATCGAAATCGCCTGAGAGGTCGACCACCCAAACGTCGAACCGCGCGGATCACCGCGGAAGAACTCGATCACGAATCGCGAGACGGCGTAGAGCAGGATGTAGATCCAGAACGTCCGGCCGCTGAACCTCCGCCCGCGCCGTTCTGTGGCGAGCAGCAGGAGCAGGATCACGAACTCCGTGGCCGCGTCGTACAGCTGCGTCGGGTGCAGCGCCAGATGCAGCGGGGTGCCGACGTTGGCGGCCGCAAACGGATCGCTGAACGTGATGCCCCAGGGCAGTGAGGTCGGCGTGCCATAGCAGCAGCCGGCGAGCAGGCATCCCATCCGGCCCACGACGTGCCCGAGCGCGACGCCTGGCGCGATGGCGTCGGCGGTGGTCCACACCGGAAGCCGGTGACGCCGCATGTACCAGACGCCCACCAGGAACGCCAGCACCAGCCCGCCATAGAACACGCCGCCCGATCGCGCGAGCGTCCACAGTTCAGCCGGCTGCCGGCGGAAGTAGTCGAAATCGACGATGAGGAGCAGCGCCTTGGCGCCGACCAGCGCCGAGATGATGATGTAGATCCCGAGATCGAGCACGCGGTCACCGTCGAGGCCGGCACGCCGCGCTCGCCTCACGGTGACGTACAACGCGAGCAGGTACGCGGCGGCCAGCAGCACGCCGTAGCTGTAGACGGTCAGAGGTCCGAGTTCAAGAAGTCGTGGATACATGCCTGCCCGTTCTCATCATATCGATCATCATCGCGATGACGCCAAGCGTGATCGCCGAATCCGCCACGTTGAACGCCCAGAAGTGCCAGGAGCCGAAGACCACGTCCACGAAATCGATGACGCTGCCGAACACCAGCCGATCGATGAGGTTGCCGATGGCGCCCGCCAGAATCATCGCCAGGCCGAACCGCGCCACACATTCGTGGGTGGACGCGCGCGCCGCGTAGACGGCAATCCCGATGAACGCTGCCGTGGCGACCAGCGCGAGGATGGCCGACTTGTACGGAAAATCCACGGCATTGAGAAACCCGAACGCCGCCCCCGAGTTGCGGACATGGGTGAGGTTCAGGATCCCGGAGACGACCGGCACGGTGTCGTAGATCGGCACATGCGCGCGCACCAGCGCCTTGGTGATCTGGTCGACGACCACGATCCCGGCGGCCACCGCGACTTCACGCGTGTGAAGCCGGAAGGTCTCGGCAAAGACGATGGAACGGGCGGCCGGGCTCACCGGGCGGACGTCCCCAGGGCGTCCTCGCACCGCGGGCAGACGCCTTCGCGGCCCGGCGCGCTCGAGACAGCCGGCACGTACCGCCAGCAGCGATCGCACTTGGTGCCCGGCGCGCGGGACGCGACGATGTGCACCGCGCTGCCCTCGCTCTCAACGTAGACCGAGCCATCAGGCGGCTCCTGGCCCGTGACAGGCACCGCTGTCTGATCGTCGACCTGCGACGTGATGAAGAGCGTTGGCAGGTCTGCCCAATGCCTGGTGAGCAACTCCTGAACCGGCCCAACACCACGGAGATGAACCGCGGCTTCGAGCGACTGGCCGATGACCTTCGACTGCCGGAGTTTCTCCAACTCGGCATTGACGGCCGCCCGCACCTTGAGCAGGCGCGACCATCGGGCGATGAGCGTCTCGTCGATGAAGAGATGGACGTCTTTGGGGAACTCCGCCAGATGCACCGACTCTTCACGCTCGCCCGGAAGGTGCTTCCAGTATTCCTCTGCCAGCACCGGCAGCACCGGCGCGACGAGTCGCGCGAGCCCGTCGGCGATCGCGAACATCGCGGTCTGCGCCGAGCGGCGCGCGCGCGCGTTGGCAGCCAGCGTATATACACGGTCCTTCGAGACATCAACGTAGAAGGCGCTCAGGTCCACCGAAATAAAGGCGTTGAGCGCCTGGAAGATCGCCGGGAAGTCGTACGCCTCGTACGCGGCACGAATCTCCGCTGCCACTTCGCCGTAGCGCGCCATCGCAAACCGATCGACCTCGTCCATGACGGGCGGGGGCACCAGGTCGGTGGCTGGATTGAAATCGGCGAGATTGGCCACGAGGATGCGCAGCGTGTTGCGCAGCTTGCGGTACGCCTCGACCACGCGCGTCAGGATCTCCGGACCGAAACGAACCTCTTCACGGGAATCTACGCTCGCTACCCACAGCCGCAGAATCTCGGCACCGCTCTGCTTGATCACCGTCTCGGGCGGGATGTCGTTGCCGAGCGACTTCGACATCTTCCTGCCCTCGTCGGTCACCACCATGCCGTGCGTGAGGATCTGCCGGTACGGGGCGTGATCGCGCGTGCCGAGGCCGACCAGCAGCGAACTCTGGAACCAGCCGCGGTACTGATCGGTTCCCTCGAGGTAGAGGTCGGCGGGCCAGCGCAGTTCTGGATGAACCGCGAGCACGGCCTCGTGGCTGGAGCCAGAGTCGAACCAGACGTCGAGGATGTCCTGCTCACGATCGAATTCGGTCGCGTGGCAGGACGGGCATTCGAACCCCGGCGGCACGAAGTCGCCGATCGGGCGTTCGTACCAGGCCTCGGCGCCATCCTGTTCGAACGCTTTCGCCGCACGCTCGATCAGCTCCGGTGTCAGCGTCGCGACGCCGCATCGCCTGCACGAGACCGCGGGGATCGGGACGCCCCAGGACCGCTGCCGGGAGATACACCAGTCCGGCCGCCCCGCGAACATACCCTTCATGCGGTCGCCGCCCCAGGCGGGGAACCACTGGACGGCATTCACCTCGGCCATCGCCTTGGCCCGCAGCCCCGAGTCGTCCATGCCGATAAACCACTGCGACGTCGCCAGGAAGATCACGGGATTGTGGCAGCGCCAGCAGTGCGGGTACGAGTGATCGACCCGCGCCTTCTTCCAGAGGCGTCCCGCGTCGGCAAGCGCATCCTCGACTTCCGGGTTCGCCTCGAACACGGTGAGCCCGGCGAATCGTTCCACCTCTGCGAGAAACCGGCCATCGCCGCCAACCGGCGCGTAGATCTCGATCCCATACCGCACGCCGGTGTGGAAGTCGTCGGCGCCATGGCCCGGTGCCGTGTGCACCACGCCCGTGCCGGTGTCGAGCGTGACGTACTCAGCGAGCACGCCGAGCGACCCGCGCTCGTAAATCGGATGCCGGAAGCGGAGGCGTTCGAACGAGGTGCCGGGCACGCGCGCGACCGGTTGGGCAAACGGCCGCCCCAGCTCGCTCGACAGTTGATCGGCCAGCGCTTCGGCGACGATCACCACCCGGCCCTCGAACGGGTACGCCGCGTACATGGCCTCGGGGTGGAACGCCAGCGCGAGGTTGGACGGAATCGTCCACGGGGTGGTCGTCCAGATGAGCGCGGACACAGCCCGGTCCTTCAGCTCCGGCACGCGCAAGCCCAGCTCCGCGCGCGACTCGTCCATCAGCGGGAACTCGACGTAGATCGACGGCGAGGTGTGATTTTCGTACTCCACCTCGGCTTCGGCCAGCGCCGTCCGGCAGTGAATGCACCAGTGCACGGGCTTCTTGCCCTTGTAGACCATGCCCCGCTCGACAAACCGCCCGAGCGCCCGCACGATCGCCGCCTGGTAGCGGAAGTCCATCGTCAAATACGGATCGTCCCAGTCGCCGAGCACGCCGAGGCGTTTGAACTGCGCGCGCTGGATGCCCACGAATCTGGTCGCGTACTCGCGGCACGCGCGGCGCAGGTCGGCCACGCTCATCTCCGCTTTCCGCTTGGCAAGCTCCCGGACGACCTTCAGCTCGATGGGCAGGCCGTGGCAGTCCCACCCCGGGACGTACGGCGAGTCGAAGCCCATCATCGAGCGCGACCGCACGACGATGTCCTTGAGCGTCTTGTTGAGCGCGGTGCCGAGGTGGATGTCGCCGTTCGCATACGGCGGGCCATCGTGCAGGATGAAGACCGGCGCGCCGCGGCGCTTGTCGCGCAGCTTGCGGTAAAGATCGATGGCGTCCCAGTGGGCCAGCATCTGCGGCTCGGTGACCTGCAGGTTGGCCTTCATCGGGAAACCCGTCCTGGGCAGATTGAGGGTGTCTTTCCAGTCGGACATGATGTTCTCTTATTCTAAGGGGGACGCGTGAGTTTTCCACATTCTGGGGAAGGGTTAGTTTTTCACAGGCGCCAAGTGAGTGTTCCACATCCTGGGGACGGGTTAGTCTTCCACAGGCGCCAAGTGAGTGTTCCACATCCTGGGGACGGGTTAGTCTTCCACGGGCGCCACGCCAGAAGAGGACGATTACCGTTACGCTGGTGGAAACTGGACGATCCCCACCAATTTTCCGCGAGGCATGTGGAAATCTAACCCGTCCCCTATAATGGCGGCACCGCATGACGCGTGCTGTCTTCTTCGACGTCGACTTCACCCTGATCTATCCCGGGCCCACGCTCCAGGGCCAGGGCTACGAGTTCTTCTGCGCGCGGCACGGCGTGCGTGTGGACCCGTCGCGCTTCCGTGCGGCGGTCGCGTATTCGGCGCCCATCCTCGACGAAGTCAAGGAACACAACTACGAGGCGCAGCTGTTTGTCGACTACACGCGGAGCATCATCGAACAGATGGGAGGCACCGGTCCCGCCACCCACGATGCTGCGCGCGACATCTACGAGGAATGGGCGGAGTGCCATCACTTTTTTCTGTACGACGACGTCGAGCCGGTGCTGAGGCGGCTGGCTGAGGCCGGGCTCCGGATCGGGCTCATATCAAATACCCAGCGGCCGCTCGAGGAATTCTCTGCGCACTTTGCACTCGGAGGCCTCATTTCCGCGGCGGTGTCGTCAGCCGAACACGGCTTTCTCAAGCCCCATCGATCCATCTTCGACGCGGCGTTGGCGGCGCTTGATGTCGCCCCTGGCGACGCCGTGATGGTCGGCGACAGCGTCAAGCACGACATCGAAGGCGCGCGCCGGGCCGGGATGCGGGCCGTGCTGGTTCGCCGATCGGGCGACGGCCTGTCGAGCCCGCTCCAGCGCTCGCTGGGCGCGGGCTACGACGATGTGCCGGTGATCACATCGTTGCTCGAACTGCCCGCCATTCTGTCGCTTGGCGGCCCGGGCGAAGCAGCGTGACACCCCTGGGATCGCCGCCCCTCGACCCTGCTCGGGGCGTCCTGAGCAACGCCGATGAACGGGCTCCCCGACTTCGCTCGTTGAGCTACGGTCGAGGTCTCGCCATAGCGCGGCGCGCGGAGGCGGACAGCCCGGCCTGGGAACGAGCCACGCTGGAGCGTGGCGATCCCAGGCTCGAGACGGATCGGACAGGTGGGCGGCGTGACACCTCTGGGCTGGCGGCGTGAGACCCCTGGGATCGCCGGGCTCCCCGACTTCGCTCGTTGAGCTACGGTCGAGGTCTCGCCATAGCGCGGCGCGCGGAGGCGGACAGCCCGGCCTGGGAACGAGCCACGCTGGAGCGTGGCGGCCCGTGCGAAGCAGCGTGACACCCCTGGGATCGCCGGGCTCCAGCCCGGCCCGAGTTCGCCGGGGCCAGAGCCCCGGCTTCCATTCGGACCGTTGAAGAGAGACGACATGACTGCCGTTCGAACATCACGCCTCACCATCCGCGCCCTGCATAGCTTCGATGAGTTTCGACAGGTGATGGCCATGGAGAGCGAGATCTGGGGGTATGGCGATCCGGAGGACGCGGTCGGCATCCCGATGTTCGTGATCACGCTGAAGCGCGGCGGCATTCTGCTCGGCGCCTTCGACGGCGACCGCCTGGTTGCGTTCGTGTATTCGATTGCCGGGATCAAGGACGGCCGGCCCATGCAGTGGTCGCACATGCTGGGCGTGCTGCCCGCATACCGCGGCACCGGCGTGGGCCGGGATCTCAAGCTCGAGCAGCGCCGCGTCGCGATCGCGATGGGTCTGGAGTTGATGGAATGGACCTACGATCCGCTGCAGGCCGTCAACGCCCACCTCAACTTCCGCCGCCTGGGTGTGACCGTCGACGACTACGTCGAGAACGTCTATGGCGAGTCGAGCAGCACGCTGCACCGGGGCAATCCGACTGACCGGTTTGTCGCGCAGTGGTGGATGCGCACGCCACGGGTCGAGCAGGCGATTGTCGCTCGCGACGAGACCGTCACGGGCACAGGGACACCAAGAGAGATCTGGGACTGCGCGCCGCTCGTCAACGTCCTGAACACTCGCGGCCAATGGGTCGGATGTGAAGGCGTGAGGCTCGGGGCGGACGTGCCACGGATCACGGTGGCGATTCCGGCTGGATTCACGGAGATGTTAACTGGCGATCCGGGGCTCGCCAGAGAATGGCGCTTCGCCACCCGGGAGATCTTCAGTCACTACCTCTCGCGCGGCTACAGGGTCGTTGATTTCGAATTCCACGCCGATCGGCAACACGGCCGCTACCTGCTGACCAACACTCCTCAGCCCTCCTGAAACGGGAGACCGCTTGAGTTGATGGTGCCCGTCTGGTGTCCGCCGGGTCTGCCTGCCCTGAGCGTAGTCGAAAGGAGCGTAGTCGAAGGGAAGACCGGGCCTACCGGAGACAGCGCTCAGGCTCACGGGCGGGCTCCGATACTGATGTAGCTCGGAGTCTTCCCTGGCCTCAGCCCCTCGACGTTGCTCGGGTCTCCCTGGGCTTGTCGAAGGAAGCGAAGTCGAAGGCAGACCTCGGGTTGCCCGTCGAGACAAGTGAGTTCCGGTGGGAGCAACCACCTCGGCAGGTGTTGCCGTGGCTGGATCCTTGTCGCAGCGCGCTTGGTCCCGACCCCGTTTCACCGTGTTATCCTCCGTTTGATGGTCCGCCCGCGCTCGCCCACAGGCCGCCGGAACAACGCCAGATTCTTGTGGCAGCTCCTTTTCATCGTGCCTCCGGTCGTGATCCTGTCGGTGACGGCGCTGTACTCCCTGAGGCAGGACCGTGCATCGATTGAACAGGACTCTCGCCGGACTGCGGCCGTGCTGGCCCCTGATCTTGCGCGGCGCTGGGGAGCACGCGCCGAAGGCCAACTGGCCGCGCTCGTGGCCTCCGCCTGTTCGCGTGGTGACATCGACGCGCAGGAACCGTCGGCGGATGCGGTCGATGGCGGGCCACTCTGCGGTCTCGTGGTCGACGGCCGGATTCGCGTGCCGCTCGACTACGTGTCGGCGCCTTCTCCGCCAGACTGGCTCCGCGATCTGACTCCCGCCGATGCCCGGGCCTGGCGGCTGATTGCCAACGCGCCCGCCGACGTCGATCTCGCCGTCCTTCGTCGCGCCGCCAAATCGTTGGCTGGCGCACCGGCTGCTGCACGTTTCAACGCGGAATGGATCCTCGCTCGGGCTGAACTCCGTCGGGACAGCGGGACCACGGCCACCTCGCGCCTGCTTGATCTTGCCGACCGATCGGTCGGTATTGCGAGCGAATCGGGCGCGCCTCTCTCAGATCTCGCGCTGTTGCTGGCGTTGAGGTCCGCGTCTGCCGGCGGGATGCCCGAGGCCCTGCTTCAGAATCTGCGACGGCGCATCATTGAGCAGCCGTCGTTGTTGACGAAAGCGATTCTCGACGAGGCCACGCGTGTTGCTGCTGGCAACACGGCGATGGCCGGTATCAACAGGCGATGGGCGGCCAATGAGCGTGCGCTCGATCTCCTGCGGCGACTGCGCATTGATGCCGAGCGGCCAACGGTAATCGGGCTCGACACTGGTGACGGAGGGTGGCTGGCGCTCGTGCATCCACTCGTGGGGCCGGCGGAAGGGAACGCCGGCCTCCGCCGTTCCGCGTACCAGGTCACGCTGGTTTCCGCTCGGCAGTTGGAGCGCGTGTTTCAGGCGGCGGCGACCGACCGCGACGATCTGCCGGCGTACGCCGCGGCTATGGTCCGGCTTGGAGACCGCGCCTGGCGCGTGGGCCGCGCGATGGCGGCGGCGGAGCATCCGGTTGAACTCGCTTCGGCATCCGGGCAGATTGCGCTGCCGCTGGCCCTGCCCTCCGACGCGATATCCCGGTTCGCCGGTGAGCTCTTTCGCATTGCGCCCCAGGCGATTCCAGCCAGGCCCCAGACAACCGGTGGCGTCGTCAGGTTGAGCGGCATGCCGGGAGGCCACGCCTTCACCGTCACCATCGAACTGGCTGATGCCAACGCGCTATACGCGAGCTACAGCGTGCGGCTCTGGATGGCGATCGGGCTGGTCTTCACGGCGACACTCGCCGCGTTTGGCGGTCTTGTCGGCGCGTGGCGGGCATTCGATCGGCAGCGCCGTCTCGGCGAGATGCAGTCGAACTTCGTGGCCAGCGCGTCGCACGAACTGCGCGCGCCGATCACGTCGGTCAGCCTGATGGTCGAGAGTCTGGAACGAGGCACCATCGAGCCGGGCGAGCGCCAGCGCGAGTATCTCAGCGTTATCGGCCAGGAGTGCAGGCGATTGTCGTCGCTCGTCGAGAACCTGCTGGACTTCTCCCGGATCGATCGCGGGCGGCGCGAGTACCGATTCGAACCGGCCGATCTGCCGGCGCTCGTCGCGCAGACCGCCGACGCGATGCGACCGTACGCGACGCGGCAACACGTGAATCTCGTGTGCCAGACGCCCGCGGCCACCGCCCTTTCTCCGCTGTCTGTCGATCGAGGGGCGCTCCAGCAGGCCCTTGTCAATCTGGCGGACAACGCGATCAAGCACTCGCCGGCCGGCTCCGAAGTGCTCGTCGGCCTTGACGTTGTGACTGACGGCGCGGTCGGGAGCGCGCGAGAGCCGGGGCGGATCCGGCTCTTCGTGACCGACCGCGGCCCAGGCATTCCGGTCGACGAACAGGAACGGATCTTCGAGCCGTTCTACCGGTGCGGGTCGGAATTGCGCCGTGAGACGCAGGGCGTTGGACTCGGTCTCAGCATCGTGAAGCACGTCGCCGAAGCGCACGGCGGCCGCGTCGTCGTCGCCAACAACTCCGGGTCCGGTTGCACGTTCGCGATCGAGTTGCCGATTCCCACCGAGCCCGCTTCATGAGCCCGAGAGCCAACTCTTCGACTCAGGCCGCGCCCGGTTCCCGCGTCCTCGTCGTCGAGGATGAGGCGCCGATGCGGATGGCACTCGAGGACATCCTGAAGGCGGATGGCTACCGCGTGCTGAGCGCCGCGGATGGACAGACCGGGCTGACGCTGGCGCTCGACGAAAAGCCGGACCTGATCCTTCTAGACGTCATGATGCCGAAACTAGACGGCCTCGCGCTCTGTGCCCAACTGCGGAGAGTGGCGATGGTGGTGCCCGTCCTGATGCTGACCGCACGAGGACAGGTGGAGGACAGGGTCGCGGGACTCGACACCGGCGCCGACGACTACCTCGTGAAGCCGTTCAGCACCGACGAACTGCTCGCCAGGGTGCGTGCGCTGCTGCGCCGTGCGAAGCGGGACGCCGATGTGCCGACCGCGCTCACGCTCGGCGACGTCGTCATCGATCTGAAGAGGCAGACAGCCCGCCGAGGCAGCCAGGCGATCCAATTGACGGCCCGGGAGTACGCGATGCTACGCGTTCTGGCGTCGTCGCGCGGGGAGCCCGTCACGCGCGAGCGATTTCTCGACGCCGCCTGGGGCTACACCGCGTTTCCGACCACGCGGACCGTCGATACGCACATGGCCGTGCTGAGGGGCAAGATCGAGACCGACCCGGAACGGCCGCGCTGGATCACAACCGTCCATGGCGTGGGATACCGTCTGGAGCTGGAGCCCACGGCGGACAGAGAGTGAGTAGGCAAGCGTCGTCTCCCACCGAAGAGTGCTTCAGGCCCTAAGCGCGGTCCCGGAGGGCCTGTTCTGTCCGTCATTCCGGCGTAGGCCGGAATCCGGCCATGTACCACCATGGACCCCGTATGCCACCCCAACGCGGCTGTCGCGTCGGGGACCCCGTATGCCACCCCAGCGCGGTTGCCGCGCAGGGGACCCCGTATGCCACCCCAACGCGGTTGCCGCGCCGGGGACCCCGTATGCCACCCCAGCGCGGTTGCC
>Ga0315286_10000083_pt1 | contig 61915 bp, 41 predicted proteins | sample YL17G10_0_MG_FD_205038 | JGI IMG/M metagenome (GOLD analysis project Ga0315286, IMG submission 205038) | Sediment microbial communities from Yellowstone Lake, YNP, Wyoming, USA - YL17G10_0 | ecosystem: Environmental > Aquatic > Freshwater > Lake > Sediment | place: USA: Wyoming | collected...
GAGGATGATCTTGCCATAGCGGCACTTCTCCACGTCGAACTCATCGACGCCGATGCCGGTGCCCAAGGCGCTGATCATCGTGCGAATCTCCTCGTGGGCGAGCATCTTCTCGAGGCGGGCCTTTTCGACGTTGAGGATCTTGCCCTTGAGGGGCAGAATGGCCTGGATGTTCCTGTCGCGTCCGGCCTTGGCGGAGCCGCCTGCCGAATCCCCCTCGACGATGAAGATCTCGGTCGCGGCTTTCTCTTTGCTGGCACAGTCCCACAGCTTGCCCGGGAGGCTCGCACTGCTCAGGGCGCCTTTGCGGCGGGTCAGCTCGCGGGCCTTTCGGGCCGCTTCGCGGGCCGCCGCGGCCTGAATGGCCTTGTTGAGGATGCGCTTGGCCTCCGGCGGGTGCTCCTCAAGGTAGTGACCAAGCTGCTCGTTGATCGTCGTCTCGACGAAGCTGCCCACCTCCGGGTTGGTCAGCCGGACCTTGGTCTGGGCCTCGAACTGCGGGTTGGGCAGCCGCACCGCCACGAGGGCCGTCAGGCCTTCGCGCAAATCGTCGCCCGTGGTGGTCTGATCGTCTTTCAGGAGCTTGTTCGATCGGGCGTACGCGTTCATCGTCCGCGTCAGGGCGGTCCGGAAGCCCGAAAGATGGGTGCCGCCGTCGATATTGCGGATGTTGTTGGCGAAGACCAACACGTTCTCGTTGTACCCGTCGTTGTACTGCATGGCCACTTCACAGGTCATCCGGCTCTCGGGGTCGTCCTTGGCCATGTAGATGATGTCGTCGTGCAGGACGGTTTTGCCCTCATTGAGGTGCTTGATGAACGCCCGCAGACCTTCGCTGAATTGAAACGTCTCCTTCTTGTCGACCCGGTCGTCGCGGAACGTGATCTTGAGGCCCGCGTTGAGGTAGGCCAGCTCCCGGATCCTCTTGAGCAGAGTATCGTAGTTGAACTCGATGTCCCCGAAGATTTCGCCGTCGGCCTTGAACGTGACCTTTGTGCCCCTCTTGCTCGCGGTCCCGATTCGCTCGGCGGGGCCGCATCGTTTGCCCTGCTTGCACTCGAAGTGCCAGTGCTCGCCATCGCGGTAAACGTCCACTTCGAGCCATTCGCTTAGCGCGTTGACGACGCTCACGCCGACCCCGTGCAGACCGCCCGCCACCTTGTAGCTATCGGAATCGAATTTCCCGCCGGCGTGCAGGGTCGTCAGCACCACTTCCAGGGCGCTGACTTTGGCCTCCTTGTGTTTCTCGACGGGGATGCCGCGGCCGTTGTCCTCGACGCTGCAGCTCCCATCGGCCTGAATTCGCACGATGATGCTGTCGCAGTGGCCGGCCAGCGCCTCGTCGATCGAGTTGTCCAGCACCTCGTAGACCAAGTGGTGAAGACCGCCGATCGCGCGGTCACCGATATACATCTCCGGCCGCTTGCGCACGGCCTCCACACCGCCAAGAATCTTGATGTTACTCGCGTCGTATTTGTGTGCCTCCATACGGGCCCTCAGAGGAGTATCGAGTCTGAAGTTTCAAGTGGGAAGTTCGAAGACAAACTCCTCCGCCTGCAATTGCGAACTTTCAACGTAGAACTCGCAGTTCTGTCATAATATCGGACGAAGCCCCCTTGCGCCTGTACAGTTATCCAGTTTTGTCCGCTCGCGGTGCTTCAAACGTTTGTCATCGGGCCATCCCGACCTCGATCCGCCGGACCCGTGCCGCCGGGCACATTCGCTGTAACTCCCGCAGGAGAACCGCTTTGCACAACTGCAGCTCGAACAGGTAGCTGGAGCCGTCGGCCACGACCTCCAGGCACCCGTTGGTCATGCTCGCGATCCGGCAACGCGCACGCAGGCCTTCCGGCAGCAGGCTTTGCCAGGCATCCGCCACCGAATCATACCGCCTGCACACGGGATTCAACCGCTCCGCGAAACCAGCGACGAGATCGCCGATTCTGGACGCCTCGGACATTCGTTTTTCGTCCATCCTTGACTGCCCATTCCCAGACGGTTAGCGCGGTCGTGCAAAGTCTAACCAAGATTGATCGGCATCAGCACGTACAGGAAATCGTTGCCGCTCTTGAGGACGCCCGGGCGGTCCGCCTGGCCCAGTTCCAGATCGAACTCCTCAGTCCGGATTACGCGGAGTGCGTCGCTCATGAACTGCGGGTTGAAGCCGATGTCGATCGGCTCCCCCTCGTAATCGACGGGCATGCTCACCTCCGCAGCACCGGCCTCCGGCGAACTGCCCGAGAACACCATCGCATTGCGCGTGAGCGACAGCTTGATGCCCTTGGACTCCTCGCTCGTCAGCAACGCCGCACGCCGCACCGCGCTCAGCGCGCCTTCGGTCCGCAGCGTCAACTTCTTATCGTAATCCGATGGGATGATATCCTCATACCTCGGGAAGTTGCCTTCCACGAGATTCGAACTGATGACCACGTTGGCACAACTGAGCAGCACCTGGTTGTCCACGAACTTGATTGCGACGTTCTCTTTCTCGCGTGGGCCGATCTTTTGAAGCAGGGCCATCGTCTTGGCCGGGATGATAACCTTCTTTTCGGCTATCTCGCCGGCGGGCGTCTGCTGAAGATCGACCCGGCACCGAGCGAGCCTGCGGCCGTCAGTGGCCACAAGGACAAGCTTCTTGCCCTTGACCTCCCAGAGCACACCATTGATTGCGTACCGGCTGCTTTCCTTGGCCGTCGCGAAAAGACACTGCTCTATGCCCGACTGGAGTTGTTGGAGGCTGATCGCCAAGTCGGCCTGATCTTGGCCGAAAGAAGGTACTTTGGGGTATTGCTTCGGGTCTTGGCCGTAAACGGTGAAGTGGCTGTCGGCACCCCGGATTTCGCACGTAGTTTCCTTGGAATCGAGCACCAGGACATCCTCGGCGCTCTCGCGGACAATGGCAGCCAGCCGCTCCGCTTCCACTACGGTTTCACCCTCCACCCCGACGTCGACCTCCGAGACCAAGCAGTCCAGACTCAGCTCGAGATTCGTCGCTTGAATCCTCATCTCCTTGCCGGAGGCTGCGATCCTCACACATTTGAGAATAGGTTTCGGCGTCCGGGTCGGGACCACCGATGTGATCAGCCCCAGTGCCTCCGCCAACGCGGAACGGTTAATGGTAACCTTCATGCCACACCCCTTCGCAAACACCTATCGACGCCATCCACGCGCCATAACACTCACAATTCGGCTTTAGTCTATCGAAGCCGTCCTGCGAAGACAACCCTTTTTCCCCGAAACCGCCAATCCTGAGAAAAGAGAAATATGCTCAACTCGATGGTCCGCTTCCCAACCAAGCCTGGATCTGCTCACCCAACTTGGAACTGTTTATCACCCCTCTTATACTGATCTTAAGATATCTTTAACAGTAGTAGTATTAGTCATATAGACCTTGTGTTTGTGATGTCTGTCATGCGGTTTTGCGTAAAGTCTTGCTGCACAAGGACATGGAAAAGGCTTTTTGTGTTCGCGGGTGTGGAAAAGTCGTTAGGGGATTTGTTGGCAGGCTTGACAAATTCACAGGCTCGGAGTAAATAACGCGTTTGCTCCTTGTCCTTGCACAGGAAAATGATCCTTAATTAACAGGTGCTGTCAATACATGGCATTGAATCAAGAACGCAGACCAAGGGTGGTGACCGGCCCGTTGTTCGTGGCCTTCGACGTTGGCAGCAGCTTTCTCCACTGTGCCGTCTTGAACAAGGATCGCACGGTTGTCTATTCGCCCGACCCGATCATGCACTTTGCAAACCCGCTCGGGGCCATTGGCGAAGCTTGGCGAGACCTCGCGCAGCGTTTCGACCCAGCTTCCATCCAAAGTACGGCCTTGACGGGCAGCGCCGCCGAGTCATTCCCGCGCGTGATGCCCGGAGCCTTGTATGTCTACGATAGCGTCGCAATCCCCAAAGGGGCCGAACTCCTCGCACCGGCAGCCAAGTACCTCTTCCACATCGGCGCGAAAGACTCCTACTTCTTCAGCCTCGGCACTGCGGCGGGCCACAAGATCATCGTCGAGTGGCGCACCGGCACCAAATGTGGCGGCGGCTCCGGAATGCTGGTCGAGAAGCAGTGTCGCAGACTCTTTCAAGGAGAGGTACCCTCACCGGAACTGGAAGACCCCGCGACCGCCGCGACGGAGTCAGATAAGCACCAACTCGTGGCTCGGAACCGCGCCGCGCTACAGGCCAGGGTCGAGGAGATGTTCCGCAGGGCCGAGGAGGAAGCGGCGCGGTCGAAGGAGCCCAGCGAGTTTCTCGCCCGTTGCGGCGTCGTCGTACAGTCGGACCTTATCCACAAACAAAACGAAGGTGCGACGCGGGTGGATAACCTCGCCGGCTTGTTCCGGACCGTGGCGAGGAACTACGTGATCGACGTGCTCGGCTCCCGGGCTTTCGCTTCCGCCTGCAACGCGGGTGAGGCGATCTCGACCGGCGGCGTCTTCTGCAACGACCTGATCCGGCAAAGCCTCTCGGAGCTGCTGAATACGACGGTAGTCAGGCCCGAGCACCACCACAATGTTGCCGCCGTCGGCGCCGCCCTCAAGGCCATCGAAGAGAACAACGCGTTCGTGCTCGACATCCGCCACCTCCAGAGCGTGGCCGAGTACAGCCGCGAGCGCAGGAAGTTCGCGCCGCCCCTCTCCGCCAGTCTGGCACAGATCCACGAGCGCAACGAGACCTTGCATACCGACATTGCCCCCGGCACGGAAGTCGTGCTTGGCATCGACGGCGGCAGCACGACGACCAAAGGGTCCCTCGTCGAGATCAAGACCGGCAAGCTTCTGGACAAGCTCTACATCAAGACGCATGGCAACCCGGAAGAGTCACTCAAACGCGTCCTGCGCTACCTTTCGAAGCACAAGGACAACGTCATCATCAAGGGCGTCGGCGCGACCGGCTCGGCCCGAAAACTCTATGAGAAGATTCTCCTGAGCAAGAGCAAGGCCGAGCAGCTCGCCGAGCAGGGCATCGCGCTGTGCGACCACATTACCGACGAGATCACCTGTCACGCCCTCGGCGTCAAGCACAACAATCCTGACGTCGATACGATCTTCGAGGTGGGCGGCCAGGACATGAAGTTCACCTGCTTCGGCAAAGACGGCACCGTCAAAGAAGCGAAGATGAACTACAGTTGCCAGGCCGGCTCGGGCCAGACCCTCGAAAACATGGCCGACGTGATCAACCTGAACGTCGAGAGCACGCTCCAGGAGGCGGCGCTGCGTGCCGAGCGCGTGCCGATCATCGACTCGACCTGCGGCGTGTTCATGGAGATGGACGAGAACAGGCTGATCGCGGAAGGGTTCAGCCGGGACGAGATCGCCGCCGCCATCGTCCGGGGCACCGCCGCCAGCTACTACTTCAAATTCGTGGGTGGCGCGCAGCACTCGGGCAACAAGTGCTCCGCTCAGGGCGGCCCCGCGCTGGGAACGTCTTTCCTTGCCGCACTGGCCCAGGTGACGGAGAAAGAAATCGAGGCCTACCCGCATCGTGAAATGTTCGGTGCGTGGGGCCAAGCCCTCGATATCATCGCGACGATCCATCGCCTCCAGCAGGAGGGCAAGCCCTGCGGGACCGCGTTTCGCGGCTGGCAGATCGTGGATATGGTTTTCAAGAAGCGAAAAGTCCTTTGCCGCGAGCTGTTCGGCGAGAAATCCTGCGGCGTGCGGGACTGCCAGCTCGAAGTCTTCAGCATCGAGGACGACGAGATCATTACAGGCGGCTTTTGCCCGCGCGGCAACTCCGAGGGTGTCAAGAAACCCAAGACCAATTACGTGGACCGGTACCACAAGATCTATGAGAAGCACTTCAAGAAGCAGGGCTGCCTGCTGAGCGAGGTGGGCTCCGTCCAAGCCCAAGGACCGACCGTCGGCATCAAGCGGAGCATGGCCACGCTGGGCAGTAAGGGCATCTGGAGTGCGGCCCTTTTTCGCACGCTCGGCTTCTTTCCGGTGGTCTCGCCGCGCAGCGACAAGGAGATCGCCAAGATCGGTGTGGACAACTCGCGGACCGAGTTTTGCATCGCCCGCAAGCTCGCGACCGGCCACACCGCCATCCTGAACGAGCACCCCGGGATCGAGTATCTCTTCAACGCCAGCTTCATCGAGCAGAGAAAGCCGGACCCACCGGACCTCAAGTACTGCATCTACACCGAGTCCGAAGGGTTCATTCTCAACGACGTCTTCTCGCTCGACAAGAACCGCCAGTTCAATCCGATCCTTCACTTCGGCGATCTGCCGCTGCTCATGCGCCAGTTGCGCCTGGAATTCGAAAGACTCGGGTTCCGCTATACCGCCAAGCAGATGCGCGACGCCATCGGGCGCGCCGATGAGGCGGAGAAGCAGTTCAAGGCCGAGTTGTACGCAGAAGGTGACAAGTTCTTGGAGCGCGTCATCGCGGAAGACACGAAGGCCTACGTCGGCCTCGGCCACGATTACGTCCTGTTGGATCCCGAGGCGAGCTCGAACTCGGGGACCATGTTCTCCCAGGTCCGCGGCCTCGACTACATCCCGCAGCAGTTCCTCGAGCACCGATTCCACGACATCGACCTGCACGATTTCGTGGAGAACGAATTCTGGACCCAGACGGTTAAGATCCTGCAGGCGGGCGTGTTCGTCGCGAAGCACCCGAACCTCTTTGGGGTCCGCATGGTCAACTTCGCCTGCGGCCCGGACAGCCTCAAGATCTATCAGGAAGAGCAGATTCAACAGGCGGTGAACAAGCCGATGCTCGTCCTGCTGACCGATGCCCAGACCAACAACGCCCCGTTCGTCACGCGGACGGAGGCCCACGAGCGGGTGGTCAACCAGAGCCGGCCCGTGAAACTGGATATCGAAAAACTCAAAGTCCATTCCGGCGACGCGCGCGGCAAGCGCATCTGGCTGGTCCCCTACATGGGCGACGCCAGCTACGTCGCCGCCGGCGGCCTGGGCCACTTCGGCATCGAAGGCCGGGTCCTCCCGACCAACACGCCGCGGGGCTACGAGGTCGCCCGCAAGCACGTGTCCACCGAGGTCTGCTACCCGCTCAAAGGCGTGGTCGGCGACGCCATCGGGTATTTGCAGGAGCAGATCGAAAAGACCAGCCGCGAGTATGTGGAGAACAACTATCTGGTGATGCTCCCGACGACGAGCGGCCCGTGCCGGTTCGGCAAATACAGCGAAGTCCTGCGGCATTTCATGAAGCTCGAGGGCCTCGAGAAAGTGCCGGTCGTAGGCCCGTCCTCGGAGACGGACTACATCGATATTCCGCTGCCCAGCGGCCGCGGCGCCTCGGACAAGATGAAGATGCAGCAGCTCCTGTTCAAGGGCATCAACGCCGCGGACCTGCTGGAGGACATTCTGCGCCGCTTCCGCCCGTACGCCGAGGACAAGCCCGGTATGGACGCCCTCAAGCAGACCCAGCTCGATGCCCTGGGCCAAATCCTCCTGGCCGGCGGCCGGACCGAGGACCTGCTGCGATGGGGCCGTGAGACGGTCGAGTTGTTCAAGTCGGCCAAGCTCCGCTACCAGGAGCGATTCCCGCTGGTCCTCTACATCGGCGAAATCTACATGCGGCAGCACGATCCTTACACCGACTTCGCCATCCGCCGGCTGGAGGACGCCAAGCTCGAAGTCGTGCGAGACCCGATCACCGACTGGCTGCTCTACGTCAACAAGATGAACGTGCGCAACGCCAAGCGCGACGCGAGTCTGGGTTTGAAAGACCTCGATTTCCGCCGGGTGCGCCGCTCGGTAGGGAAACTGAGCAAAACGACCATCAAGGGCCGGTACATGACGCACATGGCCGCCAAGCTCGCGGAGCCGTTCCACGAGGTGCTCGCGGGCCGGCACGTCCTGCCGCACCCGATGGAGATCATCGAGACCCTCGAACGCGCCCACGAGACCCACGGCAATATCGAGGGCGAATCGCCCCTGAGCACGGGGATAGCCTACTACTTCATGCACGAGATGATGCACCCGCACGGCGACGCCTACATCTCCGGCATCTTCCATGTTGGCCCGTTCACGTGCATGCAGGAAGGCGTCGCGACCGCCAAGATCGAGGCGATGATCAAGGAGTTCCGCAAGACCAAGCCCGACCTGGTCTTGCCGATCATCCACGCCTTCTTCGGCGACTCGCCCAACGCGAACCTCGCCGCCGAGATCGCGGTCTTCCAGGAGCAGTGCTATCAAAAGAGGGACTTGCTGCGGGCCAAACACGCCGCCTCCGGCCACCACAGCCACGACATCCGGGAGCTAAATCCCAAGCACCAAGCACGAAATTCCAAACAAATCCCAAATCCCAAATCCTGATGACCAAACGAGCGGAACCGCCGCCTTAGCCGGTCATTCGCTCCTTTGCAGGATCGACGAGAGAATCTTGGTGAGCTCTGTAGCCTCCCCGATCAACCATTGCCTTTCCCGCTCTTGCGCATCGACCCCGTTCGTGTCCAGGAGCCGCAGCCAGTACCTGCTCTCCTTCGCCTCCTTGCGCGAAATCCTGATTCGCATTCGGAAGTCCTTCTTGCTCAGGGCCTCGTTGGCCTCGATGTAGTTGGCTCCTACCGATCCCGATGCCTTGACGAGTTGTCTGCCGTCCTCGATGTTGCAGATGGTCCGCTTGAGAGTGCGAACGAAGGCTCTCACCCGTTGGGCGAAAGCAAAGGTCCGCGCCTCCAAGTCGTACTGTTTTGGGTTTTCTTCCTTGGTCATTGGAATTTGTTTGGGATTTGGGATTTCGTGCTTGGAATTTGGCCCTCCAGCTCCATCGCCCTAAGCCGATCCTTCCGTGTCTGGACGCGGAGCCGGGCTTCTTCGTAGCGTCTCTTCTCGTCCTGCGTCTGGGGCAGCAGCGGCGGCACAGGGGCGGGCTTTTTGTTCTCATCCAGTGCGACTAAAGTCAGATAGGCGGTCGTGGCGACGATCTGCTCGCCGGTGTAGGGGTCCTCGCGGATCACTTGAACGCCCACCTCCATGGAGGACCGGCCGACGTAGTTGACGACGGCTTGGAGGACCACGTGGTCGCCAATGCGGACGGGGTGCCGGAAGATGAGGGTGTCGATCTCCGCCGTGACTACTTCCCGGCCGCAGTGCCGCTGGCCCGCCATCGCCGCCACCATGTCGATCCAACTGACGATGGCCCCGCCGAAGGCGGTCCCCTGCGGGTTCGCCTGCTGCGGCATCACTAAGTACCGCGTCTCCACGGCACTCTCACGCGGCGTTTTGCCTTTCTCAATCATCATGCCGACATAGTGTCGCCGCATCGCTCGCGAAGTCAAGACCTCATCGGCAGGAAACTCGAACCAATCCGAACGCATGATGTCGGCTTTCCGGTGTTCGATGGCATGTCCTGCCAGTCGTTCAGGTCCCCCAACGCCTCTGACGAGGCGGAGTCTACCGCCTTGCCACCCCCGGCACGCTCTCGCTGACCGGCTGTCGCGCCTCTCAGATCTCACTGCACATTGCGGGTCGCGAGTGGGCCACGCAAAAGACATGCCGGAGGCCCAAAGCAGTAAAGTCAGAACCCCCCGCAGGCAGAATAGGTACACCGCCATTGCTTTGGGCCTTGCGGGGGAATCGGGGCTATGCACCGGGTTTAGTTGGTGGTTCGGGCGGCTTGGGGGTAAAGTCCACCTTCGGCGGTGCGGTGCGGGCCGCTTCGGTGGTTTCGAAGAAGGGTTTGGGCTGGACGGAGGCCCGTTTTGCGAAGAAGGAGCCCATGAACTCCTTCGCGTATGTATTCAATGCCCCAAGGGCCTCGTTGTACCTCGTACGGGCTACGGCGATGCGGTTCTCCGTGCCTTCGAGCTGGTCCTGCAGCGAGAGGAAATTCTGATTCGCCTTGATCTGCGGGTATTGGTCCTGGAGCACCAGCAGTCTGGAGAGCAGGCCGGACATTTCGTTGGAGGCCGCGATCTTCCCGGCGACATTGCCGGCGCTGGAGCTGGGCGTCCACGTCGGCCCAGGCCTTGTTGGCGCCCTGGTCGAGCCGGACGGCCCGGTTGTAGCTGCTGATATAGAACCCGCCGGCCGCCAAGCCGAGCAGGATCACGATGGCCACGATCGCGATGAAGAAGACGGCCAGGGAGGCCGCCTGACCGGACTTCTTCAGGATTGGTGTTCTGTGAGACATTCTGACCTCCAGTTGGAGTTCCGCAAAATGGACATTCGGCCTGCTTTGGGAGGGAAAAATCTGCTTCACGATTCTTCCCTCTCAAACGGTAAGTGCTTAACAAGGAACGAATTGGGTCGATTCTTCAAGGAAATCGTGAAACCGATTTCCTTGAAGAATATAGGCCGAATGTCCATTTTGCAGAACTCCAGGTCTACAATAGTTACCAGTGCCCGCTGGCGCCGCCTCCGCCGAAACCGCCCCCGCCCCCGCCGCCGAAGGATCCGAAACCACCCGACGTTCCGCCTCCGAACCCGCCGAAGCCTCCGCCGAAGGGGCCGCCGCCAAAGGAGCCGCTATCGCCGTGGCCTCCATAGCCGCCAAACCCGTGAAACAGAGATGGCCAAAACAGCCACGGCCAGATCCCGCCCCCACCCCTGCCCCCGCGAAAGCTCCCGAAGACGACCATCAACAACAACAAGAACATCAGAAAGCCAAAGCAGGGACAGCCAACGGACGACGTGGGACCCTGTGGTCTGGGCGGCCGGTTGGGATTCACGGCCCCGCGAGGAAGGTTCGGCCTGCCCGCCAACGGCGCTTTGTCATTGCCGGCGATCCGCCGGATCACTCTCAGGTTCGCCTCGTAGATGCCCTGGCTGTATTCACCCTTTTTGAGATAGGGCACCAGGACGTCCCGCCCGATCTGTCCGGCAGCCTGGTCCGTGACGACACCTTCGAGCCCGTAGCCGATGTCGAAGCGGTAGGCCCGGTCCTTCAAGGCCAGCGTGAAGAGAACGCCGTTGTCTTTGCCCTTCTGGCCGAGTTTCCATTGCTTCAGTAACTCGATGGTGTATTGCTCGATCGGCAGGCCGCCGGTCGTCTCGATGGTGAGGATGATGTACTGGACGCCGGTCTTTTGCTCCAGCTCCTGCAGGAGGCCGAGGAGGGCCTGCCTGTGATTGGCGTTGATCACCTTGGCTTGGTCTTCGACGTAGAATTTGGGCATCGACAAATTGGGCTGCGGGTACTGCTTGGCACCGAGCGCCGGCAGCAGGATCGTCAAGGCGATCAGGACGGGCAGATTCTTTCGCATGCCTACAGCTCCAACGCGTCAACGATTGTCGTCAGGCGGTCCACGGCGTCGAGGACGGCGACGAAGGTACTCTCCATCTCGGCGTCGGTGAGTCGGGACTTCTCGTGCCGCCACTGCTGGGCGGCGAGCGCCGCGCCCAGATCGACGTCGAATTGGCCGGCCGCTTTTCGCAGGGTCGAGTCCATTGTCTTGGGCCGGTCCACGTCCCGCAACCACAGCAGGGCCCGCAGCAGCGGCGTCAAGCCCTTGGCCGTCGAGATGAGGATGTCACGGAGCATTCGCTTGTCGCCCGCCGATGCGAGGTAGCCCTGCCGCAGCCGGACGAGCATCGCCTTGAGCTCGCGCTCGCATTGGAGCCGGACGTTCTTCTTGTCGAACTGCAGGGCGGCGAACGGGTCCTCCCCGAGGATCGTCTCGTGAACCAGTTGGAAGTCGAGAAACTCCACGCCGAAGACATCGCGGGACCGGTCGATGTAGGACGCCGTCATCAACAGCGGCGGCGAGATCCTCTGCCTCCTCATCTGCGGAGCCACCCGGGCGACGGCGCTGAGCGCCGGCGAGTTGTATGCGTCCAGCAGGACAACCGTGTTGATGTCGCTGGTCCCGGGCCGGAAGTCCTGCGTCAGACCGCTGCCGACGACGCTGACGCTCCTGAGGTTGTCCCCGAGTCCCGCCTGGAGACGCTCGAGCAGGAGCCGCAGCGGCTCCCGGATCGGCTCGCCAATCCCGTCCCATCGCGGAGTACTACGCGTATCGGTCGCCATAAACACCCCTTTCTGCGGGCTGATTTACGATCTTCGATTGAGGACTTGGCGTCTAATGTAACACTACGCCGCTCATTGTACCGAAATGGGTCCGCATAGCAACTGGTCCGCGCCATCGTGTACCCGCCGGAGGTTGGAAAAGTGCCATTTTGACAGCCGAAACGCTGTCCGGACGAGCCGGCAACGGCCTCTTCTGAGCCAAATCCAGGCAATTCATGGTTCTTTGAGTCTGGCACGCGATTTGCTCATTAACTTTATGAAAGTGCGAATGGTTGAAGCAGTTTGGATCGTAAATCGTACTTTGGTGTGAAAGGGGGTCAGGCTTATGGCACTGGTACCTTGGAGAAGAAATCAAAACGAGTTGGCGACACTGCGGGGTGGGGTGGACGATTTGTTCGAGAGCTTCTTCCGCGGGCTCGACAGGCCCCTGGCGTTTCTCGGACAAAAGGTCTGGCCGGCGATCGACGTAGCGGAGAAGGACGATGCGATCGTCGTGCGGGCGGAAGTCCCCGGAATGAAGCCCGAGGAGATCGACATTTCCGTCTATGGCAACACGCTGACGATCAGCGGTGAGAAGAAGGAGGCCAAGGAAGAGCACGGCGACGGTTTCTATCACGTCGAAAGCGCCTATGGCAGCTTCCGCCGGGAGGTGGCCCTCGCGACGGATATCGACGAAGAGAAGATCGAGGCCGCCTGCAAAGACGGCGTCCTGTCCATCACGCTGCCCAAGGCCGAGAAGAGCAAAACGGTCAAAGTCCAAGTCAAAGGATAAACGTCCCTTCGTTCCGTGGCGGAACCAGGCCACTTGTGCATCGTCACAGGTGGCCTGTTCCTTGCGCGTTGTGAGGTTCGGGCGGCAGCCTCAAGCGCAGCCTGGGGAGGGCCATGCCCCGAGCATGAAGCCTTGCCTAGTATCCGGGGCTAGCCATCCCCAAGGCCTTCGGCCTTGAGGATGCCACCCGGAGAAGGCGGGCTTCTCATGCATCCATCTCAGCCCAGGGCGGCATCTTTCTCGCGCATTTTCTGCTCTTGTTTCTTCTTGAACTGAGTCAGCTTGTCGCGTAGGGCGGCGTCTGCCAGCGCGAGGATTTGCACGGCGAGGATCGCGGCGTTCTTGGCTCCGGCTTTTCCGATGGCCACGGTGGCGACGGGCACGCCGGGAGGCATCTGGACCGTGCTGAGCAGGGCGTCCAGGCCGGAAAGGCCCCCGTCGCTGGTCAGAGGCACACCGATGACCGGCAGGGTCGTCCAGGCCGCCATCGCGCCCGCCAAGTGGGCGGCCATTCCCGCGGCGGCGATGATGACTTTGACGCCGCGTGCCTCGGCCGTCTGCGAGAATTCGGCGGCCGCCTGCGGGGTCCGGTGAGCCGAGAGAATCCGAACCGTCGGCTCGATGCCGAACTCCCGGAGCTGGTCCACGCAGCCTTGCATCACGTTCAAGTCGCTATCCGATCCCATGACCACCGCCACCGGCGCTGTTTTTTCCGATGCCATTGCCTTTTCCATTTACTATTTACTATTTACTATTTAAGATTTGACGTCGTCCAGGGCCAATCGTAAATCGTAAATTGTAAATTGTAAATCCCCCTGGTGCTGCCATGCAGATCCGAGAACCGGTTGTTGCAGGCCAGTTTTATCCCGAAGATCGAGAAACGTGCCTTGCCCAGATTCGGGAGTGCCTGCCGTCGGAGGTGCCGGGAGAGGGCTTGCCCAAGCCGCTGGTGGGCGGCCTCGTGCCGCACGCGGGCTGGACGTTCAGCGGTGCTTTGGCGGCCCTGGTGTTCTCGGTGGTCAAGCGACAGCGGGGGGCGGTCAGCACGTTCGTGGTCTTTGGGGCCGCTCACGGCTATTTCGGCCCCCAGCCGGCCATGGACGGCAGCGAGGCATGGGAGACGCCTCTGGGCCGGACCCTTGTCGATGAGTCGCTGCGGGCGGCTCTGCACGACAGCGGGGCGGCCGTCATCGACTCTTGGGCCCATCGGCGCGAGCACAGCATCGAGGTGCAGGTCCCGTTCATCCAGCACTTGTTTCCGGACGCTCGCATCCTGCCCATCATCGTGCCCACGAACGAATCGGCGACCGATCTGGGCAACGCTCTCGCGGAGCAATTGACGACGTCGGGCGCGCCCGTCGTCACCATAGGCTCGACCGATCTGACCCATTATGGGCCTCGCTACGGCTTCACACCGATGGGGATCGGCTCGGAGGCCCTGCGCTGGGCCAGCGACGTCAACGACCGCCAGTTCATCGACCTGGCCTTGAGTCTCGAACCCGAGCGGCTGCTCGCCAACGCGCTGGAGAACGGCAACGCCTGCGGGCCCGGGGCCGCGGCGGCTGCGATCGTGACGGTCAAGAGGCTCGGAGCCCAAAAGGGCGTCCTGCTCGCTCACACCAACAGCAACGAAGTTATGCTTCGCGAGATGGGGACGGCCAGCCGCGAGAGCGTCGGCTACGCGGCGATCGTCTTCTGAATGGGATTGCACGGTTCTGAGGCTGCCCGTCTGGTAGCGGGACCGCCTTGTGCTGCCTGTCATTCCCGCGCAAGCGGGAATCCACAAAACCATCGTACGTTTCTGGACCCCCGCCTGCGCGGGGGTGACAAATGGGTGAAGGTCCGATATCGGAAAACTGGGCTTGCGTCCGAGATCGGGGGCAGATTTTTTGGCTTGACAGAGGTCCGATAGCCGACTATCAATTGTGCCCAAAAGCTCTACTGTGCGCACATTCACGTATTGTGACTTGCCCTCAGACGCGGATCAGTTACAAGAAGTTAGGTTGGAGACCATAGCATGGAGCAGAAGATTCAGCTAAAAGAAAGCGATATCCCCCGCCAATGGTATAACCTGGCAGCGGACCTTCCGACGCCGCTGCTGCCCCCCCTCGGGCCGAACGGCAAGCCGGTGACCCCGGACCTGCTGACGCCGGTGTTCCCGATGAATCTGATCGAGCAGGAGGTCAGCACGAAACGTTGGATCGATATCCCGCCGGAAGTGCTGGATATTCTGTACCGGTGGCGTCCAACCCCCCTGAGACGGGCCGTCCACCTGGAAAAGCATCTGAAAACGCCCGCCCGCATCTATTATAAGGATGAGAGCGTCAGCCCCCCCGGCAGCCACAAGCCCAACACGGCCGTGCCGCAGGCCTGGTATAATAAACAGTTCGGCATTCAGCGGCTGACGACCGAAACCGGGGCCGGCCAGTGGGGCAGTGCCCTGGCCTTTGCGTGCAAGCTGATCGGGCTCGAATGCAAGGTCTACATGGTGCGGATCAGCTTCGATCAAAAGCCGTTCCGCAAGACCATGATGCAGGTCTGGGGCGCCACGTGCGTCGCCAGTCCGAGCGCAGAGACGAACGCCGGACGCCATATCCTGGCCGAGATGCCGGACACGCCGGGCAGCCTGGGCATTGCGATCAGCGAGGCCATCGAGGCGGCCGTCACCGATCCCTCGGGCAAGACGCGGTACTCGCTCGGAAGCGTCCTCAATCACGTCCTGCTCCATCAGACGATTATCGGTCTCGAAGCCAAGAAGCAATTGCAGTCGGTCGGCGAGAAGCTGCCCGATATCGTGATCGGCTGTGCCGGCGGCGGCAGCAACTTCGCCGGGCTGGCCTTCCCATTTACGGCGGATAAAATCAACGGCGCCAACATCGAAATCATGCCCATCGAGCCGGCGGCCTGCCCGAAGATGACCCGGGGACCGTTCCGTTACGATCACGGCGACACCGCCTGCATGACGCCGCTGCTGGCCATGCACACGCTGGGCCACGCGTTCGTGCCCCCGCCGATCCACGCGGGCGGGCTCCGTTATCACGGCATGGCGCCGCTCGTGTGCCAGGCCATCGTGGAAGGGCTCTTCAAGCCGAAGGCCTACAAGCAGAACAAGTGCTATGAATCCGCGATGACGTGGGCCAAGACGGAAGGGGCGATCTGTGCCCCGGAGACGAGTCACGCGATCGCCGCCGTCATCGACGAGGCCGAGAAGGCCCGCGAGGAAGGCAAGACGAAAGTGATCCTGTTCAACTACAGCGGCCACGGACTGATGGACCTGTCGGGCTACGACGGCTACATGTCCGGCAAGCTCAGCGATTACGAGCTGCCGGAGGATGTGCTGCAGAAGTACACGAAGGACCTCGACAAGTTCCCGAAGGCCGAGATGCGAAAGACCGGTCGGTGGAAATAAGGAGAGATTCGATGAAGCATGTGGTTCTCGCGGTAATGCTGTGGGCGGCGACCGTCGCCGCGGCGGAAGAATCGCAAGGCGATTTCCTGGAGCCCGAGACCAAGGGCGGGTTCATGGTCGGCGCGACGTGGGACAGCCAGTACATCTGGCGTGGGTTCAACGTCTACGGCGGCGATAGCGCTGCGCACGTCCTGGCCGATTTGGCCCTGTGGGACACCGGCTTTGGGATCAGCGTCGTCGGACACCAGAACCTCTCCGAGTCGATCGGAGACCTGCAGCGATGGGACGGCATGGCGTATTACCAGAACGTCCTGTTCGCCGGCGAGCCGCTCGCCACGAACTTCCGGCTCGGCTACGTCTACTACTGGTATACCAAGGCCAACCAAGGAAGGACCCAGGACCTCATGGAAGGGCAACTGATCCTCTCGTGGCCGAACCTTCTGCCGATCAAGGGCCTGCAGCCCAGCTACGCCTTCGCATACATGTGGCCGGGCATGAAGAACGATTGGGCCGAGTCCGCGAACCCCTCTTTTGGGAAGAACTGCACGGGAATGTTTCAGATTCTCATGCTGGATTACGCGTTCACGGTCCCGGCTGTCATCCCGGCGATGGACGACCAAGTGATCAAGCTGCACTCGGAGCTGGTCTACAATGGCGGCCTGTCGCCTCTCGGCGGCTACGTCAACTCCGGCCTGTCCGACGCGGTCGTCGGGGCCTCGACGGACTTCGCCTTCGGCGCGCGACGGAACATCGTCCTGACGCCGGCCGTCTACTACCAGTTCTCCCTGGAGGACAGCGTCAATCCCGACAACGAGTTCTGGGTCAGCGTCGGCCTCAAGTACATGTTCTAACGACAACCTCTCTCAACCACAATGGGCCGGCCATCACGTGCCGGCCCTTCTTATTCGTAGTTGAGTTCGCAAGGATCACCCATCCCTGATTGATTATCAATTCCTTGGCCCTTGCCAGCCCACCTCGCCGAGACTATCATGAAGCCCATTGGTGGCTCGGCCTCACGATTGATGAGAGCCGGACGACGCTCATACATGAGGGAAGCCCTCTATGCCCGACGAAAAGGCGATACTCGCTGCACTGCAGAAGTTTGCCGACTCCGTAACGTCCAAGATGACCGCGTTGACCGTTGGCGAACCGGAAGACCAGCTTCGGGGGCCGTTTGATGTCTTCATGCAGGAGGTCGGGCGAGCGCTCTCGCTGAAAATCGTCTGCACCGGGGAAACGCCGCTGCCCGGTCGAATGGGCAAGCCGGACTGCGCCGTACACGCCGCCGAGCTGTTGGCCGGGTACGTTGAACTGAAGGCCCCCGGCACCGGAGCCAACCCCAGCCGTTTCACCGAGCAGCACAACCGCGAGCAATGGAAGCGGTTCCAAGCGATACCGAACCTGATCTACTGTGACGGCAATGACTGGGGACTTTACCGCGACGGCCAAGCCATCCGCCCTGTTGTCCGTTTATCGGGAGATGTGGCAAGCCAGGGCAGGAAGGCCGTGACCGTCGAGGATGCCCAGGCGGTGCTGGCGGTCTTGACCGGCTTCCTTTCCTGGGAACCGACCATTCCAGCTACGCGAAAGGGCGAGATCGACCTGAAGGGACTGGCTGGCGTACTCGCCCCCCTGTGCCGGATGCTACGTGCTGATGTAGCCGACGCCCTGAGGGACCCCCAATCCCCCCTGGTGGAGCTTGCCAAAGACTGGCGGCAACTGCTCTTTCCCGATGCAAGCGATGAGCAATTCGCCGATGCCTATGCGCAGACCGTGACGTTCGGGCTGTTGCTGGCTCGAAGCGAAGGAGCAGATCCACTGACCTTGGCCAGCGCCGAAGGGGCTTTGGCCGCCGAGCACAGCCTGCTTTCTCGAGCCCTTCAAGTGCTCACAGATCCCAATGCCCAGGCGGAAATCTCGGCTTCGCTGAGTCTGCTGATTCGCGTGATCGGCAAGGTGCCATCCACGGCGATAGGCGGCGTCAATGACCCGTGGCTTTATTTCTACGAAGACTTTCTCGCGGCATACGACCCCAAGCTGCGAAAGGATGTTGGGGCGTACTACACGCCCATTGAAGTTGTCCGCGCCCAAGTACGCTTGATTGACGACCTCTTGACGAATCGACTGGGCAAGCCCTTGGGCTTCGCCGACCGCGATGTCGTGACGTTGGACCCGGGCATTGGCACAGGGACATATCTTCTTGGTGTCATCGACCATGCTTTGAGTAAAGTCCAGGCTAGACAGGGCGCGGGGGCCGTGCCTGGACAGGCGACAGCCCTTGCCAGCAACATTTACGGTTTCGAAATCATGGTCGGGCCGTATGCGGTCTCTGAACTTCGCGTGACGCAGGCACTGAGAGGCAAGGGGGCCAAGATACCCAAGGATGGCCTTGGCATCTATCTGACCGACGCGTTGGAGTCACCCTACGAGCCGCCTAAGGATTCTGCGTACCTGCTAAGACCCATCGCGATCCAACACCAAAAGGCTTTGAAGCTGAAACGTGATGATCCCGTTCTGGTTTGTCTGGGTAACCCCCCCTACGACCGCCACGAGGCCGCCACGGAGGCCAACAAGGCGCGAACGGGCGGCTGGGTTCGATGGGGGAAGAACGAACAGGGGAAAGAATCGATCTTCAACGATTTCCTGGATCCCGCCCTTGCCACTGGCCACGGTGTCCATGTTAAAAACCTGTACAACCTCTATGTTTACTTCTGGCGATGGGCGCTCTGGAAAGTCTTCGAGTGGCAGAAGGATGAGTCGGGCAAGGGCGCGCGGGACGTCAGGCAATATGCACAGCGCCCCGGCATCGTGTCATTTATCAGTGCCTCCAGCTACTTGGCCGGCGATGCTTTCTGCGGGATGCGCGAGCATCTGCGCCGGCTGTGCGACGAAATCTGGATTCTGGATCTGGGCGGCGAGAGTCGCGGCACGCGCAAGAGCGAGAATGTCTTTGCCATTCAGACGCCCGTGGCGATTGCCGTTGCCGCTCGCTACGGCAAGGCCGACAGGGATACGCCCGCCAAGGTCCGGCTCGCGCGAATCGATGGCACACGCGACGAGAAGTTGAAGGCCCTGGACGCCATCACGGACTTCGCTTGTTTGCAGTGGGAAGACTGCCCAAACGACTGGCAGGCACCCTTCCGCCCGGGCGGGATTGGCAAGTACAGCGTTTGGCCACTGCTGACTGGCCTTCTCCCTTGGCAACACTCAGGTGCCCAGTTCAAGAGAACTTGGCCGATCTGCCCCGATCCCGACACCTTGAAGACCCGCTGGCGGGCACTTCTGAGTGCAAGCGACAAGGCAGTGGCCTTCAAGGAGACACGGGATCGCAAGGTGAATCGCGCGTACCCACCCCTGGCTAGCAGGGAACGCGAAAAACCAATCGGCCAACTGCCCCGGAATGTTCCGCACCCGCCTATGGTACAGTATGCCTACCGATCTCTGGATCGGCAGTGGATTCTGGCCGACAACCGGTTGGGCGACTTCTTGCGTCCCGACTTGTGGGCTGCCCATGGCGACGCGCAGGTGTACCTGACAAGCCTGCTGACGAAGCCGTTGGGAACAGGGCCCGCCGCAACGGCATGCGTGGTGATGCCTGATCTTGACCATTTCTCTGGGCGCGGGGCAAAGGATGTCGTGCCCCTGTATCGCGACGCAGCAGGCAAAGAGGCCAACATCTTGCCGGGACTACTGGACAAGCTGGTTAAGGCGTATGGGCGGAAGGTGACACCGGAAGACTTTCTGGCCTATGTCTATGGCGTGCTCAGCCAGCCTGCGTTTACCGACCATTTCGCCAATGAATTGGGCACACGTGAGCTTCGGGTACCCCTGACGAAAGACGCGGCGCTGTTCGTCCGAGCACGCGACGCGGGGGCGAAGCTGCTGTGGCTGCATACGTACGCCCAGCGCTACGTCCCCCAGGGACATCACCGCGGGCAGGTGCCCAAGGGAAAGGCACGCTGCAGGAAGCCCGTGCCGGGCGACTCGCCCAACTACCCAAGGAGTTACGAGTACAACGACACAACGAGGACCCTGCGTATCGGCGATGGCGAGTTCGCCCCCGTCGCACCGGACGTGTACGAATTTGAAGTGTCCGGCCTGAAGGTTGTCCAATCGTGGCTGAAATACCGAATGAAGAACCGGAGGAAGAACGGAGGCGGCAAGAAGCTTTCGCCACTGGACGACATTCGCCCGGAAAAGTGGACGGGCGATTTCACGACGGAACTTCTGGAGCTTCTCTGGGTCCTGGAGGCGACAACAGCCGAGTACCCCACCCAGGCCAAACTGCTATCGACCATCGTCAAGGGGGCGTGCTTCCGAGCCGATGAGTTGCCTGCCGTACCTGATTCGGCCCGCAAGCCACCTTCTCGCCGTGCCGAAAATGGGCTGTTTGATGAGGCGGAAGATGGGGGCGAATAAGGATGGAGTCCCTATGGGCCCAAGCCCATCCTTCTTTCTCTGAAACCGTGCCAGTTCGCGTGAATCTGTGTTTGTAGCTGGTCCGTTCTCAACCTTCGGTCCTCCGGCCTCCGGCCTCTGGCTCGGAGGGAAAGCCAACGGTGGGACTTGAACCCGCAACCACCGGTTTACAAAACCGGTGCTCTACCGTTGAGCTACGTTGGCGGCGTGTGAACCACTATACTCTACACGGGTGAAATCGGCAAGGCCGTCGTGCCCTGGACGGAGGACAGCTATTCGGTCATCCGTCTTCGGTCCTCTGCCCTGCGTCCTTCCGGGCGTGAATTCCTTGACCCGGCCGCCCATACTGCCGATAATGAGAACGAAACAGCCTCCAATCGGTGTACAACACGTCGTCGTTCCGCGTTGGAGAATAACCAGGCTTCAGTTGGAGTCCTATAATGAAGATCCTTGTTGCGGGATTCACCCATCGTCTCTTACCGTTCGTCGGTCTGTTGGCTGTTGGTCTTGTCCTGGCCGGCTCTGGTTGCGGGAAGAAGGCGCCGAGCCGCCCGGACACAGGCACGCCAGCCAAGACTCCGGCCCCGGCCGCGAGCACCCCGGCCGCGCCGCAGGAGGATAAGGTCGTCGCCACCGTCAACGGCATGCACATCATGGAAAGCCACGTGCAGCGGCGGATCGATGTAAAGTACAAGCCGACCCTGGCCAAGCTCGCCGCCCAGTCGCCCGACCTGGCGGCGCAGCAGGAGAGAATGGTCAGGCAGAGCGTGACGAATGAGCTGGTTATCGAGACGCTTTTGGATGAGCAGGTCAAGGAGGCCGGCATCCAGGTGACGGAAGAGGACCTCACGGCCGAGATGACCAAACAGCTCGCCACCCAGAACCCGCCCATGACGATCGAGCGATTCAAAGAAGCGATCACGTCCCAAGGCGGCGATTTCCAGGCGGTCAAGAGCGCCCTCTGGCAGAACATGAAGTACCATAAGCTTATGGAATCCAAGTTCCGCGCCAGTCTGACCACCACGGAGGAGGAGGCGAAGAAGTACTACACCGAGAATCCGAAGATCTTCCAAACACCCGAGCAGGTGCGGGCCAGCCACATTCTCCTTTCGACCAGGCCCACCGAGCCGAATGCCGATCCCAACAAAGTGAAGGTCCAGGCGAAGAAGAAGGCCGAGGAGCTGCTCAAGAAAGTCAAGGATGGTGCTGATTTCGCGGCGCTGGCGAAAGAGAATTCGGATTGCCCGTCCAAGGACCAGGGTGGCGATCTGGGGCTGTTTGTCCGCGGCCAGATGGTCAAGCCGTTCGAGGATGTCGCGTTCGCCCTGAAAGCCGGCCAGATCAGCGACGTGGTCGAAACCGATTTTGGCTACCATATCATCAAGGTGACCGAGCACCGCGACCCGAATACGCTCACCTTCGAAAAGGCCAAGGCGGACATCATCGAGGATCTGACCCAGCAGAAGATGAGGGACGCAAGCCGCAAGTACATCGAGTCCCTCCGGCAGAATGCCAAGATCGAGCTGCCATCGACCAATCCGCCCGGCATGCCACTGGCAAGCCAGCCGATGATCGTCACCCCGGCCGACGCCAACAATAAGAAGTGAGTCCGGCGGCAATCCGCTGGAGACACGCATGGCAAGACAGGGGATTCCGCGAGGGCGGAATCCCCTGTTTCATTGATTTCGTACAGGTTGCCGGTGGCACGGCCAAACTTGTTTGATCGTGCCACCCAGAGGGAGGGCGCTATTCCAGAAGCGTGGCGGGATCGAGGCTGGCGGCCTCCACGTCCTTGAAGTACCGCACGGTGCCGACCTTCAATTCGAGCGTCGCCTCGTCGTCGCAAACGATAATACCCCTGGGGTGCATCTGCAGGGCGCTGACCGTCCACATGTGATTGACGCCCTCCTCGATGGCGTGCCGAAGGGCCCGGGCCTTGTTGGCGCCGTTGACGATGATCAGGACCTCGTTGCTGTCCATGACGGTCCCGACGCCGACGCTCAGAGCGGTCTGGGGGACCTTGGCCGGGTCGTTGTCGAAGAAGCGGGAGTTGGCGATCTTCGTATCGGTGGTCAGCCGGACCATGCGGGTGCGGGAGGTCAGGGAAGAGCCAGGCTCGTTGAACGCGATATGCCCATCGGCGCCGATGCCGCCCACAAACAGGCGGATGCCGCCGGCCTTGCGGATTCGCTCCTCATACCCGGCGCATTCGGCGTCGAGGTCGGGTGCGTTGCCGTTGAGGATATTGACGTTCCTCTTGGCGATGTCGATCCGGCCGAACAGGTGCCTCCACATAAACGAGTGGTAGCTCTCCGGATGGTTCTTCGGCAGGCCGACGTACTCGTCCATGTTGAAGGTGATCACGTTCTTGAACGACAGCTTGCCGGCCTTGTTCAGGGCGGTCAGCTCGTTGTACATGCCAATGGGCGACGAGCCTGTGGGCAGGCCCAGCACAAACGGTTTTTTCGGTCCCGGCTTGAACTCCAGGATCTTGCGCGCGACGTAGTGGGCCGCCCACCGGGAGGCCCTCTGGTAATCCGGCTGAATGATCACTCTCATTGTCTTCCTTTCCTTCGTTAGGCAAAAACCTTTCACAACCATGATGCATCACCCCCGCCCCGACGGGGGTCCATGACCGCATAGTGACCTCTGGATTCCCGCTTTCGCGGGAATGACAAACCTTCGCAGGATGCACACAGAATGGCGCACGCTCTTCGTTTTGCCGGGTGGCACGGCCAAACTTGTTTGACCGTGCTTGCTTCGATACAGGTTCCTTCGCAGGAAGACACGCTCAAACGAGTTTGAGCGTGCCACCCCTCGTTTCTGCTTTCGTTAAGTGCCGGCTCGCAGCGGCTCGATCCGGCTCAGGAGCTCGTGGGCGAGCTCGGTCTTGATCGCAACGTGTTTGCGGATCTCCGCCACGAAGCCGTCGGCTTCGAACGTGCCGCGAACGGCCGCGAAGTCCCTGCTCCGGGTATCATCGTCGCCGTCGAGGCCGAACCCGGTCCGGGCCGTGTCGGCGAACTCCTTCTTCGTATCCTCATGGAGCAGCCTGTCGAGCTCCAGGACCGCCTTCTTCCATCGGTTCGTCAGATCGACGACGTCGTCGGCGGTGATCTGATCGATCGCCTTGTGCAATTCCTTCTGCAGAATATCCGCCGCCCACGCCCACTCATACTGCGGGTAGTTTTCGTACATGGCGGCGAATCGGGCGTCCAGATCGTTGAGCGAGTTGACCGTGCCGCTCTCGATGTCGCTCAGCAGTTGTCTGACCGTCTCTTCCGGCGCGAACATGCCGGCCAGGTCGATCCATTTGCCGGGTCCGACCGGACTTTCCGGCCTCAAGGCCGCCCGCAGCTCGTCCACGTTCTGGAACCGCCTGTTCTCCAGCCGCTTGATGAGGCAATTGCCCACGTACTTGTCGATACCGATCTGATAGAGCTCGATGCCACGGTCCAGGGAATGCCTCGGGATCTTGACGTTGTGGTAGATGAAGTACTCGGAGGTGTGGCCGGTGGTGGCTCTGAGTCTCTGCAGCAGGTCTCGGCCGTTGATCATCTTCTGGATCGTGTACGGGCTGAGCAGCTTGAAGTTGATGTGATCCAGCTTTCTCGGGTCCTTGCGGCGGTCGCGCTTGGGCCACTTGCGGGCGTCGCGAACCGTCCCGACGCTGCGCAGGTTGACGCCGGGGGCCAGCACGCTCTCGTCCTCGTGCTCGATCAGGTACGAGAAAGGCAGGTCCGACGTGTCCGAGTTGCGGTAATGCCGGCCCATGACGACGGTGAAAGCCCCGACCTTGGCGGGCCAGAGCATGTAGGAGTCGCTGCCGGTCTTGGAGCCACGCTCGACGACGCCCTGGTGGACCGGCCCGAGCTTGTACATGTGGTTGCTCTGGTTGGTGCCGCTGCCGGCGTTGAGGAACGAGAACAGGCCCGCGATCAGGAGCGTGGACTTGTGGTGCGTGACGGTGTACGGCCCGGCGAAGATAGAACAGGCCTCGCCGTGGAAGCCGCCGCAGTTGGCGAAGAAGACGGAATTCTCGGCCGAGTACTGCTTGGCCAGAACGCAGCCCTGGCCGACGAAGCAATGCGAGATGATCGTCCCATCGCTGATGGTCGAGCCGCTGGCGACGACGAAATCCTCCGCGTAGACGCCCGGCCCGATGTAGACCGGGTCTTCGACGCAGCTATTGATCGAGCCGTTCTCCAGCCGGTTGACGCCCTCAATCGTGGCGGCCGGACCGATCCGGACGTTCTTGAGCAGCCGGGAGTTGACGATCCGAGCGCCTTTGCCCACAACGCCCATCCTGGACCGGACCGAGGCGGTATAGCCGTCGATCATCGCCCGGATCTGCTGGATCACCTTCGGCCGGTGCTGGTAGAACGCCAGAACGTAGGCCGTATGGGCCGAGAGGCGGTCGTAGATCGGGACCTCTCTGCCTCCGGCTTCGTTGACCACGGCGACCTTGGTGCCGTTGCCGAACGAGCTTTCGCCTTGGACCGCCAGCAGATCGATGTTATCGATGACCGCTTCATCCTCGATGACGTAGTTGGCCACGCAGTCCCGGACCGCGCTGATGTAGACGTTGTCGCCGACCGTGCAGTTGTGGATCGTGGCGTGGCTGATGCCGGTCGGTTTGGTCACGCCCCCGAAGGAGGAGACCTCCTTGTCGAACACGCCGAGCCGGACCGCGCCGTCAAAGTGCGTTGTCCGAACGCGATCCGTCCTGAAACCCTCGGCGACCTGCACTTTCGACCAGTCGGTGCAGGTGCATCCTTGCTGCGAAAGCCGGCCGATTTCCTCAGCCGACAAGGCTCGCCACTGTGTCGTCATGCCTATCCTTTCCGTCCGCCTTGAACCATTTGTGCTGTACTGGGCATCACGCCGTGAATCATCCATCATCCATAGTCAATCCCGGGGGCCGGTGTTATCAGACGGCCGCGAGTATAGTCGGCCTCGAACGGCCGGTCAAGGGCCTGGGCGGCCACAATTACGGACCCAGAAAACGGCGAATCGCCGGCCGCGAGGGATCGTGTCCTGGCGCGTCCGTTATAGAAGTTACCGTCCGACGTGAAAAAGCCGCACGAGAGGCCGGAATGGCCGACAAAATTTGCAGTCGAACGCCGGTGGCGGCCGATGAAAAGGGGTATGAAATTGTACCCCCTTCGTAACATCTTGCCGTGTGAAGGCTCAGGTTGAGATTTTGAGTTCGAAGCGCCGTATCGTAAGTTGTAGGTAAGTAGCTTGAAACGAAGAACTCAGCCGCGGGGTACAGACCTGCGAACGGGAAGGTTGGGCTGAACGGGTGGCTATGTCGAACCAGCCAAGGGTAGTCAAGGTTTTAGCGGCGTTGTTGATCTCGATGACGGTCGGGGCGTTTGTGCTGATGGCTCTGGGCAACAACCCGCCGTCGGCCGGTCCTTTCTGCCTCTCGGCCTACTACCGGCTCGGCTCCGTGGACCACGCCGTGCAGTCCAATGCCTGCCAGACCCCGCATCGGTGGAACAGCATCGAGATCTTCTTCAGCGGCACCAAACGCGGCAGCCTCCAGCAGCCGGCCGGCGCCGTGGACATGAGTTGCCATTTCGTCATCTGCAACGGCTCCGGCGGCCATGACGGCGAAATCCAGCCCGCCGAGCCGTGGCAAAAGCAGTGGTCGATCCGGCCCAGCGGGACGTGGCAGGGCTCGGAAAAGACCATCCGCATCTGCCTGATCGGCGACGGCGTGACCACGCTGCCCACGGACTATCAACTGAAGCGCCTCGAAACGTTGCTGGAAACTCTCTGCCGCAAATTCGGCATCTCCGCCGACTCGGTGTATCTGCCCCGCGACTGCCAGTAAGCACCCCGCTTTCCACAAATCGTCAATGCCTCGCTCTTGTCTGATTCACCCGCATGGTTTTCCCATTCGTTCCCCTTTTGGGAACTCCGTCCCTCGTGGTCGTACTCACACGAGGCCATAGAGAAACGTGGCTTCCACGATCCTGTCTGTCTCCCATAAAAAGCGATGAGCGGCCAAGGGGCCGCTCATCTATGACGACGCATGGGCGTCTGGTTGCGGGGTACCTTCAATTCCTCCTGCGCACCGTATCCTCGGTCATGACTGGGTTAGCCTGAACCGCATTGCCTCCGGTCGCGGCGGCATCGACCCAAGCCCCCAAGGACAGAACACATCCCTCAACTGCTACTTGTGCTCCTCGGTGGACTCAAGCTTGGCCGCCGCGTAAAGTCATAATAAGAGACGACGCGAGCAGGTCCCTTATTCCACCATTTTATGAAAAATTCTGTGGTTTGGTGGGGGCCGCCGCGGGACCTTCCGCCGGACGAACCTTCCGGACGTCCGTGAGCACGTAGATGACTATGCCCACGGCAAGGGTCGCGGCCATGATCATGAGGAAGACCTGCTTGTTCGATGCGGCATAGGAGATCGCTTTGTACACAAGAAACGCACAGACCCCACTGAAGATCAGGGACGTCACCGGGTAGCCGGTCACCTTGTAGGGACGCTCTGTGGCGGGTTCTTTGAAGCGAAGCACAATCACAGAAAACGAGGTGCCCAGATAGAAGGTGTAGACGGCGACCGCGGTGTACAGGATGGCGTCGATATAGCCGCCAAAAATCATAACCAGGGATATTGCGATGAGCCCCTGCAGGGCAAGCGCCGGAACCGGGGTCCCGGTGCGAGGGCTCCAGTAACCCAAGCTTCGGAACACTCGATGGTTGTCGCCCAGGGCGTACGAGATTCGCGCGCCGGTGAAGATCAGCCCATTGACGGCCCCCAGGGCCGAAATGCAGATCAACGCGCTGACCAGTCGCGCACCCAGCGCCGGAAAGACCGTCGCGACGGTTTCCGTTGCCACGGCCTCGGACGTGGCCAGACGCTCGTAACCCAGGGTATAGAGGAAGGCCCCGTTGATCAGCAGGTACAGGCCAATGACGGCTGCCGTACCCGTCACGAGGGCTCGGACAATGTTCCGTCGTGGGTTTTTCACCTCCGCTGCGACATAGGCCATCTCATTCCAGCCCCCGTAGACGAACAGGACAAAGATGAAAGCCAGGCTCAAGGGAAGGCCGCCCACTTCTGGCACCTCCCTGGTCCCGCCGGGCGATAGTATCGCGACTCCTACAATCGCCAGCAGGCCCAGCGCCTTGGCGATCGTCAGGAGGTTCTGGGTCCATTTGCCCTGGGTGACGCCGAGAATGTTGATGACCGTCAACACCAGCACGGCGATACCGGCGAAGAGCCTCTGGCTGAGTTCCGAATAGCCCGCCAGGGGGTCGTAGATCGCCCGGGCGTACGTGGCAAAGGCAAAAGCCATGACCACGATATCGCCAGGCCGGACGACGGTGAGCTGGGCCCAACCGAACAGAAAACCGGCCCACCGGCCGTAAGCCTTGCTCAGGTAGACGTAGTCACCGCCTGCCACGGGATACGCGGTCGCCAGCTCGGCATAGCTCAGCGCCCCGCAGAGCGACAACAGACCGCCGACGACCCAAATGGCCATGACGCCCCAAGCCGACCCGGCGCCTTTGGCAATGGCCGGGGCCATCTGGTAGATGCCCGCTCCGATGATGATGCCGACGATGATGGACGTGGAATCGAACAGCGACAACTCTCTTTTGGGGGTAATGCCCATGGGTGCCTTTCCAGTCAGAGTCCCTTGAGCAGGCCGAGGTCTTTCTCCTTTGTGAGCACGACCCAAGCCCGCCAGTTGTGCTTGTCATGTTGATAGTGGCGCCTTCGAGTCGCCGGTTACAGATTCCGAGTTAGTTTACAAGCCATTAAACCTCGACTCCACAAGTCGCGGCGTCCCGGAGCTGGAGTCTCATCCCACTTGTATCCCCAGTTCGGCCAAGTCTCTTTCCACCTGCGGAAGGCTCTCGTACACGATGCCTTGCATCCCCGCGTCTCGGGCGCCTTCGACGAAGTCGAATCTGTCGTCGACGAGCACGCATTGTGCCGGCGCCAGCCCGAGCTTTCGGGCGGCAATCTCGTAGATCTCCCTCTGGGGCTTGAACACGCCCTCGGCACAGGAGAAGGTCAGGGCGTCGAACATGTCATAGCCCAATTCGAGGAAGAACTGCATCGCGGGGGTCTCCGTATTCGACAGCAGGCCCGTTTTGCAGCCTGTCTTCCGCAGTCGCCGCACCAGGGCGAAGACCGGCTCCCGCGGGTGATACATCGCGCGAAATGCGTCGCCCCACAGCGAGGACTGTCGCGGCAGGGGGCGATTCAGGCCGCCGCAGACCCGTTGCCAGAAGACTGCTTCGGCAACCGAGCCCTTTTGAAATGGCTCCCCGTGCGTATTGTGAACTCGTACATAGTCCTCCACGGGCACGCCCAGCGCCTTGGCGCAGTAATCCATCAGCCCCGGTGCCGGATTGTCGATCAGGACACCGCCCCAGTCGAACAGAACCGCCTCGATTCTCGTTTCCATCGTTCTACTTCCGTGGTTTGGAGTTGCGCGGTTACGCGGTCTTCGGAGCATCTGCCCCGGCGGGATTATCACCCTACAGGCTGAGCACCGCAACCGCAATCTCAACGATCCCCAGGGCCCTGTGCGGCTGGCGCGCGCCAGCGGACGCGGGACACCGGGCGTCCGTCGAGCCCCCGGCGATTGGCTTTGTTTCGCCGAAACCTCCCGGCCGATGCCGCCGAATTGGGTTCGTTTTGCACAATCGACCGTGCCGGCCCTTGCCGCACTCCCTGCCCGGCCGGGAATTGGCTTTGTTTTTCCAGTGCTCTTTGCAGGTCCAATTGGTCATAACTCCTTTTCCACAAGCCACTTGCCCTTCGCCTTGCCGTGGCCAAAATTGGGTTTGTTTCGCACGCTTGGCCCCGATGGCAACAGCACCTGCTACCCTGGTGGGTCCGGTCGGTACCGCCGAATTGGGTTCGTTTCGCACAATCGGTCCTCCAACTGGCTACCGACTACCGCCTCTTGGCTTTGTTTCACACGAACGACCTTCGGATTGGAATGGTGGAATGATAGAATACTGGAATAGTGGGATATGGGCATGGCGTGGCATCTCATTTTTTGTGACAAACAGCACAACAAAGACAACAGGATGTAGAGCCGAGAAGTTCTTCCGCCGAAAGAGTCGTGCCCAGCGTCCACCGCCGGCAGCCGCACTTTTCTGGATAGACGCTTTGCGACACCTGTATGTTGCATAAAAATCAACATTCCGCCGCGAAATATGCGAACGATCCAGCGCGGCCTCCGGCCGCGACCAAAACCTATTCTCTCGCCAAGACGCGAAGAGTGCCAAGAAGGAATGGAGGACCGAGGACAGAGGGAAAGGGACAGCAAGCCCTCAAACCTCTGCGATCTTGGCGTCTTGGCGTGAGGCACAACTCCCCGCCATGCCATTGGCGAAAGCTTGTCCCCGCGCAGGAATGTCACCCCTGCGGCGGCAGGGGCGGGGAGCGCCAAATGCCAGGGTTCTACCCCCCGAGCAGGGCAACCGCCGCAGAGCCGGCATCAACCAGCGTGTCCCCGCCATTCGCAAGGCAAAGTATTCCCACTATCGACCCTATCGACCGAATAATTCCTAATTCAAGATGTGTCCCCGCCCAGAAATCCTTAGACATTAATTGCTAATTTGAGGGCAGACCCTGCGCAGCCCCCCCGATTCCTCCCCCATTATTTCTCCCCACCCCATTTTACTTCCCTAAACCACGGCTCGTTTCTAACGCGATTAAGGTCGTTGTCCCCCATTGCTTGTTGGCTTGTCGGTAGTGTTCCCGCTTCCTGGCCGAGCAAGAGCCATGCCCTACATCTTTCCTCGTCATTCCTTAAAGCATAGATTTTGGCAAGCCTGTAGGCAGAAGAGCCCTTTCGCAGGGATTCCGCGCGGAGGCTCTTTTCCTCCGCTTGGTCTAGCAAGGCGTCATGTTCCGGCGTCCCGATTTTGAATTTCGACCAATGGATGAGGGTACCAGACCAATTGTCGTAAGCTGCAAATGCACCGTGGTTGATCTTCACAGCCTGCTCGAATCTCTGACTCGCTTGCACAAAAAGCTCCTGATTGCCCTCAAGCTTTGCCCACTCGGCAAGTGCAACGCCCCAATTGCAGTATACAGCGCATTTCTCCGACTCGACACTAGCAAGTTGGACGGCCTGCTCGAATTTCGCGTATGCTTGCCTGAAAAGGTCTGCGTCTTCTCTGAACCTCGCCAACAGGCTAAGGGCGCTACCCCAGTTGTTGGATACCGTATAATCCTTCGGTCTTAGCCTATCAAGTTCTGCATAGCTCTCGCTAACTTCCGTCAATTCCATGTCCTGCAAGTATGGTCTATAAAACACCAGATAGCGTGGGTCCGATTCGTTTCTGCACGTAACGCCGTCGAACAAGTCTTGCGGAAAGCCAATGAACACCTTCATGAGCCTGTATGCCGCCGTAATAGCCCTCAGCGCGTCTTGGCGCATGTCACGAATCTCGCCGGAGTGAAGATACCTGCACCTTATGTCCGTGTATATTTCAGACAGCTCGGATGCAAAGGGCCCATCAAGGTAACCCCATTCTCTCAGCGCCTCGATGTTCGGACCCCATTCGTTCTTGGAACCCTTGCCCCACAATCTCTTGTCCTTCTTATGGTGTTCGTGCAAGGCGATACGAGCTTGGTTCAAAAGTCTCTCAATGACCACACAGGATGCCGACAGAGCAGAAAAATCATTCCCCATGACGTATAATTGTTCGATTTCATTGGCAATCGACTGGTAATCAGGCATGATGAGAGAATACACTGGCGGAGTGATCTCAAGGAATCTCTCGGCCATTTCCTCGCTGACCAGCATGTCCGGAATACTCTCGTCGAACATCCCGCGTCTCAGCACCTTCGACACAACAAACATCTTCGCTTCCTTCATCGCCGCTGTCTTCCGCACCGCAGGGGGCATAGCTAGGAGGTTATTGCGGATGCAGTTGAGGAACACTTTGTAACCCATTGTCATCTCTGTCATACCTCCCATAGCTAACCCTCTATGGATGACCCTAATCTTCTTTCGAAGGAAGAAGCAAGGCCGTAGCGCCGACGCTCTCGATAGCGATGTACAGCGCCAGGGGACAAAGCAGTGTCCCCTTTTGGTCTTGGGTCAGTCGATCGGCAAAAATCCGGTCCAAGGCCAAACGAGAGAGATTGAACCACGCGTGGCCTCCGCGCAGCGCATCAAGCCGAAATGCCTTCTTGTACTCCGGGTACCGGACACGAAGAAGCTCGAGGAAATGATCTACCACTTGGTTCAAGATATCGTCTTTGAGGGCGGGATTTCCCCTTTGAAGAAACCGGCTGACCATCATAGTCTCCACATCGCCGTGGAAATCGTCAAGAACCGGCGTGGCTTTTGCAGCGTCGCCTTGCCCCAGCAAGTATGTTTGGGTGACAATCGCCATGGCGAAGGCCATGATCTCTTCGGCGTCCATCGCAGCCCGGACACCCTTCTCGGTGAATAGGCTGCTCAGACGCGCCACGATCGAATCGCAGGCGGTCATGAGGTCGGCCGGTGAAGGTTCGAGGCTCCGAACTGGCTGCTGGGGAGCAGCTTGGGGCTTTCGGTTCGTACCTAAGGCACCCAGTACTCTGAGGACGGTCCGCCGGATCCCCATCTTTGCTCTCTCCACCGGTACCCGCAAAGCGGTAAACACTTCTAAGCCTGTTTGTCCGCGGTCACTCCCGTTCGAGCAGACGGTCAGGGTTGCCCTCAAAGAAAAATCGATCCATGGGCGTATTGTCCGGGTTCGTGAGTCGAGGCGTCGACTTCCCGTAAAGAACTTCCATCTGGCAGCTCGGATCGAGTTCCATGAATGCCTGCAGGATGGCGGTGAAGAGATAGGAGTCACTTGGCGATCGCAAGTCCTGTCGCAATTCCTCGTACTCCTGCCAGAGTTCCATCGGAATGCTCGCGACAACTTCTTTCTTCTTTAATGTCGTGTTCACGCCTGCACCCCACGATTTCCTCTTTGAGAGGCTTATTCCACGTCTCCCAAGGATAAGCGAGCGTTTCAGGTCGAGTTATCGAGATCCTCTGCCGGCCTCCAAAGCCGTCACGCTCGACTTCGGATATCGTACCCGGGCTATCGCCGGCGCCAAGGGAAATCCCCGGAGTGACGCACGATAGAGACACGAGGGCAGGCCGGAGAGTGACGGACGGTCATCGCCGGGGGCGGCTGTGCCACATCTCTTTCAGGCGGTGCGTCTTAGTCTTGGCGGGCGCTTCGCCGGGTCCAGCCCTCAAATTAACAATTAGCGTATAGATGCGACGGGGGCAAGCTCCAATTCTGTCGCGTAACGCGAGTCCCGCCGGGCGGTGCTGGTGCCTGCCACGGTGGCCTTCCGTTCTGTGGCCTCGGCCCTCGAGTTTCTGCGTGGCCTCCGCGGCCTCTGGGGTTGGAGGAAGAGTTGTCAGTTCTCAGTTGTCAGATCACAGTTGTCGTTTCGCAGTTGCCGGGGGCGGCTGTCCTACAGGTTTTGTTCGCGTATTTAGCGTATTTCGCGGTTCCGTCTCTTTTGGTTGCGGCCGAAGGCCGCTCTGTACCCTCTGAGCCCTCTGCGGCTACCATCGCCGTCTGGTTCTTGAGTTGACTTTGACGAGGCCGGGGCGGGTTTCTATAATCCATCCATTCAGCAGTGAAGGAGCACTCATGTCGCAAGTTCTGCTCGCCGTGGGCGTCGTATTGGTCTTGATCGTGCTGGCGCTTTTGGCTTGGCTTATCACGTGCAGTCTCGCCTCGCGAAGGGAGATCGCGGGCCAGGGGGCGGGGATCGGCCTGCTCCAACAGCAGCTTGAAGCCCTCAAAGCGGCTCAGGACAGGACTTCTCAGACCCTTCAAAGCTCGCTGCAGACCGGCCAAAATGCCTTATCCCAGAACCTCCAAGCAAACCAGCAGACTCTCAGTCAGCTCAATCGGCAAATCGGCGAGCTCCAGGGCACGAACAGGCAGATGCTCCAGCTCGGCTCGGACGTCAAACGGCTCCAGGACATTCTCAGCAATCCCAAGCTGCGCGGCCAGATCGGCGAGTGGTCTCTGGAAAACCTCTTGGCCCAGACCTTGCCCAAGGGCAGCTACACCCTCCAGCACACGTTCAAGGACGGCCGCATCGTCGATGCCCTCGTCCAGATGACCAATTTCACCGTCGGGATCGACGCCAAGTTTCCGCTGCCGAGCTTCGAGCGGATCGTGGCCAGCACCAGTGACGACGAGAAGCCGAAGCTCCGCCGCCAATTCGCCCGCGACGTGGCGAGCCACGTGGACAAGATCGCCTCCGCCTATATCCAGCCGACGGAGGGCACGCTCGATTTCGCCCTGATGTACATCCCGGCCGAGAACATTTACTACGAGACAGTCATCCAGTGCGCCGATGACACCGAGGACATCCTGCACTACTGCCTCGACCGCAAGGTGATCCCGGTCTCGCCGAACTTGCTCTACGCCTACCTGATGACGGTCGCGATGGGTCTGCACGGCCTGCAAATCGAGCAGCAGGCCGCTGAAATCCGCCAGAACCTCCAGAAACTGAATAGCTCCTTCGCCGAGTTCGTCTGCGCCTGGGACACCCTCGGCACCCACCTCCGCAACGCCTACGCCAAATACGACGAAGGCCAGAAACGCTTGGACCGCCTCGGCCTGCAACTGAGCCAGATCCAACAGGAGGAAGAGACAACCAACCCGGGTGTGGGAGACACATAAGCGCGTATTGCGCCGCCCCCCGCGTCAGTGTTTTTCCGACACGGATGCGTACCCAGCCCGGCCTTCGGCCGGAACCCGAAGGAGCGTGGACGATACTCCTGATGCAAGATGCGATCACAGAACGACTTACAGCACGCTCCCACAATGATCTTGGGCATGGTTCGGTTTCGCCGGAACTGGGGTAACACTCTGACGCGACACGATGGGTGGCATCGCCAAGCGCAGCTTCGCGATGGTCTTGTCCGAATGCGGTGAACCCATCGCCAAGGCCTGCGGTCTTGACGATGCCACCCGCCCGCCAGCGGGGAGTGTTACCCGGTTTTGAACCAGGGCTTATCCGGAAACGTTTTTCAGTTGTTGCGAGTTAGCAGCACGGATTCCCAACGGAGAACCGCTAACTGACCACGAGCCACTATCGGAAAGAAAGGAGGACCTATGGAGAAGAGCAGTTGTTACGGCGGCATGTATGCCCACTGGGACCCGGGCCGCTGGCCCTGCGGGCCGATCTGCACGCGCGAAATGCCGCGTGTGGGTACCCCTGCACGTTTGGCGATGCCACCGCGAAATACGCCCAACACGCGAACGTGCCGGGCGCCTGCTATTGCCTCACCCTTGGGGTATGGGCGCAGGCGCCGCCGTGGGAGCGGTCTTTGCGGACTTCCATTTCGCCGTTCGGATCAACTCGTTCCAGATCGCCTGGGCCTGCTCCTCGGAGCTGTTGAACGGCTTGTCCGTGCCTCGCGACTTGCGGTACGTCATGTTCGTCATTGCTTTAGACATGTTTCACCTCAGAACGGGCGGCGCAGTCCTCTCGGAGAGCTGCGGTGAGCTTTCGTCAGGGCCGCTCGCCACAATCCCTGTACGTTCATTATTCATTGTAGACTCCCGGCCGCGTCCCGTCAACCGTCAATTTCGAATCGGCAAGTCCAAAATCGGTCGGTCCCGCCGGATTCCGCGGCAAAAGCACCATTGTGGGCCTCCTAATCCCCGTTTTCGGCCCCCAAAACGCGGATGCCCAACGCCAAACGGAAATTCCCCGCCGCGACGTTTATTTTGTCGTCTCTTCCATCCTTCATCCATCCAAAGGCGCGGAGTTCACGCACAGGCACGGATTCTGGAATCGATGATCGGCGGACTGGCCTGCAAGTTCTTTGGCACATATCAGTTATGGCGTGTTGCTTGTCGCTTTTCCCCTTGACTTGGCCTGCGGTTTGGGGGATAAGTCGCCCTGATGGTTGAAGAGAACCTCCCCGTATCTGTTGGCCCGCCGTCCGAAGACAAGAGCTTCGAGCAGTTGAAGGCTGTCAACGAGCATGGCGCGGAGTATTGGAGCGCTCGCGACCTCCAGCCGCGGCTGGGCTACCACCATTGGCGCAGCTTCGAGAAAGCGATTGCCAAAGCCATTACCTCTTGCCGGCAATCGGGAAACGACCCGGAGCATCACTTTGCGCGCGCGCGCAAACCGATCGTCGGGGGTAGGGGCGCGGCACGTAACGCCGGTGTGCACAGCGCGATGTTCGGCGTCTTCCACGATGCGGGCTACAAAGGATTGTACGGCGGCCTGGGCAGCGACGAGATCAAGGCCCGCAAGCGCATCGCCCCCGGCGAGAACCTCCTGGACCGCATGGGGACGACCGAACTGGCGGCCAACCAGTTCCGCATGACCCAGACTCGTGAAAAGCTGGCCAAAGAGGGCATCCGGGGCCAAAAGCGTGCCATCGACACGCACCGGCAGGTCGGCAAGGAAGTGCGCCAAGCGATCCGGCGGATCGGCGGCACGATGCCGGAGAGCCTGCCGCCCGCCGAGGATATCAAGCAGGTCCAGAAGAGACTGAAGGAGTCCACGCCGCCCCTGCAACTCGACGGCCCCGACGCCAAGGGCCTCACCGGTCCGGAACAGAACAAATAAGCCTTCGATAGGGACGACTACGGGCGACCGACAACCACCGTTTCAACCGCAGAGGAACGCCGAGGGACGCGGATTTCCCTGGAACTACTGGCGGAGACCGTCGCTTCCCTATGTTGGTTTTCCTTGCCCGGCAACTGGGCTGTCGTATAATCGTGATGTCTTGAGGGTTCCTCAAACCTGGTACGAATTCGGTTGGTTGTCCTGGCAGGAAGATAATGGCGAAGCGTGGAGCGAATCCCGTGGAACGGCAGTCGGCTGACTTGGTCAAAGAGAACGTCGCCCGTTTGCAGGAGCTTTTCCCGGAAGTGATCTGTGAGGGCAAGGTGGACTTCGAGAAGCTCAAGGCTGCTCTGGGCCGGATCGTAGACGACAAGCCGGAGCGATACTCCTTCACCTGGGCGGGCAAGCGGGACGCCATCCGGCTGCTGCAAGTCCCCAGCCGGGCCACACTCAAGCCCTGCCCGCAAGAATCGGTCAATTGGGAGACAACGAAGAACCTCTTCCTCGAAGGCGAGAACCTGGAAGTCCTCAAGCTCCTCTACAAGTCCTACGCCGGACGGGTGAAAATGATCTACATCGACCCGCCGTACAACACGGGCAACGACTTCATCTACCCCGACGACTTTGCCGATCCGCTGGAGAGATACCTTGAAATCACGGGCCAGAAGGACAGCGAAGGCAACTTGCTCACCAGCAACCCGGAGACTTCGGGCCGTTATCACTCTACATGGCTCACGATGATGTACCCTCGCATGTTCGTTGCAAGGCAGCTTCTCTGTGATGACGGGGTTATTCTTGTGAGTATTGACGATCACGAAGTTGCCAATCTGCGTCTGCTGATGGACGAGGTGTTCGGCGACGAAAACTTCCTCGCGGTATTCGTAAAGAGGCGTCGCATGGCAACGGGAATGCGAGGAGACCCGATCTCGCCGGACCATGAATACGTTGTGGCTTTTGCGAAGTCTCGTGCGAACGTAACGCTCTACGGGGCAACCAAGAGGGACTTGGAGTACCCGTACCAAGACAAGAAATCAAGGTACAGAAGCACTGATCTGACGGTCGGAATGACGAAGAAGATGCGGCCGAGACAGTTCTTTGAGATCACCAATCCCCACACGGGGAAAACCTACCTGCCGCCTGATGACCGGGTGTGGCGATTCCAGCCCGTGACGATGCAGGAGCACATTGACGCAGGCAATATCATCTGGCCGGACGACTTCTCTGAGCGGAAGATGAAACGTCCGCGGTTCAAGACCAGACAGCCTTCCGATGAATCGGACCAACCAACCAAGCCGGTCTCTACCTGGATTGAATCGAACGGTAACAGCGAGGATAGCGATGATCGTCTCTCCCTCAGTGCCGGAATGAACCAAGAGGGAACGAAGGAACTGAAGGAACTGTTTGGAGCGCAGGTGGCCGAGTACCCGAAACCTGTGTCACTTGTCCGCTCGCTTATTGAGTTATCGACAGGATCAGACGACATTGTCTTGGACTTTTTTGCGGGCACTGCAACGGCCGCTCATGCTGTTCTCGACGTCAACCACGAGCTCGGCTCCTCTCGGCGTTTCATCATGGTCCAGCTTCCGGAACCGACGCCAGTCGATTCGACGGCTCACGCGGAGGGTTACCCAACGATTGCTGAAATCAGCAAGGAGCGGATACGCCGCGCGATCAAAGGGGTCGCCAGGAAAGGCGAAGGAAAGTTAAACTTGGCACCAACCAGTGCGCCAGACGACCGTGGCTTTCGTGTCTTCCAACTTGATGAGAGCAGCTACCGTCAGTGGCACGGTGTCGAGGATAGGGACGCCCAGAAGTACACCGATGAAATGGCCTTGTTCACCGATCCGCTCTTGCCCGGCTGGAAGCCCGAAGACGTGGTTTGGGAAGTGGCCTTGAAGGAAGGCTATGGCCTCTCCTCGACCGTGGAACGAATTTCACCACAAAGACACGAAGGCACAAATACCGATAATTCTTCGTGTCTTAGTGCCTTTGTGGTTAACAACACGGTCTACCGCGTCACGGATGCCGATACCGCCCAGTCCTTCCTGATCTGCCTGGACGACAAGCTCACTGCTGAGACGGCCAAGGCACTGAAGCTTGGCAAAGAAGACCTCTTTGTTTGCCGGGATGCCGCCCTGACCGATGAACAAGCCGCCAACCTGGCGCTGCAATGCAAGCTCAAGACAATATGACTATGACAAGAAGTGTACAAACGAAAAGACCCCTTTCGGGGCCTCTTTCGCGCCAGCCCTTACGGGCTGTCCACCTGCGGAATACCGCATTACCAGTTTATCGACAGAACACACGGGGTCTGTCAAGCGGATTTTTCCCTAAGAGCCTCTATCAGAATGAACGGTACGTGGGACCCCTCTGTCACCCCTGCGAAGGCAGGGGTCCAGGAAAGCCGTGGCGTGGCTGGATTCCCGCCTTCGCGGGAATGACAAGGACGCGGAACCAGCCCCTGAGCGTACCTCATTCTGTTAGAGGCTCTAAAGACCATTTTGCCGGTATCAGCAAAATGGTAAACTTGGATAGAGGAATTGCATGGACGAGCCGAATCACAGGCAAAATGAGACGGAGCAACCGGAGGGGCGAGACGATCCGACCCCGCCCGCGCCAGTGGGCGGACAAGTCCTGATCTACCGGGACGGATCGCTCAACCTCCAGGTTCGCCTGGACGGCCGGACCGTCTGGCTGACGCAGAAGCAGTTGGCGGAGCTTTATCAGACGACGGTTCCCAATATCAACCAACACTTGGGAGCCATTTATGAGGAAGGCGAGCTGCCGGCCGGTCCAACTATTAAGCAATACTTAACAGTTCAAACCGAGGGCAGCCGACAGGTGCGCAGGCAGGTGGAACACTACAGCCTGGACGTGATTCTGGCCGTGGGCTACCGCGTCCGATCTGCCCGTGGCACTCAGTTTCGCCAGTGGGCTACCTCGCGCCTGCGCGAGTTGCTGGTCAAGGGCTTTGTATTGGATGACGAGCGGATCAAGGCCGGACGGACTATCGGGCAGGACTACTTCGATGAGCTGCTCGCCCGGATACGCGACATTCGGGCGTCCGAACGGCTCTTCTACCAGAAGATTGCCGACATCTACGCCACCAGCATCGACTACGATCCGGCCGCCGACATTACCCGGCAGTTCTACGCGACCGTGCAGAACAAGCTGCACTGGGCTGCCCACGGCCATACCGCCGCCGAGGTCATCCGCCGGCGAGCCGATGCGGACAAGCCCAGCATGGGCCTGACCACTTGGAAGAACGCCCCAGCCGGGCCGATCCGCAAGACCGATGTGACCATCGCCAAGAATTATCTTACCCAACAAGAAATCGCTGAACTCAACCGCGTCGTCTCGATGTATTTGGACTACGCCGAAGACCAAGCCCAGCGCCATCAACTCATGCACATGAGCGACTGGGCCGCGAAACTCGACTCCTTTCTGCAATTCAACGAGCGAAATGTCCTCACCCATGCGGGCACGATCTCGCACGAGTTGGCCGAGGAGCACGCCCTGGTCCAGTTCACCCAGTTCGAGCAACGTCGTCTCCAGTTGGAAGCCACACAACCGACCAGTGACTTCGACCAAGCGGTCGAGGATGTCAAACGTTTGGCCGACAACCAGTCCCTCAAAGCCCTGCCGCCCGGCGTGTCTCAACCTTCACGTCGTCGGAAAGGACGGAAACGCACCTGATAGGATTTCGGATCGACGCGAATGAGGAGGGACACAACCAGTTGCCCGGCAGGACACAGGATCGTGACTGACAACTGGCTACCGACTACTGCTCCTACTCTCCTGGGGACGCCGTCCCCAGCCCCCGGGGCATGGGACCCCAGACGCGATTGATCGCGTTTGGGAACCCGTTTTCCGCTCATGTCATTGCGAGCCCGTTCGACTTCGCTCAGGGCAGGCTCCTCGCGGCGATCTTCTCCTGGGCCAAGAGCATGGAAGGCCATCGCTCGCGATGGTCCAGTCCGGGTGCCGGGCATCATCCCTACGCTCGCGGCGACTGCACGAGAGTCAGGAGATCGGCGAAGGTCTCCGGCCGGAGATCCTTGCACTCCTTCTCCGGAACCTTGACATAGTCCCAGTGGTCCCCCGTCAGGCGGGTTGCGTTCTTGCACCACAGGATCGCCGCTCGGTCCTTGCAGGCTACGTCCACATCCTCCCGGCCTTTGGTTTCCAGCAGATACCGCTTGCCATCGGTTGTCACGGCCGCAAAATCCGGCTCATAATAGCGGAGGTTGTTCCTTGCGTCCGCGTACTCGATAGTAAAGCCGAACTGTGGGGGCAGCTTCGCGAACGCTGACACGTCGGACGCATCTTCCAGGAACTTGGCGAAAGCCTTCTCGAACTGGTTCGCGCAAGCCACAAGATTGAACACGGTCTTGCTCGCGTCGAGCGTCGGGCGCGAGTAGGGAAACGCCAGCGTCTCGGAAAGCAGCCGTCCGGAATGAGCCAATTCCGGATGCAACTGCTCCACCGCCAGCGGACGCAAATGAAGGCGGCTGACTTGCGAAATGCTAGTTGACATTATAGGCTCCCTTGGGCATGATATGCGTGTAGTCAGTCGGCTGTGGGTGAATGTCGGCCTCATGCCGTGCGTCTGGGAACCCGGGCCTAGCCTGCAGAGGGCTGGCTTTTTCCAGTGATCCGGCGCAGGATATAGCCGTTTGAAGAGGAACCTGATAGCTCTGACCTACGTTCCCTCATCTTACCCAGAGCGTGTTGCCGATACTGGCCACCATAGACGGTGTTCCTTGATCGATGGCAATCCTGTGGTATTATGTGAGGTGCGTCGTGCACCGAACCGGCCTTGAGCCGGGATGCCGTGGCGGGTAATTGGAGAAGATGAGGAGTACATGGGCCGCGACAAAGTCGAACTGCCTGGAGCAGTGGTTTCAAGCGTGAGACCAAGAGGGCTGAATCCCAAACGGAAGAAGGCCAGACTCAAAAGCATCGTTGCGGTCGACCTGTTCTGCGGTGTTGGTGGTTTGACGAGAGGCCTTCTTGATGCAGGGGTTCAGGTCGTTGCCGGCTACGATATCGCGCAAGAATGCCGTTATCCATACGAACACAACAACCGCCCAGCCACCTTCAAGAAGAAGAGCGTTAGCGATGTCACGGTCGAAGAATTGTCCTCCCTGTACCCAGATGATTGCTGGCGTGTTCTGGTCGGATGTGCACCATGCCAACCCTTCTCTCGATATACCCAAGGCCTTGATGCCACTTCCGATCAGAAGTGGGGCTTGCTCCGTCATTTCGCTCGGCTCGCGGAGGCTGTGAAGCCGCATGTCATCAGCATGGAGAACGTCTCGGACCTGCAACGGCATTCCATCTTCCATGAGTTCGTCGATCGACTCAAGGCCCTCCGCTACGAGACCACCTTCTCCGTTGTCTTCTGTCCCGATTACGGCGTCCCACAGCACCGGAGTCGCTTGGTATTGTTCGCTTCACTACTCGGGCCCGTTAGTATCCTGCCACCAACGCATACGCCCGACCGATATCCGACAGTGCGTGTGGCAATCGGTCATCTGCCCAAGCTGGAGGCGGGGAAGACATCATCAACGGATGCTCTTCACTACAGCAGCAGCCTGTCACCTCTGAATTTGCGGCGCATACGAGCCTCTCGGCCTGGCGGCACTTGGCGTGACTGGGATGAAGAACTGGTAGCGTCTTGCCACCGAAAGAGGATGGGCAAGACCTACCCAAGCGTCTATGGGCGGATGGAATGGAACAAACCATCCCCCACTATCACCACACAATTCTACGGCTTCGGCAATGGTCGCTTCGGCCATCCGGAGCAGGACCGCGCCATCTCGCTGCGCGAAGGCGCAATCCTTCAATCATTCCCGGAGAACTATAAGTTCGTCAAGCCGGGCAGGGAATACTGCTTCAAGACGATTGGACGGCTGGTTGGCAACGCTGTGCCAGTGCGCCTGGGCGAAGTCATCGGAAAGAGCATAGAAATGCACTTGGGCAAGTATGAGTAATGACAAGCCATTTACGTTCAAGATTTCCCTGAGCGTTTTGAACCATTTGGGAAGAAGTCTGTATCGCAGTTTCGCGACCGTGCTTGGAGAAGCCATTTCAAATTCGTGGGACGCTGACGCAAAAAGAGTGTGGATCTACCTTGACCCTGACGACAGTGGCTTCTGGATCAAAGATGATGGAAGCGGCATGACGGCAGATGATTTTCAGGAGAAATTCTTGAAGATCGGGTACTCGAAGAGAAAAGGCGGAAAAGCCTGCTCCAAGAAGGGGAGGCCCTTCATAGGTAGAAAGGGTATCGGGAAGCTAGCTTTGTTGTCGTGTGCCGAAAGGATTTCCGTTCTCTCTAAAGTAAAAGGCGGCGACTACGTGGGCGGCTCCGTCGACAACTCAAAACTGGATGAAGCCATTACCGATGATTTGACTCCGCAGGAATACCCATTGGGCCACGCGGATAGTGAAGCATTTGCGAAATACACAGATGATCACGAACATGGGACGATAATCCATTTTGAAAGCCTAAAAGATGGTGTAAGGCGCAGTTTCGGTTTTCTGGCCAAGCTGATCGCACTCTATTTCCGATTTTCACTCCTCGACAAATTCTTCGAGATCTTTCTCGACGACGAAAAAATCACGCACAAACACCTTAACGATCTTGCTCAGAAAACCGAATTCCTCTGGAAAGTTGGCGATTGTGAAGATCCTTACGTCGACGCTTTGGAAAAAGCGTTTTCCAGGGAAGAAGGTCAACACGAGACAAAGAGCCTCAAGATCGGCGACATCACCGGCTTCATCGCCTCCGTCGAAAAACCAAGGGACCTAAAAATCATGACGACCGACGAGCGCGTGGGTATTGACCTGTTCGTGAACGGGCGATTGCGCGAAAGAGATATCTTGAAGCACATACCCACCGCAAGAGTAGCGGAGAGTTACTTGTACGGGCAGATACATTTCAACGGATTGGATGACAAGACAGACCGGTTTACCAGCAGCCGTGAGGGCATTGTTGCCGACGATCCGAAATACGAGCAGTTTTTGGAGAAATTCAGAAAGACGATCTTGGCGATTGTTGAAGATTGGGACGAGTGGCGAAGAAAGCATCGTGAAGAGGGCGATCCAGAGAACCCAAGCATCTCGAAGACCGAGAGAGCCTCGCTCGGCCTGTATAACGCGGTCTCCCAGGAATACCAATCGCCAAAGGGTTCTAAGATGCGTCACAAGGTCGATGGCTGGGTGGATGATTTGAGTGCTGACGCCGCGTTCAATTTTGAGTCCTATGCCGAGTGCTTCGTCTCAGAAAACCTCGTGCGCAAATACATAGAAGATAGACACATTCCGTTGTCCAAGGAGGCAAAGGACGAAGCGGCGCGATGGAGAGGCAAAGAAACAGAAAACAAGAACAAAGGTAATATCAGCATTGAGATTCGGAGAACTGGAGGAGAATTGGCCTACTTGTCGATGGACGACTTGGCAAACCTCGTCGATAAGAGAGACAAGGTCAAAGACGCTTGCCTTGCCAGAGATGCCGCCGAATTCAAACCTATCAGAGATGCGGTCGCGCATACGGCGCTCTTGACTGCCGAGGCGAAAACGAAGCTGGCTACCGTCCGCGAAAACATCAAAGGAAGAGTCAAGACCCTGCTATCCACACAAAAATAGGAAGCGCCGGCTATACGAGCGGACGCTTTGTCAAAGACTACCCAATGGCTGATCATCTGACTCCAGAGCAGCGGTCTCGCGCCATGTCACGAGTCAAGTTGCGAGACGGGCCACTCGAACGAGCCATCCAACGAGAGTTGCGTCGGCGCGGGCTCCGCTTTCGAAAGCACGTGAAGTCCTTGCCGGGTTCACCTGATATCGTATTCGCGAGAGAGAAGGTTGCGATCTTCATAGACGGTGACTTCTGGCATGGTTGGCGACTGCCCGCTTGGGAGCATAAGCTGTCGCCCTTCTGGAGAGAGAAGCTCAGGGCCAATCGGAAGCGTGACCGACGCAACTTCCAGAAACTCCGCGCCCTTGGCTGGCGGGTCATCCGCATCTGGCAGCATCAAATCAAGCGAGACCCAGAGGCGTGTATCCGCTCGATCATGGTCACTTTATCTCATCCCGAATCCATTGAGGAAAACTGACGCCATCCGCTGGTTCCTGATGGGCGATGGATGCCACCGTCACCCTACGGAGGGCAAGGGCAGGACGTATTTCTTGTCGCCCCAGATCAGGCGGTTGCGCCAGTGGGCGGTCGGGCTTTCGTTGGCGAACAGGGGGTGCTTGCGCCGGTCCTCGGCAGATTCGTTCACCGTTTCGACGGTCTGAAACGGCAGGGCCACCCGCAAGGGCGCGACGCGTTTGCCGTCCTTGTCGTATTTGCCGTCCCAAATCAGCTCGGTCATGGCTCGCCTCGTGTGGTTATCGCACAGTATACCGGTACGCTATCGCCGCCAAGTTCGCCCATTTAACCAGCGTACGTTCCCCCTGTCCAGGCTTTTTGCCACCCGTACGCCGCCGTGGGTCACGAAGAACGGGCGGAAGAGAGGATCTTCTCGGGGAAATGAAAAGGACTCAAACCGTGCTCCGTCTGGCCCAAGAAGGAGTGAAAAGTGGCTAGAAAGGCATCGTTTGTGGCCCGAAGGAACCCCGAAAGAATTGATGAAGGACGATTGACTATTGATCATTGGTGATTCCCTCTGTGACCTCTGCGGCCTCTGCGGTCAAACATCAATTGTCGGCGGTCAGTCCCGCCCCGGATCGGAGTCCGGGGTGACAAGGTTGTCCGTCAGAAATCCGTGTGAATCTTGTGTTCATCCGTGTCGAAGCAAGGCAGTGTGAATCCCTGTCAATCCGTGAAATCCGTGTCAGAGAGTGCTCAAAATCGTCCCAATCGTGCCAACTCCGACCTGCAAGGGCACAGAAGGCGCCAAGAACTGGTCCGTTCGGGCGTAATCCCGGGCGGGAAGACAGCGGTCGGTTGCCAGTTGCCAGCCAGAGATCCGTGCTCCACGTAGTGGTTGAACAGATCGGCGATGGCCTGGCGGTCTTCCGGCGCGATGGCGGTCAACAGTGCGTCTGTGCTCGATCAAGGTCTGCATGTTGCGGCCGGCCACATCCTGCGAGCGGCTGGCCGCCTTCTGCAGATCCCGGGACCGCGCCGGACCCAATAAAAAGTACCCCCAAGGGGAGTCGAACCCCTGTCTCCAGGATGAGAACCTGATATCCTAGGCCACTAGACGATGGGGGCACTAATTCATGCCTCGTCGTTCGCCACTCGATCCCGTCAGAAACACCGGCCCAACGCGATGCGAGATACGCACGACGCTTCAGACGATACACGTCAGTAGCGGCGGTCGGATTCGAACCGACGACCCTGGGCTTATGAATCCCATGCTCTAACCAGCTGAGCTACACCGCCGAGGTCCCTAAGTGTCGCAATCATAACGTCTTCCCGTGGGTTCTGTCAACCCTGATTCGCCAGAATCAGCGAGGATATGCGAGGCGGGGAGAGAGAAGGGGGTGGGGAAGAGGCCGAGGTCCCGGTTTCGTTGGCGCAAAGAGGATGCGGCCGGCAACAAGGGCTGGTTACGTCAGTCCTGTCATCGGCAGTCCCAGATCGTGCAGCATCCGGCGGGCCGTCCGAAGCCGATACGCCCGGTGCCCGCACTGGGGACAAGCGCGTCGTCGATAGTTGCGGGACCGCCGGACGATCTGTAGCGGGGGAAGATCCTCGACGCGCCCGATGCCTTCGGTGGGATCGGCAATATAACTGCCAGGGCCATTCACGACCGTACCTCCAAGAGAATCTTCTCTCGGAGACATCCTCCAATCGCAGACCCGAAGATGAGAAAACTATCTGTAACAATAACAGTGCTACAGTCTGTTTTTCTCTTGACTTCTTCACCGGCCGGGGGTAGGAATAGAAGTGGATTTTGGTTTGGGCTTGTGATTTCACTTGGCGAACCAGGGATGCTTCTGTCCCACGATCCAGGAGGGGCAGAGGTAGGCAGGGTTGATGGCACTTCTTGGAGGCGCTACATGCCTGCCCTGATGCCGGCAGGATGAGATGTGGAACGTACGTATTTCTACGTAGTAGAAAAATATGTATTTCACGTCTCCTACAGCTTAATTGAGTGTTTTCCTGTTGACATTCAATCCGCTATACGCCACAATCATAAGTGACCTGCGATTGTGTTGGAGGCTGGTTAGCGCACTTGGCTTTCCGCCCGTGTTTTTGTTCTGAAGGTGCCCAGAAAGAGGCGCCTTCGGTGAGAGTCTACTTGCCTTGAGGCAGGTAGGGTGCGGTTTGGATGTTGTCGCGTATTTGTGACGGCTCTTAGAGGGAAGGTGGTGGAACCAATCTTGTCATTGTCCCCAATCGAGAGACGAGCCAGCCGCATCGGATCGTAGTGAAGATGGCGCGTGTGCAGGGGGGTACACCGTCGTGGCTAATCGCCCTGGGATGTCACCAGAGCGACTCGTATTGGTGTGCTTGATGAAAAGGAGAAGAGTTATGAACAAGAACAAGAACAAGAAGAAGTGTGTTTCTATGATTGCCATGGCTCTGGCGCTCAGTCTGATGGCCGGTCTCGTATGCGTGAATGCGGCTGAGCCCACGCCGCCCGAAGGCAAGAAGGCGATCACTCCGAGCCCGAAAGACGGGGCGACCGATGTACTTCGCAACGGCACCGTGCTGAGTTGGTCGCCTGGACAGACGACGCCCAAGTACGACGTGTACTTCGGGTCCATCCGGAAGTATGTCGAGCAGGTCGATCGTGCCGCTCCCGTATACGTGCAAGCCAGTATCGGGCAGAAGACCACCACATACACTCCCGGCCCGCTCGAACTGGGAAAGACTTATTATTGGCGGGTTGATGAAGTCGATGATGCCGATCCGACTGCCGTGAAGGTCGTCAAGGGCGACATCTGGAGCTTCATGGTGGAAACCCCCGTCCTGCCCGTCGGGAACATCACTGCGACGGCCTCTTGCTCGATCTACGAGAACATGGGACCCCAGAAAACCGTCGATGGTTCGGGACTGACGGGTGACCTGCACTCGGCGGACATGACGCAGATGTGGCTCAGTTGCTTCTCCCCGCCCGATCCGAACGATCCCAACAACAAGAAGGAAGCGAACTGGATTCAGTATGAATTCGACAAAGTCCAGAGACTGCAAGATATGCAAATCTGGAACTGGAACAGTGGGGCGGAGAAGTACTTTGGTCTCGGCGTGAAGGACGCTACGGTGAAATACTCCAGCAACGGCACCGACTGGACAGCACTCGGCGACGTGAAACTCGCCCGGGCGCCCGGAACGGCGGACTACAAGTACAATGCGGTCGTCAACTTCAACGGGAAAGCCGCGAAATTCGTGAAGATCGTCATCAAGTCCAGCCAGAACGGATATTCCGAGTACGGCTTGAGCGAAGTGAGGTTCTTCGCGGTCCCGGTTCAAGCCCGAGAGCCCAGCCCCGCAGTGGGGACAACGGGCGTGGCCTTGGACCCGTCTCTGAACTGGCGGACGGGACGAGAGGCCGTTTCGCACAAAGTCTACATCAGCGCCGACAAACAAGCGGTGATCAAGGGGACGGCTCAGGTCTATACGGTGAACACCAATAGTCTCAAGCTCGCCTCGCTCTCTCTGGACTTAGACAAGACTTACTACTGGAAAGTCTCGGAGGTCAACGATGCCGCGAGCCCCAAGTCGTTCGACGGTGATGTTTGGAGTTTCAGCACGGTTGATACTCTCGTCCTGGATAACTTCGAGAGCTACACGACCAACTTGGGCAGTACCTGGGGGACTTCGGTCTACGGCTCCTCGCTGGCGATTGACAAGAGCGTTGTCCACGCCGGCACGCAGTCGATGGTGATCAGCTACAAGAACACCAGTAATGTTCCCTCCTGGACACAGACCACGCGCGCCATCAGCAGTCCGCAGAACTGGACGAAGAACGGCATCAAGAAGTTGGTAGTGTTCTTACGTGGCGACACGACCGTACCCATTGGTCTACGGATCAACGGTGTTGACCTCACGTACAATGGTGGCGCACAGGGTCCCTGGTGGGGTTGCTGGAGCATCGATCTGGCCTCCAAGGGATCGGGGTTCACGAGCGTTGGTTCCATATCGCTCACTTTTGGCATACCGGCTAACAGGAGCGGTACGGTGTACGTCGATGATATCCGGCTGTCCTCCAAGCTTCCGTCGCCCGGTATCGTCGACCAAGTGATGATCCTCAACGGCACGGGGGCCACGAAGGGTCAGTTTGACACCTTGGCTGCCGCTTTGTTCGCCGCGGATGCGACGATCTTTGACACGTTGTCCGGCGAGCAAACCTACACGCTCTTCGCCCCGACGGATGATGCGTTCACGGCTGCCAAGATCAGCGAAAAGACCGATAAGGCGGTTCTGAGCGACATCCTGCGGTTCCACATCGCCGCGTCCAAGCTCTCGGTCACGAACAAAGGGACCGTCAAGACGCTTGAAGGCAGCACCCTGATCCAGGATGCCAATGTGGTCACGGACGAGATCGGCGGCAAGGCCGTAATCGCCGCCGGCGCGGACGCCTCCAACGGCACAATTCTCAGCTCCAATGCCGTGCTGATGCCTTTCCAGATGGTGAACCTGACGGACCTGCTCAAGGCCTTGAACGCCGCAGGCGATTACAAAGGCAAGTTTGATACGCTGCTGGCAGCGCTCGACGCGGCCAAACAGACCGTTCGCGACACCTTGAACAAGAGATTCACCACGTTGTTCGCGCCGACCAATGATGCGTTTGCCGCTCTGGGTTACGATAAGACCACCATCAAGACAGTGGATCAGGCGGTCTTGAGCGACATCCTGCTGTACCAGATGGCCAGCGGCCGGATTATGGGCAAGGATCTGATTGACAAGATCACGACCCTCCAAGGTGGCGTCCTGAACCAGAGCAAGGGCGTTCTCACGGACACCCTCGGAGGTACGGCCAAGATCGTTGGCCTCGATGTCGAAGGCACGAATGGTGTGATCCACATCACGGATGCCGTGGGGATGCCGTTCGCCAAGACCCGACTGCTCAACCTGGTCGCTCTGGTCAACTCGCTCAACAAGTCAGGCGACCTCGCCGGCAAGTTCAGCACGTTGATCGCGGTGGCGGATAAGGCCGATTCGGCCAAGGTGGCGCCGCTGCTCAGCGCGGGCGCGTACACGCTCTTCGCACCCACCGATGCTGGGTTCGCAAAGGTCGGGATCGATGCGGCCGCCGTCAAGAGCCAGACCAAGGCATTTCTGACGGACCTCCTGCTGTACCACATCACGTCGGGCAGCGTCACGGCCAAAGCCGCTCTCGCGGCCAAGACGATCAAGACCTTGCAGGGCGGCGCCCTGGTGACGGATCCGAACGGCACCGTGCTCATCGACGCCCTCAAGAACCAGGCCAAGATCACCACGGCCGACGTGGCCGCGTCGAACGGCTTGGTCCAGGTGATCGACTCGGGTCTGCTTCCGTACGCGATACCGGCGGTCGTCGTGCCGCCTACGCCTGAGCCCGTGCTGGTCAGCCTCTTGGACACGGTCATTGCCCTGAACATGTCGGGCGATCGCAAGGGACAGTTCGACACGTTCCTGGCCGCGGTGGATGCCGCCGGCCCGGCGGTGTCGCAGAAGCTCACCGGCAAGGACGCGTATACCGTGTTCGTGCCCACCGACGATGCCCTGGCGACTCTCGGAATCACTCCGCAGAGCGTCGTGACGACGGACAAGTTGGTGGTCACCGATATCCTGCTGTACCACATGACCGCCGGCAAGCTCATGGCGGCCGATGTGCTGGCTGCCAAAAGTATCACCATGCTTAAGGGCGGCAGCGTGCAGCAGGCGGATGGCACTCTCACGGATAACACCGGCGGTAAGGCCAAGATTGTCGGACAGGACATCAAGGCCTCCAACGGTGTGATTCATGTCATCAACGCGGTGCTACTGCCTGCCAAGCCGTAACAGTAGGGAGGAGTGGTGGCGGCGTGAGCCGACATCCCTCTAACGACAAGATGGGCATTACTCAGGGCCTGGGTCAAGCCGACCAGGCCCTTTTTACATATGCCCGCCACGGAAAACTCGTTTGACCGTGCCACCAGGAAGAGCGATTGTCTGGCTACGTGCGCGTCCCGTTTTTGCCGCCGGGGTTGCGCCGGCCGGCGGCCCATCGGTGGTAGATCGCGCGAGGGTCCAGCCTGCGGAGCAATCCGGTGAGGCGGCCGGACAGCAGGATCGCCCGGACGCTGTGGTCGAGCATTCGCAGCTCGCAGTCGTCCGGCAGCAGGGCGCGGGCCCTGGCGATCCGCTCGACGGCTTTCTCCGCCCGGCCGCTGGCCAGGTAGGTGTACGCGGAGTCTCGCAGTGCGCCCGTGTGGCCGGGGGACAACTCCAGGGCGCGGCTGAGGTATCGCTCTGCATCGACGAGCTGTCCCTTATTGGCGGCGCTGACGCCAAGGTAGTAGTAGGCGTCGGCACTCCGCATGTCCAGACCCACGGCCCGCAACAGGCACTGCGTAGCGTGCTCGGAGTCCTGGATGGTCAGGAACATCGAGGCCATGGAAATGAGGGTGTTGGCGTCCTCGATCTCGCGGTCCAGCTCGGCCAGCAGATGGCATTTCGCCTTCTCCCGTTGCTGGACGGCGAGGGCACACTGCGCCAGCCGGTAGTGGGGTCCGGCCAGGGTCGGGTCCTTCTTCAGGGCCTCCTCGAACAGGTTGGCCGCCCGGTCGAGGTCGCCCTGATCCAGGGTGATCTCGCCCATGTAGAACAGCGCGGGCCCGAAGTCCGGATTGAGCTCCAGGATGCGGTGGCATTTTTCCTTCGCGGAGTCCAGCTCGCCGGCCTCGAGGAGGAACAGGGCAAAGTCCATGATGACATCGACATCGCCCGGGCTGACGCGCAGCTCCACGAGGAAGTGGTCGCGCGCCCGCGCCCGGTCGCCGTCCGACCAATAGGCCTGGGCGATGCGATAGTGGATCTGGGGATGCGTGGGCTCCAGCTCCGCCGTCCGCAGCCAGCACCGGACCGCCTTCTTGTATTCGCCCCGGGCGAACAGGCTGTTGCCGATGTTGTAGTAGCACAGGGCACAGTCCTCGTCGATCTGCTGGGCGAGGTAGAACATCTGCTCGGCCATGTCGTGCTGGCCCATCTCGGCGTAGGTGATGATGCGGTTGCAGTAGGAGGGCTCGAACTTCGGGTCCATCTGCTGGACGTATTCAAAGGTGCCCAGGGCCCGGTCGTACAGCCCGGCGCGGGTGTAGTCCACGGCCAGGGCGTTGAGGATCTCCAGGTCGTCGGGGCTCAACTGCAGCGCGGTCTCGTACTCGGCGATGGCCTCGTCGAACCGGTTGATCGCATCGAGCGTCAAGCCCTTGTTGAAGTGCCAGGCGCTGTTCGTCGGGTTGACCTCGAGGGCCATCTCCAGCTCGCTGAGGGCCTGGGCCATTTTGCCGTCTTCATAAAGCTCGTACGCCCGCCGTGCATTGTGTTCAGCCCGGTCGTACGCGCCGAATTCCACATCGTCGTCAAATAGCATGCGGCCCACCTTTGTTCCAAGTTTCAAGTTTGAAGTTTGAAGTCACAAGCTCTTCCGCTTCAAATTTCACACTTCCCACTTCACACTCTCTTCCCACGTGCTTGTGGCCGTTGTTCATGGTCGTTATCGCCCATCGAACGGGTGCGCGTTAGTGTTTTTGTGGCCGCCGAGATTCTGCTGGCAATGCGCGTGGTAAGCCCTTATAATACTGGCGTTTAACGTGCTACTGTCGCCAATTGCAGCGCGCGGGCTCCTGGCACGGCGGCTGTTTTTCCGGATACGGACGGCCGCGCCGTCTGATAAGGTGCCCGCCGCAACGTTTGGAGAGCCGGACTATGATCGAGGAAATCAAGGGTCGCCTGGCGGCCGGCAAGGGGAAGTATGCCATCGTCGTCAGCAGGTTCAACGAGTTCGTCACGTCGAAGCTGCTGGGCGGCGCGATCGACTGCCTGCAACGGCACGGCGCGGCCGACGACCAGATCCAGGTCGCCTGGGTGCCGGGCGCCTGTGAGATCACGATTGTGGCCAAGAAGCTCGCCGAGAGCGGGCGCTACGTCGCCGTCCTGTGTCTCGGGGCCGTCATTCGCGGCCAGACCGGACATTACGACGCCGTCTGCCAGCAGGTTGTCCGCGGCGTCGGGCAGATCAATTACGATACGGGGGTGCCGACGGTCTTCGGTGTGCTGACCTGCGATACGCTTGAGCAGGCCATCGAGCGGGCCGGCACGAAGATGGGCAATGCCGGCGCCGACGCGGCCGCGACCGCCATGGAAATGGCCCACGTGATGGAGCAGGTGAAGTAGATTTACTATTTACGATTTACTATTGATGATTTCAGGAACGGGGCCCCGGAAGCGTCTTCTCCACCGTCCGAGATCCAATAGTAAATAGTCAATAGTAAATACTCAATGACGACGCGTATGGACAAACGAACCAGGGCCAGAGAGCTTGCCATGCAGGCGCTCTACCAGCTTGACGTCCAGGGGTCCGAGGTGCTGCCGCGCCTGATGGGCGAGTTCTTTTATGAGAACGAGGGCGAGGAGCGGACGCGCAAGCTCGCCTGGGAGTGGACCAGCGGCGCGTGGGCGAAGGTGGTCGAGTGCGACGAAATCATCACCGGCGCGACGATCCGCTGGCAGTTTTCGCGGCTTTCGCCGGTGGATCGGAGCATCCTGCGGCTGGCGGTGTATCAGTTGAAGAGTTGCCCGGAGATCCCGCCGAAGGTGGTCATCAACGAGGCCATCGAGCTGGCCAAGAAGTATAGCACTGAAAAGTCCGGCCCGTTCGTCAACGGTGTGCTCGACGCCGTCCTGAAGAAGCTTCGCGACGCCGGACAAAAAGTCGGGCAGTAGGCGACGGCAGTGAGGTAAACGGATTGAGAACGATTGCGGTCCTGAATCAAAAGGGGGGGGTCGGGAAGACGACGACGGCCGTCAACGTGGCGGCCGCCCTGGCCGAGGCGGGGCAGAAAGTGGCCGTCATCGATCTCGATCCCCAGGCCCATCTGACGATCCATCTCGGCGTCGAGCCCCAGACGATCGAGGCCGGCGCCTATGACGTGCTGGCCCAGTCGGCGGATTTCCGCGCCAGTCTGATGCTCGTGCGTCCGAACTTGTGGCTCCTGGCAGCCAACCTCGATCTCATCGGCGCCGAGACGGAGCTGATCAACGTCGTCGGCCGCGAGATCATCCTGCGCGAGGCCATGCAGGCGAGCCAGGACCAGTTCGATTTCTGCCTGATCGATTGCCCGCCCTCGCTCAGCGTGCTCTCGATCAACGCCCTGGCCGCCGCCCAGGAGGTCCTGATCCCGTTGCAGCCGCACTTTCTGGCCCTGCAAGGGTTCGGCAAGCTGCTCCAGACGGTCGACGTGGTCAACAGGCGGGTCAATCCGCACCTCAAGGTCACCGGCGTGCTGCTGTGCATGAACGACACCCGGGCCTCCCTGTCGAACGAGGTCCGTGCCGATATCGAGCGATTCCTCCGGAGCGCCCGCGGCTCGAACAGCGCCTGGGCCGAGGCCGAGATCCTGCCGGCCTTCATTCGCAGGAATATCAAGCTGGCCGAGGCCCCCAGCTACGGCCAGACGATCTTCGAATACGACCCCACCTGCAACGGCGCCGAGGACTACCGCAAGGTCGCGAAGTTCCTGCTCGGGATCGACGAGACGCAGGCACCCGAGCAAACCCCTTCCGCCGCCGCGCCGATTCCGATCACTACGGTGAACCTGCCCGCCCCGCGCTGTTACAGCCCCGTGCCGATCTGGACCGAGCCGGCCGCCAACACGCCGGGATGCGAGCCGCAAGGCGACGTCTCCGCCGCAACCCCGCAAGCGTAGCCCCACCATTACCTCCGTCAGGCAGATCTCATGCGTATTGCTGAGAAGTGCGCAGGTTCGGGTGGCAGCCTCAAGGCCGAAGGCCTTGGGGATGGTTGGGGAGTCCATGCGTGGCGCCATCCCCAAGCTGCGCTTGAGCGTATTTCCCTGGGGTTGAAAACTACCCCATCGTATACGCCTCCCCGGTCTCATTTCTTTGTCTGGCTCGCTGCAAGATGGACGCCGTAACGTTCCCTGCGAAACCACAACCAAGCGATTAGCGCTATGCCCATGGCACCGCCGATCAGGACGACAGCATGGTGCTTTGGGAACAAGAACGCCTCGTCAATTAGGTAATAGATGAAGAACGCCAACGCAAACCACCAAGAGAATCCGGCGCGTCGCATGAGACCCCAGGCACAGAACAAATGGCAAGTACCCAGGCAGAGCATGTAGATCGCGTCAGCTAAGGCGCTCGAGAGCACCACAGTCCCAAGAAGAACTCGCCGTGTTTCAATGCCCACGGGCTTGCCCACTTGGGCACCGAGGAGAACGCTGAACACTACTTGGAGAAAGCCAACGCCATAAAGGAAATAGGCCACAATGCGCACATCCAGCGGCGGTCTGCTTTTGTAGACAATCGTCCCTTTGCGTGCTTCGTATGATTCGTTTTCCATGATTCCTCCCTCACATTCGGACGCGTTACTTCCGGATCGTCGCTTCGCCGGTTTCGACGTCGATGGTCCATTCGTGCGGCTCGGACAGCCACAACTTGCCCGCGCCGATTTCGAGCGGCATCCAGAGATAGCGCGAGTCGTACTGGGTGCGCGGCTTCCAGATGTCTCCCATGAAGACGACCGTCGTGGTTTTCGTGCCCACCACTTTCAGCAGCATCGTGGACTGCGAGCCGTAGGTGTTCGTCGGAGGCGGGGCGATGTCCTTGAACTCGGACCAGGGTCCCTCCAGGGAGGTCGCGGTAGCGTATTTGTTGGGATTGGGCCGCCAGCCGGTCAACGCCGAGCCGACTACGTAGTAAAGCCCGTTGAGGTGCACGACGGCGCCGCCCTCCAGCGGCGCCTGGATCAGGCACACGTCTTTTTCGACGGTCAGGTAGTCGTCCGAGAGCTTGGCGATGTGAAAGCCCTTGGCCGGGCGATCCTCGAAGATCAGGTAGGCCGAGCCGTCATCGTCAATGAACTGGCCGATGTCACGGCTCTCCTGGCCCAACGGGCGGAAGCTCTTGAGATATTTGTAATCGCCATCCACCGTAGCGCAAGTGGCGACACCCACCCGGGCCAGTTGGTAGCCTCCGCCGCCCCCGGGCGCCGGCGCATCGATGTGCATATACATGACATAGAGTTTGGTCTTGGCGTTGTAGAAGACCTTGGGTCTTTCGAGCACCCACGCGGGCCCGAAACCCTCCGGATCAGCGAGCTTGAGGACCTGGTTGCGGAAGGTCCACTGCGCGAGATTCTTCGACGAGTAGCAGCTCACGTAGCGCTTGCCGCGCTCGTTGTCCCGCGAGCGATCCTCGCCGAACCAGTAGAAGGTGTCGCCCAGCTTGAGGATGCCGCCGCCGTGCGCCTGGATGTGGCGGCCCCGGTCGTCCGACCAAAGCTCGCCGGGTTTGATGCTGGGTGCGGCGGCGGATGCATTCGCAGCGAGCGCCCGTGACGACGGCTCTTTCGCCCGATAGGCGTTTACGCCGAACTCCATTGGCGGCGTGCTTGCCTCGTGGGCGCCGATGTCCGGTCCCTGGCCTGTAAGATTGTCGTTGAAGTTCGCCAGCCGCAGCCCGGCGTCATAGCCGGGGCTTGTCGGTGAAAGCGGGAATTGACCCTTGCCGTTCTGCATGCCGCCGCCTTCGGCATAGATTGGCTCGCCTTTGATCCCGTGCGTTTCGTGTCCGGCCGGGATGGCAGACCGGCCGCTGTAGAGGTCGTAATCGTAGTCGCCAAGCGAATCGCTCTTCTGATTGCGGATCGCGTTCCTTGTGACGTGCAGGATATTGTTGCGGCTGGTGACGTTGACGATGGCCCCGCCCCAACCGAGGCCCTGTTGCGCCCCGGCGGTCTCCGGGCCGCCGTCGGGCGTTCGCGGCGGCTGCAAGACCGTGTTGTGGAACACGAAGATCCGGCCGCCGCCCCGGTTGTCGCTGGTCTTGAGGAAGCCGCCGCTCCACTGGCCCGGCGCTACCTGCATCGCGCCGCTGACATTCCGCCAGACGTACAGCGGCCCGATGGACGTGCTCGCGCAGGCGATACCGACGTAGCACCGCGCCACGTAGTTGCCCCAAATGCGCACGTTGCAGTTGGCGCCCTCCGACTCGATGGCGTCGTCCCAACAGTGGCTCAGCAGGTTGCCGTAGATGTCCGAGTCACGATTGGGGAAACCGCGTGCGCCGAAGTTGGCCCCGGCGCCGAAGACGTCATTGTAGTAGTGGCCGTCGTCCGAATCGACGGTGTTGTAACGAAAGACGTGGTTGCCTTCGCTGTCCCAGAAGACCACGGTCTGGGGCCCTTCCGGGTGGTTGGAAGGGGGCCGGCCCGGGGGGGTGCGTGTTTGCCGCCAGTTGTTGGAGTTGCTGCGGGGGTGGTGCATGTAGTTGCGCTGGATGATCACGCGCTTCAAAGCGCGATCCCGGGAATAGACGGCGGAGTCATAGTCCGTGCCCCAGCCGTCCTCGGCGCTGCGGCCCCAGCCGCTGATGTCACAGCCCTCGATCACGATGTCGTGACAATTCTCGAAGATGCGGATCCCGTGTTGTTGCGCGTTCTTGAGCGTCAGGCCCCGGAGGATCACGTACGAGGCCCGGACCTCGATGCACTGGGCGTGTTGGCTCGCCACGTCGATGGTGGCGGCGGCGGTTGTGCGGCCCGGCACGGGCGTATAGAGAATGTAGCCGCCGGGGGAGCCGGACTGGTCGACGATCAATGGCGTGACGCCGTCTCGTACGAGCACTGTCTGGGCAACGGGGAAATCCTCGGCCCACGTCCGCACGGAGACCGATACCTGCCGGCCCGTCTTCTCCAGGGATAGCTCGATCTCGTACTGCGTCCCCGGTGCGAGGTTGACGATGCTCCCCCGATACTGCCGGCACCGCTCCGCCGGCAGATCCTGCGACTGCCGCCCGTCGAACCAGAGCGGCATCGCCTCCCGCCACGGGTCCGAGCCGGCCCGTCGATATCGTACGCGACACGCATTCTCCGCGGACCCATCCTCCGGACTCCAGTACAGCCCGACGCAATGGAACGTCGGCACCGTCTGCGGCTGAGTCTCTCCCAGCACAATCCCCGTGCAAGCCAAACACGCCCAGAGGACAACTTGACTCGTCTTCATGCCACTATCCCCTTTCTGAAATCGTGCGTCCGAGATTGCCGCGCTTCGCTCGCAATGACATATAACGCCTGTGATGTCATTGCGAGGAGCCCCGCGACGAAGCAATCTCCTCCCGTATCGTCACGGGACTCGTGAGAATGCGGTACTACTGTGACTTGCTCCTTAGGAAGCCCGACCGCTCCATCCATTTCTCGCAGAGGCTTGGCCAGGCGGACGTAGCCTCCAGCTTCTGGCCCAATCCAAACCCGTGGGGGCCTTTGAGGAAGATGTGCATTTCCGCCGGGACGCCGGCCTTTCGCAGCGCGAGATAGAAGTAGATGCTGTTCTCGGGCGGGACGCCCTTGTCCTCCCACGTGTGAATCAGGAACGTCGGCGGTGTCTGCGGTGTCACCTGCTTCTCGTTTGACATCTTTTCGACGAGCTTCTCGTTGGGGTCGGCCCCGAGCAGGTTCTTCCGCGAGCCGGTGTGGGTGAACGGCTCCGTGAACGAGATCACCGGGTACACCAGGACGGCAAAGTCCGGCCGGCAGCTCGCGCGGTCGATCCTGTCCTTCGGCTCGCTGAACGACTCGTTGAAGTGCGTCGCGGCACTCGAAGCCAGGTGTCCGCCCGCCGAGAAGCCGAGGATGCCGATCCGATTGGGATCGACGTCCCACTCCTTCGCCCGGCTTCGCACAGTCCGGATGGCCCGCTGGGCGTCCTGCAGAGGAGCGGGATGGCCGTAGCCCGCGCCGCTGTTGCGATGGCGGTACTTGACGATGAAGCCCGCCACGCCGAAGGAGTTGAGCCACTGGCCGATCTGGTGGCCCTCATGATCTATCGCCAGCGCGCCGTAACCGCCGCCGGGGCAGATCACAATGGCCGCACCGGTCGCCTTCTGGGGCGCCGGCAGGTAGATGGTCAACGTCGGCTTGTCCCCCTCGGCATCGCCCTTGGCGCCCGGAGCCCCATCGGGCCAGAGCAGCTCCACCTTCGGCTCCGCGCCCATGGCAACTCCCGACCAGAGGAGACTGAACAACGCCACAGCGGCAATGCTTATGGCGGTCGCGTTCCTTGCAGACCGGCATACGCCTCCGGGTGGCAGCGGCAAGCGGCAGCTTGCCGATGGTGTGTCACGCATCCAGTGGAGCCATCGGCAAGCCCTTCGGCCTTGCCGCTGCCACCCATCGAGACACGAAGTGATTCTTGCGCAGTTTCTCATGATTCTTCCTCCTTATGGGTCAAATTGAATACGTGCTTGCTTTGTTTCTGCGGGCAGCACGAACCCGCGTTCCATAGCTGTGATCGTCTTATTGCCGGCGGATACGGTAGTCTTCGACGAATCCGGCAGAGATAGCACGAATCCTTCCGGCGGTGCGGCCTTGCCACCGAGTCGCAACGTTGCACCGTCGCCGGTGACGTCCCACGACACGTCGAGACTGCCGAATTGCGTGGGCAGGTTCTTGATCTCCATGCCTTTGGGGTCCCTGAACCAATTCGGCGGGACACCGGCGAACAGCACGAGCCGGCCGCCATCCTCATACGCGAGGCAGTCGCGCAGGAGCAGGTGGACCTCGGCGATGGCCCAGCCGTGCGGCATCGCGACGCTGCCGTTCCATTTCGTTCGCAGATGTTCCCAGCCGCCGGAGCCGCTCTTGCCGCCTTCATCGAACGCGTACCATCGCTGCATCTGCGGCTGGTCGAGGTGAGATTCGAGCGTCCGGTATCCGGCCTCGCGATTGCCCGCCAGCAGACTTTGATGCGCTCGGGCCAGCGGAAAATACCGCCAGCTCTCGGGCTTCTGCGGCCCAAGACCTTTGAACTGCTCATACGCCCTGCCCGCGTCGAACGGGTACAATCGGCACGGCCAGAGCACACAATAGCTGCCGTACTTGTCCGGCAGCCGGGAGCCGTAAGTGCGGTCGTATCTCTCAAAGAGCTCCGCCGCAAACGCGTCATAGCCTGCGGCATCGTCATTCTTGTCCAAGGCTCGCGCCAGCAGGGCGGCCGCACGGATTCCGGCAAGGTCGAAGGCCTCCGTATAGGTAGGATTGTGTCCATCGCAGCGGCCCGGCTTGAGCTCTCGGCGTTTCTCGGCGGGCACGTCGCCGCCGAACGCCAGCGCATCCATCTGTACCCAGTGCGGCCCCTCGGCGGTCTGGCAGTAGCGGATCATGGCCGCAAGCTTCTGCGCCGCCGGGTAGACGCGCTCCAGCCACGCCTGATCGCGGGTGAATCGCCAGTGCTCGCCCATGATCCAGAGAATTTGGCCCGGATTATCGGCTTCCGGGTACGACCGGCCATTGAAGGGGTGCGCGAGGAAATAGTCGATGGCTTCGGCCGCGAGGTCCGCCCGTCCGGCCTTGTGCAGGATATTCGCCACGTAGGCGCCGTCGCGGTTAAAGACGTTGTAGTTGACCACGGCGACGTCCGGCGCACCCTCATTCATCGCGAGGGCCGCATGACCCGCGATCGCCGCAAAGGCCTCGGACCATCGCACATCAGGCAGCCGCAACTCGACGTTTCCAACGAGCGCCTTCCAGTAGTCCCGGGCCTCGACAAACAGCCGGTCTACACCCAATTGGCGGTAGTAGGGAAGCCCGAGGTCGGCTTGCAGCACGCCACCCGTCTCAGGATTCGGCTTGGCCAGATCGAACTGGGCCCACGCGCTGACCCCGTCCCACTGATGCCGCACGGCCCGCCGGCTTGGCAGGACTGGGCAGACGAATTCGAATGTCTTGTTTTCTGCCGGCGCCAGCGTGACATCGAATCGCAGCGCGCCGGAGCAATCGCCCTGGGCCGAGGTCGCCGACCGGCTCTCCGGCACCACGCCGCGCAGTGCGAATTGCCCGATGGTGTCGGTCTGGACCACGCCGGCGCTGCCCGGCTGCTGCCTCGCCACGAGCGCCGCTTTGCCTTCCACCAGCAGCGCATCGCCGGCCTCATCGACACGAAGGTTGTGAACGTCAAAGCCGGCAGGGCCGAGCGGTCTCAAGGCCGCGTAGAGTGACACCGCTCTTTGCTCTTGCCCGCCGTTTCTCAGGATGACCCGCCCTCCCACGACGTGGACTTGCCCCTGTGGTGAATCTTGCAGGACGTGGCAGATCTCGCTCCTGACTTCGATCTCGCCGGCCGTCCACTTCGACCACGGGATGAGATAGCCGCCCTCGGCCAGGCCATGCTCGCAAGGCACGTCCTTCATCGTCGGAGCGAACAGCCGGCCGGCCGCCGTGTCGTACAGCCAGAAGCAGACGCCATACGTGCCAACACCCGGCGAAAAGCCGCCCTCCGCCTCGACAAACGTCTTGAGCGAATCGAGCGTATTGGCAACGCCGATGGGAGTGTGTATCTCGCCGCGCGGATCAAGCAGCGTGCTCGCGTCGCTGTCTGAGGCCGCTACAGGGCCAATCCACGCCAAGGCGACCGTACAGAGCAGGAGCTTACTCACAGCGCACGTCAGGAATCGTGCGGCTATGAGATTGCCGCGCTGCGCTCGCAATGACATCGGATGCCCGTACCTGTCATGGCGAGGAGCCCGGCGACGAAGCAATCTCCCACTCGCATGGTCTCGGGATTTGCGAAAGGGGATACTCGCGACATTCGTCATGCTTCGCATCATGGCCCTCTCCGGGAGAACGGGTCCTACACCAGCCGCTCGGGGTCTTCCAGTCTCTGCGTGAGCGATTGCAGGAAGCGGGCGGCGTATTCGCTGTCGACGACACTGTGGTCCGCCGCCAGCGACAGGCTCACCATCTTGCGCACGATGACGTGGCCGTTCGAGGGCACCGGCGTCATGGCCACCTTGCCCGCGGTGAGGATCGCGCTGACCGGCGGCGGCACGATCCCCAGAAACGAGTCGATGTCGTACGCCCCGAGGTTGCTCAGGGCGATCGTTTCGCCTTCCATGTCCTCGAGCGTCAGCGTGTTGCCGCGGGCCTTGTTGATGAGCAGCTTCTCCTGCCCGGCGATCTCGGCCAACGTTTTGATTTCCGCCTGCTGAATGACCGGCACGACCAGTCCCTGCGGGCTGCTGACGGCGAACCCGACGTTGACGTGGTCCGCGATTCGGATCACCTCGGTGGGCATCGAGTCCCGGGGCTCCAACTGGACGAACCGCCCGACGATCAGCGGGTGCTGCGCGGCGGCCAGGGCCATCGCCCGAATGAAAAAGGCGTTGCTCGTGACTTTGACGCCGAGCTTCTTGCTGAGATCGTGCCGCATGGCCATCAGCTCCGTTACGTCGGCCCTCGCCTCCAGATAGAAGCACGGCTTGCTGTGCTTGGAGCTCAGCATCCGCTCGCCGATCAGCCGTTGGATCCGCGAAAGCGGCACATGGGCCGGGGGCCCCGCATGTGGCCCAGCCGCCCCCGGCTGGGAATCGAACACCGCCGAGGGCGGCGGTGCCACAGGGTTGGGGACGCCTCGCGCAACGCCATCGTCCGCGTTCCGGGGGCTCGTCTTGACTGGGATGTCCAGGGGTGCCTCCCTAACTGCTGCCTGCATAGACTGCCCGGGGTCTTTTTCCCCCATGATACCCGCCTCGCCGCCGCACGCAAGACCCGCCCTGCGGCCATAGGTCCCATGCATTGCAAAGGCGCAACATCTTGTTTTCTTGACAAGCA